>Ga0315280_10012193_pt1 | contig 10438 bp, 9 predicted proteins | sample YL17G06_40_MG_FD_203697 | JGI IMG/M metagenome (GOLD analysis project Ga0315280, IMG submission 203697) | Sediment microbial communities from Yellowstone Lake, YNP, Wyoming, USA - YL17G06_40 | ecosystem: Environmental > Aquatic > Freshwater > Lake > Sediment | place: USA: Wyoming | collected... | reverse complement strand
ACGGCAATCCTAAAGGAAAATGGATTCTTAAAGTTAAGATGGAGTGATTTCAAATGCGTGCGCTACCACACTCCCCGAGCTATGCGACCCACGCGCTTTTAATCTATTCTCTAGGTATCAATGTCTTAAGTCTAGAGACCTAAGAATTTTTCAACTTGTCTATCGCCAACTCTATATTCTGATCCCTCTATAGAGCTTCATAGGACTGATTCTCACTACCATTCGACTGTCAACAGTAACAGAACCCTGTTATGAAAGCCTTTAAAATGACAACTCTCTCATATTGATATGGAGATGTGAGCAGTTGGCTATGCCTAGTCCGATAACGCCTGAGGACATAGCTTCAGGTGATGATATTGACTTCGAAGAAAAAGAAGAGCATTGGAATGTCTATAAGCTTAAGGATGGGACGACTCTTAAGATAAAATTAGTTCTTGTTGGAGTCAAGAGACTTCAGAAGCATGGTCCTGATGGATCTCCTGTCTATATGATAAACGCTCAAAATGTTGTCAGGGCTATCGACATCCCTAAAGAACTAATGGCTAAACAGAAAGAGTCAACATTTAAACCTGTCTAGTGGAATCTCTCATCATAGCGCGTGCGTGGTTGCATTCAGTTTCGGAAGAGGAGCCTACGAAAAAATAGCAAGAAAAAAAATAGACGACGGAACTGAGATTAGAGCAATAACTGTAAAACAACTTGCTCAAGGTCGTAACTCCTAAAAAACCCTGTAGAAAAGTGAAAAAATGGCAAGTGAGAAAAAGGTAGAGTATATTGAATGGAGTTGTCCCTACTGTGGTACAAAATATAATGCACCAGAAACAGCCACTACCTGCCAAAATTGCGGAAAAAGATTCTACACATCAGGCATCGAAGTGGAAAACAAAGAGTCTACAAAACTCTATGAAGAGATGAAAAAGCGTAGGAAAAAGGAAACTGAAGCTGACACGGAACGCGAATAAACTGTCATGTCCCTTAAGTTAACAGTATCCGGTATAAGGACTCTATCAATTGGTAATGCGTACGCTAAACGTTAGGGCATTCCTCAAAGGACTTCAATAACTATAGGCAGGTAGCGCGCGCTGGCGTTAAATCTTAGGTAAAGTGTGGCCGGAGCGAGCGAAGAGGACAAACAAAGAACTTGCTAAAAGCCTCGTCAAAACCTCCTCCCCAAAACTGACAAACATAATAGCGCGCGCGGAGCTGCGTGGACCTTGTATGTCATGTTAGCACATGCCCTATTTGTATTGAAGTTTCAGGGTCACTTTAATGGTCCTCTATATATTGGGAGAAAGGATTAGTGCTTCTATCAGAAATATGTTTAGCGCGCGCGAATGTCCTACGTCTGTCTTAGAATCTCTTTTCCCATCAATTCTATCTCTTGAAGAGTAAACTGGATGTTAGATTTTCTTGTCGTTATGAAACTCGGCAATTCTCCTATTTTCAAAATGGGAAGAGTAGGATTGTTGATGTTCAAATCTGCATTTTGGTTTGCGAAGACAACAATTCCCTCAACCCATACTCTCCGAGATTTGAAAGCCTTCGAAGACTCTATTACTCGTTTAATTCTCATAGAATTCCTCTTCGCTTGTTTGCTGGGGCTGCCTAGCTCGAAATGAATGAAACGACTAAAACTTCCAGGTTTTTTGCTTGTATATTGCCTCGACCATTCGTCACCATAGCAGATTATCTTGCCGCCATAATTCTTGGTTTCTACTACAAACACACCATTTGGTCCCAAAACAACGTGGTCAATGTTGCCATAGCCATCAGAAACCATAACATCGTTAATCAGACAATAATCGTCATTTAAGGTAGAAGAGAGAATCTTGTTGACCCTATTTTCTCCTTCGTAACCTTGTTTGTAGCCAGAGTATTTTCGAAAGAAATAGAAGGCAAAGAAAAGAGGAAAGACCAGAAGCAATGCACGTGGGCCCTCATACCTGCCAACGTCGATGTATAGAGGTGAATGTGGAGTATCCGATAGTATGATAACCGCGAACACAATTATGCAAAGGGCCATTATAGTCAGGTTCTGAATAGCTTTTCTTTTGAGGTAACTCCCTGACTTTTTCAAGACTTTCATCGTGAAGATAACCTGGCAGATGCACGTGGAGAAATTGATGTTCCATGTCCAAGTATTTTACATGTGCGGTATCGTGTGCCCAGCAGGTCATAATCTCCTTGTCTCTGAGAAGATGATGGTTTCGCGCGCGAGGGTCTCTAGAATGAAGACGGTCTTGAACCCGTTTGGGTATGGGGACGGGCAGACCTGCCATATTCATGGTGTTTTTACCGGTAAAGTTGGGTGCCTGTTATGTCTATGATTTTGCTAGTGCCCTTTTCATCCCTCGACTTTTTACACACGCGAGTTTCTGAACGTCTACTCCAGTATTTCCACTACTTCTTTGACTCTGATGCATAATGTTCCGTCTAATCTGTACAGGTCAGCGGTTGCCTTGAACCTTGATTTTTTCTTTATTAACGCTTTAGGCCCGTTATATTCTTCGGGTGTCAGTCGGGCTCTCCACTCATCGTTCACCATGAGGACGGCCCCTCCTGGGTAAATCTTCTCTATGGATAATTCGTAAACTTTTTGGCCGGCTGACTTTGCGGCTGACGTGACTGCGTAGTGTCCTTTCCGTATCTCTGCGATGAGGCCTTTCTTAACCATTTTCTCAACGGTCGTTTTCAAGATTGGAAGCGATGCGCCTTCATACTCCATGTCAGAAGCGATCTGGTCTATGTCTGCGCCGGAAGCTCCTCTCTCCAAAAGTTTCGTGTATAATATTCGTGAGGAGCGTTCAACCTTCCTGTCGAACTCCCTTAAAGTTTCAACTTCAGTTTTCAAGATTTTTGGTTCGGCTTTAGCCGGCCTCGCCTCCTCCTCCAGCATTTTCAGCTCCAGCGGCGTTAACGGGTCTGGAGCGGGCTTCGAACGCTTCCTTATGATGGTTTGGAGCTTCAAGTTCAAGTTCTGAGCTATTGTCTTCATCTTCCCCGTTCTTCTTTGGCTGGCGTACAGGTAAATCGTGTCAAGGCTTTCATTTGCTGCTAAGATAGTAACGTCTCCAGGCGCTTTTCTCCCGGTTCTTCCACGTCTCTGAATGTACCTTATCTCGCTTGGGATGGGCTCATAGAATATCACGCGATCAACCGCTGGGATGTCTAACCCTTCCTCGGCGATTGAGGTTGCCACCAACACGTTCAATTCGCCGTCTTCAAGCATTCTTATTCTTTCAGCCTGCTCGTCCTGAGTTAAACCTTTATCCAGCGTTTTTGAGGCTTGGCCCACAAACCTGTCAGCCTTCACGCCCGGAATAGTGTTCAATTCTTCAACAAGGTGGCTTGCCGTATCCCTATACTGCGTGAAGGTGAGCATCCTCGAAGACGGTTTCTTCTCGACTTGTTCCTTCACGATTTGTTTCAGCAATTGGGCCTTAGGATGCTCAGTGGAGATGTTTTCCGCCGAGGCTTCAAGTTTCCTGTACTCTGGGTCGCTTACGAGTATGGCGTAACTGTGCTTCTCCGCTTTTTCCATCTCAACCTTTTCGAGGAAAGCCTTCAACGTGTGAAGTCCCTGCGTCTCCAGAAGCTCAAGCATATGAAACAGCGTTAAAGCCAGCGACTGGTTTATGATAGCGTTTAGGATTTGGCCTCTCTCTTCTTCTATGCTCTCTTCAAGCATGAACCTGAGCTCGTTTCCAGCCTCTATCAGGCTCCTCCTCGTAACATATTCCGGCTTGCGCTTGATTATGCCCTTGTAACAAAGCAAGTTCACTCTCCTGTCCAGCATAGACCTGATCTGAGATTTCATTTCCAGATATTCTCTCGGCAGGTTTACCCTCTTCCATTCCAGCTCTATCGGCTGAATGTAGGGTTTAACGTCAGGGTCCTCTTCGCTTCTGTACTCGACCCGTTCAATGCACAGGTTTCTGCACACCGCTAAGACCCTGTCCAGGTCTGAACCGGGCGAAGCCGTCATTCCGAGGATGATCGGGTACCTTGCTTGCGAAACATAAAACTGCGCGATATCCGTGTACGCGTACTTTTTGACCGCTCTATGGCATTCGTCAAACACGAGTAAACCGTACTTCTCAAGCGAGACCTTATGGTCAAGCAAGTCGTTTCTGACAACTTGAGGGGTTGAGAAAACAACCCTAGCCTCGCCATCCCACACAATCTTTCTAATTTCCGGATGTGTCTCACCAGTCAAAAGCGCGACATCTCTCTCCCGAAGCTTCAGCATCCTCAAGAAGCTGTTCCTGTGCTGCAACACCAGAGGCCTTGTAGGAGCCATAACCAGAACCTTAACGTCCCTATAATCGTACAGCAAGTTGGCTGCAACCATAGCTGAGATAACGGTCTTGCCTAACGCAGTTGGCAGGATAACCAGCGTGTTTCTCTCAGAGGCTGCGTCAGCTATGCTCTTCTGGTAGAGCCGTAACTCTACAGTATTAGGCCATATCAGAGGATGCTCAAAATGTTTCGGGCCATGTGCCCCAAGCATGAGCGCTACAGCTCTATGACTCCTTCTTCCTTACCGCGCTTTCCACCCTCAACTTTAGGATTCAGCGAATCAATCATGCCCAACAACTTGGGCAGCTTCTCATCACCAAAAAGTTTCTTGAACTCCTCAAGCTCGCCCGTCGATCTCAAGATGAGCCCGCGCCGCTTCTTCGGAGTTCCGGTCTCATCCACCGGGTTAAGCTCGACTACTAAGCGAGTTGGAGAGCTCCTGTAAAGCGGAAGCTTCACAACGTAGACGCCGGGAACACTCGTTCTTAGCCTAGACCAGTCTTTTCCAGTCTTAAGGAAACCTGCAAGTTTTTCCTCGGACAAGAATATCACCTGTCATATCAATCAAAACACGGAGTATCAATCTGAAAAATTAAGCCTTTCGGTTAGCGTGCGTTCTTGCTTCTGCAAGTGCGGGCAGGTCCAAACCTTTGGAGCTTAAAGTTAGTCAGGGTTAATGACCGCGAAATCAAGTTGCCGTCTCCTCTTCAGAGACATCTTCAACGCCATTTTCATCAACCTTGAGCACTTCTCTATAAGGGAGGTTTGAATTTGAAACGAGCCTAGCTGGCAATTCACAATGTGTAACGTGAAGCTCTCCTAAGATAAACCCGAAGTCAAATCTTTTAGCGCACGCGCTTTTGTTAACTCTGTCTGCGCGGAATTGCCCAGTAGCCGCCTTCGTTGCCTTTTACCCATTTACCTCCTAAACTCCTAATAACATCGTTAAGGTCATCCCATTCCTCCTTCAAGAATTGGATTGGCTTTACTGTGACGTATTCGTCTTTTACCGTGAAACTCAGCAACTTGCGTTGCTCTGGAGTGAATTCTTTTTCCACTTCGCTTAGGTCTTGGTTTGATTGAATCCGCAGTTCTTTCATAGGCTGAATTTCAGGTTTGGAGCCTATCGTAATAGGAGGTTGAATTTTGGAGCTTATTGTAGGCTGAGGTTCTTTTGAGCTCGGAGCGCAGCTTACGTTGAATTCTGGCGTGTAGATGACGTCGAATTCCGGAGTTGAGCAGGATTCTGGCGCGTGTTCAAAACTGTCGCTTCTTATGATTGCGAATACTTGGTTGGAAAACAAGTCGTATTTTATGTCCAAAAGTTCAGTATCGCCTGGAAGATTGGAAGCAAAAGAATTTGTTTTTCCCAGCAGTATTTTTATGAGGAATTCAGGCCGAAGTTTTATCATTCTCATTTTCATAACTGTAACCACTTGAAATTTTTTCTTGAGAAGAGTATTCAATGCGCATATTTTTATCTTTTTAGTCATGGCTTATATTGGGAGCGCGCGCGCAACTCGACAAAATCAACGAAAAGATTGCGGGGCTGAAAAAAGAAGAATGATCTTGCAGGGCCCAAATCCTTCTGGTTTAAGGTTTAGGAAGTGGCTAACGGCTATGAGACTTGGCGGCTTTCTCCGCTTCGGAGACCTCTTCTATGCCGTTCTCGGTCACCTTGAATATTTCCTCCCCGTCGGGCAGATAGGGACTTGAAACGAGCCTGGCAATTCGCACAGGACCATGCGAAGCTTTCCTGAGATAGATCCGCGTGTGGCTTGTGTGTCCAACGATGTTACCGCCGATGGCCTGAACCGGATCACCGAAAAACATGTCGGGCTTAGCCATGACCTGGTTGGTGACGACGGCCACGGCGTTGAAGGCTCTGGCCAGAGCGATTAGCTTGTGCATGTGCTTGTTCAGCTTCTGCTGTCTGGGTGCCAGCGTTTCTCGCCCAATGTATTCGCTCCTGAAATGGGCCGTAAGAGAATCCACGATGATCAGCTTCACATTGTTCTCCTTGATCACTTCATCGGCGTTTTCCAAGAGAAACATTTGATGATCGGAAGTGTACGCTTCAGCGTAGATGATGTTCTTGGCCACCCGGGCAGGATCAAGACCCAAGTGCTTGCACATCTGAACAATCCGTTCAAGTCTGAAGGTGTTCTCCGTGTCAACGTACAATGCGGCGCCGTCGAGACCCCCGCGTTCAGGAGGCAGTTGAACGTTCACACACAGCTGGTGACACATTTGGCTCTTGCCGCTGCCGTACTCTCCGTAAAACTCCGTGATACTCTGCGTTTCCAGCCCGCCACCCACCAGCTTGTCCAATCCTCTGTCTCCGCTGGTCAAACGCAAAACGGCCTGGCGCATCTTGAAAAGCTCATCGGCCCGCACAAAGGAAAGACCTATCGAGGAGCGCGCCGCCGCGATTATTTGAAACGCTTTTTTTTCGCTTACACCCGCAGGCTCCATCTCGCGGGCAGTAGCCATAGCCAGAGACTCGACAGTGTGAAAACCGAGCTCACGCAGTTTCTGCATTGTGGCAGGACCCACACCTGGAAGGTCCTCCATGAACCGGTACTCCTTCTTCGGTAATTCCGGTTCTTCCTCCTCTTTTTCTGGGCTTTCAACGGCTATATTTTCTGTTTCTCCTGACATTATTCTCACACACGTAAATGGTGAATGGAAAAGACTTTGCGCAAAGCCCTATTTAAAACAGGCGAAGCACGCGCGCGCAAAAGGATACTCAACGGGAAAGCCCATGCTTTTGTAACAATTTTGTTGTAACAATGTGTCACAACTCACTTTTTTCTGGAATTCTCAAAAAGACAAGCGCGCGCGCTGATACTCGGATTCATCCACGGGTTAATGCTGCCTCCGATAGATCAGACATACACGATAACAGGATGGGTTTTGGGGATTGTAATGGTTCTGTTGATGGGTCTGGGAGTTTTTCTGAGCGTCAAAACCCATTCTAAACCTATGGACAGTCAGGATGATTTGAAATGGCGGAAGATTCGAGTTGCCAAGTGGATTTTGACGCTACTGGTTTTTGTGGCTCTTGCACTCCATTACTTGCTGTCTGGCTGGTTAATGTAATTGTTCAGACATATCCACTTTGCAGCGTTCAAATCCCAGTGGCTTTCTTCATTAGATTCCTGAAATAATTTAAACTGAAATCAAAACGAACTCCTTGATAAAGGAAGGTTTTTCAAAAAACTTTTTGTGTGACTGAGAGAGGCTGACAGACAGAGACAGACACTGACAGACGGGGAATACACACACAGATTAAAATTTAGTCCAACCAGCGCGCGCGCTGTCGTTGTGAACAGAATGAAAGGGATGTTGCTGCCGTGCTCTCTCAATTCTTTTGCTAGTTCCAAGGACTCCTTTCTAGGCAATGCGCAATCTGAAACAATGGCTTCGTATGTTTTCGTCTTGATCTTCTCTCTGCCCGCCTCAATAGAAGAAGCAATGTCAACCTCGAAGTTGCCATGCAATTCCAAACATTGTCTAAAAACCTTTGAATAGCCAGCATCGGCGCGCGCGCTGAAAGAATACAAAGCAGGTAGAAAAGATGCATGGGCTAGGGAACATCAGATAAAGGTCTTTGCTGATGACTTTGAGAACATCGGGTTCTATATGTCTCATAAACAAGAGGTCTTAGAGGAACTAGCTGAATACAACACAAAGAAGAAATTCCCAAAAGCAAAGTTCTGTAGTCCTCCAAAACGTAGGAAGAACAAAATGAATCATCCTTCAGAAAGCTCTGATAAATTGCCTCAAGAAATCAGAGGCAAGCATTATAAGCGCGCGCGCTATTCAACAAAGTCGAAATAGAAAGGTGATATTGTGGTTAAATTGGGAAGCGTCGAGTTAGTAGCCGATAAAGACGTTAAGAAAGGGGAGGAAACAAGCATCAATGCTCTTTTTGCATCAAGTGATCTGAGGAAAGAGTTTGAGTTACTAGAGGATGTTACAAGCGGTAAAACAGGGATTAAGGTTACCATAGCTAAAGTTGGTTCATTTGATACTAAAGCCGACACCTCTAAAAAGAAGGGAGAAAAGACAAACTGCAGGGCACTTCTAAAATACGCCGATCTTTCAAAGAATCTCAAAGCATCTGAAGACATAAAAAAGGGTGACAAGCTAGGCGTAACGTTCGAAACTCTATAGAACATCAAGACAATTTGATACTTTTCAGAAGGTGCTCCTCTTCTTTTTCTTTTGTTTATAGCCCGCCGATAAGTTTTTTCTTTTCTCTTTTTAAATTTCTGATGATTCTAATTAATTCTTTTGGTTCAGCTATAACTTTTCCGCAAGATGCAAAGTGTATACTCAATTCGTATACTACCACTTATATCCTGTTCTTACTATCTTTCTTGCCTCTTTTCTGTGCTGCTAACAGTACTTTCCTGAATCCTGTATACGTCCTGCCAATGCCAACGTAGTTTGGTTTGGTTTGGAATAAAATTTAGTCATAAAGCTAAAACAACAAGAGTAAAAAAGATGGAAACTCTTGATTTATTCACTATGCAATGCTCCTATTTCTGTTTCTTATGTCCCTTCTTCTTCTTTTTTCCCATTCTTGTTTTTCACCTCAAACCATTTATTGTGTATGATTAAAATTTAGTTCCCAAATCCAAAAGCGCCTATTTTTTACCTTGCGAATGTTTTGCAGGAAGCGAAACCTGTTTTTTCTGTTTTCTTTTCAGTTCTTTCTCCCGCTCCAATTTCTTATGCTGCTCTAAACCTGCAGCTTTCTTTTCTCTTCTTGACAAAACCTCATCAACCTTAGCAGGCAATAGAAGCATTACGCATTCTAAAACGTTGTCCCATTGTCTACAACTGAAGGGCGTATACTCGATTCGTATACTACCCCTATATTACTGCTCTTACTTCCTACTGTTGACTGAATCCTGTATACTGCCCTGCTAAGCTCATTTTTCCAAAACAGGGCATCGTCGTCAGGTTTGGGTTTGGGGTAAAACTTTACCCCCACCCAACGCAATCTTATATTTGTTGAATCGTAACTGTAGTGATGAGGTCTGCTGAATGGGAATCATTCAAAAGAAATGTTCAATTTGCGGAAAAGTCTTTACGACATTAGATAACAAAAACAAATATTGCAGCGCGCGCTAAGCCAATGACCAAACAGCAACTGGAAGCGGCAGGTTTTAAGGAGGCAAACGGAATCTACGATACAAGAGACTGGAATGCAATTCGAAACTGGGCAGAAGAACTTGCCACAGCAGTCTACCGGACTGGAAAATCCCCACGCGCGCGCACTCTCATAGAGGTATTCCGCCCACGATCTTTTTCTTTGGCTTCACTTGATGCATGCATAATGGCATTTAAGAGAAAAAATGAACTAGGTTGTCGGTACCAAAAGCTCTTTCAGTCCTAGAACCAACTCGAGAGCGTCTTTCTGGGTTCTGGTTCATCGTCGGTTGATTAGTCTTCATGGTGCAAGTAGGGTGATGGTTTGATTTTTTGCGGTATTGTTTTTTGAGGTTCTGTGAAGTCTGCGTCGGATGGTTTTCCCTGGGAAATTTCGTCGGATGATTTCAGACATGAAGATGGTTTAAAAACACATTGGTTTAGACTGGATAATCTTCGCTGTATCTCTTGGATACGTTCTTTCATAGTCATAACAGGCATTTTGACACCGAGTGCTTCCCAAGTATGGGAGTAGTCATCCAGATTTCCATTAACAAGTTTGGTTAAACAACTGATAGCAGCATTCTCATTTCCTGTTAGAGATATTGCTCTGACATCGGCAGCTATTTCTTGCTCTTTAGCGATGACAGACAAAGGGGGAGGGATATTGAGTAGGTACAGAAACACTTTTGCCCCATTTATAAAGGCGCGAACATCGCGGTTGCAGTTTCTTATGAGTTCATCTATGAATCCATCAATAGCGCGAGGTACAACATGATTAAGATAGATGTGGGAAGTTTCATGTGCCAACATGAACCTTTGTTCATCGTAGGTTAGAGTTCTGTTCAAATAATCCTTGTTTACGGACACGTTTCCGAAAACTACGTTGACTTTCAGATTCACGACAGGAATCGTGCCGTTAATATATAGTCCGATAGCCTTTGCTATCTCGTCCCGACAATTGGTAACAATGGTA
>Ga0315280_10012192_pt1 | contig 10438 bp, 3 predicted proteins | sample YL17G06_40_MG_FD_203697 | JGI IMG/M metagenome (GOLD analysis project Ga0315280, IMG submission 203697) | Sediment microbial communities from Yellowstone Lake, YNP, Wyoming, USA - YL17G06_40 | ecosystem: Environmental > Aquatic > Freshwater > Lake > Sediment | place: USA: Wyoming | collected... | reverse complement strand
GGGCGGGTCGTTTCATTAGACAAGCTGTTCTGCTCTCCGGAATGTGAGGAAAGGTTTAAAATGCAGCAGAAGCGGGTGTCCCGAATGAGGATGTACATGATGTTGATGGTGGCCGCGCTCTTCCTGCTGATTATACTTACATCATTGATAAGGGCTCGTTAATTGCCACAAAATGGATTGGCTTACCTTCTTAATTTTGTTAGGTTGTACATATTTAGCTCATTCATCTCTTAACCATATTGAAGGGCAGCCGTGAAGTTATCAAATCTTTTAATGTCAACACCCCTGTTGTATCCAAGCAGTTGGATATAACTTAATGGATTTTTCACGTCTGCCATATCCTCCCCCACTATAACCTCAATTTTTCCTGTCTGTCGGGAACTTGTCAAACGCCTGTCAAACGATGTAGATTCGACAATTAAAAAAGCGGAGGTCATCTCCAAAACCTTTCGAGGTGCAAAATCCATGGGCTTGCTTAGTGTATTTGCACTTAGAAAGTGGTGGGGCCCGCGGTTTTCACACCGAATTGGGTGCGAATACCGAGAGAAAAACCTGGAAAAATACCTGATCTCGCTCATTTTTGGAGTTAGGCCGAGCACCGCCATTCACAATACATTGTTTTTTCAAATCAACCAATCCTAACATCGGAATTGCTTGGTATTGTATCTCAGCATAACAGGTTCAGCTTCAGCCTTAGCCATGAGCACGCCTCCGTCTATTGCCTCGATAATGATGGTATGAATGTTGCCTGCTAGGAAAGCGAAATGATAGATATCGGGTTCGAATCCTAACATCCCGCATTTTTACCAGTAAACTTTTCAGCCATCAGAGAAATGCGCGCTTGGAGGGCCATGAATCTGTTACGATTATAAAAACAAAAGGAGAGACGCTTGCGGTTCGAGGGAACTTCAGGCTTGTACTGCTACAACGGGACATATACCGTCTGATCGTGCCCGGCCCAGACCCAGTATCCGACTCCGAGCTCCACAGGTTGGTCGGATTGCGGATTAACATACTTCTTGTGAACTGGATCCCACTTCCAGATGTAGTAGGTCTGACCAGCGAGGATATTATCAGGGGTGTCGTTCTCCGAGGCCACAGTGAAGCCCACGAGGTTCCAGCCGGCGACCAGCTGTAGTGCAGATTCCACTGCACGGGCCCTGCAATTATCACTGTTCTCAAACGTGCTGTCGGCCTGGGAGGTGGCCCTCACCCAAATGTTATCCCAGACATTATAGGGGGCATTGGAGGGGATGGTGACGGTAAGGATGACGTTCTCGGAACCGCCAGCTGGAACCATGACAGTGCCAGGGATCGATATGGTCCAGCCCAAGTCATCCCATTCCTGAAGCTTATAAGTATCCTGGGAAAAGGTCGTCGGATTCGTGATCGTGACAGTATATCTGAGCGTGCCACCACGCAGGTTATCCTGATTCTCAGGCGAGATAGAGACCCCAGGGTTTCCTTCAGGCGGCATGGCGCGAGCCACACAATTATCGCTGTTCATATACATGTTGTCGGCTTGAGAGACGGCCACCACCCAAATGTTATCCCAGACATTATAGGGGGCATTGGAGGGGATGGTGACGGTAAGGATGACGTTCTCGGAACCGCCAGCTGGGACCGTGACCTCATTCTCGATTGATAGGGCCCAGCCTAGGTTGTCCAATTTCTTGAGCGTGTAGTTGTCCGTGACGTTGCCCGCGTTCGTGACGGTAACAGTATATCTGAGCGTGCCACCACGCAGGTTATCCTGGTTAGGCGGCAGGATCACCACCTGAACCCCCCTAAAGGGGATGTTTTCCGTCTGATCGTGGTCGACCCAGATCCAGTATCCGACTCCGAGATCCACAGGTGCAGTTGGGGAGGGCGATACATACTTCGTGTGAACTGGGTCCCACTTCCAGATGTAGTAGGTCTGACCGGCGAACAAGTTGGCGGGAGTGGTGTTGGAGCTGGTGACGGGGAAGCCGACCATGTTCCAACCCGCGACAAGGTCGATCGAGTAGTTCTCAACTGGTACGCCGCTCGTCGTCACCGTCTGATCGTAGCCGACCCAGATCCAGTAGCCGACTCCGAGTTCGACTGGTGCAGTTGATAAGGGCGAGACATACTTCTTGTTAACAGCGTCCCACTTCCAAATGTAGTAGGTTTGACCCGCGAAGATGTTGGCCGGGGTATCGTTCTCCGAGGCCACAGTGAAGCACACGAGGTTCCAGCCCGCGATCAAGTTCGGGCCAGCAACAGGGCCAGCAGCTATACAGGTCGCGCTATCGCTTACACTAAAGTCCGTCAGCGATGTTGCAGTGATGGTGATGTTATCCTCAGCGCCCAGTTCAGCATCTTCCGGGATGGTAACGGTGAGCATAGTTGTTAGGTTCTCACCAGGCGGAATTGAGATTAGCTCCATAGTTTCCTGTAACCACCCAGCATCATCACTCTTTCTAAGAGCGTACGAGTCCTCGATATTGCCCGTATTCCTAACCGTAACGGTGTAGGTAATTGTCTCTCCTGGCGCCTCACTCTGGCGGCTGGGCATTACTGACACCTCCACGCCCGGGATAATCGCTGAAATTATTACGCTGTTGATAGAGTCGCTCACTTCCAAGTTTTCCTTGGAGGTGACAATGACGGTTAAATTGTCCTCGTTGCCCGGCTCGGCGTTATCGGGGACGGTAACGCTTAAATTTGCTGTCCGAATCTCACCGTATATCATGTTTGCGAACAGGTTCTCCGAGAGTGTCATGGGCCAGCCTGCATTGTCCTCAACGTTCAAATCGTAGCTGTCGTTTTCTATCCCAGCGTTTACAACAATGACAATGAGATTAATGTTTTCGCCTGGATTTCCAGAATACCATGTGCCATGACGACAGTTCTCGCTCGGTATTATACCAGCTGCAACATACCTCCGAGGGGGATTATGAGCGATGCAGGTCGCGTTGTAGGTAATGTTTTCGTTCTCCCGAGAAGTAGCCGTGACAGTTATATTGTCCCTCGCGCCGGGTTCAGCGTTCTCGGGAATCGCGACCGTTAAGGTAATCACTCGATTCTCCCTTGGGAAAACATTCTCCAGCAAGTTGTGATCGAGTAATAGACTCCAGCCGAGATTATCACTAGCATCTAAATTATAGTTGTCCACCTCGTTACCTACATTCTTGACTGTGATTTCAAAGGTAACATTCTCGCTTGGTGGGGCGTTGTTCTCATCCGGCGATATCCAAACCCAGACCGCTCGGAATATGCCGACGTTAGCCACACAGCTGTCGTTGTCTTTCACCTGACTGTCAGATTGTGAGATAGCAATAACAGTTATGTTGTCACCTACGCCAGGTTTAGCGTTCTCAGGAATGGTAACGAATAGTGTCACTGTGCGATTCTCCCCTGGTGCAACGTTCTTGAGCAAATTATTAGAAAGTTGCAGATTCCAGCCAGCATCATCAGAATTTTCTAATATGTAATTATCGGAATTTTCACCAGTATTCGTGACTGTGACGGTGTAGTACTGCGTCGAACCATTTATCCAACTCTGATAGCTTGGCGAGATCGAAACCTCGACATCCCTCGCTGGCACAGCATCGACGGTCAACTCGTCGCTCGCGTAGGAGTTCTCCCAGTGCCCCATCGCATCCTCCGCCCGGACCTCGATAACATGAAGACCATCCGCAAGCGGTTGGGTCGTGAAGGTAAATGAAACAGATGTGGCAGGGACGAACGGGTCAACTTCCATCCAAGGACCACCGTCCACGCGGTACTCTATGTCAACAACGTTATCCAGAATCGTAGCATCGCTTGTGGTTCCGGAGTAAGTGGGGGTATTATCGCTGGTAGGATCTGGCGAATATGGGTTCAACGTGGTGTGTGGCGGTGAAGTGGCTATTCCTAAACTCCAATATGTGAAGTCAGTTTCACAACCGGCACCATTAACTGCCTTAACACCCCAGTAGTACAAGTTGTCCGCGAGCGCCTCACTACTAGAGAGGGTGTAGCTCGAGGACGCTAAGCCAGTTATCTCACAAACAAGGTGTTCCCATACACCTCTGTAGATACGAAAATCGTATGTGACGCCGGATGGGTCGGTCACATCGCTCCAGTCGAAGGCTGGAGTCGAGTTGTCGAGAATCGAACAACCTGGAGGCGAGAGTAATGAGGGCATTGGAGGATATCTAAGGTAGCCGAAGTAGTATATCTTGCCACCCCACCCACCACCGGCAATGCGGGATCCGTCGGAGGAAATTGAAACGGATACAAAGATGTTGTTAGGATCACCTGCATAGTAGCTTCCAAGGGGGATACTCGAGGAGCGGGAGAAGAGGTAGACCCTGTAATTGTATTGAGAGCCCCCAGCCACTATGTAGGATCCGTCTGAGGAGATTGAGACCGAGGCAACCCCATAGCCACCAGTCTGGTAGGTCCATAGTGGGGTGCTCGAACTCCTAGAGAAGAAGTAGACTTTGCCATCCCAACCTGAACTACCCGCAGCTATGTAAGAGCCATCTGAGGAGATTGAGACCGAACTAACACCACCAGCAGTCTGGTAGGCCCATAAGGGAGTGCTCGAGCTCTTGGAAAAGAGGTAGACTTTGCCATCTTTATTGCCAGCAGCTATGTAAGAGCCATCTGAGGAGATTGAAACCGATACAATATTGTTGTTCGTCTGGTAACTCCAAAGGGGGGTACTGGAAGAGCGGGAAAAGAGGTAAACCTTGTTATCGAAGCTACCCGCAGCCAGGTAGGAGCCATCCGAAGAAATCGCGACCGAGGAGACCCAGCTGTTACCTATCGTACCGTCTCCAGTCTGGTAAGTCCATAAGGGGGTGCTCGAGGATCGGTTAAACAGATATACCTTGCCATCGAGCTCGCCAGCGACTATGTAATTCCCATTTGATGAGATGGCCACCGACCAAAAATCCTCGTACTCGTACCTCCAAAGCGGGTCGCTTGAGGAACGGCTGAAGAGGTATAAATAATTCCAATCTTGAGCCACGGCTATATAATTTCCATCCGAGGAGATGGAGACCTGTGCCGGCCAGCCGCCCATCTGATAGCTCCAGAGAGGTATGTTTGAGGCGCGGCCGAATAGGTATACATTGCCATCGTCACTAACGCCCGCTATATAGTTTCCATCTGATGAGATGGCGACTGAATGAACGGATCCACCTGTCTGGTAGCTCCAGAACCATGGTGAAACACCGATTGAAAACTGCCAGGCCGAGGACCATCCGCCAGGATTTCCCACCCCATCTACCGCTCTGACACGCCACCAGTAGACTCCGTCCGCGAGTGCCTCGCCGCTCGAGAGAGTGTAGCTCGATGGCGCGAGGCCAGTTTTGTTGATATTGGGGCTGGTGAAGCTCGAAGAGTCGTCAACCTGTAAATCGTATGTGACTCCGGATGGGTCGGTCACATCGCTCCAGTCGAGGGTGGGGGTCTGGACGCTGAGAATCGAGCCATTCGAGGGCGAGAGAAGCGCTGGCGTTGGAGGAGGCGTCAAGTCTTTAATAGTGAACTGCCGGACCGAGGACCAAGGACCAATATTACCAGCGCGATCCGTTGCCCTTACCCGCCAGTAGTAGGTCATATTATCGGGCAGAGTGACTGTCTGGCTTGGACCAGTACTGTTTACAGTACGAATAGGCGACCCGAAATCGGGACTATCATCTATCTCAATTGTATAATAGGACACTCCCGACCAGTCGTTTACATTATCCCTATCCTCCAACACGAACTTCACGAAATTAATTTCTCTCGTGCCGAAGACAGCGTTGTTTTCGGGACTCAGCATGTGGGGTGGCCGCGGCGCGGTTGTGTCTGGAGCCCACACTTCTACACTCTCTATCATACCCACGATTAGGGCTCTAGAGGTGCCAAGACCATTGTAAGCTTGAGCCCATAGCCCGAACCACATATTTTGTGGTTTACCTTTTTCCACGTAAGTAGAACCGCCAATGGAAGTGCTGTTAATGGAGCCTGGGTCGGTTAGAGTTAAGGTACGGAAGAAATTCAAAAGGTCGTTTACAGAACCTATCGTTTCTAAAACATCTATAACTTCTGCTGGAACCCCCCCAAAAAAATAACTAGCCGCCGATAACAATATAGAAGACAACGCTTGGTCGAGTCCGCTCCAGGTCTTACTTAAACTATTTATGCCCACAACCTTACTATCCAAGACCCACATGGATCCGACTTCAGCGTTCATACCGATTCCTGATGTTTCTGTAGTTGCCCCATACCTGATGTTAGCTCTGACAAATGCGTTCCCGCTACCCTCCGGGGTAAATATCAATTTTTGGAGTGTTCCTAGCGCGAAACCACCAGAAAAAGTAAATACATCGGCACAAACAAGGCCTGTTTCCTTGTTCGCGTCATAACGCCAGAAGCCACCATAATTAGCATCCCTAGTAGCATAATACCCCCACTGATTGTATGGAGGGCAAAAAACTCTACAGTAAAGGGGATCGACGCCAGAACCAGCTACACCCTGAACTGCTTCGCTCCTAATTTCTAGGACGCCATTCGGCGAAGCTAAACTACCGCTAGTCAAGCTGTCGTCGAAGGAGGATAAAACGAAATTTTCCCTTTGAATGTTGCTATCATTTTCAGGAGGATATGAATTGTCAAGAAGCGGTAATTCCTCCGGGTTAACAAGCGGGAGTGCCTCCTCTAGAAGGCGTTTGTGGGTTTCCTGCCCGCCACGATCGGTAGGCTTAGCTAGGAGTGGGGTAGCAGGAGCTAAGAGTGAAACCATAATCAAAACCGACAGCAAAATGCTACTTAAACTCTGAGCCCTCACATTTTGCCTCCTTTTTACCTGAGGTTTATCTCCGGCGTAAAAACTTCCTTTTTTCTCCATAAATATTTTATGTATGTGTCCATATGGTATCCATTTTATGTGTCCTTTACGCGCAACGCAAGCTGATGATGAATGCAGTGGCCGAGGCAATCGAGAGTGCATGCCTGAATCAGCGGGTTCGGATGGGCTACATAAATAAAGTGAAAGAAGGCAGGCGAGTGTACTTCTCGATTGAAATGAAACAGTCAAATGTTGGATCACTGATCGGTCCAAAGGTGGCTCCAGAGGCCGTAGTATCCGCACCTTAGAAGGGAAAAGGCGAGGCAATCCTAACTGTGAAGCAAGTAGTCAAGGGTGTGCGGGGGAGGGAATCAGCTGAATGCCGTTAACTTAGCCGGTTTTTAGCCCCCTCCCCTTAAACCGCTAGTGGCAACCTGCGTCTGTCTGCCTCCACCGCGGCTCGCAAAGGGCAGATAGGGGCGTGTCTTAGTTGGCCAGAGGTTTCACACAACCTTTTCCCCGGCAATAGAATCGAAAATTTTAATAATGCAATTACTCTAAATAAAATCGTCGAAAAAGGAGGCAAAACAGTTGAGGACTGGAGATTTGAAGGTTGTATTGCTTTCAACGTTGGTGTTCGCTTCCCTACTGGCGCCGTTATCGGCTTTGATGGGTACGGCTGAAGCTGGGGCAACACCTAACATCATCCTCAGGGGCAAAGCAACCGCATACAACATAAATCAAGTGGGGGCCCCTCCATTAAAATGGTACAAAAGCTCTCCGCCGGTGATGGTTGCTGCCAAAGTAGGGAGTGGCGCGGTTGTCGCTGCAGGAATTGCCGCTACTTGTAGAGATAACAGATGGAACAATCCTAGTAATCCGGACCCATATCTCGATGTGCTCCTTGACAAGGCGTTCCAGTGGATGAAGCCCGGAGCGACGAAAGTGCTCTGGTTCGAGGGCTATGGAGTTTACAACACTATCACAACCTCTCCAGTTCAATGTGCAAATCTCAGGGATGCACTCCAAGCCAAAGGGTACACTCTAACGGGTGGTGCTACAACGCCTATAACTAGTAGTCTTCTCTCGGGTTACGATATCTTGGTCATACCCCAGCTTGAACTCCCCGTCACCGCGACAGGGACGGGTGGCGATCCATCCTTATTGCCTGATAACGATGTCCAAGCCATCGTGAGCTTCGTTAGTGGCGGCAAAGGTCTATTCATCATGGACGGTAGCGACTATGCAGGTCATAACTTCAGCAATGTGCAGAACAAGATCCTCAATGCTCTCGGCGTCGGCAGTACCCTATTTTACTTCCAAGATGATCAAGTGCAGGATGATACTAATAAATGGGCGCAAGCAGCTTACCAGCCGATCGCCGCCATAGACACGACGACAGATATAGGGAAAGCTTATCAAATCGCAACTGGGGAGAATGAAATAGGCCTTTACGACATATGTTCGCTCAGAATAGTGGAGAACCATCCTGATGTTTCCGTGACGATTTCACCCACCGTAAATGTCGCAATGCCTGGAAAGACCATGACTTTCAAGGCGACGATAATCGATATCGGGTTTAAACCAGATAATTTCACCATAACGGTTAGGGACAACTTCGGGTGGCCAATCTCCCTTTCCGAGAATAGGATCAGCCTAGGAATAAGTGGTGAGAGTGCGCAGGTCGATGTCGAAGTGACCGTGCCCAGCGACCAGAGGTTGAAAGTGGTTAACTGGATCACCATCGAAGCACTGGGAGATTCAGGGGCAAAGGACAACGCGAGTTTCAGGGCCGTGGTTATAGGCATTATCCCGCCACCCTCCGTTGTTAATCCGGAGATACCCCGTTTCTTGGGGCCTAATCTTCCCACCCTCACAGTAGATCTGCCCGCGGTCCCGATTATAACTGCCATCAGGTCCGGCTATAGCAACGACCTGACGCCTCGGGAACCCTTGCCGATACTTTGGGGTCAGGGCGAATTTCCACCAGTGGCTGCCGCGGCCTTGGTGGATAACGGTCGTGCTGTTGCAATAGCCAATTCCATCCTGCGGGATAGTTATTTCGATCGAGCTGAGTTGTCAAACAAAGAGGTCATGTATGATATAGCAGGGTGGATGGAGAACTGGGGGAACCCGGAGGATTATAAATTCCTATACTTCTGTACTGAGGCATCTCTTGGGACTTATCACCTTCCATCCGTAGTGACAAAGTGGCTTAACTTGCTCAGAGGTCTCGGATTTGATGTCGACAATCAAGTAGGAGGGGAGATAACCACAAAATTGCTTGAGAACGTCGACATCCTCAATATCGCGGAGCTCATGAGACCCCTCTCCGACAATGAAATTCAAACGGTTTCGGGTTGGGTTAGGGCCGGAGGGAGGCTGATCATCATGTGTCAATCTGACTACGGCGGGTACAGCAAGCCTGATTACCCGAACGAGCTCCTAGAGGCTTTGAACTGCCCGATCCGGTTCCAGGACGATGAGTTGTACGACGATAACAGCTGGGTGATCGATGGCCCGTGGTATCCCCAGATTTACCTCCTAGACCCAAGGCAGGTCAATCCTAATTTTGATGTGTGGTTTCCAGTCACGCCTCCTTTTCCCCTAGTCATACCAGTGAGGAGCTTAAGGGCTAATAACGTACGAGTCCTCTATCCGTTCACGATAACTAACTATGGGGCTAAGGCCAAGTCCTATAAAATCGAAGTTCAAGAAACTTCTCAACCCCTCCTAGGTTGGGATGTTACGTGGTGGCCAACGGAAGCCGATGCTGCACCTAGTGAAAGCATTGAAGGTTACGTAACAGTAACTGTTCCAAAAATAGAAGTCGGAAGGAAAAGGATGGACCTATTTTTAACAGTTACTGACAAAATACGAACTTATCTGAAAATGTCGATTACATTTGCAACTCTGGGGGATAACAGTATAACAATTACTCCGGCGAAGTTTGAGAACGGTCAGAGCGTCTCCACAGCTAGCTTGGGAAAGGTCACAATTGTTAATCTGGGGTACAGTGGGGGGACCGTAGGTTGGACTTATGTAGTCCAGACCACGAGTGGCGAGAACAAGATTGTGTCCGAGTCAGAGCTTAGCGCGGCACAGGGGCCGGGAGGAGGATTTCCACGTTGGATAATTGCAGCTGCAATCGTCGTTATCATCGTCGTGCTTGTGTCGGTGTATTCTGTGATGCTAAAGAAGTAGTTATGCGGGAACTTGCCATAATGGCCCACTTACGCGTACATTTTCCGTGGGCCTGCGGCCTCCGCTCGCGGCACGCAAAGAGCTTGTAGTAGGATTTGATCACAGATTTGCAGGCAAAATTTTATGCGGGGGAGGGAACCAGCTGAATGCCGTTAAGTTACCCCTTTTCTTTTTTCAGAACTGTTGAATTCATCAGCCCCTCTGGCGGCGCGCAAAGGCTGTTTTGCTTTTATGTTAACACTTTTACAGAAGTTTGCGTAATATGAATTTATATGCATGGCGAAATTTGCAAATATTGTAAAAAGTTAAAATTTAAGCCCCAAAACCCCAAACCCAAACCCAAAATGTTCTAGCCTAATGGCGACGCGCAAAGGGCTTTACGGTATTACTAAAACTAGTCCCAATCGGAAGTTTTTCTCTTCTCTCTCTTTTCTACTTGCGGCA
>Ga0315280_10012191_pt1 | contig 10438 bp, 7 predicted proteins | sample YL17G06_40_MG_FD_203697 | JGI IMG/M metagenome (GOLD analysis project Ga0315280, IMG submission 203697) | Sediment microbial communities from Yellowstone Lake, YNP, Wyoming, USA - YL17G06_40 | ecosystem: Environmental > Aquatic > Freshwater > Lake > Sediment | place: USA: Wyoming | collected... | reverse complement strand
AAGTGCAGCCTCACGGCCGCCCTCACATGACTCGGGGCCAGGATGGTTCGCTATTCCTTTCCTGTATGACTCTTCCATTCACTACTCCACGTCGGTTTATCCCGACGCTATCCGGGCTTTAGCCCGTGCCCGGCACACCTGAACGAGAGATCGTTGCTTCTGTCCCCACATCGCCTTAAAACAAGCGAATTACGCTCGTGAAATCGGCCGTGTCGTGGTTGTTGTTCGCAGGGCGCGGGCTGAAGCCCGCCCTCACATGTGACTTCAATCCAGCCGGCACTACAGGTCGGACAATGAATTTCGCGACAGAGACTAGCTATTCTCTTTGCGGAAGAACACCGTTGCCGCGAGCGAAACCAGACTGATAACAATGCCTCCGAAGAAGGCCGAGGCAAGACTGTCAACAACCGCTGACAATCCAGCGGCAGATAAAGGATCGGTGGCGCATACGCTTTGCTGCCCTATCGCATTGACACCGGCTCCCGAGCGCTTTGAAATTGTACTCGATAGGCTCGCTGCCAGACGCAAGATTTTTGGAAAAAGGAACGTGCTCCTACCGGCATGGGAAGCCGGACCAGACATCAATCTCGCAGCCGGAGGGCATCGAGCAGCTTTCGCCTAATTCGATTTCCGGACAAAATGCAAGCGGCGGACGCGTCCGCTGGTGAGGCTGACAGGAAAGGTGTGCAAGAATTCCAGGCCGGCAGCATCAATCAGATGTAAAATCCCCACTTCTTGGCGTCCTGGCCATAAAGATTCAAAAACCACCGCCAAGACCGCAGGACGCCAGGCAAAACAAGGCACAAAAAAGTGACTGGAGAAATCTTACTACGCGAAGGAAGGAACCCATGAAGCAAGGACTTTGTCTTGTTGTGATTCTTCTTTTTGCCTCCGTTCTCGTTGGCCAGACAACTCAGAAAAAGGGCGCCAAGGTGTTCATCTCTGTCGACATGGAGGGAATCTGGGGAGTCGTGCACGGCGAGCAGACCTCGCCAGGCTCACCGGACTATGGATCGGCGCGGCGGTGGATGGCCGAGGACGTAAACGCCGTCATTGTAGGGCTGTACATGGCCGGCGCCACAGAGATCGTTGCAAACGATTCCCATGGCAGCATGAGAAACATTGCGGCCGACGCCCTCGATCCCAGGGTGTCCCTGATCACCGGCTCGCCTAAGCCCCTGTCGATGATGCAGGGTATCGATTCTTCCTTCGACGCCTGCATCTTCGTCGGTTATCACGCCCGGGCTGGGAGCGCTCCCGCCATTCTGGACCACACCATCTCCAGCGCCACAGTTCGCGCCATCCGGATCAATGGACAGGAAATGCCTGAGATGGGAATCAACGCCGCTATCGCCGGCTACTACAAAGTTCCGGTGATCATGCTCAGCGGTGACACCGAGACCTGTGCTCAGGCCAAGAGCATCTTTGGCCCGGAGCTGGTCACGGCACCCGTCAAAGAAGCCATAGGCCGCCTCGCTGCAAAACTTCTCCCTGCCGAAGAGGCTCGAGGACGCCTGAGGGCGGCTGCAATGGAAGCTCTTTCGAAGAAGGGCAAGATCGCTCCCTTCCGCCTGAATTCTCCATACGTGTTCGAGGTGGAGTTCCTCAACAGTGCTCAGGCCGAGCCAGCGGCGTTATTGCCTGGCGTCAAGAGATCCAATCCGCGAGCCGTCACATTTACCGCCAACGATTACCTGGAAGGCTTCAAGCTCATGCGGGCGATTATCGCGCTGGCCGGCACGATATCCTGATATCCGGACTTGCCCGGCGCAGCGAATGTGGCGAGGAATAGAAGAAGAGCGGAAGAATCCGGACGAACTCGAAGGGGACATGCTAGCCTGATGCCATTTTCTAGCGCTTATCCTTGTCGAGCAGCACCCTGGCGTTTGCGGGGATCTCCGTCTTCTCGGCAGCGCCCCGCTGGATGAGCTGGGGCAGGTTGAGGCCCGTTGGCCGCGTCTTTTCGAACGCCTCGGCCTTGTCCATCCACGACTGAACCGTAAGCCCCACTTGGTTGGGGAGCGCCAGCAGGATACTGTTGCCCGAATATGCGCATTCGACAACGTGCAGTTCGGGGAAGACTGTGGAGTAAGTCTTCACCATGTCGAGGTAATCCGCCTCCTCATCCCACAGGTTGGCGCACGCCACGCCCCCGTCAGCAAGGTGGCCCTTGACGGCTTTGAGGAACTCCTGCGTCGTCAGCATGTACGGAATCGAGGTAGCGCTGAACGCGTCTAGAAAGATGATGTCGTACTTGTCCTTCGAATCCTCGATGAACTTGCGGCCGTCGCCTAAATGGACGATCTGGCGCTGGTCCTCCTTGAAGAAGAAAAACGTGGTGGCAACTTCGCGGATTGCGGGGTCGAGTTCCGCAGTTTCGATGGTGGCATCGGGCAGGAGCTTGTGCAGGTAGCGTTGCATGCACGCCCCACCCAATCCGACAATCAGGATGCGCTTGGGTTTTTCCACCACGGGCAGGGCGGTCATGATGTGCCGGGAGTATGAAAGCGTCAGCTCGTCGTGGTTGGCGAGGTTCATCTCCGACTGGATGGCGTCGGCGCCTTCGAACCTGCCGTCGAAGATCAACTGCCGATACCCATTGACGGTGTCCACCACGGTGATCAGTTGGTACTGGCTCTGGACCTCATATACGACCTGGCTCTCCTGCGCCCTTACAGGCAGTGAGAGGAGGGCCCCCAGTGCCAAAGCCAACAGCACCCTGCGCGTGAGCATGGAGGGAATCATGAACGCCATTGTAACACGCGGAGGGGGTCACATCTGCATTATTCAAAATCAGGCAGAACCGGGACTCAGGAAAAGGTCAGGTTGTGCCGCAAATCTTGAATAATGCTGATGGGTCCCCAGTCCGCATCGGCAATCCGCACCAGGAACAGGGCCAGCATTATAGGTCTACGGTTTCCGTCTGTTGGCGTTATGCTCTGGTGCATGACCGGGAGTCTCGCGCTCGCCATCTTCCTTGCCCTGTCAACTGCCGTAATCTCGCGCCGGCTCAAACACGAAAGCTGTCGCGCCAGGCTTGACAAACGGCGGTACTGTTGTAACGTTACCGGCAGCCCTGTCGGTTTCCTCTGGTCTGTATTGCGGTTGTTCGACCCAGCCTTTGAGATAGAAAAGGGCGTTTATTTCACCATGGCGTCGCATCCTTCCTGGGATGATGGAGGATCTGATGAGTATCAATCATGCACTGGTTCTCAGCGGAGGTTCCATCAAAGGAGCATTCCAGGCAGGGGCCATCAAAATCCTGCTTGAGAAAGGCTTTAAACCGGAGTTTATCTCCGGCATCTCCGTCGGCTCGCTCAACGGCGCATTTCTCTGCAGCGAGGCAGGAAGGCAGAAACAGCTCTCGGCAGCAATCGACTGGCCCTCCGTGGGAAAGGGACTTTGTGATTTCTGGACTGCCAACGCAACAAGACCGGCCGACCTGGTTGACAAACGCCCGATTCCTGCTATTGCCTGGCACACGTTCTTTAACACCTTCGACGGACTCGTCGATACTGCACCGTTGAAGAAACTCATCAACACCAACCTGAGTGTTGCCAACATACGCGCCTCCGGCATCGACCTGCGGGTCGGTGCCCTGAACATCGTCAGCGGCAAGCTGACCTATTTTGACGACTCCGATGCGATGTTCCTCGAGCGCGTGCTGGCAAGCGCGGCAATCCCGATCATCATGCCGGCTGTCAAGTTCGGCGACGAACGGTTCGTCGACGGCGGCGTGAAGGAAATTGCGCCGCTGAAACCTGCCATCAAGAGCGGGGCAAACCGCATCGCCATCATTGCCTGCCAGGCGAGCAGGTCTGTGGAGCTTCCGATTAACGTCGGCAACCTGGTGCACATGATCGAACGCACCATCGACCTGATGACCGATGAGATCGTCAACAACGACATCGAATGGGCGCAGTACATCGACGAGTTAGTGCCTGAGAGCGGCGCGGACCCGAACAGTCCCCTGGCCGGCTATCGCAAATTGAAACCAATCGTGATACGCCCGGACGAGCCGCTCCCTTTCGACATCAGGTCATTTACTGCAGGCGACATTGCAGCCATAATGGCCGCCGGCGAGGAAGCTGCAAAGAAAGCTCTGAACGACAATCCAATCTGATCGCACAGGGGACAGTCACCACTATCCCCAAATTCACTTTTCATCAGTTGCATACACAGGCTAGGAATTTGGGGGTTGTGGTGACTGTCCCCCTCCATTTCATCGGGCCTGCGTGAGGTTTTGATCCTGCTCTCTTGCATCGAGACGGGTTTGCCAACTATGCTATCGGAGGCATGAAATAAGTGCGAATCAGCATTGGTGTGACATCGCGTAGTCATGGAGGCAGAGGAAGGTGATGACTAACCTCGCGACGGAGGAGGGAAGCATATGAAAGCGAAGGCTTTTCTGACAACTTTGTTGCTGGGCTGCGGCCTGTGCCTCAATCCCACGGTTCCAAACGCACGAACTGCTGAGCGACAGCAGTCTGCCGCACAGAAACCGGAGAAGAAAGCGCATCGGGTGATGGGGGATATCCCCTTCTCCTACTCTTACCAGGAAACCCTGAAACTCGCGCGTCAGAACGGCAAGCCCATGTTCGCATATTTTACCTTTGCGACGTGAACATGGTGCGCCAAGCTGGAGAAAGGTTCTTTCTCTAAACCCGAATTGCTCGAATTGGCAGGGAAATTCAATTGCGTGGTCGTGGACCGCGATGTCACCCCGGAGCTACCCAAGAGATTTTCAGTTAATGCTTACCCTAGCATGCTCGTTCTGAGTCCAAAGGAGGAGAACATCTTCCGATGGAGTGGATACGCCGATACAGAGCCCTACCTGCAGCAGATGAGAACCGCGCTCGCCCGGTACGAACTCTACAAGTCCGGAAAAGAGTGGGATGCTCCCGAGCCGCGGCCTGCCGGCATTTCAAATATCGGCGTGACTAAGGTCCTCAATGCTCCGGTGGACGATCGTCTGAGCGGTCTGTGTTGCATCGGCGGCGTGCTCTGGTGCCTATACAAGGACAAGTTGTTCGAACTGGATCCGTCGACGGGGAATACTCTACATACGCTTGCGGTGAACGGTAAGGATCTCTATGTCGATCTTGCCAGCGACGGGTCCTTCCTGTATCTCCTGCCTTATGGCTGGACCGCGGGACAGGCCATCCTGAGATATGACCTCAAGAAGCGGACCTGGGAAACGGCCATTGAGACTGAGGCAAACAAGAGCAACAAGGTATACGGCGCACGCGGCATTGCAGCTCGAGGAGGTTATCTGTTCGTCGCCAGCCACCTGGGCATTCAAGGGGTCGACCCTCGCACAGGGGAGGCTGAGAAGCCTGTAAAACCGAGTTTGGATGGCTACAGGATTTTCGGAATAGGCGGCCTGGATTTCGATGGGGCCGAACTGGTCGGAGCGGGAACGATTGAAAAAGTCAAACTGGACGCCGACGGCAAGCCGCTGGACAACTGGTACGGACTCGACAAGGAGCGCCCTCGGTTGAGTGCCATTTTGAGAATCGATCCGCAGACGGGGAGTGTGCGGAGCTTCGGGTCGCTGAACTACCCGGTCAACTCGTTGACGTGTGCCGGCGGCATCTTCTGGCTCGCCGAGCAGCCCGAAATGGGATTCGATCGGCACAACCGGCCGGTTCGCCTGTATCCGAAAGAGATGGTGATTCATCGCCTGATTCTCTCAGGGGGACAGTCACCACAATCCCCAAATTCACCTTTCATCAGTTGCATACGCAGGCTAGGAATTTGGAGATTGTGGTGACTGTCCCCCTTGTTTTTGCTTGCAACGGCCGGGGTCGGCAGCTATGATCGCGGCACGCTGGTCGATCTCATTAAAGAGAAAACAGCCATTCCCTGGCAAGCGAGGGCGCATGAGGGATCGCGCTCCATCACTCCTGCCGGCCATTGTGGAAGTCTTACGTGGCCCGGCGTCGGTTGAACCCGGAGCCGAGAAATCGCCCTTGTTCACCGCGGGTTCCCCCCTGGCAGGTCCCGCAACTCTTATGGCTGTTCGTTTGGACAGCTTCTTGATGGCGGCGCCGGCACACGGCCGCCACTGTCGCGGCGAGTTATCTGATGGGGCTTGCGCACCGAGACGACGACAACCGGTTTGCAGTGACCTAAGCGCGGCCCGATCAGTGAATGATTGTGGGATCGGAACCGGATGGTTCCGGTTCTGTTTCGACGAGCAACCACTTCAATCGAGGGAACGAGTATGAAACATTGGGCTTGTAAGCTGTTTCTGACAATGATCCTCTTGACGGCAATCAGCCTGCCCGGCTTTGCGCAGGGCGGAGCAAGCTCCTCGCTCACAGGAATCGTTGTTGACCAGTCCGGCGCGGTAATCCCAGGCGCCAATGTTGTGGTCAAGAACGAAGCCACCGGCACAGAGTATAAGACTACCACGGCTGAGAATGGCACTTTCACGATTCCTGGGCTGGCAGCCGGCAGCTACACCGCCACTGTCTCGGTGGCGAACTTCAAGACAGCGGTCGTGACCAAGATCGTCTTGGTTTTGGGAGTGCCCACCGACGTCAGGATTCCTCTCCAGGTCGGCGGCAGCAGCGAAACCGTGACGGTGGTGGCTGGCGCTGAAGTGATCCAATCCACTTCGGCGACGATAGCTTCTACGCTGTCCACCACCCAGATAAGCCAATTGCCGCTGGCGACGCGCAATGCGCTGGACTTCCTAGTATTCCTACCGGGTGTGAACACGACGGGAAGCTCGCGCAACGCCACCTTCATGGGCATGCCGAATTCCACCCTCCACATCACGGTGGACGGCGTTCCCACGCAGGACCAAAACTACATGGGGCAGACTGGCGGGGATGGCTTTTACTCCTTCATTACGCCGCGTCCCGACTCGATGCAGGAAGTAACCGTGACCACGGCAGCCGCGGGAGCGGATGCCACGGGCGCAGGTGCGGTCCAGATCCGGTTCGTAACCCGTTCGGGAGACAACGACTACCACGGCAGCCTTTATGACTATGAGCGCAACACGGCGTTTAACGCCGCCTACTGGTTCACCAACCGTGATTCCGCGCCCGTCTATTGGGGAGACGTCGGCAGAGGCCAGCGCTGCACCGCGCAGCAGCTCGCGACCGAGTTTGACAAGTGCAAGGCGGCGCGCAGCCGTTACATTCTACATCAGCCCGGCGGCCGCATCGGCGGACCGATTTCAATTCCAGGTTTATTTTCCGGGAAGGACAAGGCGTTTTTCTTCCTTAACCTCGAGACATTCCAGCTGCCCAACTCATCGATTCGGACCAACACAATTTATTCTCCATCGATGCAACAAGGGATCTTCTCCTATGTTGCAGCCGGAGCTGTGCAGCAGGTAAACATCATGACGCTGGCAGCAGCAAACGGGCAGGTAGCAGCCATCGATCCTCTGGTGCAAAAGCTCCTCGCTGACATCCGCAACTCAACGACGATAACAGGAGGCATTCAGTCGTATCCAACGGTTTCGGACCCTAATTATCAGTATTTCATCTGGCAGAGCAAGGGGCTGGAGCACCGTCATTACATGACGTCTCGCTTCGACTTCAACCTGACGAGCAAACACAGGGTGGAATTAAGCTGGAATGGTGAGACCAGAACGCGAGATCCCGACTACCTCAACGGCAGAGGCTGGCGCTACCCCGGTTTCCCCAGCTACGGGAGGGTTGACCAGAACCGTGGATCGATCTCCTATGCGCTGCGCTCCACAATTACACCCCGGCTGGTGAACGAAGCTCGCGGTGGCATTCTTCTAGGCACGGTGCTCTTCAATCCAAATGCATCCCCCGGAGACCTTCTCGGAAATGCCCAAGGGATAGGCAACTTGGGCGGATTCGCCTGGACCCCGAGCGGCATCACGGGGGTTATGGCCGTCACAACGCCGAGCCGCCGCAACGGGCCGGTAAAGTCCTTTGATGATACCTTGACTTGGACAAAGGGTGCGCACAACCTGAGCTTTGGAGGTTCGTTCATGCACGTAGGCAGTTGGGAGTGGTGGCAGACATTGGCGCCGTCCATCACCCTCGGCCTGAATTCCACCTACGATCCGGCCTACTTCATGTTTGACTCGAAAAATGGTCCGAAAAACTTCCCCAGTGCGACTTCAACCCAGTACGGCAATGCCGGCACTTTGTACGCCTCTCTGACGGGGCGCGTGACGGGGATCGGCGCCAGCGCGGTCATCAATGAAAAGACCAACCAGTACACCTACAACGGGCCGTACACAGAGCGCGGGCGCCAGCGCGAGATGGGGATCTTCGCCCAGGATTCCTGGCGTATGTTTCCCAACTTCACGCTGACCTACGGATTGCGTTGGGAGATACAGTTCCCGTGGACTCCGCTCAACAATGGCTTCAGCTGGGCCTCACCCGCGGAGGCCTGGGGGCCTTCCGGCATCGGCAATTTCTTCAAGCCGGGCGCAACCGGCGGCAAGACGACGCTGCTTTACCAGTTCCTGCCGGGAACCCATGCCTATGACGTCGACTACAAGAGCTTCGCTCCGAGTCTCGGCTTCGCCTGGAGTCCGAAGGCAACGGGCTGGCTAAAAAAGATCCTCGGCGAGGGCTCCCAGACGGTTATCCGCAGCGGCTTCGCCATTGCATACAACCGTATGGGAATGTTCGACTATCAGGACTTGCTGTTTGCCTCCAACCCCGGCGGAACCATCGATGCCTCTCGCAACATGACCAATGGCAACCTGCTTAACACAGGCCAGACGTGGCCGCTGTTGCTCAGTCCAAATCTAAAGAGTGGGCTCGGCCCGCCTCCATTCCCGAGTGCGCCAACCTGGCCGCTCAAGCCGTCGGTAAGTGATTCGATCAACGCGATCGAGCCTGACATCCGCACGCCCTACACCATGTCCTGGCAGTTCGGGATCCAGCGAGAAATCACGAAGGACATGGCACTCGAGGTGCGGTATGCGGCGACGCGAAACCTGCAGCCGTATTTCCAGCGCAACCTCAACTCGGATTATACTATCGTTGAGAACGGGTATCTGAAGGAGTTCCGGCTGGCCCAGCAAAACCTGGCTGCAAACGTCCTGGCGGGCAAGGGGAGCACATTCGCATATACAGGCATTCCGGGCACTTCGCCCCTTCCAATCACGCTGGCATACATTGCCGGCAATGTGAATCCGAACGATCCAACCCAATACAAGTCGTCTCTTTTCACGAACTCGACCTATGTGAACAGTTACCTGAGCACCTTCAGCCCGGCTCCCGCAAGCCTGGCGAGCTCTCTATTCGGCGACGCCGCGCGGCGCGCGAATGGGCTGGCCGCGGGCTTGCCGGCGAATGAATTCGTCGTGAATCCGGATGTGATCGGCGGGGGAGCCTGGATTTACATGAATGGCGGCGGCAATCACTATGACTCGATGGTCGTGGAATTGCGCCGCAGGCTGTCCAAAGGGCTGCTGGTTCAGGCGAATTACACCTGGGCCAAGGCCTTCAACATCAACATCATCTCCTGGCGCGCGCCATGGCAGAAGGATCTGGGCGCGACGCTGCCGCATACATTCAAGGCCAACTGGGTTTACGAGCTGCCGTTTGGCACCGGGCGATCGCTGTTCGGCAATGCTGGGAATCTCTTGAACCGGTTTATCGGCGGCTGGGAGTTCCAGGGCACGAGCCGGATTCAAAGCGGCAACCTGTGGGATTTCGGCAATGTCATCCTCGTGGGGATGAAGGATCAGGACCTTCGAGATGCCATTGGATTGCGGTTCGATGATGCCAAAAAGATCATCTATTACCTCCCGCAGGACATCATCGACAATTCTTACAAGGCTTACCAATTCAGCGTCAACCCTGCAACGGGCACGAGCGGGTACAGCACCGCTTATGGCGTGCCGACTGGACGGTATCTCGAGCCTGCCGGAATGGGAGGCGGAGGCAATTGCGTTCAGGTCGTCCCCGGCGACTGCGCGCCGCGCCATCATTACATCAGAGGGCCCATGTTCACGCGCTTTGACCTAAGCTTGGTGAAGCGCATTAGGTTCACGGAGACAAAGAACTTCGAACTGCGCGGCGAGTTCCTGAACGCGTTCAACAACATCAACTTCAACGGTTACAGCAGTCTCTCCGGCAGCAGCCTCACTTTCGCGCAGATAACCTCTGCATACAGAGATGAGAGCAACCAGCAGGATCCGGGCGGACGATTGATCCAGATCGTCTTGCGCCTCAACTTCTGACCTCTGCAAAGGGGTAAAGGGGCAAAGGGATAAAGGGGTCGAGTGGCTTTCCTCCACTGATCCTGGTTCCCTTTGCCTCTCGTTCCCTCTGTTCCTTTGCGCCCCGACCCCTTTGCCCCATAGGCGTTAAAATAAGGATTGCATCGCAAAAGCTTTGGGGGTAGCCTCACCCTATGGATACCCCAAATGTCTACGATGATCGCGAATGGCCTTACGTTTTGACATTGCTTCCTGCCGATCTGC
>Ga0315280_10012190_pt1 | contig 10439 bp, 7 predicted proteins | sample YL17G06_40_MG_FD_203697 | JGI IMG/M metagenome (GOLD analysis project Ga0315280, IMG submission 203697) | Sediment microbial communities from Yellowstone Lake, YNP, Wyoming, USA - YL17G06_40 | ecosystem: Environmental > Aquatic > Freshwater > Lake > Sediment | place: USA: Wyoming | collected... | reverse complement strand
TTTCGGCCGGGCTGAACGGGACAGTCCCATTTTCGCTGCGCGAAAATTGGGACAGTCCCCCCGCGTAGGTTTCCTCCTCGGCCGAGTCGCGCTGGAAGAGCTGGAACACCGGCCCGGCGTCGGTGAAGAGGATGTTCGCGCCCGAGCCCTGGAAGGCGTAGCGGACCGCCGGGTCCGACCACTGGCCTTGATTCTCGACGAACAGCGCCGGGGAGATGTTCAGTAGCTCGATCGCGCCGGCCGCTGCTGGATCGTCCGGGGCCAGGGACAAGAGGCGCCGGTCTTCCAGCGGCTCGCAGCCGAGCCGGCGGTGGTGAATGCCTGCACGGGCGCTCTTCTTCCGACTCTTGTGCATCCCGAGCTGAGGCGAAAAAGACCCGCTGTTGTGGCGCGCCTTTCCGAATGGAGCTGGCCACATGGCTGACCTCCCGGCAGAGATGCGATTGCGGCAATCGCTTGGTTCCGCACTAACACGAGAATAGCCGCCCGGGGTGGACGGCTGTCGATAACCCGCTTTAGGGGGAGTGCCCGATTGCTCGCCGGCGCTGCGTTCTTGGGGCCTTTTTGCCGAGGGCGCCCGCTTCAAGAAATGCCCTCTTTACGTGCGGCCGGATGGTCCGCGTTTTGCCACTGCGGTTCGGCGGGGTCGGGAGACCCGCGCCGAGCGCGGGGTGAGGAGACCCGCGCCGAGCGCCTGGCCTCCTCACCCGAACCCTCTCCCGGCGGGAGAGGGGAGGTGGCGCCGCGCAGGGTCTTCTTGAACTTGTCCGGCCGCGGGAGTAGCTTCTTGTTTTGCCCGCGAAGCGTTTCCGCAACGGAAATCGGGTGTCAGGAAGGAGGTGGCATCGTGGGTGCAGAAGACCGTGAGGCGGGCGTTTTCGGGCCGGCCGCTCCGCCCCGCCGCACGCTGGTCGTCAAGCCGATCCTCACCTATCCGCGGCCCGTACCTCGGCCGCAGATCAGTTGGCGGAACTGGGGCGGGATTCAATCGGCTGAGGACGTGCAGGCCGAGGTCCAAAGGATTCAAGGGGAGCTTGCGAAGCTTAAGAGCACGGCCGATTTCCCTCTGGAGTTCCTGCCGCTAGCCCCGGTCCGCGGGGCCGCCGATCTGGCGGCGATCCAAGACGTGGGCGCGGCCGACGCGATCCTGGCGTACGCGGCCGGCGACGGCGCCGGCGACCTGATGGCCGAGGTGAACCTCCTGGAAAAGTGGGGCAAGGACACGGTCTTCCTGGTCCGCCACCAGTCGGGCCCGCTCTACTACTGGTACGAAGGGGCCTCGGCCCGGTTCCTCCGCCAGCACACCGACCAACAGGCGAACCGAACCATCCGCTGCGAGGACCTCGTGGTCGATCGCCTGGACGAAGTCCTCTGGCGGTTGCGGGCGTTGGCCGGGCTGCGGGCGACGCTCGGCAGCCGCATCCTGGCCGTCGGCTGGCCGGACGCGGGGACCTGGCCGTCCGAGCCATCGATCGAGCCGCTCCGCCGGGCCTGGAAGCTCGCCGTCCGCTCGGTATCGTACGAGGAACTCGGAAAGCTCATTCAAGCGGCGGCTCAAGACAAGCACGCGGTGGAGCGGGCTCGCCGTCGCGCCGCGGCCTATTTGAAGCTGCCGGGAACGAAGCTCGAGACGGGCTTCCGCTTCGTCGAGAGGGCTTTCTTGTTGGAAGGGCTGTTTCGCGGCCTGATGGAGAAGGCCGACTGCCGGGCGATCACGGTGGGCGCCTGCATGTCGACCATCATCCCGATGGCCCAGACGACGGCCTGCCTGGCGCTGAGCGTGCTCAACGACGCCGGCTTCCTGGCCTGGTGCGAGGCGGACTTCTTCGCCATTCCCGCGGCCACGCTCTTGGCGAACGTCTCGGGCCGGCCGGTGTTCTTCAACGCCCCCGGGTTCCCCTCCCAGGGCACCGTCACGCTGGGCCACTGCAGCGCCCCGCGGAAAATGGACGGGGAAACGCCCTTGCCGGCGCGGATCATGACCCACTTCGAGTCCGACTACGGCGCGGCCCCGAGAGTGGAGATGCCGGTGGGCCAGAAGGTCACGGTTCTCGTCCCCGATTTTGCCTCGGAGCGGTGGCTGGGGTTTTCCGGCGAGATTGCCGCCAACCCGCTCTTGCCCATCTGTCGAACCCAGGTCGAGGTCCGCTTCAAGGCCCCGAGCCTTGCGATCGCCGAGCGGATGCGGGGCTACCGCTGGGTGCTCGGCTGGGGCGACTGTCTCCGCGAGATCGGGTACGCCCTGCGCCGGGTGCCGATCGCGTGGGATTGCCTCGGCTGAAGGCCTGACTGGGAACGTGCCGGTCGGAGACCTACGTCGTTGCTTTCTTCTCGCGCGATTTGCGTTCCTTCTTGCCTCCCGGCTGCATCTTCTCCTTGATCTTCGCCTGCTGCTCCGGGGTCAGGACGCGCATCACCTGCTTCATCATCTCTTTCTGGACGGCGAGTATCTCCGGGGCGAGTTTGGCCATCTTCTCTTTCTGCTCGTCGGTGAGCTTGAGCGACGACTCAACCGTTTCCAGGAACTCTCTGCCCTTCTTGCCGGCCTCCTTGGCCTTCTTCATCGACTCCTCAGCAGCGTTTCTCTGCTCCTCCGTCAGAATGTCCCGGAGCTTGCCGAAGACCTCCTTCATTTTCGGGCGGAGTTCCTCGCGGATCTTCCCGACCTTCTCCTTCTGCTCCGCCGTGAGATCCAATCCCTCCAACGCCTCCCGGAGCCTGTCGATCCTCAGCATGGCCTGAGCGGTCGGGCTAAGCCTCGCCGCTTTGCCCTTACCCTTCGGCTTCTCCTGGGCAACCGCCGCAGCAGCGATCGACAGGGCGATAACCAGCGCCAGCACGATCCGTACGGTCCTCATCAATCGATCTCCTTCAACCCGAATGACACGCTGCCCCGGCCGCTGCTCGTTCCCGTGGAGCGATTCCCACAGCGCGCGGGGCGACTGGCAGTCATTGATACAGGATCTTCAAGCGCCGGGCCAGTGGTGCCCCACGGCAGGGGGGCGCGGGGAAGGCCCCCCTCTATTGCTCTTCCGTCTCCGGCCTCTTGAGCCGGACGAGCGTTCGCGTCTCTTGACGGTCAGGGCCGATGTGGACCAGGATCGGCACCTCGTCGTTGGTCAGGTCGTAAAGCCCCGTCTCCATAATCAGCGCATTGTTGCCTTCCGCCTTGATCGCCACGCGCTGGGTTTGCTTGTCCACCGCGCCGGCCAACGGCGTGATCTTGTCGGTCAAGAGGTCGTGATAATTGCCGCGGATGGCGCCTTCCTTATTGAGCGCCAGTTGCACGAGCCTCTCGGTTTCCGTTTCTTCCTCCTTGACCACCGCGAAAACGCCGAGCGGGAGCCACTGCTCGTTCTGGGTCTGGTCGCCTGCGGCGGCGATCTGGTCGGCCTGGGCGTAGTATTGCTCGGCGGTGGCCACCGGCTGGTCGCCGTAGTAGACGTTGCCCTCCTGGTAGGTCACGTTCTCGCTGTAGTCGTAGTAGCAGCCCTCGCCGCTCACGCCGCAATAGGGGGCGGCGGCGGCCCAGGTCGCTGGGGTCCAGACGGTGGCGGCGGCCACCCAGCCGGCGGGCCACCAGACGCCGGGATAGCCGATGTGCCAACCGGGTCCGTAGTAGTTCCAGTGCGTGAAGTGGCCGTTGACGGCCGTCCACGACCGGCCGCCAACGAACTGCCCGTTGACGAACGCCGCCCCGCGGCCTGCGGCCACGGTATTGCCGCCCGGTCCGCGAATGGCGGCACCGCCGGCGACGCGGACGTAGGAGTTGCCGCCGGGCCCGGTGATCTTGACCCCCACCCCGCCGGCGCCGATGGTCGCGCCGCCGGGGCCGGTCCGCTTTCCGCCCCCGCCGCCGATGGTGATCTTGCCCCCGCCCGGCCCCTCAATCGTCTTCTTGAAGCTGCCTTGATCGGCCCCCAGCCTCTTCGAGGACGGAGAAGTGCCCGGGGTCCCGGGACGCCGACGCGACTCGGCCGGCATGTTGAGGAAATCGCTCAGTTGCTTCTCGCTGGGGCGCTGGATCTTGCCGCCGTCGGGCCGCGAGGGCTGCGTCGCCGGGCGCGGCATCTTTCCGCCGTCCGGCCGCGTCGGCCGCGTCGGCCGCGTCGCCGGCCGCTGGATCGGCTGGGAGGGCCGCTGGACGGCGTGCGAGGGCCTCGCCGCCGGGGCGGCCCGGCTCATCGAGGGACTGCGGTTGAACGAAGGGCTTGCCGCCGGCCGGGCACCGCCGGAAAACCCGCCCCCGCGGCCTCCGCCGACGCCGCCGCCTCGCCCGCCGCGGCCCAATGCCTCACCCGCACCAATCCACAGGATGCCGGCCAGGACGATGATGATAAGAGTGCGACGTTTCACGGGATGACTCCTTGGGGACTTGCTGGGCGGTTGGGTCCCCTTCACTTCGCAGGCTGCTTGCGGACCACCTTGACCTCGGGAATGTCCGGCATGAAGTGCCCGGCGACTTCGCGCCCAAACGAGCGCCAGGTGAACGTGTCAGGATCGACGTAGGTGAACACGTTCACCGAGGACGCCTTGCGCCCGTCGGCGAGGTACCCGGCCGCCTTGACGATCCAGGTGTTCCCCTTGCGGGTCCAGGTGCCTTCCAGGTAGCCGCCGTCGGAATCGAAGACCCAGGAGCGGATGACCTTCGCCACGGGGTCCCACCCGACCACCTGGGTTCCTTCGAGGTCATCCATGCCGGGGGCGGACACCCTGAAGGTCCGCAAGAGAAAGCTCCTGCCCTTGGCCCATTGGCAGACCGTCTCGACCGTCGAATCCTTGCTCTCGTCGATCCAGTCCCCAACCATCCACTCCAGATCCTTGAGGTGCTGGTAGCTCTGGCTGGCCGGCGGGGCGGGCAGATCCGTTTCCCGCACCGTGTTGAGCTTCCACTGCCCGCCGCGCTTCACGTGAATCGCCAGGTAGCTCGTCTCGTCCGCCGGCGCTCCCGGCCGGACAACGCGGGCGGTCCCTTCCTCGACCGCTACGTCCGGCGACACGAAGCGAATCGTCGGTTCCAAAACCTCCACCCGGGCGCCCTTCCGCTCCGCGAACAGCGACTTGAACGCCTTTTCGATGGTCTCGCGGCCCTTCAGCCGTTCGCCGTCGGGGCTGAGGTACTCGCCGTCGTCCGCCCAGGATGCAGCCACCGCCTTGGCGTCGCCGCGGTTGAACCCCGCCACGTACGACTCGACCGCGCGGCGAATGGCCGCCTCGTCGCTCGCCCGATCCGCCTGGCCGGCAAGCGCCGGGGCAAGACTGGCCACGAGGGCCCCTACAATCAGCACGACTGGCTTCATCGGATTCTCTCCTTTTTGCGTTACGTTCGGGTCTTCGTGAGGGCTCGGAACGGGTTTGAAAAGCGCGTCTCATGCAACCATAGTTCACTCGGCCGCGAAGATGAAGGGGCGTTTCGTCACCCCCGTCGAGACCTGGAACACCATGAGCAGGATCAGCAGGACGCCACTGATCCGGTGGAAGACCCAAACGAACACGTCCGCCGCCCTCCTCGCCTGACTTGGCCGGAAAAGCGTCTTAGCCGCGAGCGCGTGCGGCCGCTGCCTTGCAGGCCCCAGGGTGCAGGATGATAATACGGCCGGTTGCGGGCAAGCGGCGGCGGGCTGAGCCTGGGAACGCTGATGTACAAGACCGGCGCGGGCACATCCTTGGCAAACGCCATCCTCGGGCACACGGGGACAGGCCTTGTGTGGGACGTGACGGCCGCCGCCGTCGCCGCGGGGAACCTCTCATGAGCGCTGCAAGCTGGCAAAGTCGCCTGGCGTTTTACATTTCCGCGATCGGCAGCATCGGGCTCGGCGGATTGGCCCTTGCGGGTGAGGCAGAACACGTTCAAGCGAAGCCGCCGGCGGATTCTACCCGGGCTTCGGCCCCAACGGCCCGAGACACGGCGCACCCGCTGTACTTGCTCACGTACGACCACGGCGGGCTGGTGCTCTGGGGAAGTGACCATTTCGCCAAGCACCTCCAGAGCGCGGCCGAGTGGCTCGACCGTTACCCGGGCTTCAAGATCGGATTGGACAACGAGGCATACACCTACGACGAGCTCGCGCGACGCGATCCGAAACTCCTCGAGCGGATCCGGGGATACCTGAAACGGTACCCCGGAAGGTTCGGCATCGGCACGTGCACCTACGGGCAGCCGCTATCGGTGTTCATCAACGAGGAGTCAAACGTCCGCCAGATCCAATACGCGCTGGAGGCGGACCGCCGCCATCTGGGCTGCGCGCCGGACGTCTACCTGATGAGCGAGCACGCGATGCACAGCCAGATCCCCCAGCTCTTGAAGGGCTTCGGTTTCCGCGGCGCGATCATGCGCACGCACTTCATGATGTACGGCTACAACCCCACGTTCGACGTGCCGATCGGATGGTGGGTGGGCGTCGATGGATCGCGGATCCCGGCCGTTCCGACGTACCACGGGGAGGGGGCACAGTTCGGCCGCACCACCCGAGACAACTGGGTCCTTACGCGATACCCCGGGCCGGAGTGCAACACCCCGCTGGAAGAGTTCCGCAAGCAGTTCGGCCGCATTCAGCCCCTGCTGGCAACGCGGGCCGACGACGCCGCGCTCCGCCGCGAAGACCTCGTGCGCAAGTACGAAGGCAACCCGGAGTACCGGTGGCTGTTGCTGGAAGACGTCCTCCCCGCGTTTCCCGCCCCGGTCGCCGAGCTCAAGACCGCGCCCAACGATTTCCGCGTGCGCATGCCGTGGGGCTACTGCGGCAACGAGATCTGGAACGAGTCGCGACGGGCAGAGGTCGCCGTGCTCACGGCCGAGCGCCTGGCGGCCATGGAGTCGATGCTCGGGGGCGCCGGCCGCGAGGCGGAGCTGGAGCAGGCGTGGAAGGATCTCCTGGTCGCCCAGCACCACGACATCCAGATCTGCGGCCTGCTCCCCGACGCGCGGAAGTTCCTGCCCGCCTCGTTGGCCAAGTCGCACAGGGTGACGGAGGCGGCGCTGCGTTACGTGGCCGGGCGCATGTCGGGCGGGGGTGTGGGGCAGGTGACGGTGTTCAATCCCCTTTCGTGGCCGCGACGGGAGTGGGTGGAAGTGCCCGTCTCGCTCCCCCGCGGCGCCGCCAAAGCCCTCGCCGCGCACCGGGGGCCTGACGCCGTGCCCGTGGCCCTTCTGTCGGCCGATCGCTACTCCGACGGCAGCATTCGCGAGGGCCGGCTGGCCCTCCTCGCCGACCCGCCGCCTTTAGGGTTCGCCTCCTATGCGCTGGACGCCGCGAAGGACGCGGCACCGCCAAGGCCCGACGCGATTCAGATCGACCCGGCGAAACTCCGCGTGACCACGCCGCACCTGGAGATCGGCTTTCTGCCCGAGGGCGGGATCGCTTCGCTCCGCGACGTGCGTGCGGGGCGCGAGTTGCTCAAGGCGGGCAGGCGAAGCGGCATTTTTGCCGGCACGATCGACGGCCGACCGTGCGAGTCGAAAGGGCGGTGGTCGCTGGAACCGGCCCGCGGCGGCGCGCCCTGGGCCGTCGCCCGCCAGTCGGGGCTCATCGGCAGCATCCCCTACCACCTGGAGATCACCGTCCGCGCCGACCAGCCGCGGCTCGACTGCCGGGCCACGTTCCGGTTTGCCGGCCAGCAGATCGGCCGGGTGAGCGACAACCCCCGCGATTCTGTCTCCGGGTTCCTTCACGAGGAGAAGCTGCGCTTTAAGCTGTTCCCGGCCGTGGGAGACAACGCGGTCGGCGTCCGCGACTTGCCCTTTGTAGTTTCCCCGACCGCGGATCGTTACGTCGAAGGAAACTACTGGATCGCCCTGGCCGACGGCAACACCACGTTGGCCCTGTTCAACCGCGGCACGATGGGCTCCGTGCGCGAGCCGGACGGCGGCTTCTCCCTGCCGCTGGCCTTCGCCATGTATTACGTGTGGGGCACGCGGATGCTCAACGGGGATTTCACCTACGAGTTCGCGCTCTATCCGCTGGCCGGCGGCTGGGAAGGGGCCGACCTCCACCGCCGCGCGCTGGAGTACAACTTCCCCTGCGTCGCGATCTGCACCCCATCCGGCAACACGGCGGCCGGCGGCTCGCTGCGGCTGCCGGAACTCGACTCACCGGGCGTGGTCGTCTCGGCGATGTACACCAAGGGCGGAAAGACCTATGTGCGGATGTACGAATCCCGCGGGGAAAACGGCCAAATGGCTTTCCGCGTGAGGACGGGGGACGTGCTCCCGGGGCCGGTCGCGTTGACCGAGGTCGATCTGGCCGGGCGTGACCTGGGGCCCGTGTCGTCCCCGCTCAGCTTTCGCCCCTGGCAGATCCGGACTTTCCGCATCGCGACGAACTCCCGGTGACGCACATCGCGACCTTCGAACCGGGCACCGCCTTGCAGGCACCCCCGGCCGCTGCTCACGTGGGCGCCCGGGCTTCCTCGATCATCGCCACCAGGTTCGCCAGCGGCACGTCGGCCTGGAGGGTAATGCCCGGCTCCAGGATGTACCCGCCGCCTTTGCCCATCACTTCCTTCAGGCGCTTGACCTCGTCGCGAACCTGTTGGGGCGTACCGCGGGGCAGGAGGTCCTGCGTTCGGATGCCCCCGCAGAAGGTCAGCTCCGCCCCGAATTCCCGCTTGAGCCGGAAGATGTCCATGGCTTCGGGCTGGATGGGGTGAAGGACGTCCAGGCCGATTTCCACGAGGTCGCCGATGATCGCAGAGACGTTGCCGCAACTGTGATGGAGCAGCGTCCGCCCGTGCTTCTTGGCCAGGGCGTAGATTTCTGCCAAGAGGGGCTTAACGAAGGTCCGCCAGTGCGAGGGCGAGATGAGCATGCCGCGCTGGGTGCCGTAGTCGTCGCTGAGCATGACCCCGTCGAATCGAAAACGCGCGAATAGGATCTCCATGGTCTCCAGGATGTAGTCGGCCAGACCGCGGAGCAGCCGCACCACGAAGCGCGGGCTGGTGGCCAGATCGAGCAGAAGCGGTTCCATGCCGCGCATGAAGGTCGCCCGCTCCCAGAGGTCCCCCACCACGACGAAGGGGTAGTGGCCGGCGCTGGCGGCCGTCCAATGGGACAGGTCCTCGAACCGATGGGCAGCCGCGGCGCGGGGGAACCGGTAGCCGGCAAGGTCCGGCCCCGCCAGGCACGGACCGATCGGCGCGCCGCGGTCGATATCGCTGGTGCTCCAGGTCACGCCGAATTCGTCGCGCAGACTTGGGCCGAACGTGGCGGGCGGAGCATAGAGCGGCTTGATCGACTTGAGGCCCGTTATCCGCAACGGCAGCCCGATGGCCTCCTCCACGTCCGAGCCGTAATACGATTCCAGGCGGGCGCGTGCCGGCGGGGAGAACATGAAGTTGTACGGTACGGCGCCGGTCTCCCGATGCTCCAGCGCAGCGGTAATCCACTGCCGATCGCCATTCATGCAGACCATTCTAACCACCCGGCGTGCAACGTGCACTATTGACAATCCGCCGCCGGAGTGACAGCTTGTAGCCAGGAGAAAGGGGCGTGAAAGAAAAAGGAGAACGAATCATGCGGCAGGTGATCCTGAGTACGTGGGCGGTCTTGCTGACCTTGTCGGCGGCAAGCGCGGAGGGGCCGTGGGAACCGGTGGGGCTGGGGGGCAGCGGGGGGATGTTCGCCATGGCCGTCTCGCCGGTGGACCCGCGGCTGATGATGCTCAACTGCGACATGAGCGGGGCCTACGTGTCGCGCGACGCGGGCCGCACCTGGCGGATGATTCATGCCAGCATGCTGCACAGCAATACGCGATGCTGTCCCGCGTTTCACCCCACGCTTGCCGGCCGTATCTACGCGGTAAGCGGCGGGTCCAACGAGATCCGCGTCAGCGACGACGCCGGCGCGACCTGGCGACCGCTCAGCAAGGCGAAGCCTCCTTGGACCGGCCCGATCGGGCTTCTCTACGTGGCACCCGCGCATGCCGAGAGTCTCTTCGTGGGCGCCGGCGATGGGGCCTACCTGACCCTCGACGCCGCGGCCACGTGGCATCGCTGCGAGGGAGTCACGGGCAAGGTGGTCGGCGTAATGGCCGGCCGAGCGAAGCAGCCGTCTTCCCCCGGGCCGAAGTACAACTTCATCGCCACCAGCGAGGGCATCTTCCGCAGCCCGAGCCTCTACCAAGGCTACGCGCCGTGCGGCAGCGGACTGCCGCGCGGGACGATCACGAGCTTCTCGGGCGGGACGAACGGGCAAGCCCTTCGCCTTTACGCCACCGTCGAGTGCTCCTTGGCCGACGGTCGGCTTGCGGGAGGGGTGTACGTCTCCGAAGACGCCGGCGACACGTGGAAAAGCTGCATGCAGGGCGGGCTCAACGTCCAGACCCAACGAACGGACCAATGGGCCCACGGCGATATCCCCCAGTACCTGTTCGTTGCCACGACCGACAAGGACCCGATGCGGGTGTACGTGTACTGCACGGGGACGAGCTACTGGCCCCCGA
>Ga0315280_10012188_pt1 | contig 10441 bp, 9 predicted proteins | sample YL17G06_40_MG_FD_203697 | JGI IMG/M metagenome (GOLD analysis project Ga0315280, IMG submission 203697) | Sediment microbial communities from Yellowstone Lake, YNP, Wyoming, USA - YL17G06_40 | ecosystem: Environmental > Aquatic > Freshwater > Lake > Sediment | place: USA: Wyoming | collected... | reverse complement strand
CATGTGCGGCATTTCCAACGGCCTGGCGCTCCACGGCGGCGTGCGCCCCTATGCCGCGACGTTCTTCATTTTCACCGACTACGCCCGCCCTTCGATCCGGCTGGCGGCGTTGATGGGCCTGCCGGTGATCTACGTGATGACCCACGATTCGATCGGGCTGGGCGAGGATGGCCCGACCCACCAGCCGATCGAGCAGCTGGCGACGTTTCGCGCGATGCCGAACCTGTGCGTCATCCGGCCGGCCGACGCCAACGAAACCGCGTTTGCGTGGCGCGCGGCGATGAAACGACTGAAAGGCCCGACCCTCCTGGCTCTGACGCGGCAGAACCTGCCCACGCTCGATCCCGCGAAGGTGGCGAGCGCCGAGGGCGTACTCAAAGGCGCCTACGTTCTATCGAAAGAAAAGGCGGCTGCGCCCGACGTCATCCTGATCGCGTCGGGTTCGGAGGTCCAGCTCATTCTCGAGGCGCAGGAGAAACTCGCGGCCGAGAAGATGGCCGCGCGGGTGGTGAGCATGCCCAGTTGGGAGCTGTTCCGCGCACAGCCGCAGAGCTATCGCGACGAGGTGTTGCCGCCGACCGTGAAGGCGCGAGTGGCGGTCGAAGCCGGCTCGCCGCAGGGGTGGTGCGAGTGGGTGGGCGATGGGGGCGACGTCATCGGCATCACCAAGTTCGGCGCGAGCGCTCCCTACAAGGAACTGTTCAAACACTACGGGCTCACCGTGGAGAACATCCTCGCGCATGCGAAGAAGCTGCTCGGCAGGTAGTTGAGTGTGGGACAGGTTGGCAACCTGTCTGACGCGAACCAATGCCCCACAAAGTGGGAGATACGAAAAAAAGCCGGGACAGGTTGCCAACCTGTCCTACACGGGTGAAAATGGACCGCGAAACCCTGTGGCTTTGGTTATGCTCGGCCGATGGCGTGGGCCCCACCACGGCCAACGCTCTTTGGTCGAGACTTTGCGAACGGGGCCTGGCACTCGAGGATTTCTACGCCCTCGGCGAAACGGACTGGGCCGGCGAGTTTGGCCTGAATGCGCGCATGGTCAAGGGACTGACCGAGCAAAAGTTGCGCATGAGTGCGATCGTTGACCTCGCCGAATCGTTGCGCGAAGCCGACGCTCACCTCATCTCCCTCGAAGCCCCGCAGTACCCGGCTTCGGTGAAAGCATCCTTGAACCGAAGCGCGCCGCCGTTGCTTTACGCGGTGGGCAACGTCTCGTTGCTGGAACAAAAGGCGGTGGCGGTCGTCGGAGCGCGCGATGCCAGCCCGCGCGGACTGACCATTGCGCGTGGGATCGGCGAAGCAGTGACGAGGCACGGGCTTGTGCTGGTCAGCGGCGGCGCCAAGGGCGTTGACGACGCAGCTCATCGCGGGGCACTGGCGGGCGGCGGGGCCACGATCGTTGTCCTGAGCTGCGGCATCCTCCGCTCTCGTCCGACCGCCGAATTCGGCGAGCAGGCCGATCCCCGTTCGACTCTCTACCTCAGCGAGTTGGACCCCAACATGACCTGGCAGGTGGGCGGGGCGATGGCGCGCAACCGGATCGTCTGCGGCCTCACGTCGGCAGTCGTGGTCGTCGAGGCCAAAGAATCGGGCGGGACGATGGACGCCGCCAGGAAAGCGATGGAACTGCGCAAGCCCCTCTTCGTCGTTCAATTCGACCGCTACGATGCCCACTCGGCCGGCAACGCGTCGCTGCTGCGCAAGGGCGGCCGCCCCCTGCCCGCGCAATACGACTCGACGACCGATTCCTGGCGCGTTGACATCGAACCGATCCTTACCCTGGTCGAGGGCGCCGCCCCGCCGCAAGCGCCATCCGGGCAGAGCGATCTCTTCTCACCTTAGGCGCGGGTCGTGAAGTGTCTTTTGTCTTGACCCGTCGCGGGCTCAGTTGGGACCTTTAGGAGTGGATACAGGAGGTCGAAGCATGAGCGCGATACTCCCCATTGACAGCCCGACCGTCGCCATTGATCGCGAGAGACTTGCTGAGTTTTGCCGGAAGTGGAAAGTGCGGGAACTGGCGCTTTTCGGTTCCGTGCTGCGAGAGGACTTTCGTCCGGACAGCGACGTGGACGTGCTCGTGGAATTTGCCCCCGACACTCACTGGACGCTATTCGACCTGGGCGAGATGCAGGAGGACTTGACGGGAATCTTCGGGCGCGAGGTGGACCTGTTGAGTCGCCGCGGAGTGGAAATGAGTCGGAATCCTTTCCGCCGAAAAGCCATCCTCTCGTCGGCCAGGACAATCTATGTTTCGGGATCGTGAATATCTCGCCGACATGCTGGATGCGGCGCGCCTTGCGCTGTCCTTTGCGGAAGGAAAGACCCGGGACCAATTCCTCGCCGACATTCAATGCCAGGATGCCGTGATCCGGCGGTTGGTGATCCTTGGCGAAGCCGCCCGTCGCACCTCTCCAGCCTTCCGTGCCGGCCTTTCCCAGTTGCCCTGGAAACGCCTGATCGCAATGCGAAACGTGATGGTCCACGAGTACGAGGACATTGATCTGGGAATCGTTTGGGACACGGTGAAGAACGACCTGCCACCACTTGTCGCGGACCTCGAAAAGGCCCTGTCCCTTGGGCCGTTTGGGGTTTCAGACCTGTAATGTATCTGTGTCCCCGTAGATAACACAAAAGAGTCAAGGAATTGGAGGCTCACCGGTCGGCTCTTGACGTCGATTGCCTTCCCGGTTGGTGTGAATTGCCGCGAGGCAAAGCTCTGCGCGGCCCGGTTTTTCGCTTGCAACATGGCGAGCCGCCCCATAGCTTCCCGCCGCAGCTTTCTCAGGAGGTTTGACGCGATGGTCTTCTCTCCGCATACGGCGGCGGAAATCCAATCCATGCTCCAGACGATCGGCGCCGCCTCGATCGAGGAGTTGTTCCAGGACATTCCCCGCCAGGAACGCCAGGCCGATTTTTCGGGCCTGCCCTCGCCCCAGTCGGAAATGGAAGTGGCGGCCGACTGCCGGCGCCTGGCCAATCTCAACCAGGGCGTTCATCGTTGCCGTTCCTTTCTGGGCGCCGGCGCTTACGAGCATTTCATCCCCGCCGTGGTGGACCACGTCCTTCGACGCGGCGAATTCTTCACCGCCTATACGCCGTATCAGGCCGAAGCCAGCCAGGGCACGCTCCAGGCGATCTATGAATATCAGAGCATGATTTGCGCCTTGACCGGCCTCGAGGTGGCCAACGCTTCGCTCTATGACGGCGCGTCGGCTCTGGCCGAAGCCGTGATTCTCGCTACGCGACAAACCAATCGAACGGGCGTTGCCTTGACGGCCGGGCTCCCTCCCGCCTCTCGCCGCGTGATCGAAACCTATACCCGCTATCTGGGCATCGAGCTGATCGAATTCCCCTTCGCTGACGGCGTGACCGACGTCAAAGCGCTTGCCGCCCTGAAGCCACCCCGCGACCTCGCCGCCGTTGTGGTGGCTCACCCCAACGCGCTGGGCTGCCTCGAACCGGCCGGCGCCATTGCCCGCTGGGCCCACGAGCGCGGCGCGCTCTGCATCGCCGCCGTCAATCCGCTTTCGCTGGGTGTTCTGCAGCCGCCCGGCCAATGGGGCGCCGACGTCGCCGTGGGAGACGGCCAGCCGATGGGCATTCCGCTGAGCTTCGGCGGCCCTTACGTGGGGTTCATGTCGCTGCGAAAGACGCTGGCGCGCCGCATGCCGGGCCGCCTGGTCGGCCGCACGCTCGACCGCAACGGCGAGCTCGGGCTGGTCCTGACGCTCCAGACCCGCGAGCAGCACATCCGGCGCCAACGCGCCACATCGAACATCTGCACCAATCAGGCCCTGTGCGCGCTGGCCGTGACGGTTTACCTTTCGCTGGTCGGCAAGGAGGGTTTCCGCAAGGTGGCGCTGCTCAATCTCGACCGGAGTCATTATTTGCTTGAGCGGGCGACGGCCCTCGACGGTGTCCACGCGGCTTACGATCAGCCGTTCTTCAACGAGTTCGTGCTGCACTTGCCCGGTCCGGCCGAAACCGTTGTTCGCCGCATGAAAGGAAACGGGTTCCTGGCGGGATGGCCGCTTTCACGCTGGTCGGACAAATGGGACAAGAATCTGCTCCTGGTTTGCGCGACGGAAACCAAATCGCAGCGCGACTGCGATGATTACGTTCAAGCACTCGCGGAGGCGCTCAAAGCTGTCTAGCTTCCTTGTAGGTGGAGTGCGGCCGGCTTGCTGCCGCTGCGCCTTGGAGGACAAAAGACAAAAGTAAAAAGTCAAAAGTAAAAAGGTAAAAGTTGCCCGGAGAGAATGCGCCTTTCACTTTTTCCTTTTGCCTTTTCACTTCTGCCCTAATTGAAAGCGGTAGCAAGCTACGCGCAGTCCACATATAAGGTAGAATTCGTCCAGGAGATGTAGCGATGGAACTGATTTTCGACAAAAGCGTGGAAGGACGCCAGGGCGTCACCTTGCCGGCGCTGATCGCCTCCGGCGCCGATGCTTCGCGATGGTTGCCTGCCGAGGTGGTGAGAACCCAACCCGCGCCCCTGCCCGAAATCAACGAACCCGAGGTGGTCCGCCACTTCACGCGTCTTTCTCAACAGAACTTCTCGGTGGATACCCAGTTCTATCCGCTCGGCTCGTGCACGATGAAGTACAATCCGCGCCTGACGGAAAACGCGGCGCGCCTCGACGGATTCGCCTGGCTCCACCCGCTCCAGGACGCCGAGGACACGGCCGGCGTGCTGACGCTCATGGCTGCGGTCGAAGACTGGCTCGGCGTGATCTGCGGGATGGAGGCCTTCACGCTCAACCCCGCGGCCGGCGCCCAGGGCGAGTTTTGCGGCATGAGCATCCTCCAGGCCTACCACGTTCATCGCGAGGGCAAGCCGCGGCCGTTTGTCCTGATCCCCGAATCGGCCCACGGCACCAACCCCGCCAGCGCGGTGCTTTCGGGCGCGACCGTCAAGCCGATTCGCGTGCTGCCCGACGGCACGACCGATCTCGACGACCTCGAACGCCAGCTCGACAACCAGGTTGCGGGGATGATGCTGACCAACCCGAACACCGTCGGTGTTTTCGAGCCGCGGATTGTCGAGATCACCGAAAAAGTCCATTCGGTCGGTGGGCTGATGTATTACGACGGCGCCAACCTCAACGCCATCGCGGGCCTGGCGCGTCCGGGCGACATGGGCTTTGATGTGGTGCACGTCAATCTGCACAAGACGTTTTCGACTCCTCACGGCGGCGGCGGTCCGGGCAGCGGGCCCGTCGGCGTCAAGTCCCACCTCGAACCGTTCCTGCCGGTGCCGCGACTGGTCCGGGGCCGCGACGGCCGCCTGTCGCTGACCGACAATCGTCCGCTTTCGATCGGTCGCCTGAGCGCGTTCCAGGGCAATGTCGGCGTGGTCGTTCGCGCCTATGCCTACATTCTGCTTCACGGTCTGGAGGGGCTGCAGCGAAACAGCCAATTGTCCGTCCTGAACGCCAACTATCTGCGCGCCCGTCTGCGCGATCATTTCCAGGCGCCGTTCCCGCAGTCCTGCATGCACGAATTTGTGATTTCGCTCAGCGAGATCGCGCAGAAAACGGGCGTCAAGGCGGGGGATTTCGCCAAGCGCCTGCTCGACTACGGTTTCCACGCGCCCACGGTCTATTTTCCGATGATCGTTCCCGAGTGCCTGTTGATCGAGCCGACCGAGACCGAAAGCCGCGCAACGCTCGACGCGTTTGCCGAAGCGCTGATCGCCATCAAAAGCGAGGCGCAGAGCGACCCCGAGAAAGTCAAGGGCGCGCCCTGGACGACGCCCGTCGCCCGCCTCGACGAATACCGCGCCGCCACGCAACTGGACGTGTCGCGTTTTGGGTAGTAGAGAGCACCCGGGAGATTGTGCGTCCCACACCAGATGTCTCAAAATGGTGGGGAGTTGATTGAACAGGATGCTTTCTGGGCCGAAATCACTGCTGATTGCCGAGCGGCCGAAATGCCGTCAAGCGGAACGTATCGTTTCTCCAGAAGTACCCTTTTGGGCGCTGCTACATCTTCTTCGGGAGGCTTGCTATGCCACAAGTCAATCGCAGGGATTTTCTTCGATGTCTGGGAACCGTCGCGGGCTGCTCGGCGCTTGCCCCGATTTACGGCACGATGGAGGCGCTGGCCGCGGACAATCGAAACATCCGCATCACGGCCATGGAGCCTTATGTCCTGAAGACCGGCAGTTGTTTTGTGCTGGTCCGCACCAATGAGGGCATCACCGGCATCGGCGAAGTCAGCCCGATGAACTCCCGCATCGCCGCCGAGCTGCTCCGGACCACCTTTGCGCCCAGGCTGATCGGCAGGAATCCGCTCGACATCGAGCGCTGCTGGGAAACGATCTTCTACTCCACTTACAAGCAAGGCGTGATGGGGCTTCAGCCCGAAGCGCTCGCGGGCATTGACATCGCTCTCTGGGACATCCTCGGCAAGGTGGCCGGCCTGCCGCTCTGCCAACTGCTCGGCGGCAAGCGGCGCGACTCGGTGCGGATGTATTCGAGCATCGGCGGCGGCGCTCGCGCAACGGCGTCCGCCATGGCACGGCGAGCCGAAGAAGCCGCCAAGGACGGTTTCACCATGGTCAAGATCCGCATGGACTATGGCCCCAACCCGCCCGACGTGGACGTCCAGCACGACCTCGAGGTTCTCGCCACGGTCCGCAAGACCATCGGCCCGGACCTGCAACTCGGCTACGACCCCAACAACGGCTATTCGACGCAGACCGCCATCCGCGTCGGCAAGGCCATCGAAGAGTTCAAGGTGATCCACTACGAAGAGCCGGTTGCCCAGACCGATTACGAGGGCTACGCGCGCGTGGTTGACGCCGTGGACATCCCCGTCGCGGCAGGCGAGCACGAATACACCCGCTGGCAATTCCGCGACCTCATTGCGATCGCCCATCCCGACATTCTCCAGCCCGACCTTGTCAAGTGCGCGGGGATTTCCGAGGCGATCAAGATCGCGGCGCTGGCCTCGGCCCATCACAAGATTCTCGTGCCCCACCAGACGCAGCCCACGATCGGCCAGGCGGCCACGTTGCACTACACCTCGGTCTTCGTCGCCGGCGACACCGCCCAGGAACTCGCCCACGGCGGCATGAAAAGCCCGCTCCAGTCGCTCTTCAAGAATCCGCTCGAGTTCAAGAAAGGCCGCCTCACCATCCCGACCGGCCCCGGCCTGGGACTTGAACTGGACGAAGCGAAAATGAAGGCGATGGCGGTGTGAGTATCCTTTTCCGGGCTTGAATGGCGCTCCGAAATCCGATGGAATGAGCACGGTTTTGGGATCTGGTTCACGAAACCGCGCAGAGTGCTTGTAGCCATGATTCGCGTGCCGGCAGCATGCCTGTTCCTCGTCGTTTACGTGGCGGCGCTTCCCGCGTTTGTCCGCGCCGACGATTTCAAGCCGCAAATTGACCAGACCATCCGCTCGCTCATCGAGGAGAAGAAAACGCTCGGTGTCGCGGTCGGGATTCTCACCCAGAACGAACCGGCGAAAGCCTTTGGTTACGGCAAGGTGGCCCAGAAGAGCGATAAGGAACCCGACGGCGACACGATCTTTGAAATCGGCTCGATCACAAAGGTCTTCACCGCTCTGCTCCTCTCCGACATGGCCGCCGAAGGGTTGGTCAAGCTCGACGATCCGGTGCGGCTCTATCTGCCCGACAACGTCAAGGTTCCCACGCGCGGGGGGAAAGAGATCACACTGCTCGATCTGGCGACCCACCGGTCGGGCCTGCCGCGCCTGCCCACCAATTTCGTTTATTCGCAGATGCGCTCGGCGAGCAACCCGTATGCTCACTACACGCCTCAATTGATGTTCGCGTTTCTTTCCGGCTACGAGCTGCCGCGCGGCATCGGCTCCAAGTACGAGTACTCCAATTTCGGCTTTGGCCTGTTGGGCTACGCACTCGCGCGCAAGGCCAACAGGAGCTACGAAGAGCTGGTGGTGAAGCGAATCTGTGAGCCGCTGAAAATGAAAGACACTCGTATCACCCTCTCCCTCGAGCTGCGCGCCCGTCTCGCCGAAGGACACACCGCAGGCGGCAAGGTGGCGGCGAATTGGGATTTCGACGCGTTGGCCGGCTGCGGAGCGTTGCGTTCGTCCGTCAGCGACCTGTTGATTTTCGCAGCGGCCAACCTCGGCCGGATCAAGACCCCGCTCCTTTCCGCGATGGAGACTTGTCACGCCGAGCGCGGCGATTCCGACGTCAAAACAGTCCGCATGGGCCTTGGCTGGCATAGCCTGCATCCCCAAGGCACCGAGCAAAAAGTGATCTGGCACAACGGCGGCACCGGCGGCTATCACAGCTATCTGGGTTTCATCAAAGAAAGCCAGACCGCCGTGGTTGTCTTGAGCAACTCGACGACCTCCATTGATGCCCAGGCCCTCCTTATTTTGAAAGCGATCACCCCCGCGTGGAAATGAAGGAAGACAGGGAGAGAGGGAGACGGGGAGAGTGGGACAGGCGGAGAAACCTTGCCGAACCAACAAGCGACTGAGGATTCGTAATACAGATTAAAGCGAAAAGCAAAACCGCTTATCCCCGAAGGTCACAAAGTCACGCGAAGAAAGCGGCTTAAGTTCGGAGTCCAGACTTTCAGTCTGCCTCTTTCATTGTTTTTTTACCGCACGCTCTTGCCGTCGCCAATCGGAAGCAAAAATGAACGAGGGAAACCGAAGTGGCTTATTATGGGTGTTCGTGCAGGGAACCTGATGGTGTCGCGCCTGACGGTGTGGCGGCTGGTGATTGTTTGGAACCGCTGGTCTTTTCGTCATCGGTGGCGGGGACATACTGCCGGTCGAGCCAGTCAAAGAATTCCGCTTTCGTGTTCTTGTCACGACCGGTAAGTGCCCCGATCCACAAATCCAGGTAGCCGTGGTGGCTCGTCTTGACGTCAAACTCAGATGCCGGCAAAGCCTCGAGGGCATCGCGAAACCGCAAAGCGTCGTTGTGATTGTGTCGCGCATAGAGAATCTCGTAGGCGATCTCCTCGCGGCGGCGATTGCCGCTTTTCAGCAGCGGCCGCAACCGCTCGAGGTTGAACTTTGGATCGCCGGCGATCCCCTTCGCCATGACTCGGCCCGAACCGGTGCCGGGTTCAACATAGCGGACAAACCTTTCCAGTCCATCGGCGTGAAAGCGCTGCCGGTAGCTCCAGCCCGCCGGCGGCAGGAGAAGGGCGAGCGTTATCGCATGCATCCAAATGAGACTGCGTTTCCGGCCGGCTGACAGCGGTGGAGACTGAGTCAAGTTCTTCGCCATCCGGATCAGGGCTTTGACGAAGCTCCCGATGAGATACAGGAGAATTCCCGCGCGGAACGCCGTCAGGTAAAGCAAGGTGAGGAGTGCGGCACGCGTGCCCACCGCCACCGCGATCTCCTTCCGCGTAACCCGCAGGCCGAAGACTTGCCAGACCAGATAGGCGACGCGCCAAATCCCAAGAATCATAAGCCCGCTGTCGAGAAAAGGGAATGTCAGGTGAAGAAGGCTCAGGGCGCAGCCGTTACACGCCGCGGCGGTTGCGGGGATGGCGCTGAGCGCGGCCGCGCTCGCCGCAAGGCACGCCGTCGGGGAAGAGAAAAAACGGTCATGTTGCATATTGTCCATACCCTGCCTTTCGATCGGCTGGCGGCAGAGTACGCTTTCTCTCTTCCCGAAAGCAAGTGATAGCTGGCCTTTCTCGCCTCGCGACAGGCAATCCCAAAGGTCGCGGCGAATGGGGAAAAGCCTTCTATTTGCCGGGCGAACAAGAATGGATTTTCGCTTTTCCAGCGGGGATCAAGACTGTCCTCCCACTCGCGCATCTGTCTCTCCTTGCGAAGCCACTTTTAGACTTCTCTGCATTCTCCATAGATCTTTTCATGCTCAGGGGATGGTGTTGTTTGACGCGTTTGCTCTAAAGTCTACAGTCCAAAGTCGAGAGTCCATTCTTCTTTGGTTCGCAGCCTCAGGCGACCTCGGCGTCGTCTGCCACCCCGGTGATGGGGGAGGGCGACAGCGTGGCTGCAAAAGTCTTTCGCGTCCGGCTGAGTCGCTTCTCGATCACCCGCGAGATAACGGCTATTTCTCGGGCGGTTTTTGGGTCGAGACTCGCTTGTCCTCCACCCGTTGCATTCGCGGCAAGAAGCACACCGCCAAAGACCGCCGCCAGCATGCCTGTTGTGATCTCGGCCCGCACTGACATTTTCGCTCACCTCCAAACCTCTTCTGTATCTCCAAGGCTCTGTGGACTTCTCTTTTACCTTTCATACTATAAGACGCACCCGGGATGGGTTTTGTGTCTAGTATAATGATTCGTAATTAACATTGCAATATGTCAAGCGATGTCAAGCGACGGAGAGTTCCTCCATGCGATACTTCCAGTGAAACACGACCGGGTCGGCGTTGATTTCGTCCAGGTACTTGCGGATGCGTTCTTTCAATTCGGCTTTGGACTTGACTCGAATCCCA
>Ga0315280_10012187_pt1 | contig 10442 bp, 10 predicted proteins | sample YL17G06_40_MG_FD_203697 | JGI IMG/M metagenome (GOLD analysis project Ga0315280, IMG submission 203697) | Sediment microbial communities from Yellowstone Lake, YNP, Wyoming, USA - YL17G06_40 | ecosystem: Environmental > Aquatic > Freshwater > Lake > Sediment | place: USA: Wyoming | collected... | reverse complement strand
CTTCCGATTTACCATGGGTACGGTGAAAATGAATCTTTCCATTATTTATGCAAAATTCAATAATTCCCAGGATTGGCCGTTGAAGTACTAAGGACCTGCCGCAACTCATATTCGGCCATTCCCCGCGAGGACCTTAAATGTTTATCTCTATCAAAGCCAATAAAATTTCTGAACAAATAATAACTCAAATTCGTCAAGCCATATTGGCTGAAAAATTGAGGCCCGGAGATCGCCTTCCTCCCGAAAAAGAATTAATGGCCAACTTCAAAGTTAGTAAAGGAACGCTGCGGGAAGCTTTGCTATCCCTTGAAACGTTGGGACTTCTTGAAATCCGGAAGGGGGCTTTAGGGGGGGCCTATGTGACGGAGGTAGATATTAAGAAAGCCGGGGAGTTTTTCTTGAATTTCCTTTATTTCAAAAGCGTGGCCTTGAGCAATCTTACCGAAGTTCGGATTCTGGTGGAGGCTTACATAGCCGAAAAAGCCGCTTTAATGCTTGGAAGAGAAGATTTGAAGAAGCTTAAAGAATTAAATGAAGAATTCGAGGAACAGTTAGGACAAAACTTACCTGCTGAGTCGTTCAATCGACAAATCGAATTTCACCGGATCCTTGGGGAGGCTACGGGCAACCCTATTTTGATCTTCTTTTTAGACTTTATCTCCAACACGGTCATTGCCGCCAAGAATGTATTGAAGCCGCAAATGGATTTTTACCACAGCGTGTTGAAGGCGCATAAGCAAATTTTTGACGCCGTGCGAGAAAAAAATCCAAAGAAGGCTCGAGAGGCGATGATAAAGCATATCAAAGAGGAAGAGAAAGACCTTTTCGATATTCAAAAAAAAGGGGCGGTCGAGAATCTCGATTTGCGACAAGATCTGTTTAGAAATCTCATGAATTCTAAGGGATGGGAAGTATAACCACTCGGCAAAGATAGAAGAAAAAAAAGATTAGAAGCCGATTGAAAAAATTCGGCTATTAAAAACGGAGGTGGGATTATGAAGATCGGATTCATAGGCTTAGGGAATATGGGCAACCCGATGGCCCGGAATCTTCTCAAAGCCGGGCACCAACTTATGGTTTACGATATTATACCTTCGGCGGCCGAGAAGCTCTCCTCTTTTGGAGCTAAGACAGCTCCTTCGATAAAGCAACTAACTTCAGAAGTCGAGCTGGTGATTTCAATGCTTCCTTCCTCACCCCACGTGAAAGAAGCTTATCTTCATCCTAATGGCGTGTTGTCTGGGATTAAACCCGGAATTATCGCCGTCGATTCGAGTACGATAGATCCTCATACGGCTCGGGAAGTGGCGGCAGTGGCGGCGAAACAGAATAATCCTATGTTGGACGCACCCGTTTCCGGCGGCACTGGTGGTGCAGAAGCCGCCACCCTAACCTTTATGGTGGGTGGTAATTTGGAGGATTTTAATGTCGTAAAACCTATCCTGTCCTGCATGGGAAAAAATATTGTTCACTGCGGCTCATCTGGCAATGGGCAGGTAGCGAAATTGTGCAATAACATGCTCTTAGCCATTTCGATGATTGGCGTCAGCGAAGCAATGACGCTGGGGGCAGCATTGAATATCGACCCGAAAGTCTTAGCTGGGGTCATCAATACTTCTTCTGGTCGATGCTGGAGCTCCGATACCTATAACCCTTTCCCTGGCATATTGGAAAATGTTCCTGCCGCTCGGGGTTACACGGGTGGATTTGCTTCTGATCTCATGCTGAAAGACTTGGGTCTCGCCATTGAATCTGCCCGTCTTTCCAAACATCCTGTTCTCATGGGGGCACTTGCCCAGCAGCTTTATCAATTGATGAGTTCAAAGGGAGAAGGACAGAAAGATTTCTCGGCGATTATCAAACTATACAAAACCTTTTGATGATGATCGGTAAATACGATGTTAGCTCAGCCAGCTACTTGTGCAAAAAGGGGGTGATCGCGAAAATTTTTCCAACGGGCAAAGGGCCTTACAGAGGGCGGCCGATCCTCTGAAAAAAGGGCCAATCGTAAGGCGGAGGGCATAGATGATTTTTATTGAAACCCTGAAAAAAACGAAGGAGGTTCAAGATAAAAAAAACATTGGGGATCGCAATAGCAGTCGGCTTTCTGTTGGTTGTTCTGGTATGTTCCGCTCTTGGCCAGCAGGCCATTCAATGGAAAAGCCCTACCGTTTGGACTCCCGTCATGAGTCTTATTGATGCGGACAAAAACTTCGCCAAATTGGTTGGAGAAATGAGCGGCGGCCGTCTGCAGATCAAGGTTTTTTCCGCTGGAGAATTGGTTCCCGTCCCCGGAGTTTTTGATGGCGTTTCCACCGGAAATGTGGAATGTGGATGTGATTGGCCCGGCTACTGGGGAGGCAGGAACACGGCATTTGAGCTCCTCGGCACGTTCCCGTTAGGCCTCGACCAGTATGATTACGTGAACTGGTATTTCCATTACGGTGGGAAAGAGTTGTACAACTCTATATATGGAAAATATAACATGATTTATTTTTTGCATTCGGTCAGCCCGATGGAATCCGGGGTTCGCTCCCGCGTTCCCATAAAATCGCTGGCTGAGTATAAAGGGGAAAAAACCAGGGTTCCGGGAAAGGGTCCGGGTTATGTTATGAGCAAGGTGGGTGTGGCCCCCGTTTCGATGTCCGGAGGAGAGATTTATCAGGCTTTACAGTTAGGCACCATAGATGCTGCCGAGTTTAGGATCCCGGCCGTTGATTTTGCCATGGGGCTTCAGGAAGTGACGAAATTTAATGCTACCCCCGGTTGGCATCAGCCGGCCTCCGCCTTCGGGATTATGATCAACAAGGATGCCTGGAACAAGCTCCCCGCTGATCTTAAAAAAGCGATAGAGCATGCCAGTCTGGCGAACAATGCCTACATAAACAGCTGGTACGAGGTAAAAAACATTGAGGCGATTAATAATTTCAAAAAGGCTGGAGTGCAGGTGAATCGGATATCCGAAAAGGAAATCGATTCAATTGAAAAGTTTGCCTGGGAATTCGTAGAGAAGGAGTCGAAGGCCAATCCCGATTTTCAAAAAGTGGCCTTATCCATGTTCCAGTATCAGGGATTCTGAAGGGGCAGAGAATTTGGCATTTGGGCATTGTAATGGAGGGGGAGATTCCAACTCAGCGAGGGGATTATGTATGCAGACAGCCAGGAATAGTTAATAGCATTATGGCAGAAACTATGAGTAAATGGCGTGCGGAGCTAAAAGAGGGGATAAATATGTTCGGATACAGCGGGAGAATCCTGAAGATAGATATTAGTTCCGGGGAAACAAAAATAGATTCTTTTGACGAACAATTTGCCAGGAAATTTCTGGGCGGCAACGGGTTTGCGGCTAAATTAATTTATGATCACGTCCCCTCCGAGGCCGATCCTTTCAGCCCGGAAAATGCTCTGGTCTTTACCGTCGGTCCGTTAACGGATACGCCCCTATGGGGAACCAGCCGCGGCCATATGGCGGCGCTCTCCCCCTTAACCGGCCTTTTTGCTGATTCCAATTACGGCGGCGATTTTGGCCTGGCCCAGAAAAGAACCGGCTTCGATGCGATTTTTATTTCAGGGAAATCGCCGAAACCGGTTTACCTAGTTATTGATGAAGGAGGAGCGGTGATAAAAGATGCCGCTCTTTTCTGGGGGAAGACTACCGAAGAAACCATCCTGCCTTTAGAAGCGAAAGAAGGGGAGGACGCCGTTTGCGCCGCCATCGGGCCGGCCGGTGAGAATGGAGTCCTTTTTGCCAATATCCTCTGCGGCGGCAAAAGGTTCGGGTGCGCCGGAAGGGCCGGGATGGGCGCCGTCATGGGCGCCAAAAAAATAAAAGCCTTAGTGGTCAAAGGCCAGAGAAAACCCAATCTGGCCGATCTGGAATCGCTTAGAAACCTTATCAAGGAAAAATTTTCGACCCTGAAACAGAATACGGCGGGGTTGGCAAATTTTGGGACCCCCATTATCGTGAGTTTAGCCAATACCAAGGGGGTTTTGGCAACCCGTAACAATAATAAAGAAACCTGGGAATCTGCCGGGGAGATCAGTGCGGAGGTCATCAAAGATCAATATTGGGGAAAAAACATCGCTTGCCACGGCTGCCCCGTGGCCTGCGGCAAGAAGGTGCGACCCAACCGGGGTGAGTTTGCCGGCAAAAGTGTAAAGATGCCGGAGTATGAAACCCTTTATGCGCTGGGGGCGATGATGGATAACCCCAATATTCAATCGATCATCAACGGCAATCATATGTGTAATGAAATGGGGATAGATACCATTTCTATGGGGGTCACCCTCGCCTTTGTCGCCGAATGCCTGGACAAGGATGTGGTGTCTCCCCAAGACTTGAAAGGCGAAGTTAAATTCGGCGACGGGGAGTCGATACCGAAGCTCATCAAAAAAGCCGCCTACCGGGAGGGCATCGGCGAATATCTGGCCATGGGCTCTTCCCGCCTGGCGGAAAAATTCGGAAAGAACGCTCATGAATACCTCTACGCCGTAAAGGGGCTGGAAATCGCTGGACATTCTTCCCGCGGGCTGAGGGAAATGTCCTTATCCTATGCCACTTCCACCAGGGGCGGCAGCCACCATGACGGGAGGCCGAATTACGCCGCGGCTGAACCGGACCCCGGCTTCGATGGGCAGCCGAAATATATTTTCAAAAATCAAAGCTTTACAGCTGTCGGCGACTCATTAGTCATGTGCCGCTTTACCGCCGAAAGAGGCCTGGGGACCATGATCGGCGAAGATATGGTCAAAGTGGTGAAATACGCAACCGGCTGGAATATCGATGTGGAGGAGCTCGAAAGAATCGGCGAAAGGATATACAACGTAGAGCGTCTCATCAATGTCGCCCGGGGAGTCAGCCGAAAAAATGATACCTTGCCTTATCGTACGATGAATGAACCCATCCCTTCCGGGCCCGCAAAGGGGAGGTACTGTTTACAGAAAGACCTGGGTGCCATGCTCGATAAGTATTATGAATTTCGGGGATGGAGTAAAGAAGGTATTCCGACCAGAGAGAAGCTTGCGGAGCTTGGCTTACAATAGTAGGGACCAGCATTAGGCTGGAAAAAGGATATAAAATAAAGGAAAGAAAAGAGCTATAAAATACATGCGCGGGGCCGTACCGGGCGAAGACCGGTTCAAACTCATGCTCCTCCTTCGCGAAACGGTGGCTTTGAGGGGGGGAGCGGAAGCGGTGATCCACATTCACGCCGAAGGCTCCATGGAAGCGAGCATTATCGAACTCAACCGGTCGTACAATTTTGCCGAGCCCAAGAGAGTGATCGAGGATCTGATCTCGGAGATGAAGTAGGAAAGGTTGCTGGCCATGGAGGGAGAACTCCAGAAGGGGGTTTTCGGGGAATCACGAAGGAAGATCGGAAACTACGGGAAATTAACCCGTAGATTAAACCAAGGAGGTGGGGTATGAAGAAAATTTGTTTCGTCCTGATCCTGTTAGCGTGCGTTGGATGGTTCTGGCTTCCGGAAGCCGGCGCCCAGAAGGTGGTCAAGATTGGAGGGCTCCTGACCACATCCGGAGCTGCCGCTCATCTGGGAAAAACTTGCCTGAACGGTGCTCTTCTGGCGGTCGAAGATATCAACGCCAAAGGAGGAATCACGGTTGGCGGGGAAAAATACAAAATTGAATTAATCAACTATGATGACAAATGCGTCGCCAAAGACGCCGTCTCGGCTACCGAGAGGCTTCTCCGGCAGGATAAGGTTCCGGTGATCTTGGGGGCGATCTGCAGCCATTCCACCCTGGCGGCGATGGAGATTACCGAAAAAGAGAAAATCCCCATTCTCACCCCCATTTCGGCGAGCGTCAAGATTACCTCCATGGGGTACAAGTATATTTTCCGGACCGGGGGGCACACCCCCATCCAGACCGAAACCATAACTCGTTTCGCGGTCCAGGATTTAAAGCTGAAGACCGCTGCCTTCATCGGGCGCAATGACGCCTGGTCGAGGTCTGCGGCCGATGAGTTCAAGACCCGGCTGGAGAAAAGAGGGGGAAAGGTTTTAGTCATGGAATTCTACGAACTTGGAACGACAGACTATTATCCCCAGCTGACCAAGGTCAAAAATGCCAACCCTGACTTTATCTACTTCTGTGCCCTGACGGAAGACGGGGGGATGTTAATGAAGCAGGCCCGGGAGCTGGGTATCAAAGCTCAACTCATGGGAACGGATGAGATGGGCAACGAACAGGTCTTCCGCGTCGTCGGTGATGCGGGAGAAGGCACTTACCTTTTCTGGACCGAAGGCCCCAAGAAACCCAAGTCCTTGGAGTTCGAAAAACGCTATAAAGCTAAATACAATATTGACTCCATCCCCGTCGACAAGGGTGGCTATGACGCCCTTTGCATCATCGCCAATGCCCTGGAAAAAGCGGGAACAGTTACCGATAGTCAGAAGATCCGCGATGCGCTGACCAGGACTGATTTTGAAGGCATACGCCAGCGCTTTACCTTCGCCGAAAACGGCCAGGCCAAGATTGATATGTGGATGGTACAAATCGAAAAGCGCAAGATCAAATTTATTAAGCCCATCCCGGTTTACGAAAATCCGGCCGCCCCGCTGTAAAAAGTAAAAGATGGGCCTGAAGGGGTTTCCCTTCGGGCCCACTAAGTTTGCGCTTCATTCAGGCTTCGTTCCCGCCGAGGAAAAAGGAGGACGAGCCGGTGTTCCCTTCATTCCATCTTTGATCAAAAGGGAGGGAAGAAGTTTCGGATGCTTATTCAACAGTTGGCTAACGGAATCATCCTGGGAAGTACCTATGGCTTGATCGCCATTGGCTTGACGATTATTTTTGGTATCCTAAACATCATCAATCTCGCCCATGGGGAGATTTACATGCTCGGGGCCTTCGTGGCTTATTTCCTCGTCACCCTGTGGGGGGTTGATTTTTTCCTCTCCCTCCTCGTGGCCACGGTTTCCATGGCGGTCTTGGGAATCATCTTAGAGCGAGTGGTATTCCGGCCCTTGCGGGATAAGGAAGAAATTAATTATTTTATCGTTTCGGTGGGACTGCTCATCTTCTTGGAAAACCTGGCTCTTCTTTTTTGGGGAACCGAACCGCGGAGCATGGCTCTTCCCTACGCCTCGCAGACCTTGAAAATCGGGGAAGTCATCGTCACGGTGCAACGGCTCTATACCGTGGTCATCGCCGTGTTGATCATCATTGGCCTCCACTTTTTCATCAAGTATTCGCGGATGGGAAAGGCCATGCGGGCCATGGAACAGGACCGGGAGGGGGCCCTTACGGTGGGGGTGGGGATCAACGAAATCTCTGTCTTCACCTTCGCTTTGGGGTCCGCGTTAGCGGGGGCCGCCGGGGCCTTGATGGGATCCCTGTTTGTCGTAAACCCGGTGATGGGATTCACCCCCCTATTAAAAGCCTTTGTGATCGTAATCTTCGGGGGCCTGGGCAGCGTGCTGGGGGCGATCGTCGGGGGGTTGATTCTGGGTATGACTGAAGTTTTGGGGGCGGCCTATGTTTCTTCAGCTTATCAGGATGCTTTCGCCTTTATCATCCTGATTTTGGTTCTCTCTCTAAAGCCAACGGGTCTTTTCGGAAAACGCTGAGATTTAATAAATGATTTCCGAAGAAATAAACCTCAAATCCCCCTACCCCCCTTTAAAAAGGGGGGCGAAGGGGGGATTTTGATCATTCGCGGGTGCCGAAGCCAGCATGAACATTACGAGTAAAAGATTTTACCTTTGGATCGGGGTCGCAGTTATTCTAATCGCTCTTCCATTCTGGCTGAAGGAATATCCTCTACACCTCGTAAACATCTCGGGAATCTGGATTATCCTGGCTCTGAGCGTGGGGCTCCTGCAGGGATATGTGGGAGAGATCTCCATGGGGCATGCAGCCTTTTACGGCATCGGGGCGTACACGTCCGTTTTGTTAATGATGAAAGCCGGGTTTTCCTTTTGGGTTTCGTTCCCCATCTCGGCCCTGGTAACCATGGGCTTTGGATACCTCATCGGCCTGGTTTCTCTGCGGTTGCGGGGGCCCTATTTCGCTATTTGCACCCTCGGATTTGGGGAGATTATTCGGCTGATCTTTGTGAACTGGCGAGAAATGAGCGGGGGACCCGATGGCATCACCGGGATTCCCTCTCCGAACCCGATTCCCATACCTTTCCTGACCGAGGTGACTTTCACAAGCAAGCAGGCAAACTATTTTCTCATTTACGGAATCGTTTTTTTAACCATTTTCGTGATGTACCGCCTGATCAATTCCCGACAGGGAAAGGCCTTCATGGCAGTGCGGGAAGATCTGGTCTATGCGGAGTGCATTGGTATCAATGCCATGAAATTCAAGAGGCTGGCTTTCACGGTGAGTGCTTTCTTTGCGGGGGTGGGCGGATGTCTCTATGCCCATTATGAACATTTCATCAGCCCCTATTCATTTACTGTCGGACAATCTTTTGACCTGGTGATCATGGTAATTGTGGGCGGCATGGGTACCCTGGTTGGCCCGATTATTGGGGCGATCCTGCTCACCCTGATTCCGGAGCTATTGCATGCCATAAAAGACTACCGGATGGTGATTTACGGGTTGATGCTCATGCTGGTGATTATTTATCTGCCCCATGGACTGGTGGGTATCTGGCAGTGGATTTCGGAGAGATTTTCTAAGACCGCATGAATGAAAAGGAGCTGGTGTGGCCATACTGGCGGTAGAAAATTTAACAAAATATTTTGGAGGATTGGCGGCCATCTTCGAGCTTTCTTTCCATATCGAGCCCGGGGAGATATTAGGATTAATTGGTCCCAACGGAGCGGGGAAAACGACGGTTTTTAACTTGATTACGGGTATTTTTTCTCCCTCCCGGGGAAAAGTCGTCTTTAAAGAGGAAGATATCACCGGCCGGAAACCTTACGATATCAACCAGAAGGGAATTGCCCGCATTTTCCAGACGACCCGGCACTTTCCCAATTTTACGGTTCTGGACAACCTGATTGCTGGCCGGCACTGCCGCACCCAGGCCGGCTTCTGGAGTTCGGTGCTCAACACGCACCTGGCCCGCCGGGAAAAAAGGGAGAGTGCGGAACGTGCGGAAGAAATCCTGGGTTTTCTGGAGTTGGAATCCTATCGGGATGAACTGGCCCGAAACATTCCCCAGGCCATGCAGCGCCGTCTGGATATTGGAATTGCCCTGGCCACGGAACCGCAGATGCTGTTGCTGGACGAGCCGGCTGCGGGCATGAATCCGGAAGAAACCTACCAGCTGATGGAGGTCATCAAGAAAATCCAGGAGCGAAAGATTTCCGTGTTCCTGATCGAGCACGACATGCAAGTGATCATGGATGTTTGCGAACGGATCTTAGTCCTGAATTACGGGAAGAAGATCGCCGAAGGAGAACCGGAAGCCATCCAGAACAATGCCGAGGTGATCGAGGCCTACCTGGGCAGTGAGGATTTTGACCGTGTTAGAATTGAGTGAAATCGACGCCCATTACGGAAAAATTCGCGTTCTGAAGGGGATCTCTCTGTCGGTCAAGGACGGAGAGATCGTCACTCTCATCGGCGCCAACGGCGCGGGGAAAACGACCACCCTGAAGGTCATTTCCGGCATTCTCCGGCCGACCGCGGGAACGGTGAATTTTCTGGGGAAAAGAATGGATCATCTGACCTCCAAGGAAATCGTCCGCTCCGGCGTCTGCCGCGTACCGGAGGGACGACACGTCTTCCCCCGCATGACCATCCTGGAAAACCTTCAGATGGGGGCATATCTGCGGCGGGAAAAGGCCGAGATGGCCAGGGATATGGAGGAGGTCTTCGAGCATTTTCCCATCCTGAAGGAGCGTCCCGGCCAGCTGGCCGGGACGCTGAGCGGGGGCGAACAGCAGATGCTGGCCATCGGAAGAGGATTGATGTCCCGGCCGAAACTCTTTCTTTTGGACGAACCCTCCTTAGGCTTGGCGCCCCTCATGATCATGGAGATTGCCAGGATCATTCTGGAAATCTTTAAGAGGGGGACGACCATTCTTTTAATCGAGCAGAACGCCCGGATGGCCCTGAATTTGTCCCACCGGGCGTATGTAATGGAAACTGGAAAAGTGACCCTCGAGGGAACGGCCAAAGATCTCATGAATCACGAGCATGTGAGAAAGGCCTACCTGGGAGGAAGCCGCCGCAGATGGCGGGAAGAAAAATAATTCCGACGATGACTTGCATTTGGGGTCACCCATTAAAAGGCCCCTGTCAAGAGGAAAAACTAATCCTGTGCGAGAAAATTTATTTTCTCGCTAAACTCCAGTGTTGAGTTACCAGCATCTCCACCTTTGCCGAGATTTCTTTAGGTTTTCGGTTACAGACTTCGCTGCACCAGTCACCCATCAGGATCAAGGTCATGAGCGAAAAGGTCTATGGAAATAGAACCCTGGAAGTTATCCATAGCCCCGGAGCGACGTTTCTCAAGAACAAG
>Ga0315280_10012186_pt1 | contig 10444 bp, 8 predicted proteins | sample YL17G06_40_MG_FD_203697 | JGI IMG/M metagenome (GOLD analysis project Ga0315280, IMG submission 203697) | Sediment microbial communities from Yellowstone Lake, YNP, Wyoming, USA - YL17G06_40 | ecosystem: Environmental > Aquatic > Freshwater > Lake > Sediment | place: USA: Wyoming | collected... | reverse complement strand
ATGCTTTTGGGCAAGCTCTTTTAGATCTGGGCAGGGAGAATAAAGATGTAGTAGTTTTAGATGCAGACCTTGCCAGTTCAACCAGAGCCTCCTTTTTTGCAAAAGAATACCCTGATAGGTTCTTTCAAATGGGAATAGCTGAGCAGAATATGATGGGTGTTGCGGCTGGTCTGGCTTTAATGGGCAAAATACCATTTGTGACGACATTTGCAGTTTTTGCATCCAAAAGAACCTGCGACCAGGTCACCATATCTGTTGCTTATCCCAATTTAAACGTAAAGATAATTGGCGCTTATACCGGTCTGCTCTCAGGATGTACAGGAGCCACCCATCAGGCCATAGAGGATATAGCCATAATGAGGGCGATCCCCAATATGGTGGTGGTTGACCCGGCTGATGCAGAAGAGATGAGGCAGGCGATAAAGGTAATTGCCAGACATCATGGACCGGTATATCTGCGCGAGACCAGGGATGAATGGCCAGATATATTTGGCAATGATTATAAATTTGAAATAGGCAAATCATCTGTTGTGAGAGAGGGAAGCGATGCTGTAATTATCGCTTGTGGAGTGATGACTTCGGAATCTATGCAGGCTGCGGAAATGCTTGCCAAAGAGGGGATAAGTGTAAGGGTAATTAATATGTCAACAATAAAACCTATAGATGCAAAGGCCATTGTAGAATCAGCAAATAAAACCGGAGCTGTAGTGACAGCGGAGAACCATAATATATATGGAGGGCTGGGGAGTGCTGTTGCTGAAGTATTGGGAGAAGAAGCCCCAACTTTGATGACAAGGGTGGGAATTCGAGATGTCTTCGGTGAATCAGGTTCTAACACAGAATTATTAGAAAAATACAATATGAATGCTAAATATATTGCTGAAGCTGTTAGAAGAGTAATAGAAAGCAAATTCAGCTCCCACTAAATGCTAATTTATTGACAACAGAATATATTGAGTGCTATGATAAAAACGTTTGCGCAATCGGTTCTATGGGATAGCTCAAAAAGGAGTGTTCCGATAGTAAATTGCATAAATGTTATACAAGTAATTTTTATTTATGAGAATGTGAAGAAAGGGGCTAAAAAAGATGGATGTGCGTTCGATTATAAATGTTGAACCGGTTATGGAACATGCAGGAACTGCACCAGTTTGGTGGATATATAAACCTCATGAAATGTTTGAAGCCACTATTGGAGGTTACTTGGAGCTGGTAAGTCAATCTGAAGTTCAGGGAGGTGGGAAAGTAAATCCCCACAAGCATCCCATACATGAATTCTATTATATGTTACAGGGAAAAGGAATTGTGCAAGTTGGCGATGAAACCAGGGAAGTATCCCAGGGGGATTTAATTCATATACCACCAAATGAAGTTCATAGCATATGGCCAATTAGCAAAAATGCACCAATTAACCTTTTTATTTTTGCAATAGGGTTAAAGGATACTCCTGAAATAGATTACACCACCTGAATGATTGGAGTTTTGTTAGGATGGTGATATGCGAAGGGGGGTGATAATTAGCAAAAAATAATGAAAATTGCTGTGTGATATTTAAAAAACAACAAAAGGAAAAGGGGAATGATGTTAAGAAAAGCAAAAAAAGTAATAGTAGGATTGTCTTGTATTTGTCTGGTTATTACCATGTTAAGCTTGGCAGGTTGCACAACTGGACAAACAGCAGCTACTACATCTGAGAAAGAAGCGATTGCTTCAGAAACAGAAAGTGCTGCTGTAGAAACAACCGCAACCAAGCCAGAAGCGGGAAAATCATATGTTATAGGAGTTGCACCAAACACATTGCAGCCACCATGGGGCGAAATGGTCAAGGCTGTTGATTTAAGGTGTGCAGAATTAAGTGAACTGTATGGAATCGACTATATACAAGTTGTTAAAGCACCTGAGCAGCACGCCTCATTGGAAGAGCAGTCGAATATTTTTGATGATTTTATTGCCCAGGGTGTTAATGTTATTGTTGGTGTAACTGTTGATACTGATTCTTATGCAGGACTGGCAAAACGTTGCGCTGATGCCGGAATACCTGTCGGCGCTATAGTTCAACCTACTCCAGTACCAAGTGTAAGCTTCTATGTTAACACTGATGAAATTAAAGCTGCAGAGGAAGCAGGCGAACGTTTAGCAAAGGATTTAAACGGTAAAGCGACTGTAATGTTCTTGCATGGCCAGAAAATACATCCTTGTGATGTAAACAGATATACCGGTTATATGAATGCTTTCAAAAAATATCCGGGTATTAAAGTACTTGCCGAGAACGAAGCAAAGTGGCAAGCACAAGATGCTTCAGTGGTAATGGATGACTGGATAGCTGGTTATGGTGATCAATTTGACGCTGTTATTACCGCTAATGATAATATGGCGGTAGGAGTCATCGCATCCATGAAGTCAGCGGGAAAGAAATATTATGTAACCGGATGGGATGGCACTGAGGATGGCGCTAAAGCAATTCAAGCAGGTGATCTTGCCTTTTCAATTGATCAAGACTTCAGTATGTTTGGCAAAATGGTAGCAGATGCCGGATTCCAGGTAATAACAACGGGAATGCCCAGAGAATTATGGATTGTCCCGCATAATCTTGTTGATAAATCAAACATTCAGGCCATGTTAGATAGAATCAATAATACTTTGAATGGAGTAAAGTCTTGGGAATAAACTATTTTATGGTGTTTTTTCATCAAGATATTACATGTGATTTAACAATGTAGTGGGCGGGGGAGAATGGAAGTCATTTCTTTCCATTCTCCCCCAGTTTCAAAATATTAAGTTGTGTTTTTAAAATAAAAGAAAGATAAAGTGAATTAAGTTAATTTAAAAAATTATTTTTTATAGATAGCTATATTCTAAATATAATCAATAATCTGGTCAAAATATTATATTAATGAATGATTTTATAAATCAATTGCTGATGTTAATTTAGAAGTACTGTAATTATTGCTTGGTATAAAGAGATAGTGGTTTAGGGATAATAAAGAGTTTATGAAATTATTTTTAATACCATGTATGGGGAAAGGATAATAAATTAACGCATAGCTTGGATTTATATATATGGCAAAGGCTTTATTTATTAATATGAAAATTAATTTAAGAGGTAAATTAATATGGATAAAAACACAGCATTAAGCAAATCGAACATGACATCTTCAGTTTTTTTACGTAGAAGTGCAAATATACTCGGCGAAAATGTAATGATAATTTTTATCATTATTTTAGCTATAGCTCTTTCGTTTTTAAATAAAAATTTTATGACTGTTCAAAATATGCTTAATGTACTAAGACAATTGTCTTATGTTGGAATTATTGCCATAGGAATGACTTTTGTTATTTTATCCGCACAAATTGATCTTTCAGTAGGATCGGTTGCAGCACTTGCAGGTATGATGTTTGGTGTTTTGTTCCGTGATTTTGGCGCTCCATGGCCCTTGGCTCTTGCAGGCGCTATATTTGCCGGAATAGTTGTTGGATTAATTAATGGAACCTTTGTTGCTTATCTTAGAATCCCGGCATTTGTAGTTACTCTTGGTATGATGACTATATTAAGGGGAGCAGTTCTGCTAATGAGCCAAGGTAGATCTATCGGTCCATATCCGGACAAGTTCGTATGGATTGGGACAGGTTTTGTGTTTGGATTACCGTTCCCGACTATTCTTTTGATCATAATGTTGATTGTTGGTTTTATTGCTTTAAAATACAGCATTTTTGGTAGATATGTGTATGCTATTGGTGGAAACCCGGAGGCGGCAAGGCTTTCCGGTGTAAACGTAAAAAAATTCTCTTTAATTGTCTTTTTAATAGTCAGTTTTGCAGCGGCGCTTGCCGGGATTGTTATGACTGCAAGGCTGAATAGCTCAGTTCCTAGTCTTGGTGATGGAATGGAAATGGATGCCATTGCTGCAGTATGTGTAGGTGGGACAAGTCTTTATGGAGGTAGGGGTTCCATTCTTAAGACGATAGTTGGCGCCTTAATTATGACATTGATTAGAAACGGTCTTAATATACTTAGGGTTTCAACCTGGTGGCAATTGGTAGTTGTGGGTCTGATATTAATTGTTGCTGTTTATTCGAGTACACGTAGGGAAAAGTAAGGTATCAAAATATATTTTTAGTTTAATGGACTTTACATTTTCCAATTATTAATAAATATGCGTATATCATAAGTTAACAGGAGTTGATATGACGGGGACTGATGTTATTTTAAAAATGTGTGATATTAGTAAAAGCTTTCCAGGGGTGCAAGCCTTAGATTCTGTTGATTTTGAACTAAAGAAAGGCGAGATTCATGCCTTAGTTGGGGAAAATGGTGCCGGAAAATCAACTCTTATAAAAATATTATGTGGTGTCTATCCTCCAGACTCTGGGAAAATAGTATTGGACGGAAAAGAAATAGTTTTAAAAAGTCCACATGATGCCTATTTAAACGGTATTTCTGCGGTTTACCAGGAAAGCATTCTAGTTCCCTATTTAACAGTTGCTGATAATTTATTTTTAGGTCGTGAAGAAAATGAATCAATGATACGATTCTTTACGAAGAATCGAAGAATGCAGCAGCTTGCAAGTAAGTATTTAAATAATATTGGCGTTACAAACGTTAATCCTAACTCTCTGGTTAAAGATCTTGGAATTGCTGATCAACAACTTGTATGTATTGCAAAGTCTATTTCTGCAAATGCAAAAGTTTTTATTTTTGATGAAGCGACATCAGCGTTAACAAGTGAAAAAGTTGAAAAACTCTTTGAAGTGATCAGGTTAATCAAGGGGGAAGGTTATAGCGTTATATATATTACCCATAGATTGAGGGAAATATTTCAGATTGCTGACCGGGTTACTGTAATGAGGGGCGGCAGAATTGTTGATACTAAATCGATTAATGAATGCATCATCCCAGAAGTGATAAGAATGATGGTTGGTCATAAGGTTGAAAGTGATGTTTCATATGTTTCTAATAAATATAAAACAATGAATGTCAAACCTGTATTAAAAGTAAGTGGTTTAAAGAGAAAGGGTGTATTTGAAGATATAAGTTTTGAAATAAAAGAACATGAAGTTGTCGGATTGGCAGGATTAGTTGGCTCGGGTCGAACAGAAATTGTGAGAGCTATCTTTGGTGCTGATAGTGCTGATGGAGGTAGTGTCTGGGTTGATGATAAACAGATTACGCCAAGCAATCCTTATAAATCAATTCAAAACAGTATTGTTTTACTTACAGAAAACCCAAAAGAACAGGGTCTCTTTAATGAATTATCAATAAAACAAAATATGACAGTATCTGCGCCTAAAATAATCAGTCTTGCTTTAGGATTAATAAATAACTCAAAAGAAAAAAAAGTTGTAAAAGATTATGTTCAGAGTCTTGCATTAAAATGTTCAAGCATTGAACAGAAAATTTTATCTCTAAGTGGTGGTAATAAACAGAAGGTCGTAATAGCCAGATCGCTTATAGCCAATGCTAAAGTATTAATATTTGATGAGCCAACTCGTGGTATAGATGTCGGAACCAGAGAAGAGATTCATCAGATCATTAAAACACTGGCTAAGGAGGGTAAGGCAGTTCTGGTTATTTGTTCTGAATTGAGAGAAATGGTAGGTTTATGTGACCGAATTATTGTAATCTATCGCGGCAAAATAATGGGTGAACTGAGTGGTGAAGAAGCCAGTGAAGAAAAAATAATGCAGATGGCTATTGGTGTATAAATTTTTAATAATATTTGGAGGAATCTGAGTAATGAAAATAGGGTGCAACACGGTTAGTTTTAGAACAAAAGATCTAGAGTTTGCTTTAGAAAAAATAGCTTCAGCTGGTTATGAATATGTTGAAGTTGAAGCTAATTTAAAATGGTGTCCTCATGCGGACCCGTGGAAAGATGATCCGATAAAATTTAAGGAGAAGGTAAAAGGTTTCGGTTTTAAAGAAGTTTCGGCGATAGGTAGCCATAGGGAGCTTATCACCTCAGATGAAAGTGCAGAAGATATAAAAAGATCTATAAAGTGGGCACGCGAAGCTGATATTTCTGTAGTTTTGACAGGTGAAGGAAGGATGCCTGCTAATATGTCAACTGAAGCGGCTTTAAGAATTTTAAAGGATAAATTGAAAGATATTCTTGAAGTTGCTGAAGAGAATGAAGTGTATCTGGCGATGGAAGATCACGGTAGTATTTCATTGGGCAGTCTTGATGGTTTACCAAAAATAATAAGTCTTGTTGATAGTAAGTGGCTCGGAGTTAATTTTGATACTGCCAATATTCATAGAGGAGACTATGTTGGAACCAGCAGGGGTAACTATGAGTGGAAATTAGAAGGTAGTAAGCTTAGTTTTAGTGAAGTGGAATTATTGAAGAAAGTTGCTGACAAAGTAAGACATGTTCACTTCAAAGATGTGATAGGACGGGATGCAGTAACATTGGGCACGGGTGAAATAGACCTTGTTGGTTGTTTAAAAATATTTAAGGAATCGGGTTATGATGGTGTCTTGTCTTATGAAACCGAGGGAATGCAAAATACTCAAGAGTCCATCGAGATGATAACTAAAAGCCGGCAATTTTTAATAGACAACTTAAAAAATATTTAATTTAGATTTGATCATTATTCTTGTTTCGTAGAAATTCATCCGAAATTTTGGAAACAACCTTTTTCATGGGACCAAGTTTTGAGAGTAAAATCGCAGAGCTTTGGATGCTTTAAGGATAAAGAAGTATTATTGACAAAAGTGTATATAGTGATATGATAAAAACGATTGCGCAATCGGTTATTTGGGATGAGTCTAAAGGAGATTTCCAATGGTGACCATAAAAGATGTTGCGAAAAAAGCAGGAGTATCTGTCACAACTGTTTCGCATGTCATAAATAAAACACGATTTGTTAGCGAAGAGCTGCAGACAAAAGTCAAAGACGTCATGAAAGAGCTTGATTTTTACCCTAATATTATGGCGGGCAGCCTAAGAAGGAAAAAGACCTCCACTATTGGTTTAATTGTACCCGATAATTCGAACCAACTTTTTGCTGAGTTATCAAAAGAGGTTGAGGATATATTATTTCGTTCGGGTTATAGTGTGATGCTTTGTAACTCCGCATATGATTTTAAAAGAGAGTTAGCACATATCAACACCCTTCGTTCTAAAAGCGTTGATGGGATGATAATTGTTCCAACTACCCAACAGGTTGAACATATTAACAGGCTGGTTGAAAGCAATATGCCTGTTGTGGTGATGGACCGAATGTTACCTGAGGCCAATGCTGATATTGTCCTGATAGATAACTTTCAGGGTACGCATGATGCCACAGAATACCTCATAAAGTTAGGTCACGCTAATATAGGTTACATTGATAGACCTTTTGATCTTCCACACAGTATGGATAGGTTTATGGGATACAAAAAAGCTCTGGAGGATAATGGAATAAATTTCCGAGAAGACCTAATTGTGAGAGGCGGATTCAATTATGATGATGGTTCAAAAGCCATGGAGATTTTGCTTGACCGCAAGCCTGTACCTACTGCAGTAATGGCCTTCAATGACATAACTGCTTTAGGAGCTATGAGGAAGATTCAAGATTCGGGGCTCAGCGTGCCTGAAGATATCTCTGTTATTGGTTTTGATGATATACCGCAAAGTGCATACACCTTTCCCAGACTTACTACAGTTCATTTTCCCAAGAAAAGGGTGGCTGAAGCAGCGTGCAAGCTTTTGTTTAGAAGGATAAAGGACTTAAAGTCGGAGCCTAAAAAAGATGTGATTCTACCTCTTCATCTGGTTGTTAGAGAGTCTACATCAAAATGTAAAAAGTTAAATTAATCGTGTGAAAATATGTTTTCATGGTTTAAAAATTGTAAGGGGCAATAATCAATGAATTCAAGAGAAAGACTGATTGCTGCTTTAAATCATAAAGAACCGGATAGGGTTCCCATTGATTTCAGTGCTACTCAAATGACTGGAATTATGGCGGTAGCTTATCGAAAATTAAGGCAATATTTAGGCCTGAAGTCGGATGATATAAAAATTTTCGAATTAACTCAACAAATAGCTGTAGTTGATGAAGATGTACTAAAGAGATTTGGGGTTGATGTCATCGGGATAAGGCCTGGTGTACCGAAAAATTGGAAAAAAGATTTTTTAAGCGATGGCACAGAAGCATATTTCCCGGAAGATTATTATCCCGAGATACAGGAGGACGGTTCAAAAATATTAAGGGACCTCATAGGGTATTTTGGATACAATTACAATCTCCATCCCACATTAATAATGCCCAAAGGCGGTTATTACTATGATTTTGCCTATCATCCGTTAGCTGATGCACAGGATGAGCGTGATATTGATGATTTTAAGTGGTTCTGGGAGATACCAGATTCTGATTTGGAAAGGATTAAGCAAGAAATTAATTATTTCTTAAATGAAACGGATTATGGAGTTCTAGTTAATACTCTGTGGGGAGGATGGGGTCAGCATATTGAAGTGTTACAGAATCTGAGAGGATGGGATCAGTTTATGGTAGATCTGTGTCTGGATAAAAAACTTGCCCGCTATATGCTTGAGAATAGATTTGAGCATGTGCTTAAGAGATGGGAAAAAATGCTTTCGGTAATCGGAGATGATGTGCAAATAATAACCATGGGGGATGATTTGGGATTACAGGATGGACCTGCTATGTCTCCTGATTTGTACAGGGAGATGGTAAAACCGGTTCACAAGAGATTCATCTCATTCATAAAACAAAGAACCAAAGCGAAGATATGGATGCACAACTGTGGTTCTATCTATGATTTAATTCCTGATTTAATTGAACTTGGTATTGATGCCATAAATCCTGTTCAGGTTTCAGCAAAGAATATGGATACAAAAAAGCTCAAAAAAGAGTTTGGCAAGGATATGGTATTTTGGGGTGCAGGTTGTGACTCCCAGAATGTTCTTCCCTGGGGTAAGCCTGAGGATATAAAAGAAGAGGTAAAGAGACGAATCGACGACTTAGCACCGGGAGGCGGCTTTGTTTTTGCTCCAATAATGAATATTCAACTAGATATACCTGTTGAAAATATTACTGCAATGTTTGAGGCTGCTCTGGAGTATGGAAAGTATTAGATAGGAGTATTAAAGGAAGCAAGGAGGTATGTTGGATAAGTCTTTTATATTAGAAATGCGTAATATTACAAAGAACTTCCCCGGAGTTAAAGCTCTTGATGATGTTGAGTTTTCATTAAAAAAAGGAGAAGTTGCAGGCCTAGTTGGGGAAAATGGTGCAGGGAAAAGCACCTTAGTGAATATTTTAGGTGGGATTTTTCGACAGGATGATGGTGAAATTATTTTGGATAGTAAGAAGATTTCGGTAGATTCACCATCACATGCTCAGAGTTTGGGTATATATTTTATTCATCAAGAGCCCAAACTGTTTCTAAATAGGAGTGTTTTATCAAATATATTCATAAATCAGTTCCCAAATAATGGAGTCGGCTTTATTCCTTTTTCAAAAATAAAGCAGGAGACAAATAAGATTCTCAATAGTTTGGGAATCGGTCACATAAATCCATCCGAGAATGTTGAAAACTTAAATGTAGGTGAAAGACGTTTGGTTGAAATTGCCAGGGCTATGATAGATAAAGACGTTAGAATTTTAATACTGGATGAGCCAACAGCATCAATTGGAGCAAAAGAGACCGAGATTCTGTTTACGATGATTAAAAACCTTTTGGCAGCTGGGGTTTCAATTATTTATATATCTCACAGATTAGAGGAAGTTTTTAGAATTTGTGATCGGATTACTGTTTTAAGGAATGGTAGGAAAGTTCAAACAACGGAAATAAAAAATACGAACATAGTTGAGGTAATAAGTTTAATAACTGGCAAAGAAGCAGTGGATGTTACTTGGGAAAGAAATATTCCATCAGAGAAAATTATCGATGTCATCAATTATACGGGAGATAATTTTAACAATGTTTCAATTAGTTTTAAAAAAGGTGAAATAGTAAGTCTCACCGGGCTTCTGGGATCGGGTTGCTTTGAATTCGCAAGATCTCTTTTCGGCATAGGTTTTGTAAAGAGCGGCACCTTAATTATTGACGGCAAAGAACATAGGTATATTAAAAGTACAATTCAATCAGTAAAGCACCGGATCAGTTTTCTAAGCGATGATAGAAAAATGGAAGGTATCTTCGCAGATAAATCTGTATTATTCAATTTAACTTTAGCTTCGCTTAAAAAATATTTAGGCTTTTTATTTTTAAACCCATCCAAACAAAAAAAATTCAGCAATTCTATTATTGGAGATCTGTCTATTATAGTAAGCAATGTTAGTGGCAGTATCAAGAATCTGAGCGGTGGTAATCAGCAGAAAACAATAATCGGCCGTTGGCTTTTAAGCGATTCAAATGTTTTTATTTTCTGTTTACCTACGCAGGGAATTGATGTGGGAGGCAAAAGAGAAATATTAAAAATAATTCAAAAATTAG
>Ga0315280_10012184_pt1 | contig 10444 bp, 10 predicted proteins | sample YL17G06_40_MG_FD_203697 | JGI IMG/M metagenome (GOLD analysis project Ga0315280, IMG submission 203697) | Sediment microbial communities from Yellowstone Lake, YNP, Wyoming, USA - YL17G06_40 | ecosystem: Environmental > Aquatic > Freshwater > Lake > Sediment | place: USA: Wyoming | collected... | reverse complement strand
CAACTCTGTCTCCGTCTTTCAAAGGGAAATTTGTGTCTCTAGCGACTTCCGTAGGGATATAAATAAAAAATTTATCGTATTTTTTGCCTTTTGAAATGGTGGGTCTGTTAAAGAATCTTCCTTTTCCGTTTCGCATAGTCTTGAATTCCCTATTTGGTATCACAACTTTTCGCTACATCATATTTTCCGAGTCACTAAGAGGATTACCATTTTGGTATAACAACCTTAAAATCTCTCTGAATCAACAATATAGATTAGGGGACTGGCATGGGCAAAAAAGCCATAATTGAAATCCATCTCGTTTCAGAAAGCAAAGACGTGAATAATAAGCGAATTGAAAAAGAAATCAAAGAAAGCCTTCAATGTGATTGGCTTGCAGAAATAGAAAAAGTAACCGTGAAAAATGAGCCATAAAACACTACGCAAACAGCTAAAAGAAACCGGATACAAAGACAAAACAATAGACAAAATCATAGACTTCTACACAAAATAACCTCACATCGCTTTCCTAATTCAGTTACAGCCTCAAAATTTAATTTTCGGCTTTCAATTTCCGTTTCCATTTATTTTTGCGTCTCACAAGACTTGAGACAATCCAAATAAAAATGTTAGCATCATTTCCTAACAATCACCATAATGTTAGTTTTCAGCTTTCCAGAAGATTGAGAGAATACGGTCTAATTTATTGCGGTCTTGCTTTCGTCAACGAGTGCGATGCTTAGAGGGTTCTAATCAACCGAAGAACATTGACAGAAACATCAGCATAGCACCAGTAGGCATTGAAATCCAGATTTTCTTGAAGATAGATGGCAATGGTATAATTCGCATCGTTGAACGTCCGCCAATTCCGCCAAGCATGAACAGCATTCCGACAGCGAATAGCAACAGATTCATTTGTGTTCGGTAATTCTCTATAGTGGTTCAACTTAAAAACCTTCACATTGACCAATCAAGATAGGCTTAAAAGGAATAGTGGAAGAATCCTCTAGTTGCAGTTAAGGGGGGTTTCCTGTTCCACGCCATAGTTCTGAGATATGATAATCATTTATTGTTGCGGACACAGCGTTGGAATCGCTATACCACCAACTGCTGGTATAGAGAGGTATCTGGTAATCGGCTTGAGAGTATTTTGCCACTGAAAAATCTACTGTATTATCCAAAACATGGTTACCCGATACTACGCCAGAGGTATCTGAACCCGTAATGTTGACTTCACCGTATATTCTTAGTGTTACATCATATTGTGTTGGGTTCTTGATTTGCAGAGTAATATAGATGTGGAAGCGATAAGGAGTTTGCGTAGCAAAGCCATCTTCACTTATTTGTGCATACGAGTTATTCCTCAGAATTTGCACACCGCTAATATCTGGTGTAGTGTTGTTCTGTGGATTATTACTATTCTGTGAGGGTCTTGACAACAAGACGGCGGCAGTTGAAGCTAAGGCTATGCTCGCAATAACAATTATGGCAATTACGATTTTTGCAGTTTTGGAAAACCCTTTATGCGTCATTGGTGGTGATGGCGGTGGCGAAGACAAATCCTTCCCCAAATAATAAGATGTTTAACTCGGTATTAAAACTTGTTTTTTCTAGTCTTCTTCTTCATTGTCTTCGTTATTTTCATTTTCGTCATTTTTGGTTTGCTTAATAACCCATCCTATCAGTTTACCGATGTCCTTGATTTGACTCCATTGTTGCTTTCCTTGCTGTGCTAAGAGTTTCTGTCTTTCAATGTCCTCAGTTGTCATAGATTGTTTTCGAAATAGTTCCAATTCTTCCCTTAGAGTATTGATTAGGTTAGCCATTGATTGAGAAAACTCACGTTCTTGTTTCAGTCGCCTTCGCATGTCAACATAGGTCAGAATGACCATAATAGCAGAAACGGACAATGAGAGAACAAAGGGCAAATCGAAATCAGAAAAGTTTCACACCTCCATCAAATAGGTTCTTCGGGTTCAGCTATAACTTTTCCGCAAAATCAAAAGAGAAAAGCGAGAATAACGTGCGCTGCAAAGACGAAAGCTCATGCCAATACAAAACAAACACTTTATAAATTCATCAAGGGATAGGCTGATGCGGAAAGCCTCCTCTTTTAAGAAGCTGACTGCGCCTAACAAACTAAAACATTAGCCCATAAACGGAAGTGTGAAGATTTGGATGAAGAAGTTAAGGGTAAGGGCAGGCCCGTATTTTGTGGCAAAGACGGAAAATGGAAACGTTATCATATTAGCATGTGATGATTTTTGAGTAGACCGAGGGTTTTTGATAGGCCTGAGTGCAGAAACTGCGTTTTTAAGGGTGGAAGCTACTCCTGGAACCAGTGTCCATACAATATTTGGCGGAGATATTAGCTACCAGATGTACTTGTCCAGAGGGCCTTTTATTTTTGGCTTGTATTTTTCGCATACGCTGTTTTCTGGGTTTACGTAATCTTTCTTTTGGTGGCACCACTGCTTGGCTTCTGATGTGAAGTAGTCTATGAAGCGGCAGTCTCTGCATCTCATTGCAGGCTTTCTTAACGTACCCTGAACATTCAAGGGCTCAGCAAGGAACAGTATCCAAAAATAGACATATGAATTGCTAAGCTGCAAAAACTGGTCTTAATTTAACTGAACTTCGGGCCAACCAACAGTTGAGCGGTCGACAAAAGTTCCAGAGTAATCAAGCAATTTCAAGAGTATTTTGTTAAATAATGTTTCAAAGGTGTTCGACTGCTGTGCCACTTTCTTCCAATCCGTTTTGTCAAACAATGCTCCCCCATGAACAAATTTATGACGCCCTGTGAGTGCTTGACATTCTTTTTCACTGATAGGTAAATTAATTTCTTCGAAAAACTTTCTGTAGTTGTCAATCATACCAAACTCGTTTGCACGTAAGATTTTTCCAGTTATCTTTTTGCCATAAGGTGTGCCTTCTAATTTTTTCCCAATTCTTTGTATTTCATCTCCCAGTAATTTTCCAAATTCTTCTTTATCCAAATACAGACCCTTACTTTTTGATTTGCTGCAATGGAACCACCTATTGATTATTGACTCAACTCCCGCTGCAAGTATAGGTAAATTTGTACCAAGTGGCATTTGACGAGAAATCCAGTAGTTCCAAAGGGCTTCTTTGAAGCAAAGCGGCTCCCCCAACTCACAGTACTTAGGCAACAATTTGCTGATTATTGTTTCTGCTTTGTGTAGAGAAGGAATTGCTTCAATGTTAACTGGGGGATAATCGGGTTTTGAACAAAAAGACTTTGCCGTTCTTCCCCACGGGTCACGGGCGTAAGCCTCCACGACATTTTCATTTTGGTCATACAAGGTATACCCAATTTGGAGAAGTTGTCGACCGAACACAAAACTACACACCTCCAATATTTCTTCTCGTTCAGCAACATCTGGGATTCCTCCCCAAGTTTTCCTATATTCTATTGCAAGATTTGATGACCAATTAGGTCCGATCCCATCGGGTACTTTCTCAACCAAGAATTGTAGATTATCTGTCTTAATCTTGAGAAAGTCTACTCTCTTGCTTGAAGTTTCAAATGGAGTGTCGACGTAGTCAAATATTTTGAAAGGGTCCTCTGTGCTTTTTTGGGCTTCCAGTGAGGTCTCGATGTGGTCAAGTTTTGAGTCTCTTGATTCTATGCGTTCTCTAGAAAAAGCCCGAAAGACTCTCCGGTTTGTAATTCTGGAAAAAACGTGGTCTTTAGGTCCATTAAGAAACCATTCGGTCAAATGAGTGCCTTTATTGTTATTCCCAGTTTTCACTCGCAATCCGCCAAAGTGAATGGTGGCAGTGCCGGAGAAGCCGGTTTCTGCAGAGATCTCATGCTCTATATCGCCAAAAACAGCAGATTCGAGAGTATATGAAAGTGACTTGGAATCCGAACCTTGAATGTCAAACAACTCGGCAAAACTTCCAAGAATATCCTTTGATTTTCCAGAAACACGATCAAAGCTAGGGTCTTTGAATTTCATGACTGCTCTCAGGTTATAATTTTCATCTCTATTTACCAGAATACACGTTTGCCCTTTGGGAAGTCGCTCCTGTTCAACAACCGTCGTTATCGAAACAGGTTCATTGAAAACCTCCCATTCCAAATGCGGAAGAACAAAATCCCTTCTTGAGACCAAAACTACCACTTCGAATAATCTATGGCGATGCTTGCTAATAATACTGTCCAAATGACTAATTTAGTCAATATTCATAAACTAGTTCAGCGCGCGCTACTGATAGAAGAAGGCTCTATTTGCAAAACTGATTTATAAAGCCAACTATTCTCTCGATTGTTCCTTCAAAATCCTGTTTCAATTCATGTTCCCAAATTCTCAGAATGTGCCAGTTATGGTTAACATAGTATTCTGTAGTCTTCAAATCCCTTGCCTTGTTTCGTTCTATCTTCTTTTGCCAGTATTCCCTATTTGTCTCTGGAGCACGAAAATGAATCTTGCAACCATGCCAAAAACACGAATCAACAAAAATGACTATCCTATGTTTTTTGATGGCAATATCTGGAGTGCCCAACAAATCTCTGACGTTTCTTCTGAATCGTATGCCTCTATTCCACAAGTTTTTCATAACAGTATTTTCAAGCTCTGTATTCTTTGACTTGACGGCTTGCATTGTTTTTCTTCTAATTTCTTTTGAAAACTTGTCGGGCATTTGGCTCAGTCCGTTAAGGACTATTTACAATCATGGGTTTGTCTGATTGTTTATTTTCGAGACAAGTATCTAGTCTTGTTTGTTTCATATAGTCGGTAATGCACTTAGCAACGTATTCGGCAAGTTTGACTGGAACAGCATTTCCTATCATTTGTTCTTGTTCGGTCATTGAACCAGCAAATCTGTAGCCTTTAGGAAATGTTTGAATGTAGCTTCTTTCTAGTGTTGTTAAGGGTCTTGTTTTTTCGCTGATTTCAGCGGCATCTCTCGGATGTTTCTTGTAAGTTGAGGGTATAGGTCGGTTTACGCCTCTTATGGTTGGACTGGGTTCGTCAATGCTAAAAACGGCACGTCTTTCGTAGTTTCGAGGATGTCTATAATAATGCTCTACTCCTAGACTGGAGCCGAAATAGTCTCTCAGAGTCATCGGCTTGGTTGCTAACGATTTTTCTAGGTAAGGCATAACTGCATTGTCTATTCCATACAGCTCGCCAATCATAAAATACCGTTTTCGTTTCTGGGGAACTCCACAGAGGGATGCGTCCAATACTCGTTCTGTGATTCCGTATTTGGATTTCTTGAAAGCGGTTTTAACTGCAAGATATTTCTGTGTCTTCAGAATTCTGTCAACGTTCTCCATTACAAACCATTTAGGTCTTACTGCTGTAACGATTTCGGCAAAAGTGACGGTCAGCTTTCCCCTTCCGAGATCTTCATTTCGCTTTCCGGCATGAGAGAAATCCTGGCATGGCGGTCCACCTATTATCACATCAGGGCTGAATTTAGTGAATGCTGCGACATCATCTTTAAAAGTGTCTAGTTCCATTGTCACAATTTCAGTGTTCTGGAAGTTTTCTTTCATCGTTTCTATCGCTGGTTTCCAATTATCAAAAGCAGCAACGATGTCAAAACCGGCAAGCTGAAATCCATAGGCGAGACCACCGGCTCCGGCATACAAATCAATCGTCCTAAGCGAGATTTTCGTGTCATTCATTGCCTTATTTCTACCGCCCTGCAACTAACTTATTCAAAGAGTTCCGGACTCGCCAAAATTGCCGCATCAAGTCTTCTTTCAGGACTTAAGAACTTTTCTCCACCACCAAGGATGATGTTCTTCAATTCAAATTTGCCTATACGTGGCGTAGTGAGTTCATCACAAGCCATGTATGGATTAGTCACATTCCCGTTTGTTGCGAAGGCTTTATCATTCTTAGTACCGTAAGTGTATGTATCAATTATCTGCTTAAAATTGATCTTCCCATTAGCTGCGTAGTCGTATAGCATTTTCGAAAGCCAAACAACTGTCCTCATATACCTACTAATTTTCTCGTGGTCAGCACTAATGTTATCTATGAACAATCTAGTAAACGCAAAGTCGCTCCAAACAAAAATGTCAAAACAGTTATCATTCAGATGTAATGTTTTCCCTTCAGTTTTCCATATTGGCTGAAGCATAAATGGAGTTTGTCCTTCGATTTTCGACTCCAAAATGGCATCAATTGCGTCTACCAATTCTTTTATGAATGGTCTTGCTTCATTGAACTCGGTCCAGTCAATACCACTTTTGTTGTAGACTTTGCCTAATTCATCTCTTAGTCTGCTTCTTTCCTTCTCATAGGTTCTTGCTATGCTCAATGCTAGGTATATTATCGAGGGCGATCGTACGACTATTTCAGAACCATACTGATTTTCCGACAAAGTAGCGGTCGCGTTGTCTGGCAGCGCCGTTAGTTTAATTTCGATTGGTCGCAAACAGGTATTTTGCATGTTTTGGGTGTTCATTGTAACAAGGTCAATTCTTTCTAAACGGTTGATTGCCATTGTCCTGCAAGGAGTGAAATCTGATTCGAAAGCAAAAAACAGATTTTCCGACAAAGGTTCTAGCCCAAAAAGGCCGTCTACGGATATCTTGCTTTTTGTGACTTTCATTTCGTTGTCTAAAGTCAGATACACAGGTTCAATGTGTTTAACATAGGCATAGCATGAAAGGGCAACTGGAAATGCATTATTGAATTGATTTTTCCCCCATGCCTCAGGTTTAGAGAAATCTTTATTTGAATTATTCTTGTTCAGACCGTATAGCGAAGGTTCTAAGGGTTTTGCCATTCCATCCCACACAACTCTAGTCATATTAACTATAGTAAAAAGATTTTCATTGAAAACCACTATAAGACCAAGTGCATACTTCATAGATGACTGCTGTTGTTTCATACTTCTTCTTTTCTTAGACCCCACGCTTTTCGACCGAATCGCGTTAAAGCCCACTGCATGCCACGCTTCTCAGCCACTTCTCTCCAATCTGCTGCTCCAGTTTGAGATTCATGCGCCTGAGAAAGTAACGTATGTGCCACGGCTGATATTTTCTAGAGTGAGGCGGAGTATAAAGACTTTGAGGGTTTCGGATGATGTTCATCGGGAGATTAGTAGAGATCCTCGATTCCGGGCTCTTCTTCTGGTTCTTTGATTTCTGGCACAGTCTTTACAAAATCTGAAGATATCTCTTTCACATCTTTATTTAGAGCCTCAACTATGATTCTATTGAATCTTGAAAGAAAGCGCCGTGGATGGAATTCGGATTCAGCAATAACGTTTTCAATTGCATCTTTTGTAAAAGGACAGAATTCATTATTGAGTGAAGATTGAGGGATCCTGAAGTATTTCAAGTGCTGTCGTACAATGTCTATACACTGTTCGAGATCAGGCTTACGTGTTAGAACGGAAGCATATCCTCCAGGAACGAGAGGAAAAGAGGCTGAAAGCCCTGATACTTTCCAAGCCTCACTAATCTTTTGAGCGGATTGCAGATGCGTTGTCAGTACTAAAGTGTAGAAGTTGCTATTACTTGCTTCATTTCCAGCTCTAAAATATGCTATGCCGAAATCTTTTATAAAATTCTCTATCTCAGCCCTAGTAGATTTGTCAGTCAAGTTTTCAATGTCATCTATTATAAGTATCCCAGCCTTGAACCCCGCTGCTTTTAAGGCTCTCACGGTTTGATTTAGGAATAAATCTGGGAGTTTTATCAAGAACTTTTGATCCCATGCTGTTGACATTTCATCCAATGAATATCTAGAAAAACTCTCCAGATAGTCTTTTACATTGTTGTTTGTCATCGCTTCAGCAAATTCTTCCTGGACACCTGCCTTTACGAGATTTCCTTTATCCACAGAATTGTATACATGAGAAAAAAGTCCCTCTCTTATGAAGGATCTGAATGCTTCTTTGTAAAGGAAAGCAATTCTCGATTTTATCTGTTCTTTGAAGGAAATGTAGCTACAGAAAAGTTTCTCTTTCGCTTCAAAGTAGTTGTTACCGTACCCATTGTTAATTTTATGCTTCATATAAATAGCCAAAGCGGTTTTTCCCATACCTCGTCCGGTAATCCTATCTCCTTGTGCCCAGAGAAAACCACACCTCATTCTATCGTCTAGAGATGTTTTAGTACCAACAAATCTTTCTTCAAACTCCTTGATTTCAAGAGCTCGGGCTTCTGTTGAGAAAATAGAACCATTTTCCCTTGGGTCGTTCGACTCTGGTTTGAGTATAGCTCCTCCTCTGGGGAAAGGATTATCTTCAAGTCCATAAATCTCATATCCCATCCTCTTCATCTCCCTAAATTGATTTTCATTGAAGTGAATAATTCTCTCATAGGTTCTTCGAGTACGATAGGTAAACGCTTTTCGGTGATCCTTTCACCAGCACCTAAATATGTAAGAGACAGCCATTGCGGTTCTTCTTTGTAGAGCCTCATAAAGTACATGTCAAAAAGATCATCAGATATCTTCAATTCTTTACATACCATGTCTCGCATCTCAGATATTTTTACATATCCGAATTCATCTTTTCTATCAATATAAATCTTCAAGAAGAGTTCTTTAAGACGTGTCCGCATTTCCTCAAAACTTGGACAATTAATGTATAGGCTACCCTTGGAGTAGTCTATTCTTTCCATGTTATGGATGAAGCTCGGTTCAAAGTCTGAGATCAAATATGTGATATCGACTGGGAAACCTTCGATTTCAAAAATGCCATAATTGGTAAGGTCCAAAAATGTTGTCCTAGAACGGATATAGTCGTAAGCACGTCTGCTTTCGATGTTTGATTCAAAAATCGCAGAAACTACGAATTTTTCAATGACTGCTTGTAACTTTTGAGTCTTTCCAGTCCTTTTTTCCATTAGGTCGACTTTTTCTTTCTCCAATAAGGTAAATAGTCTCTCGGAATCAATGGTGAGACCTTGGCAATTCTTATTTATTATGTCAACGTAATTTTGCGCAAGGTTCTTCGTGTTCCGTTCATATTTTTCGATGATGCTAGAAGTGATAGATGGTAATAGCAACCCTTTCCCGTTAGATACTTCTTTTATGCGCTTCAAGAAATATTCGAAAACGTTATAATTTTCCAGCATCAGTTTCGTGAAAACTTTCTTCAACTCGTTCGAGTCCTTCCTTTCAATCAACATTGCTACATTTTTTCCTGCCTCGGTCAATGAATAGTAGCCATTCTTTTTGATTATGAGATTCAAACCTATGAGTTCAGAAACAGCGCGCTTCACAGTCTCAACTTGCACTTCCCTAGGCCTGAATGAAAACCCGTACTTGCTGGCTTTAGCTTCATTGTAATTGTTTATCATTGTCGCAAAATACTCGAAAGTCTTGTCAACGCTTTCAGCAATTCCGTCTCTCCGCCTAAGACCTTCCACAATGTTGTAGAAATACCTAATATCGTGTATACCGCTTGATGGAATCTTCAATTCCGTTTTGACTTCCACTCCTGCCTCACCATTTCAAATAGATTATAACATTCTTGTATCTCATTTAAAGCCTCAGTCGGCTTAATTTCCAGTAACGATAAATCAACTTGAACGTATTTATCTTTATATCTGAAGATATCAGAAAATGAGTAATCGCAATACTCTCTTAACTTACTAACCTTTCCTATGAGTTCCTCGACCTTGTGCTTCAATTCACTCTCCTTTTCTGGAGTTATGTTGTAGAGATCTCTCAAGTAATATTCCATCACTTTAAGAGTCATGTGAGGTGGCTCAATAAGTTTTATGCCATAAGCTATGCACAGTTTTCGAATAGAGTCGTCTACATTCCTGTTGATGGTTACGAGCAGCATGCTAATTTTATAATTTGACAAAAGTTCAGCATTTTTCAAATAAAAATCCATTACTTTTCCCAAGAAAGTGAAAACAATCTCCTTAGTAAGATCGCTAGCCTCGTAATGTTTTGCTTCAAAAACAAACAACTCGTTACCTTTTGCACAAATAACATCTAATTCGTGTGAAGTGTCAGATAAAGTCACATACGATAGTCCTAGCCCCATATCCCTGACATCTGAAATAGAATTAAAGTTACATTTCGAATAAAGATACCCGCGAAAGGACTCTTCGAAACCTTTGTCGGTTGTTGGCATCCTTCTCAATCTGTCCCATATCTGGGAAACAAAGAGCCAGGAATATACTTCTGCATCCGCCATTTTTGGATTCAAGTCCTAATTCGTTCTTGACTTCCTTTTATTCTGTGTTCCCCACTTTTGTCATTTTCTCTTCCAAAACAGGTAAACTTTCGTCTGCAACAGAAAACCGCACACTTTAATTAGGTGCGAGAGCCTTTCAAGGCCCGCTTTCTTTATCTCCTCATCGTAAACTTTCTTATGTCCGAAAACCAGATGCGGAAAGAAGTATTTCATGAACCGTGTATGACAATGTTTGATGAACGCCTCTCTAACCTCGTCTATGTCTTCATCGCTCAGGGTTTGAAGCTTGTTTAAAACGTATTTCTCGCTC
>Ga0315280_10012181_pt1 | contig 10446 bp, 9 predicted proteins | sample YL17G06_40_MG_FD_203697 | JGI IMG/M metagenome (GOLD analysis project Ga0315280, IMG submission 203697) | Sediment microbial communities from Yellowstone Lake, YNP, Wyoming, USA - YL17G06_40 | ecosystem: Environmental > Aquatic > Freshwater > Lake > Sediment | place: USA: Wyoming | collected... | reverse complement strand
TATCCGCATCGTCATTGAAATTTCGCCCATAAAACAGATAGAGAAATAATCACCAACGCGACAGCACCCACTCATTTACTCCGCTACGATTTTCTATTCTTTTGTGCAAGGTTTATTAAAATTTGTGAGCCTATTATAAGTCAGTTCGGAAGACGCTACTTGAGAAAGGCTGGATAGAGGAATGAAGACGCTTAGAATATCAGACGAAATCCACAGAAAACTGACGGCAACTGTTGGAACGCTTATGGAGCAAACGGGCAAGATGCAGACATACCAAGACGCCATAGAGGCGCTTTTAGAAGAAAGCGTGATTTTGCCTCCTAAGCTTTTGATGCAAATTCAGAAGTTTATGGAAGAAAATAGGCGTTTAGGGTATACTACAAAGGAAGAGTTCATACAAGATGCAATACGTTTCAAGTTGACTTCGTCACCAATTGGAAAAAGGGCAGGCCCAAATACCCAAAAAGCAAAGGAAAAAAGGTGACATCATGATAAGCTGGCAGTATTATCCAAAGTCGGACGCTATACCGGAACACCTGCTCAAGGTAGTCAACATTTTCAAGCAATATCATGAGGCAATAGACTCATCAAAACACAAATTGACCAGCAATGAAGTGCTTCTAGTCTTGAAGAAGGGCCTGCTGAGCATGGGCTTCAAAGTTGAAAAAGGGAATAAGGTTGAAGACAAAATTAAAGTGCCTGTCCTCTTTGGTCGAGATGGTCAACTCGAGAAGTCATTTCAGGTAGATGCCTTTCAAGAGGAAACAGGCACAGTCCTTGAAGTAGAAGCTGGAAGGGCTGTGACCAACTATCAGTTCCTTAAGGACTTGTTTGAAGCTTGTATGATGCATGATGTGACTTACTTGGTTATAGGTGTGCGTAAGACCTATAGAAAAAAGGCCGACTTTGAAAAAGTGATCACCCATTTCGATACGCTTTTTGCAAGTGGAAGATTGAAATTGCCACTGAAAGGTATCTTGATAATCGGGTACTAGCACATCAAAGGTGACGATGACAATGCAGTTTCACTTTTCAGAGGAGGATGGGTCTCCGGTTGTCTCCGGTGTGAAGACTCCCTGAGAATGTTTGACGTGATAACTAAAACATGGAACCCTGTCATTGGTTGTCTGCATTCTTGTTCCTATTGCTGGACAAGAAGACTCGTGGGCGCGCGCCCGCTAATCGAAGAAGTGTCCAGAAGCTGCAGAAGCTTTAACTGCTTCAATGAGCATCTCAAACATGTGCACTTGTAGAATTTTTGTGGAGGCAACAAACCGTGACTTTCTCAATCAAAGAAGAAAATACAATAGCTATCAGAAACATACCACTTCAGTGGATATCTCTATTAGACCTCTATAATACAGCTTTGCCACAATTTCCACTCAAATACGTTCACCTAAACTTGAATAGCAAAAGAATATTCGGTTTTCCTGTAACTTTTAATATCGCAAAGGAATCGGACAATTCCTTAACTTGGAGTTTCAAGTTTCTATCAAACGTCCGTCTCGAGGGCGCAGACATTGATCTCGTTACATCAGAGCTTAAACACAGGCTCGGTGCCGAAAACTCAGTTAACAGAAGCGACATCGAAGGCTGTTGCACTGAGGGTAACAGTAGAAAGGCCTTGTTGCTTCAAATATGGGACTCTTTCATAACTCCGGTTTTCGGAGGAACTCTCCCCTTTGGTCGTTTCTATGACTGGATGTACTCCCTAGCGCGTTGCTCCGCAGCATTCATTCCTCAATCAGGAGGCAAAAGCGAATGGCAGATGATGTACGATTTCGTCCGCCATTATGGCGAAAAGGTGAGCGTAGCCGAAACTTGGAGTTTTCTCGAATTCTTCCTTCTGCCCACGTACGATGAATTGCTAAAGCGGGATTTCCACGACTTTCCAACTTACGGAACCCTGCAATCGGCAATAGATAAATTTGGCAAACGCTATTTCACGCGAAATTTCACGATTGAAGGAATTAGTCTGTCTGCTGTAGGACCAAAAATATCTGATTTGGACGGGTGCGATATAAGATCTCCAAACGGCATGCGGGACCTGACGAGTTTTCTAGTCGATGAGGGCGTATTTAGCATGGAAGAGAAGAAAGAACTCGATTTTCTTATCGACGCCTTCAACCGCCTAGCGACGAGGGCTCTAGGCTTCATAGGCTTAACGTACAATGCCTCACCTTCAAACGACTTACGAAAATGGACCGGAGAACGATTTAGACAGCTTTACACCAACGCGGAAGGAAGAACCGTGGGCGTTTACCCTAAGATATGGGGAATGATCTTGCAGCAAGGGTTCGGCAATCCGGAAGTCGTACCAATAGACGTTTGGATTGAATCTTTCTTCAGAATCCCGCTGAAAATAGACTCCAAAGAACAATTCTTGAAAACCTTCCAGAGAATTGGTAAACTCGAAAGGGTACTTTGGGTAACAAGCCAAGCACGCAAGACAAACATGCAAACCATTTTTGACTGGGTCTGGTGCCTGAAATTTGGAACTGGAAAAACTACATCAGAAATTACCACATCAGCTCAAGGACTTCGAGAGGCAAACCCTCTGAGCTGCTTGAAATGCCCTCTGAAGATGAACTGCATGGGCTATTCAGCCATCAAAGATGCTGATGTCTACGTTATGGCTTTGTCTGGAGCTGTACCTGAGGAAGATGCGATAAACCCGCCGAGAAGTTGCGAGTTTGTAGTTGCAACTATCAATAACGTGCCAAAATACGTTTTTCGCAGAGTTTATGGTAACCACTACAAACTAATTGACGGTTTTACAGGTCTGGAAATTCACGAATACGAAACTTCCTTTAAGAATCAAGATACAACAGTCTCCAAATTCATGAGTGACCTGTTACAGTAGCTCGTTGAGTTCTTCATGTCTTCATCATATTTCAATTTCTTCTTTATCTCTAAAGCTATCGCTTTTGCCAGAAGTGGTGGAACCGCGTTACCGATCTGAGTATATACCTGCCTCTTACTTCCCACAAACTCGTAATCATCGGGGAAGCTTTGAATCCGCGCGCATTCTCTTTCAGTCAGCATTCTGATTCTTTCGTCGGAATACCTGACGAGAGCGTCAGATCCGTCCTTCCAGTATCTCGCTGAGATGGTGTAGGAAGGTTTGTTCATATCAAGTATCTGCCAGCCGAAACCCTTACCATTGTTCGTATTTCTTTCCTTTCTCCTTCGAAAGCCTTCTATCATTCTCTTAGAGTGAAAGTAGTTCTCGGGAACTTCCGACTCCGGCAATAGTACTCTGCCCACAGGAACCCATCTTTCTAAGCGAGGACCGTGAAGGGTGCCTTGGGGATATTCGGCATGAGTCGGCGGCGGGGGCGTAATATTCCTGTCCGTGTTAGTGCCTACGTAAAACAAGCGTTTTCTTTTTTGAGGAACACCATAGTCAGCTGCCAAAAGAGTGAAACGCTTTACCTTGTACTTGATCTTTTCAAATTCCTGTTGTATGATAGTATCAACGTCCTCACCAGAACCTGTCTTGCTGACGAGAAGTCCGACTACGTTTTCCATGACGAACCATTTTGGTTCAAGTACATGGACAAGCCTGACAAACTCTTTGAACAGTGAATTCCGTGGATCATTCGGATCCCTGAGCCCAGCCATACTGAAACCCTGACATGGAGGCCCCCCGATCACCACATCAATCGCGCGGTTTCCAGTCTTTTGTCGAATCTTGTTCCTTGTGATTTTTCTTACGTCGGCATAATCGCTATTCAGTGCAGCGTTTGGGTAATTTTTGTGGAAAGTTTTCATAAATATTGGGTTATTATCCACTCCCAGAAGTACCTCAAATTCTGCCATCTCGAACCCTTTGCTCAGACCACCAGCACCACAGAACAGATCTATAACTGTCGGCTTCTCCGAAATGAGTTTTGCCATTTTCAACCGATTTTAGTATAAGGCATAACCGATAAATAATGTTATGGTCAGCCCAAATCTTGCGATACTTATCGTACTTGCTTGGTTGCGATCTATTGCTGGGCACCTCCCAGATGCTGTGTTAGGAATAGTCAAGCATTAAGGCGCTATTCGAACCGAGTCAATCTTACTCTGTTTAGATGAGAATTTCCGTATAGGGTATTTGTGGCGGCAGCCAGAAAGGCATCCCTTGCATTTTGAGCAGGGTCTAAATACGAGAGCATCAAATCCACCTTTTCCATAAGAAAACATGCCCTTTTTATTCCAGTCAACACCGCTGCCTTCCGCAATCTTCTTCCTTCCCCATGAGTAGCAGACGTCAGTTATGGGGCAGGCATAACACATGTTGCCAAATCTATTGCAAACCAATGATCCTACCGAATAAATTAGGTAGTCAAGTTCGACGGGAGGCACCCCAATGTTGTCTGCGATCAATTTCCAAGCAACTTGTGCAAGTTCGGTCATGTCACTTCTTTGAAGAACGAGAACCTTGGCTTCCGTTTCGCCAATCTTGACCTTCTCTGCCTTTACCCATTTGACATCGATTAGTCGCGTATTCAAGGCAACTCGCAAAACTTGAGCATCAACGGGCAGATTGAAGGCTTTGACATGTTCATCGCTAACATCATTCATCAGATCAAATCCCCTGTCGCTCTTGGTCATCATCGTAAAAAAGAGTCTTCCCGCCTTCAAGCTAAAAGGAAAGGTTATTCCCACATAATCGCGGATCTCACAAAAGCTTTCCAAAAGGTTCTGAACCACCTCTAACGCGTCATTCCTTCGCCTATCTATTCCGAGTTTTGAGGCGACAACTCTGAAAAAGTTACCTGCATTACCGTCGCACTTTTCTCTCAAAAACACAATCATATTGACCCACCAATCAATGACGTTCTCGAAACGCTGCCTCGTCAATCCCCTTGCCCTCAGTAGCAGGGCTCCAAGTATCATGTTTCGTTCTGTTGCCTTTTTTTTCAGCAATTTGTCCCAATACGTATCGCAGGGTCTGAAGAGGAAGGGATATGTTTGGTCGATATCGGCAAAAGCTAACGAAAAAGACTCCGAAGAAGCGGTGTTTATGAAATCTAACAATGAGCGAATAAAGATAAAATTGGCTTGGTCCTGTTTTGATTTGCCACCTAAGATTGTGGTATCGACTTCCTTGGGACCACCGCTGATTTTCTCCACGATCTCTCGAGCCTTTTTGTACAATGTTACATTGAAGGCTTTGACAATGTTGCGGTTTATCCGTCCGGTCACTATTGTTCTTATCGTTATTTCAGAGCGAAGAAATCTCTCCACGTGGACGTCTATTTCGAGGCATTCAAATCTGTAATCCTTTTTCCAAACTACCTGAAAATTCGACTTGCCAGAAATTGACAGCACCTCGATGTTAAATCTGCGCCTCAGCTCGTCTCTTATTCGTATCATTATTCGTTGGAGCTTGGCTTGATCGTTGTTTCCATGATTGACTTTGAAACATAGGTTTCGGAAAACTAGTTTTTTGTGGTCGGCATAGTCTTTCGAAATGATAAATGACTTGTAGACCGCTTTGGTCACATTATCGGGAAGAGACCCACCATCAAAATCCGAAAGAAATCTAATTACGTCGTCTTGGGCGGTAAATCTGGAATCTGCGCTTGCTGTGATTTTTACAAGTATGTTCAGTGTATCCATAGTCTGCTTCTTTCATATTCCTGCGCTTAAGTAATTATTGCAGTCAGAAATTGACGCTACCCCCATGCTGGAGTTCTAGATAAGTATTAAAATGTGCAACGCCAAAGAAAGTCAATAATGTCAGAAAAAGCACTCTCCGATCTTCTTATCACTTGGTATAAGAAGAATGGAAGAGATTACCCTTGGAGAGAGAACACTGCTCCTTACAGAGTATTAATTGCGGAAATAATGCTTCAAAGAACGAAAGCAGATCAGGTTGTCCCTGTATATCTCTCGTTTCTGAAGAGGTTTCCAAATCCAAAGAGACTCCGTCAAGCTACAAGAGAAGAGATAACGAAATACTTCTCCAAGTTGGGTCTTATCCATAGGGCTGAACTTGTGGAGAGACTTGCACAGGATCTGAATAAACGCTTCTGCGGCCATATACCGAAGAGCCGCGAAGAACTGCTGTCTCTGCCATCCATAGGAGAGTACGTCGCTGACGCCGTTCTCTGCTTCGCCTTTGGAAAGGATGTTTCTATCATAGACTCGAATGTTTGCCGCGTAATGCAGAGAGTTTTTGACCTGAAGATTAAGGGAGAGGCTAGAAGAGATCGCGGGCTCAGACGTCTCGTGGATGGGCTTCTGCCGAAAGGTAGAGCGAAGGAATTCAACTGGGCGATATTGGACCTTGCGTCCGTGATTTGCCTTCCGAGGAGACCGTTATGTCCGAAGTGTCCGCTCTTTAGTCTGTGCAAATTCGCCTAAGCTACATATGCCCGCGAGTAGCACCTTCATTTGCAGAGAAAACTCAAATTAGCTAGTTGCCCAAGTAGTAAGTTGGATAATTGTCCTAGAGGGTATGAGATGCCTTTCGAACTGACAAGTGAACAGAGGAAAGCCATCAATCATCTTTCTGGTGATCTGCAGATTATTGCCTGCGCTGGTTCGGGTAAGACTGAAGTGGTTTCGAGGAGAATCGCGGAGCTCATAAAAAACGATGCCAAACCGAAGTCGATTGTTGCTTTTACGTTCACTGAGAAGGCAGCTGAAGAACTGAAGGCAAGAATAAGGGAAATTCTTGATGCTGAATGCCCCGAAAAAGCTGATCTGGGGGACATGTACGTTGGAACTATTCATAGTTTCTGCTTTGAAATGCTAAAAGAGCTAGAGCCACGCTACAGAGGCTATGATGTTCTTGACGACGCGCGGAGAGTCGCCTTCATATCGATGCCCCGACGGTATTACAAGTCCCACCTTTTGACGTTACTGGGAAACAAGTTCCGAGTCATTTCGAAATTCCTAGAGAGTTACGATATCGTGCGGATGGAAGACATCGATATCAACAAATTGTCCAACGAAGACTTTGCTGAATGCTGCAGGAGGTACGCCGGTTTTCTTGATGAAGAAAGGTTCCTCGATTTCCAAGCCATGATTTACAACTTGGTCAAGCTGATTGAGACAAATAAATCGGCAAGGAAGGCTTTGCACGAACGAATCAGTCATCTCGTTGTGGACGAGTACCAAGACGTCGATCAGCTTCAGGAGAAACTAATCAAATATATCAGTGAAGGATGTAAAAGCCTCTGCGTCGTCGGAGACGACGATCAATGCATTTACAACTGGAGAGGTTCGACGGTTGATAACATAATAAATTTCTCCAAAAAGTATCCTAACGTAGCTCAGATTCCGATTTCTAACAATTTTAGAAGCACTGAGCGAGTTATCGATTGTGCAAAAAAATTCATTCGCCACAACAAGCGAAGACTTCTGAAAGAAATGAAACCTCGTGATGATCCTGTCAATCAATCGCATGAGGATGATCTATTTTACCGTCACTTTGTGACTGAGGAAGAAGAGTTCACGTTTATTGTTGATAGGATAAATGCTCTATTAGGTACGGACATGAAGGACAAGAAAGGCATGCCCTTTGCTATTTCTTTAGGCGATTTTGCCATTCTGACGCGGACAAGAAAAGAGGCTGCGAAAATAGTGCCATATCTAGAACGTGCAAACATTGATTTTGTTCTTGACATCGGTGGAGAGGTTCTTAACAGACCTGAAGCCGTTCTCGGCCTGAATTGTTTGGGGTACATTTTCCAAATACCCATTGATGACATTGATGTGACAAGAAAGCAACTTGAGCGTGAATATGTCCATGTTTTCATTGATCGTAGAGAAGGAACTAAGAGGAAATACCCGAAAGCCGATGCTGCAATCTTCCTCCGTGAGATCGAAAAGGTGAAGACGGAAGCTTCAGGCGTCATGGCTAAGGGAAGTCTAGACTATTTAAGTAACGGTTTGCAGCCATATTTTCACAGTATTCTAAAGGCGTTTGGCGCTGACAGGTTTGAATTTGAAGAAGTTTACAATTATAATTTCGCTGTCTTAAGCCAAGCAATAGCTGATTATGAGTCGGTGTGGAGGAGATTGCGCGCTTCAGAAGTCAAGTACTTTTTTGGCTTTATTTCTGCTTACGGCATGTCTGGTTACGCGGACACCAGCCACAGCGACCCAAGTTTAGTTCACGCTGTCAAAGTTCTTACTATACACCGTGCGAAAGGGCTTGAGTTCCCCGTCGTGTTCGTTCCAGGTTTCGTGAGAGAAATGGCGCCGAGGTATGAAGAAACTTACGTTGATGAAAACCTCTACGATGTGGAGCGATACGTGGGCGATGAAGAAGATGAACGAAGAGTATGCTTTACAGCCGTAACTCGGTCGATGAAGTATCTCTTCCTAACAGGCTCATCCGAGAGGAACAAATCTGATGGTAGTCGTTACGCCAGAAGTTTCGAACCGCACCCTTTCATTTACGAATTGACAAAAGACACCAAATTTTCAAACACAATTGCGATAGTAAGACCGAAGTCCGGTTATCCTGACAGAAGGCTTGGCAGCAGCCTTTTCCCCACTTCCTTCAGCGACATAAATTGCTACCAGAGATGTGGCTATGACTATCTTCTCAGGAATGTCTTTGGTTACCGAGCCGGTGTTCCTCCAGCATTTGGATACGGCACGAGATTGCACAACATATTAAACATAATATACAATAATTACATTACGTCTCGAAAAATTCCCAGCGCTGGGGATATAAAGGATCTTTTTGAGAAGCATTTCTTTCTGAGGTATGCGACCGACAGTATCATTGACACCTTAAAAGTAGCAGGAATCAGAGTAATTAATAATTATGTGGAAGTGAACGCGGAAGATTTCTCAACGGTGTTAGAGACAGAGAAGAAGTTCGAGTTGGTGCATAGTGATGCGCTGATAACGGGACAGATTGACCTCCTCAAAAAACTTGATGAAAACGGCAATGTGAAAGAAGTGGAAATTATCGATTTCAAAACAGAAAGAGATGAGGAAGACGATGAGGAGCTTTATAGACAAGATCACGAAATGCAATTGAGGCTTTATGCTATAGCATGCCTCCGATCATTAGGGCTCAGCCCACAGAAAGCGTGTGTCCACCATTTAGACAGACGTTCCAAAGAAAAGGCCAAGGATTACGTGGACATTACGCAGCCTGAGCTCGATAAAGTTGCCCACCAACTGAATGTCTCGATTTCGAACATAGTATTGGGATGTTTCAATCCCAACCCCTCTGAGGACTGCGGAGACTGTGATTGGAACAAGATATGTCCACATAATCAAAAATCGGGGTAACAATCCTTTTATCTGCAGCAATGAACCATAATTCGTGAAAGACTATAAGAAACTCAATCTGCCCTTACTAACTGAAAAAGACGAAGAATATCAAATGCTTCTTGCGGTTGCCGAAGAATATACGAGGCAGCATACGCAGAAAACCCGAGAAAAAAGGTCTGGAGATGCGACTGAAATTGTTCTAAGAGAATTTCTTTTGAAAAAAGGCTTCAACGTGACTCTAAGACCTGATCTGAAAATTCAAGGGCAAGGTGGAACCATTGACAGGATTGATTCGCTTTTGCTGATGCCTAAGGTCGATCCTAATAAACCATCTTATGTTCCCGAAGAAGTGGACGCTATTCTCGAGATTAAGAACAATGGTGTCGCAAATCAATCTTTAAGAATAAGAGAGAAGTTTGATGGATCAAGAGGAGTCTCGCAGAATTTTCGTTTTGCAGTGGCTGTTTTCTCTGAAAGGTTTCTATCTAGAACACCTTACAAATACGCGATAACGGAAGATGAACTCGGGAATGAGAAATACCGCGTATTCACGTTTGTAGCGCGAAGGATATGGGACAGAATGTATGATGTTTCTGTAGTCGAAAGAATGCTCAGAGATCACGAATTGTGGAAAACAGGCGAAAAAGATGATCTCTTATCATTCCTAGCGCGTGTTTCTGCGTAGTTGATTGAAAAGGGTTATGCCTCTTTTTCTTTGTAGTAGCTTAGTCCTGCTGTTGCGCCTGTTGTTATGGCGAACCATATGATGGTTGCTGTTATGTTTCCTTGCGTGCGTCCATCCGCTTTCAATCATGACATCGACAAAATTGTAGTACCTTCCCAGAGATTCTGCAAGTTTTCTCATGGGCATTTTTACGCTTGCTTCAATTAGCTTTATTTGTGGCATCGACATCATTCTTTTAGGGAAAGTGTTTTATGAGAATCCTAAAATTGCGTTGTAAATTTTGCGGTTATTGGAACAGAGTTCCAGTAAACAAGGTTGTCGTTGAGCAAGATTCTCCCGAGCCTAAGGTTAAAGTTTTCATTCCCATGTATTTGCTTTGCAGGCTTCTAAATGTGAAAAATGTGGCGAAGTCATCGCTCAGCCAAAAGAACTTATAAAGATTGTAAAGAGTGCGGAAATTTAGGCTTTTAATCAAGGTGTGTGGTTTTCTGTTGCAGACTAAACTTTACCTATTGTGGCAAAAG
>Ga0315280_10012180_pt1 | contig 10446 bp, 8 predicted proteins | sample YL17G06_40_MG_FD_203697 | JGI IMG/M metagenome (GOLD analysis project Ga0315280, IMG submission 203697) | Sediment microbial communities from Yellowstone Lake, YNP, Wyoming, USA - YL17G06_40 | ecosystem: Environmental > Aquatic > Freshwater > Lake > Sediment | place: USA: Wyoming | collected... | reverse complement strand
GAAGGCTCTGATTGGTTACGCCGTCTTGGTATGCCGAAAAGAGACCTTGTGCGCCTGTTAACCTAACCTGGGACTGTGTTGAAGGAACCGGTTGGGCTGGCGTAGGCGGCGATATTGCGACTTATGCCGCTGGCGCAAGCGGTCTCATCAGACCTCAGCGGCTGGACCCGATCTCCACGGCCGTCGACGCTCACATGCTGTCTTCTCCGTGCTTTGCGGCGAGAACATGACCAGACGATGCTATCCCGCTTCCCTGTCATATAGCAACGTAAGGACGCAGTCATCATAGATCGCTCTCGCTTCTTCCATGAGCTCCGACTCTTCGTCATAGCGATGCTCAGGTGCCCAGTAGCTAGCCGCCACTCTCTCTGCCCTCTGCGGCACATGCTCTCTGGCCAGAATGGCGGCAGACACTGTATACCTGTGGAGTGGCATGCCGACCGGGATGTAGTACTCCCGCCATTCTGGGGACTTCGCGACCCAAGCAATGGTCGCGTCCCGTATGCACACGAGCGCACACGCATGGTGAGAACGTTTCGTCAGTCTCAGTGCAGCTGCCGTGGTAGATACACGATAGTGCTCTCGCATGAGGTCAACTACAGAAAAGGACGGCTCTCGCCGAGAAAATTCGCGGTCTACACTCTCTGCCGGCATGAGTAGTTCGGAAGCGAACGCGTTTGCTTCCGCCTCGAGTCCCATATCGAACTCTCTTTCGATTTCAGCCAGGGATTCTCGGCGGAAACGGATCGTCTCTCGGTGGAGGGCGAAGTGGCCAAGCTCATGTGCAAGGGTGAAGCGGCGTCGTTCTGGGACTCTTATCCCAGCGTTCACCAGAATTGCAGCCGTCTCACCTTCAACCAACAAGCAACCATCACAGCCCTCGCTCTGCCGTTCGATCACAAGGATGCTGTGTGCCTTAGCCACCTCATATGGATCGATGGGCACGTCGCCCAGGTTAACCTCACGTACGAAATCGTATGCAACCTGCTCCGCGTTGCTCACAAGAGCCGTTCCCTTTACTGCCTCCAGGGTTTCTCGCGCCGGTCCCCTCTCGGTCTTGCTCCTGTAGAGAATAGCTGGGACCGGCGCCGCCTTGGAAGCTCGGACGGTCTCGCTACTGACACTGATCCCGGTGATTTGGCTGAGAAAGTCCAGGATAGCAGAAGCCTCTATGGTTCTGGATGGGAGATCGGCTTCGCCAAGCCGTGCTTGCATCGCCCGTAATCTCCCTTGCCGAGCTATGAGTTGTTCTATCCGACGGTGGACCGTCTCAACTCCGCCTGACTTCAGCAGGAGGGACTTGTAGCTCGACACCAGAAAGTCAGCGCCCTCCAGTGCAAGGCGCACTTCCTCTCTCACATCAGAAGGACACCTATCCAGATAAGCATCCGGTTCCGCTGACCTGCCGGAAAGCTTCGCAGCCAAGTACTCGTCGATGAGCTTGGCCGCCTGGATTTCCTTCTTAGTTGCCATTGGATCTCCTTATCCTCTAGTCGCCAAGTAGCCGTCTATACTCGCCCAGCTTTCGGACTGCCCTGGCCTTTGCCAGCCGACAGGCGTTAGCCGTTTTTCCAAGCCGCTGGGCTGTCTCCTCGCTGTTCAAGCCTTCATGTACCGCCAGGAGCAAGACATTTCGCTCATCTTCAGTTAGACGTTTCAAGGCAGCGTCAATCTCCATTCGATTGAGCACTGCAGTCTCGTAGTCAAGATCGTCGGCAAGCTGGTCCCCCACGCATTTGAGCTGCTCAGCCTTGGGGGCATGTCGCCTGTCATGTCGGCGCTTACTTGAGAGAACATTCCTGGCGATTGCTATCAGCCAAGTTGAGGGTTGTGCGTCGCCCCGAAAGCTCTTCAGGTTACGCCATGCCTCCACAACGGTGTCTTGGGCTATATCCTCCGCATCATCAAGGTTGCCCATCTTCTTGATCGCCCACTGCTTGACATATAAGAAACACTCCTCGATGGCTGCGGGGTCGTTGTCTGCGAGTCTGTCCAGGATATGAGTGTCCACCGTTACGGTTCCCGGCCCTGATCCTTACCTTTAGTAACCTGCCTCACAACTGGAGTGTCGCCCACCCATTCTTTTTCCGCGCTCTCCGACATAATCCCGCAGGAAGCGCCCACTAACTTGACGGGAAAGGCTCCTGGTCGGCAAGGCGAGCCCTGTATCGCCAAGTATGGCAACTGAAATCGTGGTCCAGGCCAGCAGCCGACACGGTCACTCCCCATAGCATTGTCTGGAAGGAGGTATGCAAGATGACATTGCTAACACAGCAGCAGAAAGACGACATCATTCGCAGGCGGGGCAATCGGTGCGAAAGCACTGCGGCAACCCCTCACCATGGGAAGCTGGAGATCCATCACCTTGACCGAAACCCACACAACAACGACCCGTCAAACCTGAAAGTCTACTGCGAAGCGCATCATCCTGCTCCGCGGTTGTAGCCGACGGCTCATTGGCAGCTGGCCCCTGGCCAAAAATCACGCCTCACAACCGGAACGCGCGCTCGAAGGAACGGAGGTGAGTTGCTTTGACGCCCGGGATAGGGTTGGGAGAATTCAGTCGGATGTGAAACCAGGAGCGAGCAGCTCGAGAGAGACGCAGCTTGCCTGATGTCGGACACGAGCCGACAAGTGTGATGAGTTCTCTCGACGCGGAGCTCCAGCCGCACAAGGCTGTCGTCCTCGCGCGGCCCTCCACTCAGGCGGCCTGCCCTAAGGTATCAGGAGTTATCCGCAAGTTCGTTCTCGGCGAGGAGAGACGTGATCTGTGAGGCGGAAGATCCCGAAGCAAGAAGGAACAGATTACGACCCATGTGTGATTCCTCTGAGCCGGTTGCTTGTGGCACCTCGTGGCTTTCAGAAGGTTACAAGCAGGCGGCGATAGTGACTCAGTAGTGTGGCTCGAACTTGGCCGCAAAGCAGCAGCGGCCGGGGGCGCAGGTCCCGAACTGATGTAGTCCAGGCTGAAGCAGCGGACGGTTGTCGCATCGCATGGCTCGAGAGACGGGCCGGCAAACAGTCCCTCGAGATCAGTCGTCCTCTGCGAACCCGGAACCTGACTGCGCCTTTTCCCTGAGGAGCTGTGATCCAGTGATCATTAACGGTACCCTCGGGCTGCTGAGCGCGGCTTCCACCGCCTTTTCGGTGGCGTCGAGCATGTCGTCGTGCGCTCCCCGGGGAAAGGCCAGATATTCCGCCTCCAGCTGCCGCATGTCCCGCCTCACCCGGATGCGCCCGTTCTCAAAGTGCGGAGCCATCGCCTGCATCCTCGCCGTCTTGTCCTGCACCGTCTTGCTCCCCACGACCGGCAGGTTGCTCTCCTTCATCAAGTTCTGTACCAGGGACAGCTGATAGGCCTGACTCTCGATATTGATCTTCCTGGGTTTCCATCGAGCCGCCCTGAACTTGATGGCCTCTATCTGCTGCGGGGAGCTCAGACGGTCGCGGTATGTGTCCAGGATCCAGATGGTGTTGTCCTTGTCAACGCCTACCACTACCAGCGCGAAGTAATCAGCAGTCGCCTTCTGGGAGATGGCCGGGTCCACCCCCATGTAGATAGTCAGGTCTCTTTGGGGTGGCTCCTCCCCGGCCTGGTACCAGTGAATCCACTCCGCCTTGAGCAACCGACCCTTGAGCCCTGAGGGATCGTTCTGGTACTGGCAGCCGAACTGCATCTCCCCCATCTCCTGCCGCCGCTGGAGAAGAGCCTCCAACGGGAAGCCTTCTGGCCACAACACCGTGCCTTTGTCCTCATCCAGGATGGCCTTCTGCTCGATAACCGTCCAGAGGCCCGACTCGATCAGATGCTGGTACAGGTCGGCGTAGTGCCAGCGGGTGCCGATCACTACCATCGCGCCATCCGGCTGCAAGGTCGGCAGCAGCACCTGTTCAAACCACTCCTCCAGCTTCTCCCGCTGCCCCTCGCTGATGTTCTTGTCGTGCACAGGGTCGTCCACCACTATCAGGTCGGCCCTGTGGCCAGGAATGACGGCTCCCGCCCCCAGAGCGGTCACCGTCGGCTCGGCCAGGTCGGCCAGTCTTCTCACGGTGAACTCGGCCTCAGCCCACTTCTGACCGGGCATCCGGTTGGGACTGCCATCTCTGATCGGGCTGAGCCTGCCGAACAGGTCGCGGTATTTCCGATCGGACTGGATGACGGAACGAACGCGTCGCGCAGCCCTCTGTGCTCGCAGCGGCGCTCCTCCCACCAGCAGCACCCGGATGTCAGGGTTCTTGCCCACTGACCATGCTACGAACTCCTCAGCCACCCAGGTCGTCTTCCCATGCCCCCTTGGGGCCAGGATGAGCAGGCGCCTCAGATCGCCTCGGGCAACCCGCTCGAGCGCGGTGGCCCATTCCCTCTGGTGTGCGCCCACCGGCTTGCTCAAACGGCCGCGGCGCTGCACGAACGCCGTAAGACCCCGCCTTGCGGCCTCGCGCTCCAGAGGACCGGCCATTGCCAGAAGCTGGCGGCGATGCTTGCGCGACAGCCGGGGCCTGGTATCCCTGGTATCATCGAACGTGCAGCGGCTGCTCATCCTTGCTCTCCTCCTCCCCGCTGTCCTTACCGCCTTCGCCATGGAAAGACTGCTTTCTCAATGTTCTGCGCGCGGCTTCCAGCAGATCCGCAAAATCCTTCTGCGGCAGATCTCGCAGCATCTCGTCTAGCTCTCCCGTCTCGTCGTCACTCGCTGCTCCGTGCGGCTCCGCAGCGGCAGGCGCCGCCAGGCGCTCCAGTTCCGCACCGTAGCGATGCAGTGCTACGATCTCTTGCACCTTGAGTTCCCGCCGGAGGCTGGATTCGCCGCTGACCGGATCTCGCTGGACTAGCTGGGCGATGCCAGCCCGTGCAAGGCGCTGGAGGTCCCGTCCGTCCTTGAGCTGGCGCTGTCTTATCTCCTCCGCTCGTTCCCGGCCAGCCTGCGCGGCGGCTTGAGCCGCGTATCTCTCCTGCTCCCGATCCCAGGCCTCGACTCGTTCCTGCCAGCAGCGACGGCTGGACCAGCGCTTCAGCATGCTCACGGACTTGTCGATCCGGTCGGAAACGGCCTGAAGGCTGCGTGCCGAACCCATATCCCGGTAGCAGGCAAAGGCCTCAAACGCCCTGCTGGATTCTCCTGCCTGGTGCTCCCAGGCGCGAACGTCCTCAGGCATTGCCGATCTCCTTCTCGGCGCGCTCGCCGGTCAGCGATTCCCACCGGCTGAGCACCAAGTCGCAGTAGAATGGCTCGATCTCCACCGCCAGGCAGGTCCGGCCAGCCTTCTCTGCTGCGATGAGAGTGGAGCCCATGCCGCAAAAGGGATCGAGCACTACTGCCCCCGGGGCGCTTGATGCCCGCAGGATGTCGGCCAGGAGGACAACAGGCTTCGGTGTCGGGTGTCCGCCCACCCTGGGCATCACCTTGGAGCAGCGCAAGATGTTGGTCTTATCGCTGCCGCCGTACCAGCACGACGGCTGTCCCACCGACGCCTCGATGATCGCTTCCCAGGAATATCTCCACCGCCAGTTGAGACCGGGAGACTGCTTGTCCCAGACCAGGACGTTCTGGAGGTTGAAGTGACGCGCCGCTCCCAAGATGGCCTGGGCAAGCACTGGCTTAGGCCCGCCGCCTCCAGCGAACAGGTAGATCACCGATCCGTCCGCCAGGAGGGATCGTATGGCGGAAAGCGCCCGGTCCAGGAATTCCTCGTAACCCGAGGATTCGTCGTTGGCGATTTCAGCCGCCTCGCCTGTTCTCCGAATACTCTGCGACCGGTAGTCAATCCCGTAGGGCGGGTCGGTGAGTACGATATCAGGCGGCTTGCCCTCGCACAGGCGGCTGAGGACCCCGGTCTGCAGGCTGTCAGCGCACAGCAGCCGGTGCCTGCCCAACATCCACATATCGCCTGAATGCACCTGGCTGGGGGCCTCGCGTGCCTTCCGCGCCACCACCGCAGCGAGGTCGAAGTCATCACGATCCTCAAAGGTGCTCTCCTTCTCGAGGCCACCCAGGATCTCGTCAAGCTCCGGTGGATCGAACCCTGCCAAGCTCTCGTCGACCTCGGGCAGGTCCCGGAGCTCTTCCAGGAGCTGTCCAAGTTTCGGCAGGTCCCATCCTCCGCTGATCCGGTTGAGAGCCAAGTTCAGCACCTTAGCCTGCTCTTCGGTCACATCCACATAGACGACGGGCACGGTGGACATACCAAGCGCCCTGGCGGCTTCGAGCCGCTGGTGGCCCCCGATGATGGTCAAATCCTTCCGGCGGACCACGATGGGCTCCACCATCCCGAAGGCCTCGACGGACCGGCGGAGTTTTTCTGCTTCAGATGGAGGCATCACTCGCGGGTTATTGCCCGCCTCGCGCAGCCGATGAATGGCCACATGCCGGATGCGGAGACGGTTCCGACCGGTCTTCGTCTCGTTCAATGTCTTACACCTCCTTCTGGGTGTGAGGGCACGGGGTCTATCGGCGCAACCTCCCTCGTGGGCAACCTCGCCGTGCCGTCGCCTTCGGATGCAAAAGGACCCGACGCCACCGGAAGATGAAGCCGGGCCATCGTCCGGGTACGTTCGGTTGCGCTGTGTGGCCCTACGGCCCTTCCATATGTTTGAACGGGATGAAAGGGCTCAAAATTAAGGGGGTGCACTACATTTTTTGGAGGATTCTCTTCGCGTTCTGGAGCGCTCTCTTCCTCAACTGGCTCACCCGTGCGGGCGAAACCCCCAGCAGCTCTGCCACATCTTCCTGTGACCGCCCGAGCACGTCCACCTCCCATAACACGGTGAACTGGCGGTCTGGCAAACTGCTCCCTAAGGCACCTATGATCTCTCCGCTATCTATCCGATCGAGGGCTCTCCGGAACTGATCCAACGCCGCCGGGTCCTGCGGTTCAATAGGGGTCTTCATCCCCATGCCATCATCCGGTTCCTGCAAAGCATCCAGCGAGACGACCTGCAGCTCGTCGTCCTCAGGTGTGTCCTGCCCATGGGGCGTGCCAGCGTTACTGGCCATGAATTTTTGTTGTCTCATTTCATCAGCGAGGCAACGTGCGAACGTCGTGCTGAAATACGTCTGGAGAAGGTGGCCACCGGGGATCACAATCCGCTGCGGCCTATCGCCGTGCCCCCAATCTCTCGTCATTTCCTCGAGGCGCTCATTCTCTTTCTCCGCAGCTGCTTCGAGAGCACGCCTGTCTGATGCCTTGAACTTGCCCAGGACCGGAGGCCAGGAGTGGGGCCTATAGATGTATACGTAGGGAGGCTGGTCGGCGGCAGTGACCGCCAGAACCCCTGCTGGCAATTTGAAAGCGAGTTCTCGTTCGTCTGACGCGAACCGGAGAAGCGCATATCTCATTGCCGCCGCGCTGACGCGATCATCCAGGCCGTACTGCCTCGCCTTCCTGAGCCAGTAGCGACAGGGGCTCTTCACCCGGTTGAGATTCTCGAGGCCCTCCACACCCCTGAGTAGTATCAGCATCCGGCCGAGATCCAGGTCTCGACCACGCGAACACAACTGCAGATGCTTATGCAAGGCGTAGACAAAGAGCGTCTCGTGAGGCTGGATTGGAGTCACGCCTTCGTCCCGGAGCCTTGGGTCGTAGTGTTCGCGCACCCGTTCCGCGTCGCGCTCTGCGGCCCTTCTCCAAGTCTCCGGCAGCTTCGCTCTCACCTCGGGGGTTGTGTAAGGGTTCTCGTCTTGAGCAAACCAAGCGCTTAACCACCATTGGACTAGTTCTTGCAGCGCATCCCAGGTCCATTCAAGTAAGGGGGACTCCATTCGCCGCTCTCCGCATAGCTTGAGCATTTCAACCCGACTCGCATCCGAGATGTCGAGCTCTTCCGGTGTCCAGCAGTGGGGAGGCTTCAAGCGCAGAGCTGGTTCGGATGCCTTGCAGTTGCCGCACTTCTTCTTCATGGTATCAACTCTCCTTCGGACGCCGGCGAGAATGGTCGTCCCCAGCTACAGGTTTGTAAGACCCCTGCCGGTTCTGGGACTGGCAGGGAACCCGCGTCCTCGGCAAACTCCGTAGGGAGCGTCTGCAGCCGCGCCCCGAATGTCCTTGGCCGCGTCGTGCACATCTGTGCTCACGGAGTTTCCAACAGGTCGCCTGCAGCAGGTTGGAAGGCCACATCTCGTGGCATGTCCATTCCTCCGCCACCCGGCACGATTGATCGAATCTCGCGGAGGTGGAGCCGATGCCCCTGGCTCCAGCCTTCTACCAGTGGCAGAAGTCCCAGGCGGCTCTTCGCTTCCCCAAGAAACGGCTGGAGCCCACCGTGTGGGCGGGCTCCAGCTCGACACCAGCAATTCTTTTCCACATATATTATACCATACCGTCATAGAGTAGGTGCGCCCGCCAGAATCGGCAAGGAACTTTGAGTTCAGAAACGCGCAATCCATGACGAAGGCTGCGCAGCACTCGATCGTCCGCCGCTTTCTGTGGCGTACCAGCCTTCCGGGCTTGCCGACGGCATTCGCGATGGCCCAGGCGGAGGGGTTCTCACTCCGAATCGAGCAGAAAAGGGTGTACCTGGATGGCAGGAAAGGTCTACCACGGAGGGCGATTTGGTACACCCTTGCTCAGAAATCGGCACACGCTCGGCACACTCTTGGCACACCTCCGGTACACCTTTGGTACACCCCTCAAGCGCCGACTTTGGCTCTGCTACGCCGATTGATACGAGCGGAAAGCACCAGGAGCCGAAAATGGTACACCTTTGGTACACCCTCCGACCATCTCTACCTCGGCTTATAGCTCTTCTCCGCCTCTCTCTGTGGCACAGCCGCCCTCGGCTGTGTTGGCCGCGAAGCCCGAATTGGAGCGGCTTCGCGGGCTATAGGCTCTGTCGCCGGCCGGCGCATCTGCTGTCGGGCACAGCTCCGTGTATTGCCGCTTCCCCACCCCGGCTGATCCCTCGTGAACCCGCTCCGTTAGGCCATTTGTCGGCCATTGGGGGCTCTCCCTGACAGGCTCCATAACTTGTATTCCGGCGCCCAAATTCCACTGGACTTTATGGCGCTTCAGAGTGATTCATGTGTAGGGGCGGCCCTGGTGGCCGCCCGAGGATGCACGGAGGTGCCATCATGCATGGAGTCAGGGGAAGCACCACAGATGAACCAACGGGTGATTCAGCCTCGCTGAGCTTCGATGAGGCCGTCGAGCGATTCCTGGACTACGTGAGTTCCTACCGCGGTTACTCGCGCCTCACGGTGCAGGCCTATGCGTGTGACCTGCGGCAGTTCCGGGATTTCTTGGAAACGCGTCTCGCTCGGATACCTAACTTGCACGAGATCAGCCGCGAGATGGTGATCCAGTTCGGCGTCCATCTGAAAGGTGCCGCGGCGCTCACTGTCAGGCGTAAGTACGGCTGCCTCTCCTCGTTCTTCGGATTCCTTCAGGACATGGGGCTGGCCCGCGCCAACCCCGCGCGGCGTCTACCGTTGCCCAGGGTCTCACAGCCTGTGCCGGTGTGCTTGAGCGAAAACATGGCAGTGCGTCTTGTGGAAGCCGCGGATACCCCAAGGCTCAAAGCTCTTGTCATCCTGCTACTGTCAACCGGCATCCGGCGCAGCGAGACTGTCGGGATTACCTTCGACGACCTGGACTTGGAGAACTGCCAACTGCTGATTCGCGGCAAGGGGAACAAGGAGAGAACCGTGCCCTTGACTGAGGAGGCAGTCGAAGCCATCCGTGATTACTTGCGACAGCGCAAGCCCACCAAGAGCAATCACCTCTTCGTCAGCACCAATGGCGGCCATCGCATCCACGGCCGGGTCATCAACAAACTTCTCGACCGCGTCCTTCACAACGCCGGCCTCACCGACCAGGGCATCACCCCGCACAAACTCCGCCACACCTTCGCCACCCACCTGATCCGCAACGGCGTTGACATCCGCACCGTCCAGGAACTCCTCGGCCACTCGGACCTCGAAACCACCGCCAAATACCTCCACTCCGACACCCGCACGAAGCAGGCTGCGGTGCGCAAGCTGTCCGGACTGCTCGGCTCCACGCCGAACCCGTCCCCTTCGTAACGAACGACACTTTCCTCCCCCAGGGTCACAGCTGGGAAGCTCGACCCGGCCGCGGACAGGAAATCGGGCTTAACCTAAGTCCGGAGCGCGTTTACTCGCAGCCGGAAGATCCAACGCTCCAGCCGCTGGGGGATCGCACGGGTCGCGAGTCTGAAGGTTCACTGGCACCTAAAGCTGAACGAGTCCTGTCTTGATCGCATACCGCACGGCTTCGATGCGGTTCTTCAGCCCAAGTTTGTCGAGTATCCTCGTGACGTGAGCCCGGACGGTGCTCTGGCTTATGAAGAGCTGCGCCGATACGTCAGCCGTGCTGTTGCCCGCAGCTAAGAGCCTGAGCACCTGAACTTCGCGGTCGCTCAGACCTCCTTCGGCCTTGTTTCGGTGAGACAGGTAGCTGACGCGCCGCAGTTCCTCGGTCAGTTCTCCT
>Ga0315280_10012178_pt1 | contig 10449 bp, 11 predicted proteins | sample YL17G06_40_MG_FD_203697 | JGI IMG/M metagenome (GOLD analysis project Ga0315280, IMG submission 203697) | Sediment microbial communities from Yellowstone Lake, YNP, Wyoming, USA - YL17G06_40 | ecosystem: Environmental > Aquatic > Freshwater > Lake > Sediment | place: USA: Wyoming | collected... | reverse complement strand
GGAGCCTTAGCCGCGCACGTGCATGATGATCACAGGTTCTATCCTTAGGGTCAAGAGGAAGTGGAGGCTCTGTTGAAACGAACTCTGACTAGTACTTTGCAGAGAGTTTAAGCCAAACTTCCTTCGTTATCTTTGATGCCACTTTGACAAGTTCGCTGTCCTGAGGCTGCTTCTCTATTATGCGTCTTAAGAATGGTATCAGAAAGGAATGATCGTAGGTTATTAGTTGACCAAGTATAAGGTATCTAGGAGGTTTTTCATTGTCCCAGAGAGCAAGAAGAGCCTTTCCAGGGCCATTTGTGACTCTCCACCTGCTTCTCCATTCAAGGAAGTTAAGCTCTCGGGCGAGACTGAAATGTGGTTCTGCAGAACGAAGACTAGCCAGTCCTGAACTCTTTCCATAAAGACGCAGAAAAACAGCCCACTGTTTCTTTACGTCATCTGTGGCAGACTCGGCGGCTGACTTTACTGCCCAATAAAGGCGTTGAATATTACCAGCGTCACCTACAAGGTATCTCAAAAAAGCGAGTTTCATAATCATCTATGCTCCAAGCATTTTTATGACTTCATCACAGACTTGGGTCACTATTTCGGTGGTAACGAAACTAGCTTCCTGAGTTATGGCAATAGCAAGGGCACGATCCATTATACCAAGCGCTTCAGTTGGCCTTACGGACATGATTTTGCCGCCATCTCTAAGTAAGGCAACGGTATCAACTATTTTCTCCACCCCGAGTTCATCGAACGGATAGGTTTCAATCGTAGGAACAGACCGCCCTGCATATGATTGCTTGATTTTCGCAATCGCTGCTTGAACATCAAATTCTGGTTGGCGTCTATACTCTATGGTCTCAATTATGAACCTTTTCAGATCATCTTTGCTGTACTCTTGGAATAGAATGTAATTTGCTAAGCCTATGCGTCTCTTTACTGGGTCATCAGTAATGCCTATTGGCAGATCTTCCAATGCTCTCCCTGTAGCAGCGAATATGGTTCCAACATTGCTACTCTCATCAACAAGTCCCCGGATCGCTTCTCTAAATATAGTCATACTGTCCCCAGCGAGTGCGTTAGTGTGTTCAATTTCATCAAAAAGAATCAATAGCTGCCTTTTCTCGAATTGCTTGATCAAAACAGCCATTGTATTGAGAATTGACACGGCTTCATCCTCACTCAGCTGGTTGGATAGTGCGGAGAGAGCTCCAGCTTCGGAAGACCGTAGTTTTTCGCCTGCTAAATAACGCCACAATGCATGTTGATCTTTTCCTGTGATGCCGTTCTGGATCATGAAAGCCAAGTCGGGGTCTAGCTTCAGATAGGTATCTAATGGTTCATTATTCATACCTGCTAGCTTCACAGCGTCGGCAAGTAAGCCAATCCAATAGCGACCACCCAGCCTTCTCATAATTGCACCGTAGAGATCGGTGAACTTCGAACGCCTATGGAATGGAGGGGTCTCAACGTAGATAGGCTTTGCAACGTCCTGCAGATTGTGCATCAGGTAATGGAGAAAGTGTGTCTTGCCAAGTCCAAAATCGCCAAAAACAACTGCTTTAGGAACACGACCGCTTCTGATGGTCATCTTTACATAATCTAGAAACTTGTCTGCCTCGTCTTTTCTCACAAAGAATACGTTGGCTTCTGTTTTAGGATTTAGAGTAAAGTAATCTGTCCTAAGGCCGTACATTCAGATTCTCACCTTCTCTAGCCGCTTTCTTTTTCCTTCGTATGGATTCAATTAAGAGAGGTAAAACCTCATCAGTAGAAAACCTCTTTCTAACGTTCTCGCCATACAGCGCAGCCAAGATACCCCTATTCTTCCACACTAAAGCATACTGGCTGACGCTATCAGGGTCTGTGGCATATTTAGGAAGTACGAACATCCTATTTGGGCAGTTAGTGCACAATCTTATCGTTGCAAGTCTTTCTGCTAACGCAATGTGTTTCATCGAATTGAACGGTAGTAATGAGATAAAAAATAACTTCTTCTGACATATTCGGCCATTCCACCATTCTTTACATAACAATTAAATCACCTCTATCCTATACAGGTAAACTTTGCATCCCGAAATATAAGTATTTCGGTTTTTGACTGACATACTATGTCTGACTCTCCAGGAGAGGTGGAACACGGCTAAGGCAACAAACCTTTCTTTCAGATGGTCCGGGTCAAGACTAATATCTTTCCATCTGATCCAACATTCAGCTCTATTTGACCTCCAAACGTCTTAACGAAAGCATTAGTTATCTTGATAGTATCTCCCTCCTTTACGATGTCGAGCTGCGATCGCCAGAGGTTAAGACGAACAGAGCCTGTATGGTCCTCCAGAATCGAACCTGCAACAGCTGCTGGTCCAAATTTCGTCTCAACTTCCCTCCTGTCACCTATGTGGGTTATTCTACCAGTGAGTTCTATGTTTCTCATATCGGGACGTATCTCGCTTATTCTAACTTGAGGATGAAACTCACATCACCTTCCCAAACTTTCCCTCAGTAGGTAGAAGCGGTGTCGCATTACCATCTGAATCCAATTCTTATATATGAAGACACGTAAATATAAAAAGTGGACAAAGAAGATGCAACGTCATATGGAGTGGAGACCGAACTCGATTGAGCTTTTCGCCGGTGCTGGCGGACTAGCGTTAGGTCTTGAAATGGCTGGCTTTTCCACAAAAGCCTTAGTTGAAATTGACCAATATTGCTGTGAGACTCTGCGCTATAACGCTCCAAAATACTTTCCCAAAGCTTTGATTTTTGAAAAAGACATAACTAAGCTTGATTTTTCAGAAGTTTTGGATGCAATTCAACTGCATCGAGATAAAATAGATTTGATTGCCGGTGGTCCGCCCTGCCAATCCTTTACAATCGCGAAAATTCCCAAGGGAGGAAGGTCTCTTGATGATCCTCGGGATAACTTATTCCTTCATTTTGTTCGCTTCGTAAATGAAATACGTCCGAAAGTCTTCCTCATGGAAAATGTTCCCGGTCTTTTGAATAAGGCGAAAGGAGAGGTTTTTCAACGAGTGCTGGATGCTTTCGGCTCGCTTGGATACAGGCTTAACCACAAAGTCTTGAACGCAGCGGATTATGGAGTGCCTCAGATTAGGAAGCGATTGTTTATTCTTGGATCTCGAGATGGGTTGTTGCTTAGGTTTCCCGAGCCTACGCATTCGCGTACCTATAACCTTCTGGGGCTGCCTTTGTATGTTACGATCAGACAGGCTTTTTCGCAGTTAACTCCTGATATGCCAAATCAAGAAATGCCGAGGCACACTAAAAAGAAAATCGAAAAACTTGCAAGTCTTTCACCTGGTTCCGCTTGGAAAAATTGGCGGTTCAGGGACACTTTAGACAAGCCTTCTAGGTGTATAACTGGTCATTGCCGAGATGACTGGACTCACCCGCAAGAACCTAGGGCAGGAACGGTTAGGGAGGTGGCAACACTTCAATCATTTCCAACCGACTACGTCTTCAGAGGCCCTATAATGGCATTGAACTATGTTAAGTTTCAGTTTCAATATAGGCAGGTCGGTAATGCAGTGCCTGTTCTTCTTGCTAAGGCTATGGGAGCTGCCATTCTCAAGCAGATAAAGTCCGTTGAGACGGAACAGATCCTATAAAGCTCTCGACTTCGCTTTGAAATGCGGCCGCCTTCTCTTTAATGACCTTTGAGAGTTCACTTGTCCTGTGCAAGTTGTCATCAGAAAATGTCTCTGGGTCCAAATCCAAAAAGCATCCATAGGGAAACGTGACCGTTTGCGTCGGTCCGCCTGTCATTCCCGTACCTCCAGCTTGGAGAGTCCAATTGCAATTCATAATTATAGAATCTAGTGTGGTCATTTTCCAGCCGACAAATCTTCTTCCCGGGGAATCTTCGACCTCTCTTATCACATAAAGACCGTTGGAATCTAAAGGAAGACATATTCTCAATAGCATGAGTATACGTCCTGCGTCAATGCCAAGGAGTCTTATCCTGTTTGCTTCGAATGGGAACTTCTCTTTTATTTCCATTGGAAGGATTTTTCCTTCATATGACACGAAGAAACCATCAACATCATAAGGGTCGGCAACAGGTTTGCGCATCCGCCCTTTGACAAAGGAATTGAAAAATGCCTGATTCAGCACGAGTGACTCAAGTATCTGAGGTTCGAGACTCCGAAATCTCTCTTTAACATATGTGTTCCATTCTGCTCCTCTGCCCACTCTTCCGCTTCCGGGCCACTTTGCAAAAAAATCTTGGGCATTTATCTGCGCAAGGCTTTCGTTTTGATAATTAAAGAGGGCCCAGTCTAGACTATCCAGATTTCTGGTGTTTGGATCACCCGTCGGAACGCAGTGGAATACACCCAGTCCCGATCGAGCAATGGAGCCACAGAGACTATGAAAACCTCTATTTGACATTAAGGAGGAAATTGAAGAATGCATTGACTCTTTTGTCTCAATTTTTCCATGGACGAAGAAGCACATCCTTTTGCTTGCAGTTGAGCCCTTCGGGGACATGACCCAGCATCCATTGAAATACTTTCTTTGAACATTTCCGCCGCTCTTATAGACCCATTTCTGGAAATCAGCTTGGGCAACAAGTCCCATAGCCTTGTTACTTCCCATGATATTTTGCAGGTAGGTCAAAGCCACGTTTCGATTCATTTTGCTTGACACCTGTGTTCATTTATTCAGTGGTTATTTTTACATTAATAAAGCCTTTTGGAATGTGTGCGACTTTCTCGAAATATAATCTGAGCGCAAATTTAAACGAGTCCTAATCAGTTTCTATTATCCTAGCAAGGGGGCAGTTTGGGGTAACGTACATGATACATGACGCTGGTAAAGAGGGCATCGTAAGTGGAATGGTTGCACAAAAGAATGTAACCGTACCAAAACTCACATTAGCGTCTGATGTTATACTATTTTTATCTTGAGTAGCAATAGAGGCATCGAGGAATTCCAATGGCACAAAAGACGGATTTTCCATTGAATCCATATATTTGGAGCGAGCCAATCGTTAATGAACGGCTGTTTATTAATAGAACTTGGGAATTGAGTAAAATCGATGGATTTCTCGAGCGCCTTCTAGCCCATGACAAAACATTGCTGAGTCTTTTCCTGATTGGGCCCAGAAAGAGAGGCAAGACGACTCTATTGCAAACGACGATGAGGAGGTTAGCTGAAAAGGGTATTCCATATGCTTACGTAACACTAACAAGGGATCATGCTTTCTTATCTCCTTACGAGCTAGTAGGCGACGTTTTTCTGAAACAAACTATGATTCAATTTGGCATTTGGAAGAGGTATTTATACAAAATATGGGACACATTAAGAAGAGTCAAGAAGGCTGGTGGTGGCTTCTCAGGCTCTGGTGGAGAGATTGAGGTGGAAGCCAAACAGAAATTGTTGGATGACTTCTCTCCAAGATTTAGGCATGTTGCCAAAAAAATAGGGGGAAAAGGATATCCCGTGGTGATCTTCTTGGACGAAATTCAATACTATCAAGACAACCAACCTCAATCCGTCCCAATTCTTCTTTCTTTTCTAAGGACACTTATTGAGGTGGAGAGAAGTTTCATTTTTGTAATGGCAGGAACAAGTGATTTTATCAACAGTGAACCTATAGCAAGCAACTTTCAAAGATTGCCAGTAGGACCATACGATCAAGATGAAGATGCTGAAGAAGCAGTAGAAAAACCACTTGAAGTTTACAACGAAGTCAATGGAACAAAGATAAAGTTTGACAGTGTCTCAAAGAAAGTTATAATCGAATCAGTGAAGAGCGTAACCGATGAAGTTGATAAATCAGATGGTTACAATCCATTCCTCATAAACTATTTATGTCACCATGCCTTCGACGATTGTATCAAGAAAAAGAAGAAAACAGTTGTACTGACTAGAGAAAACGCATTGCATGCAGCAAGCAACCTGCAGATTGAAGAATACAGAATTGCACTCATTAAGAAATTATCCGAAAGTATGCCTTAACAAGCGCATTAAACCCCCATTATCTACGAAGTTATTGTTTTAAAGCAACATATGTGAAGAAATCAGGAGGCTCTTTGTTTTGATAGTGCTTCTCAAGATTCGAATACGTCTGAACTATTTTGAACCCTGATACTTCCAATAAATGCTTTAGTTCGCCTTCTTGAAAAGGATACATTTTTATCGTTCCCAATTGACCTAGTATTCTATGGTTATATTCAAAAATAATCTCGTTCTCACCAACCGCTATAGGGACTTCTTGGATCATTTCTCCAGGATACATTGTAGTTTTCTTGAATGGAAGTTCACGCAGTATTCCCATCTTTTTTAGATTGAGAACATGCGCAAAATTTCGTTCATCAATTATTAGTATTCCTCCTGAGCGCAGAACCATTCTGAACTGTTTCAAAGCCTCTATTCTATCTTGACTTTCTAGCAACATAGAAAATGCGTTACCAAGTACCAATATGACATCAAATGGTTCTCCTTTGTACTCATAACCCAATGTTCTCCAATCAAATTTAGTTATTTTTAGAGGTTCAGTTAGTTCCATCTTTCGAGATTTTTCAAAGATAATTTCTGCAAGCTCATTATCAATTTCATTCGAGACTACATCGAATCCTTGCTTCGCAAGTTCGATACTTTCACAACCAATTGTTGCCGCTGCATCAAGCACTCTTCCTCCCCTATAAGGACGTAGCACGTCATTGAAAAAAGGGCCAAGTTTCTCAAGTCTTTTTGGGCAGTCAACAAACTCTTCCCAATGTTCAGCAAGAAGGGGTCTATAACCCGAGGAAGTTCGTGGCTCTTCTAGCAACAGCCTTCTGGTGTAATCAGACACTGGAATTGTCTGTATTCCCTCCTTCTCAATCTTCAAGGCTTTCACATAGTTCATTAACGAATCAAAATAATCAATAAGATCATCGAATCTTGGTTCTCCTTTCAGTACTAGAGCCATTCTGAACTTGTTCATTCCTTCGCTCGCCTCATAGAGTAGAGCATATCTGTCACGCCATATTGCAGTATTCGCGAAGAGCAGGTGCTTTTTATTTTTGACACGAGAAGCAATTTCTGGGTCTACAATAAGGAGTTCATCCTTCTTTGACAGATGCCAATTCCAAAAAGCAGCAAATTTCTTTCGATTGATGGTGTAGTCATTATTAAGTACTTTCTCATCGATAATAAGGATTCTTTTTCCAAGAGGTTTGGTGTATGCTTCCTCAAGCTTTAGGCAGTTGTTGCACAGATTCATAAACTGGCTGGGGACCAAATTAGTTGTCGAAACATAGTTTTGTCCTCCATATCTAAAGCAAATCTCAAAAATGAGGTTGGCTCGATTCCAGTCCAAATATGCTCCTTCAGGATTCAGAAGCTCTGATATTGTTCTTTCGATGTCTTCAAAGAAGCCGATAGTAAATTTTCTCAATGTACTCTTAGTAGAGGGTTGGGCAATGCTTTGTAACCAAGTGACAATAGGGAAGACCTCTCTTATCATTCTCATAAATGCAAAACCTAAAACAGCCAAAAAGGTCAGCGCAAATAAGGTCGCTATCCCCTTGGGATCAAGTTCAGCGAATCCCAGAATAGAAACCAGAAGATAATTATTAACGATAATAATGATTATGCCCATGCAAAAAGTTATTATGAAGCTTTGTAGAATCAACCTTATTATGAGATTTTCGAACAATTTGACCATTAATTGATTCCTAACCTTCGCGCTTCTATAGATTTCCAGTAATACCTTTCGTACTAGTATTAAATTAGTTTATTGTCTTCCAGCTTCTTGCCAATGCAATGCGTGCCTGTGCAACGAAAGTTATAGCCCTTAGAACTTATACCTCTTAGGTAAGCCTAACATTGGCGTGCTAGCCACTGTACACGCACCCTAAGTACTTGGTTTCCTCGATTTTATCACATGGATAACTAAGGAAATACATCTTTTCTGGGCCACGGACTTGTGTAGACTAGCCCCGTCGATAGCTCGTGAACTGATTGGTGCTGCCTCTTCAGCCTTTCGTATGGGTTTTTGTAGTATGGAATCTTTTCATCTAACAGTTCTCCCTTTCTTCGGTGATATTCTCTTGCTGTTTGGTAGTTCCAATAATCATATTCGCTAGGTCCGTTGAAAACAAACCAGAAATAGTCATATTTCTTGCCTATTTCATCCAAGTATGAAACCAATTTTTCGGCGTCTTTGATTTTGTGATCCGTTCCAGAGAAGAAATCAACTAGAAGTAGAAGGTAGAGTCTCAGAACTCTCAACACATACAGGAGATTGAGTTCACGTAAATAATGCTCATTTCTTGTCAATTCATACGGTTTGACAAGATCAAAACCCTTCTTTGTGAGATGAGTGAAACCGCTGAGGAAATTGTAGTGCACCCTCACCCGATCCCGCTGTTCTTCTGTAATCAATCCATTGAGGACAGCAGCTCTAAGAATGTTCTCGACACCAAGGTATGTTCTGTAAAGTGCCTCATGTTTCTTTTGCCATTTTTCACGGTACTCTGCAAAAAGATCTTTTGATGCTATCGATGGGATTTTCTCAATTCTATGCGTAACTGGATCGTATTCCTCAAAGACAAAATAGTAGATAGGAAATAGCCTATCTCCATCTTTTGAGTAAAGACCTTGATGGAGAATTTCTATCTGCTGATAATTCTTGACTGGCCTAAAGGAAACGATATCCCTCCGTCCTTCACTACACTGTTTCTCTAGCTGTGCCACAAGTCGAGAATATGCCTGCTGTGGAGTTTCATTAGGCTCTTTTGAAACTTTGTATCTCAGCACATATCTGGTTCCTTTCAACATTAAAGATATCAAGAAATAGTTCTCAAATATCGTGCGGTTTAAGATGAAAGCCTCGGCATATTTGCTTTGGCTGACTAGATTTCTTATTGTTTCAGAAATATCGAGTTGACTTTCAAATAGGCGTAAGGCTTCAGATTCTGTGAGCCAACTTACTTCTGCGAATTCAATCCTGTTCCGCAAGCCATGAGAAACCTTCAGCATCCCATCCACATCCGCAAATATCTTATCCTCATCCATTTCTTTTCCCTCAGCAAAGTTCCATTCTCTTTAATCTCATTAAGCACACACTAAACAGCGTTCTTTCGTCGGCAAGTCTCTTCTTTTCCCACTGTCAATCGTCCTGATGCTGTCGGTCTGAGTCCAAGAGGCGTATTAGCCGCTTGATTCTTGCTTGGAGAGGCGGATGAGTTTCCGAACCGTCGTCTCGTTTGCACTCGGCTTTCAAATACTCGAAGACCGAAATAAGCGCCTCTGGAGTAGTGGCGTTTGCGTTAGGACCTTCCCAGTCTGCTCTGAGTTCATTTCGCCTCAGAATATAGCTAAGTATGAGCATCATAAAAGCAAGCTCGGCAATTACATAAATTCCTAGGCTCCAAGTGATTGCAGCAAGAAGCAGAGCAAAGCCCCATGTTACAAAGGTGACCAACAATAATTCTCCGATAAACTTAAGGCCATACTTAATATGAGCCAATTCATGACCAATAATCGCGTCATTTTCCGTCCTATGAAACTTTCTTATCCAAAACGCTGGAAACGTGATGTTACGTGTGAATACATTCGTGAAGGGACTCTTAATCGAGGGATTTTCGGTTATGAGAATGGGCTTGTCATATTCCATGCCCATTTTCTTTGCTATTTGCTTCACCTCTGGGAAGTAGCGCTTCTCTGGCTTATGTTTCCTATTGTAAAAGACGCTACTGATAATTTGCCCAGCCGAGCCGGTGATCAATCGAACTATGCTGAATACCATTATCTCCGCAAGTAGCACATAAACTAAGGCGAGCGTCCATCGCATTGCCGAAGGAAGAAAGAACAACAAATTGGTGCCTGAGACAATGCTAAGAAACACGATGCTGATCAGCACCATTCGCCAGAGCTTGAAGGTCAGATAAACGCGTTTTCCGAACTCCTTTATCCAAGTTATTTTCGCCACTCTTACTTCACCTCCGCGACGGCTTCTGCAATATCATGAAAAACCTCCGTCAGCTTAGGTGTTGGCGAGCAAAGTCTCACGGCAACTCCGCGGGTTGAGCCTTTTGCTTTTGTAAGTCCGTATTTGCAGTCGATCAATCCTATATCTTGCAGTACATCAAGGTGATGCGAGACTAGGCGAGGGTGTTCTTCAACCGCTTTGGCGATCTGTTCAACAAACAATGGCCCGGAAGCTTCTCTGACGCATTGAAGAATCTTGAACCTGACTGGGTGCATCACTATTTGAGCCGTGCCTTCGTCAATAATTTTCATGGCAGTAACTACGTTACTGCAGTATTTAACTGTTACCATATAGAAATATCATTTCGGACAGCGCAGACATGTTAGAATCCGACTCTCATTTTGTTCTGGTGAACCGTGGCTGTTGCGAACTTGATTTGGCACTCACGAAATCGGATTTGAGTTTGAGAATAATCCCCCGCACCACAACGCCGAAAATATGTGCTTGTCTGCCAG
>Ga0315280_10012177_pt1 | contig 10450 bp, 6 predicted proteins | sample YL17G06_40_MG_FD_203697 | JGI IMG/M metagenome (GOLD analysis project Ga0315280, IMG submission 203697) | Sediment microbial communities from Yellowstone Lake, YNP, Wyoming, USA - YL17G06_40 | ecosystem: Environmental > Aquatic > Freshwater > Lake > Sediment | place: USA: Wyoming | collected... | reverse complement strand
GCGACATGGTCACGCAACGGCGCGTGACCATGCCACCCCCCCTATGACTGACGCAATACACTCGGTACAGGATTTTTCTTGCTGCGGCGTTGCACCACCCATGAGTCTGGTATACTAACAAACTGACTCGTGCCGAGGGGTACGGCGTCTGGCGCCGCCGGCCCCATAGATAGGACCCATCCGGAGAATGGCGTATGCGCGTGATTCGGGACTTCTCCTCGCTGCTCCACACCAACATCCGCCGCGCCTTGCTTCTGCTGATCCTGTCCGTGCTCGTGCCGGTGCTGGGGCTGCTGCTGTATGCGTTTATCGACCGATTCAGCGACGCCCTGGACGACGAGGAGCAACACGAACTCGAGTTCGCCCATGCCCTCGGGGCAACCTTCGAGGCCTACGTTCGTGACGTTTCCCGCCAGGAACTTGCCGTCGGCATTGCCATGACTTCCCTTCACCCCTTCTCGGCGGAGCGGGCCAATCAGATTCTGGAGGACACCTCCTCGGAGTACGTCTCCATTCGGTCGTTGCAGTGGACGAGCCCCCACGGAGAGGTTATTGCCTCCAGCGCCCCAACGGCCCTCGGCGCCAATCTGGGCGACGAGCCATACTTTCGTGAGATCATTGCCGATCCCAGCCACCCGTATGTGGTTGGCAACGTGGCAATGGACCCCGCAACGAACCAAGCCATGTTCGTCATCGCACGAGGCGTCCGCGACAAGGAAGGCAAGTTGCTGGGCGTCCTGGCGGCGTGTATTGAAGCGAGCAAACTCGGCGAAGTGCTCCTGGCAATTGACCGCCCCGCCGGGGGGCGAATCCTCCTCTTTGACCGCCAGGGAATCCTGGCGTACAGCCGACCCGAAGCGCAGATGAATCTCGAGCAGCGGCAGTGGCGCGGCAAGGACCCGTATCTCGTCAGGGCGCTGGCCGGCCATGACGCGTCGGGCCGCCTGGCCTCGCCCTTCGACGGCGTGGAGGTCATCGCGGGCCGCGTGCCATTGAAAACCCTGGGGTGGGTGGTCGGCGCCGGCCGGCCTTACAGCGAAGTAGCGGGCCCGCTCTACAGCGGACTTGCTGTCGACCTGGCCCTGATGCTCGTCATCACCGCCGCATCCGTCTTCGTGTCGAGCGTCATCAGCCGCAGGGTGACCCGCCCGTTGGGCCGCCTGCGGACCCAGGCGGTCGCCATCGGCAAGGGCGATCTGGACTACCGAACCGAGGTGACAGGCATCACGGAACTGGAGGAACTGAGCAGCGTCCTGAACCGGATGGCCGACTCGCTCAAGAAAGCGCTGGCCGAGGCCGAGGCCCGGGCCGCCGAGAACCTGTCACTGGCGAAGTTCCCGGCTGAGAACCCGAGCCCCGTCTCCCGCGTCTCCGCAGATGCCGTTCTGGTTTACGCCAACAATGCCTCCCGGCCGCTGCTCGATGCGTGGGGCGTCAAGGTGGGGCAGCAAGTGCCTCAGCCCATCCGCCAGTTGGTCGGCGAGGCGATGGCCTCCGGCCGAAACGCCGAACTGGACGCGGAGGCCGCGGGCCGCACGTTCGCGCTCGTCGTCGCGCCTATGCCGGAAAGCGGCTATGCGAACCTCTACGGCCGCGACGTGACAGAGCGGCGCAAGGCCCAGGAGGAACTGCGGCGCATCAACGCCGAACTGGAGCAGCGCGTCGAGCAGCGAACCGCGGCGCTGCGTGCGGCCTCGGCCTACGCCCGCAGCCTGATCGAGGCCAGCCTCGACCCGCTCGTCACGATCTCGCCCGAGGGCAAGATCACCGACGTTAGCAGGGCCACCGAAGAGGCCACGGGCGTCCCGCGAGACCATCTCGTGGGCACCGATTTCTCGGACTACTTTACCGAGCCCGACAAGGCCCGCGCCGGCTACCGCGAGGTCCTGGACCTCGGCTCCGTGCACGATTATCTGCTGACCATCCGCCATACCTCCGGCCGCACGATGGACGTGCTCTACAACGCCACCGTCTACCGCAACGAGGCGGGCGAGGTCCAGGGCGTCTTCGCCGCCGCCCGCGACGTAACGGAGCGAAAGAGGATCGAGGAGGAGTTGGCCCGCCACCGCGAGCACCTCGAGGAACTCGTCAAGCAACGCACCGAGGAACTCACGCGGTCCAACGAGGACCTCGAACAGTTCGCCTACGTCGCCTCCCACGACCTCCAGGAGCCCCTGCGGATCGTCGCCGGCTACATCCAGTTGCTGGAACGCCGCTACAAGGCCAAACTCGACAAGGACGCCGGAGACTTCATCGCCTTCGCCGTCGACGGCGTCAGCCGCATGCAGAACCTCATCCAGGACCTCCTGGCCTACTCGCGGGTGGGCACGCGCGGCCAGCGGATGGCCCCGACCGACTGCGAAAAGGTGCTCGATCGCTCCCTGGCCAACCTCGGGATGGCCATCAGCGAAAGCGGCGCGGCCATCACGCACGACTCGCTGCCGACCGTGACGGGCGACGAGGCGCAACTCGTCCAACTCCTCCAGAACCTCGTCGGCAACGCCATCAAGTTCCGCGGCGAGCGGAAGCCCGAAATCCACATCGGCGCCAAGCCCCAGGACGCCCACTGGCTCTTCTGGGTCAAGGACAACGGCATCGGCATCGAGCCGCAATACCTGGAGCGGATTTTCATTATCTTCCAGCGGTTGCACGGCCGAGACCAGTACCCGGGAACCGGCATCGGCCTGGCCCTCTGCAAACGAATTGTGGAACGACACGGGGGCCGAATCTGGGTAGAATCGGAAGTGGGCCGAGGGTCGACTTTTTATTTCACCCTTTGAGCAGAAAGGATAACGTATGATGAACAGGTGGTCGGAGACAAAACCCGTCGAGATTCTCCTGGTCGAAGACAGCCCCGGCGACGTGCGCCTGACTATGGAAGCACTGAAAGAAGCCAAGGTGCTGAACAACCTGAACGTGGCCGCCGACGGCATCGAGGCCATGGCGTTCCTGAAGCACGAGGGCGCCCACGCCAAGGCGCCGCGGCCCGACGTCATCCTTCTGGACCTCAACCTCCCGAGGAAAGACGGCCGCGAGGTCCTGGCGGAAATCAAGGTCGACCCGAACCTCCGGCGCATCCCCGTCGTCGTGCTGACCACGTCGCGCGCCGAAGAAGACATCTTCCGCGCCTACGACCTGCACGCCAACTGCTACATCACCAAGCCGGTCGACTTCAAGCAGTTCCTGGACGTCGTCCAGTCCATCGAGGACTTCTGGCTGACGGTCGTCAAACTGCCGCACAACGGGAACGATTGAAATGGCGAACGCCCCTTTGCACCTGCTGCTGGTCGAAGACAACCCGGCGGACGCACGCCTGCTGACGGAATATCTGTGCGGGCCCAACCCGCAAGAATTCCACTGTACCCACGTGGCACAACTCTCCGAGGCCATGCAATATATGGGGGCCGACCGTTTCGACCTCATCCTCCTGGACCTTTCACTGCCGGACAGCCAGGGCCTCGACACCGTCCGCGCGGCCCATAGTCAGGCGCGCGGCACGCCCATCGTCGTCCTGACGGGCCTGGATGACGAGACGCTCGGCATCGCGTCCGTGCGGAACGGGGCGCAAGACTATCTCGTTAAAGGTCAGGCCGACGCACAGGGGCTCGTCCGCGCGATCCGCTACGCCATCGAGCGCCACCACAACGAGGAGGAACTGGCCCGGTATCGCGATCACCTTGAGGAGTTGGTCGCCCAGCGCACGACGGCCCTGGCCGCCACCAACGAGGCGCTGGAACGCCAGATCTCCGAGCGGGTCTGGGCCGAAGCCGGCCTCGAGGCCGCCCATCGCCGGCTGGCCACCGACCGCGAGCGCCAGCGGCGAATGCTGGCCACCGAACTTCACGACGCCGTCGGCCAGGAACTCGTCGGCCTCAAACTCACCCTCGAACACCTTCTGGCTGTTGTAAAGGGCACCCTCCAGCCGCCCGCCCTCAAGATCCTCTCCGACTCCGTCGACAAGTGCGTGCAACTCATCCGCGAGGTGCGAGGCGTCTGCCACGGCCTGTATCCGCCGATGCTGGAATCCTTCGGGGTCGCCGCCGCCCTGAAACAATTGGCCGAAGGATCGCCGTCGCCCTCCCCGATCGTCGTTCGCTGCGAGGAGGAACTGGAGACCGCCCGCTTCGCAAGCGAGGTGGAAATCGCCCTGTACCGCATCGCCCAGGAAGCCGTCCACAATGCCATGCGCCACAGTCGCGCCAAACTCATCCATGTCGACTTCGGACGCAACGCCGGCGCCCTCGTGCTCTCGATCACGGATGACGGCGTGGGATTCGACCCGGCCAAGTCGGCCGGCAAGGGCCTGGGCTTCATCTCCATGAAAGAGCGCGCCCGGGGCGTCGGGGGCACCTTCGAGATCGTCTCGCGCCAGGGCGAGACGCGCATCGAGGTCCGCGTGCCCCTGGATCATCAGCCGGGGATTGCCGCCACAAAGTCCTGATCGGCCGCGCGCAACCCTTGTATACCCGCCCCCCTCGCTGGGTGGCATGGTCACGCTGTTGCGTGACCATGTGCGTGACCATGTGCGTGACCATGTGCCTGCATCGGTGCTTGGCCCGTCACTGCAACATGGTCACGCAACAGCGTGACCATGCCACCCCCCTAAAACGGACGCAGTACGCCCGTCCCCATTTTTCACTTGATTTGCCTGTCCTGCGGAGTAGAACCAATCCTACTTTTGCGGGGAACCGATGCATAGCGGCTGAGACAGGCCCCGTCGCCGTGGTGGCCTGTCAGCCTGTGAACCCGGAATCTCATCTCACGAAAGGGTGGAACACATGGCTAATGGGACCTTACCTGGCTATCTGGCGTCAGCAAAGCCGAACCCGATCACAAATCGGGCGCCGTGGTACAAGAACACGGCCCAGGTGTATGCGGGGATCATGCTCTGGTTCGTGTTCTGGCAGCAGATACCCCTGGGGGCCGGTGCGGATGGCTACAGCAAGTTCGCGGGCGGCACCCTGGCCCAGGGGCTCGGCGTGGCGTTCCTTGGCCTGATCGCGGCGGCCCTGGTGTGCCACTTTCTGTTCTACCTCGTGCCGGGCATGCTGGGCATGAAGACGGGCCTGCCCCTCTACATCGTGGGCACCTCGACCTACGGCGCGCAGGGCGGCTTTCTGATGCCGGGCCTCCTGATGGGCGTGCTTCAGTTCGGCTGGCTCGCCGTGAACGGCTTCTTCGCGGGCTTGCTGCTGGTCATGCCGTTCTTCGATGATCCGAGCAAGGCGATGATGTCGATGCCGCACCTCGCCGTGGCCTCGGCCTGGATCGTCCTTGGCGCCTTCATGGGCGTCATGGGCATCAAGTATGTGGCCAGCGTGGCAAGTTTCCTGCCGCTCATCCCCCTGGCAATCCTGGTCATCCTGCTGGTCTCGACAATCGGCGGCATCGGGAGTTTCGACTCCGACGCCCTCGTCAAGGCGAGCCAGACCGCCAAATCGGACGCCGCGGCGCCCCTGTCCGCGTTCGGCATCATCGCACTCCTGGCGACCTACGTCGTCGGCTTCTTCGCGACGGCCGGCGCCGCGGGCACAGACTTCGGCATGAACAACCGCGATGCCAAGGACGTGCACCTCGGCGGCCTGGCCGGCATCGCCCTGTCGACGATCTTCGCCGGAGGCGCCGCGCTGCTGATCGTGGCCGGCGCGTACGGCAGCGGCCTGGTGTCGACGGGTGGCATTCTCGAGCCTCCCCGCCTCATGGGCGGCATCGTCGGCGAAAAGACCGCCGCCGTGTTCATGTACCTGCTGGCCATCGCCGCGTTCCCGCCGGCCTGCTTCTCCGCGTTCATCGCGGCCAACAGTTTCAAGACCGTGCTGCCGAACGTGAAGCCCCTGATCACGTGCGGCCTTGGCACGATCGCCGCCATCGTCCTGGTGATCTTGGGTAAGGCCGGCGACGCCATCGCCGTCTTCTCGGTCATCGGCGCCTCGTTCGGCCCGGTGTGCGGCGCGATGGTGGCCGACTATCTGCTCGCGGGCTGCAAGTGGAACGGCCCCCGGGCCGGCTTCAACCCCGCCGGCTGGATTTCGTGGATCATCGGTTTCGCCGTCGGCGCAGTCGAGTTCATTGCGATGATTCCGGGCCTGGAGCCGTTGGCGGGTAAGGTCCCCTGCCCGCCGGTGGCGGCCTTCATCGTCGGCTTCATCCTGTACGTGCTCCTGGCGAAAATCGGCCTCCAGAGCAAGACCCTGGCGATGCCCGCCGCGCAGCAAGCGTAACCGCGGCGCCCTGACCTGGTGGCAATCGAGGCCGTGGCCCGCCGCGGGTGGGCCACGGCCTGCTTCTCTCCGCAACCGCAATCCGCAGGCGCGGTTCAGTGACGTAAGAACGGTTGAGCATTGCGCGGGTTGAGCATTGCGCGGTGGGTCTGTCGCCCAGGCGACTCTTCGACCTGACCCACCGCGCACGAAAGCGGCGTGCGTAGCCGAGGCGCGGCTTCGCGCGGCGGGTCCGGAGACCCGCCGCGCAGCGTGGTGTAGTGGAAATTGTCGGGAGTCTCATTGATGAGTTCTGGTCTTCGCCTGACCCGTCGCGACTTGCTCAAAAGCGTAACCGCCGCAGCCGTCATGGGACCGTATGTCGTTTCCGCCGGCGCCCGGGGCGCGGGCGACCGCCCCGCCCCGTCCAACCGCGTCACGATGGGCGCCATCGGCACGGGCGGCATGGGCACCGGCGACCTGAACGGATTCCTCGGCAAGTCCGAAGTCCAGATGCTGGCCGTCTGCGACGTCGACAAGGCCCATCGCGACAAGGCCAAGCAGATCGTCGACCGCAAGTACGGCAACACCAGTTGCCTGGACTATAACGACTTCCGCGAGATCATCCGCCGCGACGACATCCAGGCCGTCATGATCGCCACGCCCGACCACTGGCACGCCATTCCGGTCATCCTGGCAGCACGGGCCGGCAAGGACATCCACGCCCAGAAACCGCTCTCGCTGACGATCCGCGAGGGCCGCGCCATGAGCGACGCCGTCCGCCGCTATGGCGTCGTGTTCCAGACGGGCAGCCAGCAACGCTCGGACCGCAAGTTCCGCTTCGCGTGCGAACTCGTCCGCAACGGCCGCATCGGCAAACTCCAGACCATGGAGGTCGGCCTGCCCACCGGCAAGGCCGGCAAGAACATGCCGCCCGAGCCGCCGCCCGCCGGCTTCGACTACGAATTCTGGCAGGGCCAGGCGCCCGCCACGCCGTACACCGCCGGCCGCACGCACTGGGACTTCCGCTGGATCCTCGACTACTCCGGCGGCCAGGTCACCGACTGGGGCGCCCATCACTGCGACATCGCCCAGTGGGGCAACGGCACGAGTTACACCGGCCCGGTCGAGGTCGAAGGCAAGGGCGACTTCCCGAGCGACGGCATCTGGAACACCGCCGTCACGTACCGTTTCGTGTGCACGTACGCCGGCGGCGTGAAGATGATCGTGGCTGACGGGTCGCCGCAGCCCGACGGGTCGAGATTCCCCAACGGCATCAAGTTCGTCGGCACCGAAGGGTGGGTCTTCGTCAGCCGCGGCAAGATCGACTCCGAGCCGAAGTCGCTCCTGACGAGCGCCATCGGCCCCGACGAGATCCACCTGTACGAGTCCAACGACCACAAGGGGAACTTCCTGGATTGCATCAAGACGCGCGGCGAGACGATCGCGCCGATCGAAAACGCCCACCGCTCGATCACCATCGCGCACCTCGGGAACATCGCCATGCTGCTGGGCCGCAAGGTCCGCTGGAACCCCGACACCGAGCAATTCGTAAACGATGCCGAGGCCGACCGCATGCTGTCGCGGGCCATGCGGGCGCCGTGGCATTTGTAGTTTCCGAATATGACAGCACTACATGGGCGCGGCGGGTACGGAGACCCGCCGCGCAAAACCTTGAAAGTGGCACTGTCAGATTAGGGAGCATGGGTATGCGCAAACCGAAAACGATCAGCCGTCGCAACCTCCTCAAGAGCGCCGCGGGGGCGGCGCTGGCGGCGCCGTTCATCGTCTCGGCCTCGGCCCTCGGGGCCGGCGGCCGGCCCGCCGCATCCAACCGCATCGGCATCGCGCACATCGGCACAGGCGGGCGCGCCGGCAGCCTGATGAGCGGTTTCCTCGGCAACGGCGACGTCCAGATCCTGGCCGTCTGCGATGTCGATGACAAACGCCGCGCCGCCGCCAAGAAGCGGGTCGAAGACACCTACGGCCAGCAGGCCCCCGGCACGTACGCCGGCTGCAAGGACTACAAGGAGTTCCGCGAGATCCTCGACCGCCCGGACGTCGACGGCGTCGTCATCGCCACGCCCGACCACTGGCACGGCCTCATCACGGCCATGGCCGCCAGGGCCGGCAAAGACGTCTACTGCGAGAAGCCGATGGCCTCGACCATCGGCGACGGCCGCGCCGCCGCCAACGCCGTCAAACGCTACGGCCGCGTCTTCCAGGTCGGCAGCCAGGAACGGTCCACCGGCACCACCCGCTACGCCTGCGAACTCGTGCGGAACGGCCGCCTCGGCAAAATCCACACCATCCGCACGTGGTTGCCCACGGGCGACAGGCATTCAGGCTGCACGGGTCCCGAACCGGTTCCGGAGGGGCTGGATTATGACCGCTGGCTCGGACCGGCCCCGTGGGCGCCGTATCATCACGCCCGCCTCCCCGGGAATTTCCGCTGGATCATGGACTACTCGGACGGCGAACTGACCGACCGCGGGGCGCACACCAACGACATCGCCCTCTTGGGCGCCGGGCCGCTCCTCGTCGGCCCTGTGGAGATCGAGGGTCACGGCACGTTCATGAAGGACCCGCTGTGGGACGTTCCGTACGTGTACCACATCGAGTTCACGTACGCCAACGGCATGAAGATCATCGTCGACAGCGGCGACGCGCCCGGCAACGCCATCTGCAACATCACCAAGGCGCATCGCGGCATCAAGTTCGAGGGCTCTGAAGGATGGGTCTTCGTGGCCGTCCACGGCGGGGCGCTCGAGGCCGACCCGCCGGGGCTTCTGAAATCGGTCATCGGACCCGGCGACATTCAGTTGGGCCGCAGCCCCGGCCACGGCCAGGACTGGATCAACGCCATCAAGACGCGCCAGCCCACGATGGCCCCGGCCGAGGACGGGCATCGCACGGCCTCGTTCTGCCACCTGTGCCTGACGGCCTGCCTGCTGAAGCGCAAACTGAAATGGGACCTCGTCAGCGAAAAGTTCATCGGCGACGAGGATGCCAACCGCATGATACTTCGTCCAGCGCGGGCGCCCTGGCACTTTTAGTCGGTTGTCAGCCTCATATTTAGCCGCCCTGCTTGCAGGGCGCGTTATGGAGACCGTCGCGTGCACAAACCGTCGGCACTGACTCGTCGCAACCTGCTCAAGAGCGCCGCGGGCGCCGCCTTGGCCGCCCCGTTTATCGTCTCGGCCTCGGCCCGCGGCGCCGGGGGCCGTCCGGCCGCCTCGAACCGCATCGGCATCGCGCACATCGGCACCGGCGGGCGCGGCAGCAGCCTCATGGGCGGGTTCCTCGGAAACGGAGAGGTCCAGGTCCTGGGCGTCTGCGATGTCGATGACGCCCGCATTGACCGCTCCAAGAAGCGCGTCGACGGCGCTTACAGCCAGCAGGCCCCCGGCACGTACGCCGGATGCAAGGACTACAAGGACTTCCGCGCCATTCTCGACCGGCCGGACATCGACGGCGTCGTCGTCGCAACGCCCGACCACTGGCACGGCCTCATCATCGCCATGGCCGCCAAGGCCGGCAAAGACATCTACAGCGAGAAGCCGTTTGCCTCGACCATCGGCGACGGGCGGGCCGCGGCGGATGCTGTCAAGCGCTACGGCCGCGTCTTCCAGACGGGCAGCCACGAGCGCTCGACCGCCAGCATCCGCTACGCCTGCGAACTGGTGCGCAACGGCCGCCTCGGCAAGATTCACACCATCCGCACCTACCTGCCCACAGGCGACAAGCATTCCGGCTGCACGGGCCCGGAGCCGATCCCGGAGGGGCTCGATTACGACCGCTGGCTCGGACCGTCGCCGTGGGCGCCTTATCATCACGCCCGCCTGCCTGTGAACTTCCGCTGGATCACGGATTACTCGGACGGCGAACTGACCGACCGCGGGGCCCACGTCAACGACATCGCCCTCTTGGGCGCGGGGCCGCTGCTCGTAGGCCCGGTCGAGATGGAGGGGCGCGGCACGTTCATCAACGATCCCCTCTGGGACGTTCCGTACGAGTACCACATCGAGTTCACCTACGCCAACGGCCTGAAGATCATCGTCGACTCCAACGGCAACCGCGGCATACGCTTCGAGGGAACCGAAGGCTGGGTGTTCGTTGCCATCCACGGCGGGGCGCTGACGGCCGATCCGCCGGGCCTCCTGAAGTCGGTCATCGGGCCCGGCGAGGTCTCCCTGGGCCGCAGCGCCGGCCACGGGCAGGACTGGATCAACGCCATCCGGACGCGCGGG
>Ga0315280_10012176_pt1 | contig 10450 bp, 10 predicted proteins | sample YL17G06_40_MG_FD_203697 | JGI IMG/M metagenome (GOLD analysis project Ga0315280, IMG submission 203697) | Sediment microbial communities from Yellowstone Lake, YNP, Wyoming, USA - YL17G06_40 | ecosystem: Environmental > Aquatic > Freshwater > Lake > Sediment | place: USA: Wyoming | collected... | reverse complement strand
CCGGCGCTCCAGCCCGCGGATGATCACGTGGTGGAGCGTCCCCGGGGGGTCGAGGCGTGCCTGGCGGGGCATGGCTGCTCCCTCTCTTCGGGTCGGAGCGTATCAGAGTTAGTTAACGAAGGCAACAACGTCCCCCATCAGGAGGGGCGAGAACCTGCATCACGCGCTGGAGGATTCCGACGATGGCAGATTCGTGCACGTCCAGGCGCGCTTTCAAATCTCGCTCCAGGCCGGCCAGTTTCCGCGCCAGCTCGCGCGTACCCGCGAGCGCCGTGCGCATTCGGATGAACGCGCGGACGACGAAGACGCTCATCTGAACGGCCCGCGGACTGTCGAGAACATTGGCCGCCATGAGCGCGCCGTGTTCCGTGAACACGTACGGGAGGTACCGCCGCCCGCCCCGGCCAGTCTTCATGGGGCCAGCACCGGTCTCCCGCTTTGAGATGCCAGATTGGCATCTCAAAGCGACGGTTTCCTCGACTGTCAACTGAAAGACAAAGTCCTCCGGAAAACGTCCCAGGTTGCGCTTGACCGCGCGGTTCAGGGCGCCGGTCTTCACGCCGTAGATCCTCGCGAGGTCCGAGTCGAGAATAACCCTCTCGCCTCGCAATGTGATAATCAGCGATTCCACGTGGACACACAGCTGGTCTTGTGAGGGTTTTGCCGGCATTGCTACCCCTCTCTGACAGGAAGGGTCAGGCAGTCCTCTTGCCTTTTTCCTTCGGTGAACCAGAACCCAGGGCAGACGACATAGATATCAGACGCATTCAAGCGTAATCCGGGTCGTCTCCAATCACGTGAGCTTGGCCTAAGTCGGAAGCCCGCGGGGCGCAGCCAAGGCATGCCCGGCATCCCCGCCGAACACAAGCGCCGACCTTCGTGTGAAGATCGGCGCAGTATTCCGCTAGTGCTCCGAAGTCATCTGGCCGCTCGACCTCCCCTGTCTGAGGGCCCTCCGGCGCGTGGCGGTACTTTCATACCACAAACGCCCCCTCCGCTCAACCCCGGCTCACCGACCGCGTGCGGTTCGTGGCTGATGGCTCATGGCTCATGAGCTACTAAAGCCGAGGGGACATAGCAACCTTATTAAATTAACCCTTTCGCTTCCCGCCCCGGTCGCGGCCCGCCTGCGCCGCCAACAGCCGGGGCCCTCCTCGCTCATGATGTGGTTTGGGGCCAGGCTTGCGTAATTGCGTAAGCCAAAGCGCACCGCAGGAACGGAGCGCCGAGGAGGGAGGGCTGATGTTAGAAGCCGGACCAGAGGACAATCCCACTGATCGATGGGCGCCACTCGCTTTTCCGTGCAGCCGAATCACAATAACGAACACAATGCGGAATGGGGAATGCGGATTGCGGAATAGGCGGGAGAACGGAATGAATTGCTTCTGTGTACACAATACGGTACACTTACAAAGGCACGAAACCTAGCCGTGGGAAGGAGGACACAGCTATGAAGTTCGTGACGATTCGCGAACTGCGCAGCAAGACTGCCACCATCCGGAAGGACCTTGCCCAGGAACGAGAGATCGTCCTCACCGCCAACGGCCGGCCGTTCGCGGTGGTGACCCCCGTCGAGCCGGACTCCGTCGAGGAAGAGCTTCAGGCCATCCGCCGCGCCCGGGCCAAGGTCGCCGTGGAGCGGCTTCGAACCCAGGCCAGGGCGAAAGGCCTGGACCGGCTGGCCATGGACGAGATTGACGCCATCGTTGCCGAAACGCGACGCGCGCGACGGGGCAGCCGGTGAGGGTCGTCCTCGACACGAACGTCCTCGTCGCCGGGCTCCTGAACCCGCCAGGACCATGCGGGCGACTCCTGGATCTCGTGCTGGACGGCGTCGCGCGGGTGTGCGTGGACCGGCGAATCCTCCAGGAGTACGAGCAGGTCCTCCGGCGTCCGCAGTTCGCGTTCTCCCCTGCGGCGGTGGCGGAGGTCCTTGCGTACATGCAGTCCTCGGGGGACCCCGTCCCTGCCCTTCCGCTCGCGGCAAACCTGCCCGACCCGGATGACCTCCCCTTCCTCGAGGTCGCCGCCGCGGCAGAGGCCGTGCTCGTCACGGGAAACCTGCGCCATTACCCGAAGAAGGCTGCAGGTCGAGTGGCGGTCGTGACCCCCGCGGAGTGTCTCGAACTGTTGCGACGATCGGAGCCGCCGAAGGTGTGACGGCAACCCGAGAGGGTGAAACGGCGAAACGGGGAAACGGAGCGAGGGGGAAATGAACACAATGCGGAATGGGGAATGCGGATTGCGGAATAGGCGGGAGAGTGGTCCAAGGTCCAACGTCCGAGGTCCCCGGTCGGAGAGCCGGGCGCCGAGGGGCTCGGAATTCGCTATCGGTTCTCGCTATCGGAAGCACCCGGGAGCCGAGGAGGAAGAACCGATAGCGACAGGGATAGCGATAGCGATCGAACGAGCACACAGCACCGAGAGCCGAGACTCAGCAGGAAGCTGGCAGCCCACCACCGGGCGATGTCCGACAGCGACAGCCGATAGCGATCCAGCCCGGGGAACAGCTGGCAGTAGGCAGCCGGCAGTAGGCAGCGGAGACGGGGAGACAAGGAAACAGGGAGAGCCGAGAGACGGAGGGCAGCAGGCAGCTCGCGATCACCCGCGAAAATTCCCAGGGATCGGGCCTGTTCTTGCAGGGCAGTCAAGCCTGTGGCATGCTGGCAAAGGTTGTTCCGTCTCCGGTTCATGTCCGCTTGGTTCCGACGCGTTTGGCGCGGTACGTCGCGGCGGCCTCGGCCACGTGCGCCCCGGTCCCCTTGGTTTCCGATTCGAATACGACGCGGACCCGGGCGTTCAGAACGTCGGCGACGGGGCGCAGGGTACTGAGGGAATGGCCCTCGTAGCCGGGGGACTCCAGCCGGCTGATCTGCTGCTGGGAGGTCTTGAGGAGCTTCGCGAGGTCCTTCTGGGAAAGCCCGGCCTGTCGGCGGAGGGCGGCGATTTGCAGCGCCACATCCCATGCCTCGCCGGCGCGCTCAAAGCGGGCGGCAAACGCCGGATCCTGCAGTTGCTCTTCGAGGTAACGGTCAAAATTCGTTTTCTTCATTGGTCTGCTCTCTTCCGCCAGTCACGCATCCGTTCCCGCGCAATCTCGATGTCGCGAGCCGTATAAGCCGAGGGGACGTTGCGGCTTTAGTGGCTTTGCGCCCGAAGGCTTTTCCGGTGGCTGCATCCCCCACCGACACCAGGATCCATTCCTCCCTTTTTCGTAACGAGCCGGACCGCCCGCCGGATCCCCCGTACGTAGCCGCGAGGCAGAGGCTCGCGCGACATGTCGGCCAAGGCAAGCCACGCATGCCGGCTGTGCTCGTGACTGATCGTCACGCCGCCCTTGCCCTTCAGCCGACAGGCGTACTCCAGGATGAACACCTTCTCTTTCGGCGTGACCTGAAATACCCACGCATCCACCAGCGAGGCGACCCTGGCCGAGAGGCCCGTTTCCTCGCGGATCTCCCTGGTCAATGCCTTCTCCGGGGTTTCCCCGTCGTCCAGTCGCCCTCCAGGCAGTTCCCACTCGCCCCGCCCGTTCCGCAACACGAGGACGCGCCCCCGGTGAATCAGCACCCCCTTGACTGAAATCGGCAGCCGCATCCGAGACACAACCCTTCACCGCCAAGTGGTCATGACGGCCTACCGTCATCACGACACATGAACACGCTGCACGTCCTGGTGAGGTGGACGTTCCGCGGGCCTCGCCTCCGGGGCCGCCCCTCCGTGCGCCGGGTCTCGTCGAGAACCGGGCGGCCTTGCTCCGGCGCCGCCGCCCTTCCAGGGCGCGTCGCGCCGTGGACGAGGCGGTCTTGCTGGGTTCGCACAGGCAGAGGCCACGGCGACGACCCATTGCAGGGAGAAGGCGCAATGGGTTCCCCGCCGGCCGCCGGGGACCCACCCAAAGGGTGGGTGTGGCCCGGCGCCTCGGGGCGCCCCCGGAGGCTCCGCCATCGGGAGGCCGGGACCGCGGACAACTTCCACGCGCATTTTCCTCGCAGGCACCACGGTTACGTGGCAACTGGGCAATCAGGCAATTAGGCAACCAGGGGAGCGACTGCATCCAGAGGGAACGCGGCAACTCGGAACCCCTGATTGCCAGAGCGCCAGGTTGCCAGATTGCCTCGCCAGGCCTGCCTCAAATCCGGCCCCGGGTCCACTGCGCGTACCGCTCTGCCAGCCGCGGCAGCCTGTCGGAGGCCGCCAGCGTCCCCTGGATAAACGTCCTGAGCTCGCCGATGCGCTCGGCGTGGATCGGATGGGTGCGCATGAGACCCGTCGCGACCGCCTCTTCGTGCTTCTGGCTTCGCGCCAGCGAGGCTTCCAGGAAGCTCACCAGGCCGCCCGGGCTATAGCCCGCCCGTGACGCATACTCCGCGCCCACCTTGTCGGCCTCGATCTCCTGGCTCCGGCTGTAGCCCCGGAAAATCACGTCGGTGGCGAAGTCCGCGATCTGGCTGAACACCGGCCCGCCCGCCTGGAGCGCCGCCATGGTGACGGCCCCGCCCGTTCCGCCGTACGTTCCAGCGGCCTGGATCGCCGTCTCCCCGGCCTTTCGCAGGAAGTAGCGGTTCTCGATCTCGGTCAAGACGTGCCGTTGGTTCACGTGGGCGATTTCGTGGCCGAGCACCCCCGCCAACTCCGACTCGTCCCGCATCTGCCGCAGCGCGCCCCGCGTGATGAAGATGTAGCCCCCCGGCGTCGAGAAGGCGTTAACCATGTCGTGGTTCAGGATCGTGAAGTGGTACGCGATGTCGTCGCGTCCCACGCTCTGGACCAGCGATTGCCCCACCAGGTTCACGTACTGGCGCAGCATCGGCTCGTGCCAGGCGCCGTACTGCGCCAGGATGCGCGCCGCCACGGCGCGGCCGATGTTCACCTCGTCGTCCCGGCCGATCTTGGTCGAGGCGGCCGCCAGGAGCTGCACCCCGCTGCTCACCAGCCCGAGATCCACGGGCCCGATCTGGCCGCCCACCCCACCGCACCCCGCCAGGAGGAGCAGCACTGCCGGCAAAGCCCAGCGTCCCCACTGTCTGTGCATGGCGACCCCCTCCTATTCCCGGTACCGGCCCAGGTGGCCGGCCCGGAGGAAGTTCTCCACCTCCGCATCGTTCACGCGGAACCGCTCGACCTCGGCCAACGCCTGGTAGTCCAGGCGCATGCTGCCGAGCTGCTTGCGCTGAACCTCCTCGTCCACGCCCCGGGCACCCGCCGTCGCCGTCACGGCCGGCCCCTGCGTCCGCCCCGAGGTGAGTCCGCGGGCCAGGGCCTGTCCGAGGTCGCCCCCGCCCTTGGCCTGCTCGAAGCTGAAGACTGTCTCCTCCACGGCGACCTTGGCGGGCACGTCCCGGAACCGCACCAGGACGAGCAGTCCCTGCGCGTTCTTCACCGTGACCTTTCGCAAAACCCCGCCGGTTCCATACGTGAGGTCGCCCACCTGCTCGCCTCCACGGAGGCGATAGCGCAGCAGGCGCCCGTCCGCCGCATCCACCCAGAGGGTCCACACACCGTCGGGACCCGTCCCCTCGACGACCTGGGCGCTCCTGCCGCCGAGGGTCTCGATCCCGTGGAGGCGCGCCCCCGCGAGGGGAAGGCCCACCGGGAAGGCCTGATCGGCCAGTGTCTTTCGCACATCCGCGGCCGTCTCGCCGAAGCGCGTCGCCCCGACCTGGGTGATGAGCCACGCCTCCTTGCCGTCGTGGACGAGGAGGCGGAGCTCCTTGCTTGCGACATCCGCGACCTCGACCCGCGCCCGGGGCGCCTTGTAGGTGTACCGGGCGCGCGCCACCAGGGGCAGATCCTGCTCCGATGGTGCCCCCCCGGGCGCGGCATAGATCGCCTCGCTCACCTGCCCCTCGCCGGGCGCCAGGATCCCGCGGATGGCCTTGGTCAGCGCCTCCTCGGCCGTGGCGGCATGACCCAGGGCCGGCCATGCCAAGAGCAGGGCCAGGACCCTTACGCTACGCCGACGCCACCGGGACATCGGGTGCCTTCGTGTAGGGCTCATAGATCTCGACCTCCTCTTCGCGTCCGCGGATCTTGACGCCGCCGATCGTCCGCCACCCGATCCCCTCCCCCTCCACGCGCCCCCGCGTGGCCCCGCTGACCAGGATCTGGGTCTTGTGCTCCTTGTTCATGCCCTCCAGGCGCGAGGCCAGGTTCACTGGATCGCCGATGACGGTATATTCCTTCTTCTGCTCAGAGCCGACGTTGCCCACGATGACCTCGCCGGTGTTGATCCCCACGCCGATCTTCAAGGGGACGCCGGTCTGCCGCTGCCATTCCTCCTGCAAGTCGTCCACGGCCGCCAGCATCTCCAGCGCCGCGCGCACGGCGCGACCCGGATGGTCGGGCGTGGCAATGGGCGCCCCAAAGAAGGCCATGATGCCGTCCCCGATGTACTTGTCCAGCGTGCCGCCGTGACGCAGGACGATCTCCGCCATGCGGGTGAGATAGGTGTTCAGGGCGCCCATGACCGTGGCCGGGTCCAGCCTCTCCGAGGTGGCGGTGAATCCCCGGATGTCGGAGAAGAGGATCGTCACCTCGCGCCGCGTCCCGCCCAGCGCCAGCTTGGCGGGATCCGCCAGCAGCTCTTCCAGGACCGCGTCGGAGACGTACTGGCCGAACATCCCCTTGAGCTGCCGCCTCGCGCGTCCCTCGACCAGGTAGTGGTCCAGGAGGACGGCCACCAGCCCCAGGGCGAGGCCATTGGCGGGCGCCAGAAGGTCCAGCCACAGGTGGTGGGACCCGAAGGCCCAGAATGCCGCCCCCAGGTGCAGGAATCCCGCCCCCACGAAGGCGACCGGGATGCCGACCAGCGTCGGAAAGAAGCCGGCCAGCAGGCCCGCCGCCCCTACCAGTCCGAGGATCAGCATCCAGTTCACGGCTTCCGGCGGCCGCCGCACGGGATCGGCACTCGACAGCGTGTCCAGCGCCACGGCATTGATCTCGACCCCGGGGAACACCCTGGCGAACGGCGTCGAGCGAAACTCGAAGGCGCCGCTCACGATGGCGCCGATGAAGACCACCTTGCCCCGGAAGACCTCCGGCGGGATCTCGGGCGCCTCCCCGCGCGCGATCTGCCCGTAGGAGCGGAGGATCCGCCAGGCCTGCACGTACGGAAACGTCTGGAGGCCGCCGCGCCACGTGAGCAGCATTCTCCCCTCGTCATCGAGGGGGACACGGCCCAGCCGATTCCGGATGCCGGCGGCCCCGATGCCCGTGGGGGCCACCGTCCCCTCTGCCAGGGCGACGGCGAGCGGCAGGCTGGGGTACAGGCGGCCCCGGTACGACACGGTCGTCGGCACCCGGCGGAGGATCCCGTCCTCGTCCGGATCAATGGTGATCGCCCCGATCCCCCTGGCGGCCGCCAGAAACTCCGGCAGCGGCAGAGTGACTCCCTCGAATCGCTGCGGCCGTGCCGGCGCCTCCGCCGCCTTCGGATCGAGCGACTGGGGCGCGGCACCACCCGTTTCGGGCCCCACGGCCCCTGGATGGAAGACGGCCGCCAGATAGACGTTCCCCGCCCGGGCGATCGCCTCGGCGAAGGCCCGATCGCGCTCGGGTTTCTCCCGGTCCGGCTCGGCGAAGATGAGGTCGAAGGCCACCGTCCGGGCACCGCCCGCCCGGAGGTAATCCAGGATCAGCCCGTACGCATCCCGCGGCCACGGCCATCGGCCCAGGATGGACTCCAGGCGCTCGACGCTCTCCTCGTCAACCACGATCGCGATGACGTCGGGTCGGACAGCCCTCGGGGCAGGGAAGCTGCGGAATCGGACGTCCAGGGTCTTCAGCTCGATGGTGTGGACGAACGGCAGTCGGGCCGCCAGCAGCGCGACGACCCCCGAAAGGATGGCCCAGAGGCAGGAGACGTGCCAGCGTTTTCCGTGCGGGCGCAGCATATGGCGCGCATCCTAACAAAAAACGGTGTTCTGGCAAGGCGAAAATCGCTCCAGGGATTGCCCCAACGCTTCGAGAACCACCATGCCTGCGGTTTACTGTGCGGTGCGCAAAATAGGCGGCAGTCCCTCCCGGACCGCACAGTCCGGGAGAGAGTCCGAGGAGGGGCGGCGGCCCGCCCCTCTCGGTCGGGTAGCCGCGACGAAGGCGTGGGTGCGTGGGGAGGGCTGAGCCCTTGCCGCGGGTCCTGTGCAAAGGTGAGGGCCTTCCCCGCGAACGAAGCAGCGCGGGGGACGGTGTAGCCATTATTCCGCGTTGCGTAGTAACTCTGGCCGTGGACATCGAGACCGAAGAATGATCGGCAGGTGAAAGAAAGCGCGCTTGACATCATATATAATCGATAATATATTCCCGACGACGTGGATGCGCCAAAGCGAGACTCCCCTGCCACCCCTCGAGAAAGAGGGCCTGCGCGCATGAGCGCCTTACGATTAGCCGCCGCACCCATTTCCCCACTCACGTTAGTCGACCGGGTTCATCAGCGCATTTGGGACTGGATCAATGCCGGCAAGCTGAAACCTGGGGACTGGCTGCGCATCCAAGAACTTGCGCGAGCCTTGAAGGTGAGTGACACTCCCATCCGCGAGGCCCTGATTCGTCTTCACCAGAGCGGTCTTGTAGAAACCATCCCGCACGTGGGAACCCGGGTCAAGCGGTTCACCCAACAGGATATCGAGGAAGTCTTCGACCTGCGGGAAGCGCTGGAGTGCTATGCCCTGCAGCGCGCGACGCCCAACCTCTCCCAGGCGGCGTTGCTGCTCCTCAAACGGCAGTTCAGGCAGGCGGAGGCGGCGCTCGACCGCGACGATGTCACGCTGGCCGTGGCGGCCGACATGGCTTTGCACGCTGAGATCGTCGGCGCCGCTGGAAACTCGCGGATCTCCGCCCTGTTTGCCAATCTCCGCGATCAGATTCAGATGTTCGCCGGGTTCGGAAACCGGACGCCCGATGGTCCACGCCGGTTCCTCGGGATTCACCGGCGCATCCTGGACCTGTTGCTCAAGCGGGACGCGGCAGGAGCCGCCCAACTCATGAGCGAGCACATGCAGATCGCCAAGCAACAGGCGGTTCGCGGCTACTTTGGAGCTGAGGTCGCGGGGACGATGCCACGGGACGGGGACAGGGGCCGGCCGGGCTCCACGAGGCGCGCGGCGGGTTGGTCGTAAGGAGGAGCACGGAGCGAAACCGAGCGTCACGGGGTTGTGGAGGAGCTCCGCAAGGCGGGGGCGTGTCGTAGGGACGAGATCCTGCGGAAAGGAGGAAGGACATGGGCAAGCGATCTCAAGGATGGCTGGTTGCAATTGTCGCGCTGGTCGGGCTGCTCGCGTGGGGGGTGACTCCGGCGCCGGCCGGGGCCGCGTTCCCCAAGATGGAGATCAAGCTGGGCCACTCCGGCGTCGTAGAGATGTCCTATCACAAAGGGTCCGTGAAGTTCGCGGAACTGATGAAGGAGCGCACGGGTGGCGCCGTCACCGTGCACGTCTTCCCCGCCAACCAGTTGGGCAGCGAGAAGGACATGCTGGAGCAGGTCAAGAACGGCGTGATCCACATCTCGCTGACCGGGCCCAGCATGCTGGCGCAGTTCAAGGGATGGGGGCCCATCGGCGTGCTCGGCATGCCGTACGTTCTGAAGGGCGACACCGAGGACGCGCTGCGCCCCAAGCTGATCAAGCTGGCGCGCGGGCCCCTCATGACCGAACTGAATGAGCGCGCCGCTGCGGAGAGCGGCATCCGGATCCTGGACATGGGCTGGTGGTACGGTGAGCGGCACCTGACCACCAAGACCAAGCAGGTGGTGAAGCCGGATGACGTCAAGGGCTTGAAGATCCGAACCATGGATTCGCCGATGGCGAGGGCCGCCCTGGCCGCTCTGGGCGCCGCCACGACCCCCATGGCCGTCGCAGAGCTCTACACCGCCCTGCAGCTCGGGGTGGTCGAGGGGCAGGAGAACCCGCTCAACACCATCTACTCGCACAAGTTCTACGAGGTCCAGAAATACGTGGCGCTGACCGGACACATGGCCATGAACCTGGTGCTGGTCATCAACGACAAGTTCTACCAGAGCCTCTCGCCGGAGCTGCGCGACCTCTTCGTAAAGACCATGGCGGAGGCGGGCGACTACGAGAGCGAGATGCAGATCGGAATGAACAAGAAAAACATGCAGGACCTGAAGGACAAGGGGATGATCATCACAACGGTCAACAAGGCAGACTTCGCCGAGCGGACAAAGGACGCCTGGAGGGAGTTCGAGCCGGTCTTCGGCAAGGGCTTCTACGAGAAGGTCGTCGAGGCGGCGAAGTAGGCAGGCCCGAGTCCTGGGGGTGGGGCTGACGTACAGCCCCACCCCTCCCCGCCGGAGGGAGTCCCGCGTGGCAGGAGTCCGATTCTTCCTGAGAAACTTCGAGGAGATCGTCGCGGGCATCTTCATGGTGCTGATGTCGCTGGCCACCTTTGCCAACGTGCTGGCGCGGTACATCCTCAATAACCCGATCCAGTG
>Ga0315280_10012174_pt1 | contig 10451 bp, 8 predicted proteins | sample YL17G06_40_MG_FD_203697 | JGI IMG/M metagenome (GOLD analysis project Ga0315280, IMG submission 203697) | Sediment microbial communities from Yellowstone Lake, YNP, Wyoming, USA - YL17G06_40 | ecosystem: Environmental > Aquatic > Freshwater > Lake > Sediment | place: USA: Wyoming | collected... | reverse complement strand
ATATTTTGGGCTTTTTGATTTTCCTCTGACTTTTCTCAGAGGTTTAATCTCTGGCAAGTGGCAGCATATTAATGCAATCATGAACGGCCTAATTTGGCATTTGGATAGTAAGCTTGTCCCTTCTGATCCTCAAATGGTTGAGTTGTTGTCTGAGACATCAGAAACGATGCGTGGAAAGAAAAAGAAATGACTTCTGTGTTGGGACAGTTTCAAGAAAAAAACAAATTGATATTCGCGTATCTTGCCTATTTGATAATGCTAGTGAATTCCGTTTCTCTGACTTCTATTGTTATTGGTATTTTGGCACTTACAATTTTTGTAGTAACCATTGGGACTTGGTTTGGAAAGATATATGGAGGACGTTTGACGACGGTAAATTTTCTCATCGGCTGTTTTATTCTGCTAGCTTTAAGCATAGTTTTCCTCGGGCTTGTCGTATATTTTATGATTTTTTCAGCGTTGTTTGTGTGGATTTTCTTAGCGTTGATACCGCTTTCATGTTATCTTTTAGAGAAACGCTTCGTTATCGAAAAGATCAAATACGAAAAAGACGCATTGGCATTCAATTATTCCCTAAGACATTTAGGTGTAAACGCGACTTCGGTTGCGAAGATCTCGATATTTGTGGTGACCATTCTGTTTGGGTCTATAGTGGCATGGATGGGACGCACGGGAAACGGTATTTCGCATATAGGGCAGTCAGTATCCTACGTTTTTTGGCCCATTTTGGTTTTTTCCTTTTTTATGGTATATTTAATATGGAGAGAAGAGAAGCTCGCTATTGGGCTGAAACTTGTTTCCATGTTTCTCGCAGCCTTTCTAGTTTTCAGCGCGCCATTGCTGGTATACAGCAATTACGTTACCGAAGACAGTTTTGGTCTTTTGGGTGTCGTCAGGAGCATAATGCAGACCGGAGTATATGGCTGGGTTCCTCACTTGGCTAGAACAGGATATTTTGCAATTACACTCTTACCAGTTGTTAGCTCATCAAGTCAACCTTACATCCAAATCGCATATAAACTGCTAACACCGCTATTAGTATCTATTTATGTACCTTTGTTCATCTATTTAGTAATAGAAAAGATCACAAGAAAGAAGCAAACTTTTTTGGCTTTAATAAGCCTCTTTCTCTTTCCTACCGTTATTTTTCTCAGTGTCCCTCTGGAAAAAAGTGTTGCCACGATTTTCTTTCTGGGATCTCTGTATTTCTCTTTTCTCCTCTTGGACAATGCGACTCTTAGAAAGGCTGAGATACTCGTTCTAGGCTTGATACTCCTCGCGAGTCCTTTTTTACATGACTATTTCGGCCTGTTCGCCGTAATTCCACTAATTTTGTCTCTTTTCCTACGCTTGACAACAATCAAGAGAGATAAACGCTCACTTTTCTCATTAGCCCTAGTGCTTGGCCTTACCAGCCTGCTAATTCCTTCGTCATTTGTTTTGGAATCGTATGTTTCAAAATCAACGACTGCAACTATATTCTCAATTCCTAAATTAGACTCTGTGATTAGTTTTTGGATACCTGCTTTCAAGTTACTTCAAAGCTCCTCCTTGGATGCATTCGCATACTTGTACTCAGATAACATGATGTGGATTAGATATGTTGTTCTGATCGCAGGCGTGTTAGTGCTTAGAAAAAGTACCTTAATGCCTAAACACGAAAAAACCAAAATATGGCTGATAGCTACTGTGCTCGCATTTTGGCTGGGCTACTTCTTACTGAAAACTTCCACCCTAAACCCTCCTGAAAACGCTAAAGATTATCGATTTGGTCTCTTTGCGGATTTTTCATTAATTCCTTTGGCTGCTATTGCATTAGGTGAACTGATTGAAACTTCACGCCGAATAACAATACAACTTAGACTTCCGCGTACCTTGAGAAAATCATCGAGCCTTCATTTTATATCACCGCAATTCACAATTGCGATTATTCTTATTTTAGTGGTTGTTTTTTCGATCTACTCTGGATTTAATTTTGATCGAATTATGGAAAGACCAGTTGGAGCCCAAGGGATTGGCAGGTATGTTGTAACTGATGATAAACTCGAAGTAATGCAATACATTCAGAATATGTCTGGAAGTCGGAAAAGTGTCGTATTAACCGATTCCCACATGGGTCAAATAGCACAAGGTGCTTTAACTCTGAATTTTTCAAAAGCCAAGCTATTCAACTTAAATTCAGGAGGGGCGCTTTATTCGTATTTCGATATCATGAAGGCGGATCCAAGCAGATCTGTTATGGATTATCTTATGAATCAAACAAACTCTGAGATAGGTTTTTTTGTAATTGGTGTAAATGATTGGAGAGGTTGGCAACCGGCGGGAGCGTATTGGATCGATTCCAACGTCATCCAAGAATTGAAACAGTTGGCGAATGAATGGCGAGTATTTGGTGAAAATAATGACATGTATGTATTCGTTTTCCAGAAAACTTAGGCTTTTTCCTAAATCAGGAGGAGATTATTGAATGAATTTGCTAAGAAATATTACTAACGCTAGTTTTAAAAAGGCTCAAGTTACTATTGTACTTCTTTTGTCGCTATCTTTTATTTTAATTACAGCGGTACATGATTCGAGAGCTGAATTTGCCTCAACGTCATCAGCGGGTTTGTATTACGTGACGAGTTTTGCGGATGACCCAGGCCTAGTTCTTTATTTACCTCTGTTGGAGGGGCAGGGGTCTATGGCCTTAGATATGTCTGGCTTTAAAAATAATGGGTTGCTGTATCCAAATGGAAATATTAGCTGGCTGGCAAATGGAGGGATTCATTTCAATGGGGTAAACAACAGTGTATTTATTAATGGAAGTGCAAGCTTGCAAAATGCTTACAAAACCGTGATTATCAAGTTCATGTGGGATGGAAAGACATCAAATAACGCAATGAACCTATATGATGACGGTTGGGCTAATAATGGTAGTATGATAATGTATGTGCATCCTCCGACTTCTCGAATCTATGTAGAATTCATTACTAAAAATGGTGCACACGAATATCTTTGGCACCCGATTGTTGCCAACCAAGTTTATGTTGCAATTTTCAGCTTCGATGGTTTCAACTATAACTTCTGGTTGGCTAACAACAACTGGTTGGATACGGCCGAAAATTCAGGTTCTTTCGAACAACCACAAGCCCTACAAACAAATTATAACATAAACATAGGCTCCAACTTCTATAACACGGGAAACTATTTCTCAGGTGATATATACGATGTTCAAATCTTTAATCGAGCCCTATCTTCAAATGAAGTATCGGGCTTGCTTGCAATGCTTCGGGGTGATTCTAGGACCAACCCTTCTAGCAAATATGTGATAGGCGGGTCGATTTTTCGTTCAAATGCTTCTTTTGATTTCCCATTGCAGCCAATTCAAGTTTACCTTAATCAAACAACTGTCACATCCCCTGATGAATATGGCGTTTTCAGATTTGCCTTTGATCTGCCAAACGATGTTGGTAGCCATACGTACTCGGTGACAATTAACAACAACACCGGAGGCGGGACACTTGCTAATGTATTAGTCGACCGCGTAACGGTTGTTGATTCGGGATCCTCGACTGTAATAGCGGGTGAAAAAGCAACTGCTTGGTTCAAACTGGCAAGCGAATATGACGGACAACCAATTGATTCAGGCATTGTGTATCTAACGGGGGGGTTAAATGCCGCTTGGAATGCGGACAAATCACGATGGGAATATTCCGAAGTTCGAAATGAAGCTGGAACACTTACTCTTCATGTTGAATCGGTTTCTTGGGCAAAGTATGGGATAACAGCGCTTTCTCCAAGTTTACAGTCGAGCCAAGTTATCATGGAATGGTTGAACCCGCCATGGTACACGGTCCTATTACCTTGGTTGTCAGGGATAGGTCCTGCTCTATTTGGAATTATCGGCATCTTGGCTTTTTTAGCAGTATTGATTCGTTTTGGATTTATAAGAGTCAGCACGGAAGAACTTTCCAACTCGGACGAACAACTACGAAAAGAAATAGATGATTTATTGCAATCATCCAATCGTGACGATAAAGAATCAGATATTCTCAGGCAGTTCTTGCAAAAACTACTCGATGATAATCCACCAAAGGAAGTTTTAGATTTCCTAAAGACCTCCCTTCCAAAATTCATTGAAGATTTAAAAGATCAATCAAACAATTAAAAACAAGGCAATCGGTAAGTGTGAGTTATGAAAAAAATCGATAATGTTAAAAACAAGTTACCAAGCCATCTTGCCCAACTAGTTCCAAAGATAAATCAGAACGTAAAAACTGAAGAACCAGAATCCTCCTCATATTGGTATCGGGTTTTCAGCCAAGTCAAACGCGGGATCCTTCAACTTCTATTTGGTGGAAAAGCCGGGGACTACCTAGAGGGATCTCTCCAAGAATTTACGAATCTATCACGATTTACCCCGACAAATGTACTAGAAACCTACATGAAGCAGCCTTCAGACATCTGGGAACATTTAGCCACACTCTATATGCTCACGGTTGAATTCGACCTAAAGACGATTCTAGAGCTAGGGACAGCTGAAGGCGAATCTACAATAGCGTTGCTACAAGCAGCCCATCAAATAGACGGCAACGTGACTAGCATTGACATAAATCCTTGCACGGAAGCGCGAAAGACCATTGAAAATTCTGGTTTAGCGCGCGCGCTGGATCACTGGAGTTTCGTCCAAGGGGATGACCTGCAGGTGTATTGGGCCAAAAGTATCGATCATCTCTTCATTGATACTTCCCATAAATTTGAACACACATTAAAAGAGCTCCAAAAATACGAACCGTACGTGCGAGAGGGCGGAATCATTACTTTGCACGACATAATCTCTTTTCCAGAAGTTATGCATGCTATCTTGGAACATCTAAAAAACCGAAACGATCTGAGGCTTTATACGTACCTGCACAACAACGGATTAGCAGTCATATTCAAAGGACGACCGAAAAATATTAGGTGAATCAAGACTAAGAGTATATTCATAGCAGCGCGCGCTAGCGTTATAGGTAGTAAGAGATTTATATGGTAAGGCGTCTACAATGACAACGGAAAATTGGCGAATCACTACAAGCCCCTCCGTCTTAACAGGGGGCCTTTTTGGACAAATTGCCTTAGCTATATTTGAAGTTCTCCCCAAACTCTATCAGAACCGAATTTTTCCGGACTGGCAAATAACTTCTTTAAAATATGGAATCAAACCAGATTTCACAGTCATACCCGGAGTATTTGACCTGAATTACGAGACAAAAAATACTCAAACTAAGGATATAGATCTGAGGGATCTGAGAATGCATTTTGTAAGTGTTTTGGGTAATCAGTGGGAAGTTCTCCATAACGTATGGACCGCGTATTTTTGCATCCCATTGCGTACTGTAAAACGTGCGGATGCGTTTGGCGACCTGAACCATGCACTTGGTTTACATTACAGAGGTACGGACAAGAACCAAGATTCCAAACAAACAAACCCTGTTTCGTATGATGATTTTCTAACCTTAGTCAATGATTTCATCAATAACCATGAAGATATCGATACAATTTTCATCGCATCTGATGAATATCCTATAAAACAAGCCATTAAGCAGAATTACAAAGGCAAAAAGGTTATCGATACAGGTGAAGCAAGTTTTTGGAGAAGCCTTGAGAAAACGAATACTTATGGAAAAGGGGATCACGCTGTCCTTGATTGTTTATTATTATCAAAATGTAAGTATCTTATCAAAAACCAATCTGCGCTGTCCGGATTTGCAAAAGTATTTAATCCCAAACTAGAAGCGTATAGAATAGCCGCTTCCAAACTTTTTGCGGACATCCCATATTTCCCTGATGCGTATATCCCACCACTTACAAGTGAAGATCCCGAGTGCAAAGTAATTCTAAAAAGATTACTAGAAGAAGATTGGATACAAAACAAAAACGCATGGCAAAAATTTGGAAAACCTTTTATTACACAGGAAAGGCTTTCATTAAAATGGAAAGTTGAGACGATATATCAAAAGGCTCGGAGGAAGCTACATGTGGAAGAATAAGAACATACTCGTTACAGGCGGAGCATCATTTATCGGTAGTCACCTAGTAGATACCCTACTCCGAAAGGACGCAAGAGTGGTTGTCGCAGACGACCTCTCCAGCGGAAAACTATCTAATCTTGAATATCCATTACAGAAAACCGGTTCGTCATCGTGGTTTCATAACAAGCTTTACGTACATAAAGGCGATCTCAAAGATCGCAAGTTTGTACGATCTATGGTCAAAGGCTGCGATGTGATATTCCATTTGGCAGCGCTCCACGGGGGAAGAGGGTTCATCCACACTCATCCCGCCCAATGCTGCTCCAACATGATCCTAGACCAGCTAGTCCTCGAAGAAGCCCAAAGAACTGGGGTCGAGCGCGTCTGCTTCGCGAGCTCCGCCTGCGTCTACCCTGCCTACCTCCAAGAAGAAACTGGCTCTTCCTACTTGTTGAAGGAGGAGGACGCTGACCCCTTCGTACGGGACAAGGCCTTGGCCGATCTTGAGTATGGCTGGGCCAAACTAATGGGTGAGATGGCCCTCAAGGCCTATCACCGACAGTACGGGATAAAGACCTCGGCAGTAAGGATCTTCACAGCCTACGGTCCTAGAGAGAATGAGACCCACGCCATCATCGCCCTCATCGCCAAAGCCTTCATCAAGATGGACCCATACGTCATCTGGGGAACCGGCGAACAGGACAGGAACTTCACCTACGTACAAGACATAGTGGACGCAATGATTCTAGCAGCTGAGAAAATCGAAGATGGTTCACCGGTAAACGCCGGACGACCAGACAGACTCACGATTAATCAGACATGCGAACACGTCTTCAAACTCATGGACTGGCGACCCAAAAAGATCGTGAGGGACACATCCAAACCCCAAGGCGTGGCCTCAAGAGCAGCAGACACCACACGAGCCAACAACCTCCTCGGCTGGAAGCCAAAAGTCAGCTACGAAGAAGGCTTCAAGAAGACCATAGACTGGTACACCAGCCACAGAGACAGGGAGTATGTACTGTCCAATCTAGACCGATTGCTCATGGAACGCTAACGTTCATTTTCCATCGCGTTCTCTGAGCCCATGAAATAGACGAGTTGACTTGGTCAACTATGCACACGAATGAGAGTCCCTCGCCTTACCAAGAACCATCCTGAGACCAACATATCCTCTGCTCTCGTCTTCCCTGGAATAGAACCAAGTGGATCGTGTGACATCCCGACAATAATATTGCTTAGAAGACTCTCCCACCGCACGCTACCCGATCAATGGTTCAAAGGTTGCGATATGATCTTCCATCTAGCAACTCTCCGCAGGGGGGACCTCTTTTACTCTCAATCTCGCTTCAACAGCCTTCAACAGGAGGACCAAGTTTACGTAATCCTTCTCCATGATGATGTGGAGCTTCCAGAAAAGCCAAGCGCAACCCCTAATGAGCTTCGTTCTTATCATCTAAGACTCGCCAACCCTCTTGTTCAGCTTCTCCCCTCTATCGTCTTCTCTAACCACGGAGAAGCCCACGATCTCCCCCTTCCCGGAAAGAAGTGCTTCCCAAGCCAGAAGCAGCTCGACGAAGACATCCTCCTTCCCAAGCTTCTCGCGTACCTGGAACTCCCCTCTCTGCAAGAGGATCTGGGGATGCTCGACGATCTCCCAACCCGCCCTAGTAATATGGATGGCACGCCATCTATCGTGCATGCATGCAATGCCTTAAGTTCAAAAAATTCCAATTTTCAGAACATATATTCCTATAATTACTCAAGCTCATGTAGAATAGATACTTTTTGCTTGGAACATCTGCGCGTGCTAAAATGAACATTTCACAATGGCTTGGTGACTCATAATGGTAAATGCGAACAGGGTGTTAACTATTCTATTCGATAGTTTTTACTTCATAGGTAAAATCGGTTTTCTGAACAGTGTTGTCATCCGCTTAATCTGTAAGCTAGGTCATTGGAATGTAAAATTGCCATTTGCGGCCCATAAGCTCTTTTGGGGGCTTTGTGATAGTTTAACTTGCATTAATTTGAGAGACACTCGATTGAAGGCTGAACCGGAAGTTGTTCAATATTTTCAGGTTGAAAATGGCAAATCATTTGTGGACATTGGAGCAAACATCGGCTTTTACACAAGAATGATGGCTTTGCGGGGCGTTTGTGTTTACGCTTTCGAACCAAGTCCGAAGACATATAAGGTCTTGCAGGCAAACGTCAAAGATCTATGGAATGTTCAAGCTTTCAATTTTGCATTAGGCGATGAAAACATTGATGCAAAGACTTTCTATTTGCACCCTGAAAACTCGCCAATAAATGGCTTTATACTCAGCCCAGATAATGAACATTTCGAGCGTATAACCGTCAAAGTCAGGATGCTTGACAATTTCAAACTCACGAATGTTGGGCTCATAAAAATTGATACGGAAGGCTATGAATATCCAATATTGAAAGGAGCCATCGAGACATTGAGAAGAGAAAAGCCAAGACTGATAATAGAAATGCATGAGCCACTTTGGAGAAACGACAATTTGATAGCGAGCTTACTTCACCAATTAGGCTACAAGGATTTACAGAGGAAATGGTTATCTTCTTATGACAAATACTTCATTGTTGCTCAATGAAGACGCTGTAAGCTATGCTTCTTCTCGCAATTGTTAATGTATTCACATAACACTTGCAACTGATATGAGTTTTTGTGACTTTGCCTTTTTTTAGAAGTGAGTTGCGTGTTACTTAAACCCTAAAATACATAATGAAATTAAACCCAACCAACCTAGCAAAAATAGAAAAAAATTTCGAAACAGCTACAACATAAGCTCAGAAGACCAAACCAGAGTCGATCGACCGACAAACCGTGGCAAACTTTCAGTGGGATGCACTCTGGCAGATCTAAAAGGCGTTTAAGCAGAAGGCTGATTAGGCGCTGAAAAAAGTATAGGGTATAGGGTAGGTGTATCTATTGGTTAAGGTTTCCGTCAATAGATTCGTCTCAAGACGCCTCGAAGAGATCAGAAAGGAAGTTGAGGCAGAGTCTAAGAGGCTTCGGGAGAACACGCTAAACAGGCTTGAGGAAATCTTTAATGTCGCAGCAAAGGTAGCCAGAGGCGAAATAAGACATCAGAGAATCGACGGAAAAATGGTTCCGATAAGGCTAAACCAGAGGAAGAGATGGCTCCGCGTCGCGAAGCACATCGCGCTAACCATGAGCAGCATCGCTTCCAACCTTGACGAAAAAGAAATCCACGCCAAACTCAACGAACTAGAAAGACTAATCAACGAAACGAAGACCACCGATCAATCTCAGAATGAAAAGAATAACACGCAATCTGCAAGTTGAGCCCCAAGACAGAATAAGCTAAAACCCAAAAACCCATGCAACGACTACGCCGACTCAGATTGCCCTGCGATGTGGAGTAGCACCGTGCCAGCTCGGTTGTTCCGCGCTTGATGCACTCCGTCATGGCGACGTACATTGGATAGACTCCGCCGATACAGAATCACTAGCTTCCGGGACGCAACTGGATAGACTGAAAAACACTTAAGATTCGCAGCCGCTCATCTGTAAAACAACTAATAATGAAGGTGAGAGACACGGAAAAAATGTTGGTGACCGGCGGAGCTGGCTTTATTGGAAGTCACCTAGCTGACGCCCTCAAAACCCAAGGAGCCAACATCTCCGTCTTCGACAACCTCACCGCTGGCACACTAGAAAACATCAAACGGTGGCGTAAAGATACAAACTTCAACTTCATAAAAGGCGACCTGCTCAGTAAATCCGACCTCGCAAAGATAGAAAAAACCCGATTCGAAACAGTCTTTCACTTGGCAGCAAACCCAGAAGTCAGAATAGGCTCAACCAACCCGGACATACACTTCCAACAAAACATAGTTACAACCCATAATCTCCTAGAATTTCTCAGAAAAACAGGGAACTCTTCCACAATAATCTTCACATCTACATCCACAGTTTATGGTGAACCTACAAAAATTCCTACACCTGAAGACTACGCTCCACTAAAACCCATATCCACCTACGGCGCATCTAAACTAGCCTGCGAAGCCCTCATCTCAGCCTACGCATACACATACAACTTCAAAGCAATAATCTACCGACTAGCCAACATAGTAGGCCCAAGAAACAAACACGGCGTAATCCACGACTTCATCCAAAAACTAAAGGCTAACCCCAAAGAACTCGAAATACTCGGAGATGGCACCCAAAACAAATCCTACCTACACATAAACGACTGCATCCAAGCCATGCTCTTAGGCCTAGAAAAAACACGAAACCAAGTCGAAATCTACAACATAGGCTCAGAAGACCAAACCAACGTCAAAACCATAGCCCAAATCATCATCAAAGGAATGAAACTCAAAAACGTCAAACTCAAATTCACAGGTGGCGTAGACGGGGGAAGAGGCTGGAAAGGCGATGTCAAAAACATGCTCCTAGAC
>Ga0315280_10012173_pt1 | contig 10452 bp, 8 predicted proteins | sample YL17G06_40_MG_FD_203697 | JGI IMG/M metagenome (GOLD analysis project Ga0315280, IMG submission 203697) | Sediment microbial communities from Yellowstone Lake, YNP, Wyoming, USA - YL17G06_40 | ecosystem: Environmental > Aquatic > Freshwater > Lake > Sediment | place: USA: Wyoming | collected... | reverse complement strand
ATCGATCCTCAGGAAATGGAGGAGCTGGCCCGCGAGTATATGGAACAAGCCAAGGAATTGGAAGAACAGCTGTCGCGTGGGCGAATAGTTTAGAAATCCGGTGACAATAGTTTAGAAACGGTGGGTGAATAGTCTGGAATTGAAGGGAAAGAGAAACTACCGCTGGCGCCTCTGAACTAGGAGGACGTGCTCAACTGGCAGCGAGAGTCTACTTACAACGCCCTGTCCGCCTTCGCCCGCCGCACAGCAGCGACTACCCGATTGGCGAAGGCATAGGGAGTTTCACCCGCCGTTCCGAAGACGTTAAGGTTGTGGATCACCACAGAGCCGGCGCCAAAGCGCCCGCCCTGTCCGCCGACTGTTCCTCCTACATCGAATCTTGGCGCGCGGTTGAGCGCCGCCAGGAAGTTCGTGCCCAGCGCGTCAACAGCATCCCGGCGCATTACAAATTCGCCGGGATGAACAATGGCGACGATGCCCCCGCCCGGCATCCGAAATCCTACCGGGCCGCCCAAGGCGAACTCGGGAATCGTCATCCCGGCCATTATTCCCACGTTCCTCTGTCGCTGCTTTTCGAGGTTCTGGACGGCACGAATCAGGTCCTCAATGATTCGCGTCAAATTCTCTGAACCTCTTCTACCCCACTTACCCAGGCCGGCGGATAGTTCCGATTGCCGGCCCTGCTCGATCAGCGCCTGCATTCCGCCCACTGCCGACTCGAAGTCCAGCTCCTGCTGCTTGTACTGGTCATAGAGTTCCGCCGCCGCCTGCTCGAAAGGAACCTCGATGGCCGTCGCTTTACGCTTGGCTTTGCCGCGTCCGAACATTCCAATCAGCGCGCCGATGCCTGCAGCAATCCCGGCAATCGCCAATCCGATGGGGCCAAAGAATGCGCCAGTAGCGAGAAATCCGAGCCCGAGGCCGATCCCCGCCCCCGCCAAAGCGCCGGTGATGGGACCCCCGGCAGTCCATGCGCGCGAGAGTCCCGCCGCGCCGCCCAAGAGGAGACCGCCGGTAGCCAGCGACGTGAGCGCTGCCATCCCTCCTGCCCCGCCGGCAACTTTAGGTATTCCTCCGCCGAACAGGACGTTGCCGCCCGCGCCGATCAGCGTCGGCATTCCCGCCGCGATGGTCGCCTGAGAAAGGCCGGCAATGGGCAGTTCGGCGATTGCGCCAGGTGCGGCGATGCCGCCAGCGCCTCCGCCGCCGAACCCTGCTGCGGATGCCGCCGTTCCCCCACTGTCGGGTATAGTGATTCCAAAAATTCCGCCCAGAATCTGCCCCAGGATTCCGCCGCCTTGCTTCCCGCTTGAAATTTGCTTTATTCCGGTCAGCGCATGGGCAATCATTTGGCTGACCCACTTCACAAACGACCCGAGCAGTTGCATCAGGAATTGGTGCCAAACGTCGGCGAGCGAGCGCGCCTGCAGGAATGTGCGGTCGATGAACGATTCGATTTTATCGGCCGTGGCCTGCACGGCGTGCTCCTGCGCCTCTCGCGCCTTTTGGGCGAGTTCACCCCGCGCCTGTGTGGCCGCCACGTCCGCGTTCACAAGATCGGTAATCGTTTTTAGGCCAGCGGTCCGCACAGCCGCGTCGGCATCAATCCTAGCCTGGGCAAGCGCTTCGCCGCGCCTTTGCCATTCCTCGAAACTACTCGCCCCTCCAAGAAAAAATCCTGCCGAACGTACCAACTCTTCGTCGGCCTTAGCTTGTTGGCGTGCCAGGTTCTCCGCTGCCCGTGCAGCCATTCCCTCTTTCTCGGCCAGGGCCGTAGTCGCCTGCGCTGCCTTTTCCTTGGCCGCCGCATCTTCGTCGAACACCTGGCCCTGAGCCTTCCGAGCGAGACTTTCCTTTTCAATCAGGATGAGATTGTCGAATTGCGAGCGAAGGGACTGGTCCGCCGCGCCTTGTTCCCTCTGGAGCAATTTGATTCGATTGTTACTCTCCTCAGTCCAAAGTTCTATCCCTTTCCTCCCCGCCTCGTTCGCCTTCAGCCGCGCTTCAAGAACCCTTTTACTGAGCGCCTCCTCAACTTCCGTAAGTTTTTTCTGCGCTTCCGCAGCCTCGCCAGCCGCGCCGGAATAATCTTTCAGCAGGCCGACCAGATTGAAGAGCTTTACCTCTGCCGCCGAAATCGGCCCCAGCGCCGCGCCTATGGCTCCCTGAAATTTTTCCCAATTCGTTACCGCCTCAGCGATTGCGCGAACGAAGGCAAAGACGATAACTGCACTGAAGGCGTGCTCGATTCCAGACTGGATAGCGGGCATACGCGCGAGGATTCGTCCCATGCCCTGTGGAACCTGCACGCCCAGGCTGGCAGCGAGCATCATGACCTTCTCGTTCGCCTCACCAGCCTGCAAACTCATGCCGCGCATCTCAGTGCGCGCGGCCTTGAATTGCGCTTGGGTCTTGGTCAGTTCGGCATTCAACTGTGCTTGGCGGGCCGGGTCGCTGGTTCTCAGCAACTCGTTACGCAGTTCGCCCAGGCGTTTCGTGAGGTCGATGACTTTCCCCTGGGCGGCTTCAAACCCGGCGATCCCGGACTTCGCCAGACCCTCGATCTCCGAGCGCACTTGTTTGGCGCCCTGAGCGGCCTGCGCCGTCTTGAGGGTTACTTCGCCCGAAACTGTGAACTGACTACCGCCCATGTTTTTGTACGGGCGGGGGTTGCCCCGCCCTGGGCGATGCGAGCATCGCCCCTATGTGACGACCCCCTTATAGGCGCCGCGATAATCCTCGATTGCAACCTCGTACTCGTGGCGGATCTTGTACACGATGCGGTCCTGAGAGAACGTCGCCCCTTCCCTCGGGTCATCACCAATCTGGATTACAGGATTCTGCTTGCCCAGCAGAAAGGCGATCTCTAGGATGCCGACTTTACCGGAGGTATCGAAGAGGCACCAGTCATCGGTATCAGTGAACAGAGAATTGGCGAAAATTCGCTCGCCGCCCACGCCGAAACGCTGATACCAGGGGTTTGCTTCAAAAGTCTCAGACCCCGGCACGTACATGCAACTGTTGATTCCCCGCGCGGTCGCTTCCAGCTCGACAGGCACTACCAAGAAAAACGGGCCACTCAAGCCCAGGCGTTCATCGGAGCCCGGCTCTGTCTGCGCAAACATTGCCAGTCGCGCGGCATTAAGAGCAGCGACAGAAAGCGCGGCGGCGCCCAGGTTGCCGTGGTCAGTGTGGAACATCGCCAGGCCGTCCACGCCGTAGGCGCGATTCGAGATGATTTTGTCCCATGCCCTTTTCGCGAGCGTGCGAGCGGCAGCGCGAGCGAGCTGCTCGACGCCTCTCTGAATGCCCTGGACATTGTTGGCGAGCACGGCGTGGCGGGTCACGGTGAGGAATCCCCCCCGCGTCGCGACGGCGAAACTATAGCCCTCGTCGCCGGAATTCCCGACCTCCTCGTAGGGCGCATCTTCCCCGAGTTCCTCTAAATCGCCCATAGCCTTGATCCGAGTCCGTTCCAGCCCCCTGAAGTCGGGTGCCACTGTAGTCGAGGTCACAATGTCCTGCAGGCGATAATCCACTTCTCTGTAAGCTTTCAATAGGACATTATTGAGCGTATTTCCCAAGGCCTTGGAAAAATCGAAAGTAGAGTAGCCCTGCGTGATCCGCTGTCCGAGTTTCAGAACGTGGAGATCCCCAGTCCAAGCCTCGTAAGCCTCCGCCAGACTATCGAAGCCGGGACCGGGCGGCAACTCCGAACCCTGGGTCACTCTTTGCAGGCCGTTCCGGCCAGTCGTCACTTGCGTCCAGTGTGTGAGGCCAAACAGTTTGTCGAGGGCGATCTGACGCGCCTGGTTCCTTTCCTCGATGTCGTGAACCAGACTAGTGTAGTCCGCCACTGCGTCTCGCATGATTTTCTCCTATCTCAGTTTTTGTTCTCGCCTCCCGAAGATTCCCACGGAAATGCTCTCCATCCCCGGCGGGGGCTGGGCCAGTTGACCCGACTGTGAGGAGAACCGGCACGCCGGTTACAGGCGAAACTAGGGGAGGCAAGAGTCCCCAGTCTCCTGGCCCAGCCCCAATTTGAGCAAACTGCGAACATCTCAGTCGTCAACTTCGGCGGATGAACGCGCCGGCTTCACCAGTCGGCTTTCGAGGAACACCTCTAAATCGCACGCACGATAGCGAACTGCGTGCGCGTGCAGTTTGAGGTAACGCGGGCCGCATCGGTGTTTGCGCCTCCGCCAAAACTTCAAGGTGTGCGGGCTCACAGATATATATGCGGCCGCTTCAGGCGTGGTCAACAACTGACTCCCCTTGGGCCCCCCGGAAATCCTAGGTGGTTTCTTCTTCAATCTGCGGGCGGGGAGCACCATCAATCCTCTCTTTCCCAGGGATGTTTCTTTTTCTTCAATTTCAGGATTCTACCCGCCGTGCTCCTCACATATCGCATTTGGTCATACGCTGAACCATACCCGCCGACGTGCGGACGGAGCTCTTTAGCCGCCGCCGGGTCAATCTGCTCCACAAATTGCAGAATGGCAGGTACCACCTCATCAAGAAAACCAGGGCTATCCGGGGATAGACCGCCGAGGCCGCCTATGTAATCCAGCACATGATTGAGTTGGTCCTCCTGGTTCATGCCAGCGACGTACCTCTGGAGCTGCTTATATTGCTGTAGATGCACACGGTCCTCGATGAAATCGAGGCATGTCTTGAGCACATTGGCGACGGCGGTCACTCGCTTCATATCCATGCCCGCCTTCTCATAGAAGAATAGGCAATCGGGATAACACGCCAAGTTGCCCATCTTCACCAGCGCCTCAGCAGGCGGAATGTTCTCTCCTGTTTCCCACATGCTCACGGCGCCCTGACCCAGCCCGAGATACCTTCCAAGGTCCGCTTGGCTCATGTCCTGCTTTACCCGCAGGATTCTAATGCGCTCGCGGAACTCTGACATTGTGGCCATTCCTTGCCTTCCTTCTTGGCCCAAACTTTCCTCTTGCATCCTGGCATTCGATTTCCCCTGCTGCGATTCAAACCTATCCAGGGCCTTTCTGGTGTCGTCGAGCAACTTCCGGTCCTCAGCCGATAGCGCCACCACCGGCGGTACTCTTTCCGTCGGCGGTGAGATCTCGAGCATCACCTGGATTGCACGGTCAAGTCGGTCGTCTATAGTCATTCCAACAATTTCACGTTCGAGGTTCGCACCGCGTGACGGATCGAATCTTCTCACATAGTCAACAATCGTTTTCGTTGCCCTTGAGATTAAAGCGACCCTGCCGTCCTCCATGCTGGCGCACATATAGTAGGCCTCTGCATCCTCATGGGGGGCTACGGTCGCCATCCGCAACCAATCGTCCACAGAAGGCTTGGCAGAACCTGCTTCCCATCGTGATACTTGACTCTGTGTGGCGCCTACCAGGTCCGCGAATTCAGTCTGCGACATTCGCTTCTTTTTGCGAAGATCCGATACTAGCCACGCCGGGTCATGCAGCTCCAATTCCTTCTCCCCTCGACCCTTTTCTCGCCTCACTACCCACTATGAATAGAGTATCGCTCCATCTAACCCGTTGATTGCACAGAGGCAATAAATCGCTTGACACATTTCTATGCACAGTGCATAATCTAGTCCTTAGGAGATCCGATGTCCATTCCGCAATCCAGTCCGGAAATTGGAGCGCAAAACGGACAGCCCGTATCCGCTGAAACGAACACAGGAAACGCCATCCGTTGAAATGAGCATTCGGGAGTTAGTCGCCAGGGCTCTCAAGCACTGCTCCAAACTCAAGAAACGGCCTCAAGTCGTTTCAGAGCTTAACATGCTCACCAGGTTAGGCGTGACGGAAAATATGCTCTCTGACTGGGCGAGCCCGAGCAAAAAGGGATTGCGTTTCCCGGCGTCCCTCATCGGCGCCTTTTGCGAGGCGACCCGGTGCGACGAATTGGCACGGTTTGTGATGGGGCCACGTCTGCGCGAACTTGTCGAGGTAGGGGAACGAGTCTGTAGCATGGGAAGGACTCTCGGAGAGATAGAGGACCGCGTTGCGAGATTGGCCGGCCAAGGAAGCCAGAAAAAGGCAAAACGGAAGGGAACTACCAAGGCAAAACCGAAGCGAAGCCGGAAGGCATAGTGGCGTGGACAAGACAGAATATCTCGGAATGAAACAAGCGGCCGAGCTCGAAGGCGTCAAACCCGACACGCTTCTGAAAAGGATTCGGCGGAAACACGTCGTTCTGGCGAATGACTCCGAGGACGCCCGCAGAAAGGTCATTCCGGTTTCTGCGTTGAGCAGGAGTGCCTACCAAGCCTGGGTGAAGGCTCGGGTCTGTACCGCGCTTCAGGGGATCTGTGGGAAACCCGAGGAAACGCCCTGCAGCGAGGAAAAGCCTGAGCAAGCCATCGTGCCCGCCACCGGACCTGCCAAACCCTTCCAGCCGGCTTTGCCCTTTGCGCCGCCCGGTGAGAGAGAGCGTATGCTGCTCAACGCTCTCCCACCGGCCATCCCAAGTCATCAGCGGCCCTACATTGAGCGCTGGGCCGCGATTCTTGGCGACTGCACGAACGGCACCTGGCAGAAACATCGCGGGCAGTGTCTTGAAGGATTCATGGTTCGGAACAATGGCGATTTCATCCGCGTCCTGGCAAAACTCCACGGCATCGGCGTTTCAACCATTCACCAGAAGCTCGGCCTATTGAGAGAAATCAACCACAACCCTGACATTCCGCGCGAGTGCAAGTTGGCGGAATTTTGGACCCGTATCCTCCCCAAGAACCGGCCAGGGCGCAGCGGACATTCATTCTTCAGTGAGGCCGAAAATGCCTGGCAGGTTTTCAAGTTGCGCGACCTCTATCTGAATCAGGCAAAGCTGTCAGTGAAACGTGCTCACGCGCTCTTGATAGCGGAAATTGAAACAAAGCAAAAAGTATGGGGAGTCGGGCACCTTTACGAAAAGCCGACGATCCACCAATGCCGGACACTTCTTAAGAACTTGGACCTCCCGAGTGTGACGCTTGCCCGTGAAGGCGAAGAAGCGTATCGCAACAAGTGTTCACCTTACATCAAGCGGCGCCCCCCGGAAAATTCCGGTGATTTTTGCGTGACTGACCAGAAGGTATTCGACGTTCTGTGCCGCGATTCGAGCTGGCGCCTGGGGCGCATCTGGATGGTGAACTTTATTGACGTTGGTTCCTGGCGGCGCTTGGGGGGGGCTTACGGCCCCACGGTTTCAGGTGACATGGTAATGGAAGCCGCCGCGCACATGCTCTCCGGGGCCTGTGTGCCCGGTCATGTGCATATGGATCTCGGCAAGGAATTCGTCGGCGCGCGTTTCAACGGCGGGATATTCCGCATCTCAGGCGAGCGATTGTACGCCGAAGCGGTGGGCCTCTGGCAGCGCCTGGGCGTCGAACCTGTCAAAGCCATCGGCGGGAATCCGCAGACGAAAATCATCGAACGCTGGCATGGCTGCATCCGAGAATTCGAGCAGAGTTTTGTCACCTACACGGGGCGGAATCCGCAGGAACGGCCTCCGCGCCTGGCGCTGCTCGAAAAGCAGGCAAAGGAATTTAAGGAAGGGAAAGCGCCGCCGCCGCCCATTCCCACCATCGAGCAGGTGATCGCTCTCTTTGAGTGGTGGTGTGCAGACCAATGGAACGCCGGGCATCGCAGCAGGGGCCGCTATCTGCAAGGCATGACGCCGGATGAAGTGTGGAACATCAAACGCCCGGCCGCAGGTTTCCGCACGCTCACCGAAAGCGAGCTCGAATACTACACGGCGGACCGCCGTTTCCTGAAGATCGGCCGGGGCGGTCAGGTGAATCTGTCTCTCTACGGACAAACCCTCGAATACATCGCGCCGGAGCTTTTCCTTCGCCAGGGCGAAGAGGCCGAAGTCTTAGTCAGCCGCCGCGCGCTCGACCAGGTCACAGTGATTTATCCCGTGGTAGGCGGCACGGAATCTTGCATCGCGCACCTGAAGGATGAGCTTCCCTGGGGCTCGGAATCGCGCCCGGAAGTGAAGGTCCGGCTGCGCTGCATCAATTCGGTGAAGGGCATACTGAAGCGCAGCGTTCGCACTATGGATGCGGCGGAAGGCGTGCTGGCTGAGGCGCCATTCCTTCCCACGCGCGCCCTGCTCGACACGATGGCCGCTCAGCAGATCGTGAATCCGCGCCAACTCTTCGGAACGTCAACGGCCTCGCCCGGTCCACGCCCGGACCAGGAAATCTCCGGCGCGGCGTACACGATGGGGAGACTCCAGCATCGGCGGGCACAGATGACCAGCCACGAGAACGCCCTAGCAGCGCTCAAACAAATGGAGGCAGCGGAATGAGCCCCCGCGACGAGGCCCGCCAAGTGCTACACGTTTATATGTCCCGGACCGGCCTGAGCCTCGGGCAAATCGCTGATCGGGCCGGTTACTCAGCCGCCTCATTGAGGCAGTTCTCCTCACAGGCTCGCTATGGCGACGGCAACGGCGACGTGACGGCGGCGAAACTCACTGCTTTCTTTAAAGACAACCCGCCACCCGCCCCGGAGCTGCCGGGCAAACTCTACGAGACCGAAGCGACGCGGGAAATGGATAAGCTGCTGGCCTACATCGCTCGCGGGCGCTGGGGAACATGTTACGGTCCGGCCGGAGCGCAGAAAACGTTTCTGCTCGAATACCGCGCGGCGGAAGCGGCCGTGGACTCGGAGCCGCGCATCGTGCATATTCGCACCTCGCCCAGCGGCATGTCGCCTGCTGTGCTTCTGCGGCGGATCGCGGCGGGACTCGCGGCGCCTTACGCGCAATATGTAGACGGCATCCGGCAAAGCGTCCTCTACGCGCTGCGGCGCCGGAAAACCCCCGTGGCCATCGTGCTTGATGAAGCCCAGCACCTTTTCAAGTGGGTCGATACCATTGAGACGCTCAGAGAAACTGGCGACCTGGGCGGCTGGCGCGTCGGCATCCTCCTGGCCGGCAATGAGCAGGTAACTCAGCTTTTCTCGCCACGGCGCGGGCAGCATTTCGAGCAGTGGCGTTCCCGAATTCAGCAGAAGGAGATCCGCGTACTCGGGCCGTCGCGCGAGGAAGCGCGGAAGATGATTGCAGGGGAATTGGGCGAAGTGAAGGAAGCCGTCACAGAGATGATTCTCAAGGGCTGCATGGTCGCAGACCCGCTCTCGAAACGCCAGTATGTCAACGCGCGCCGGTTGTTCAATGTTTTGCGAGATACGAACGAAGCGCGCGGAAAGGGCAACAGTAAGGCTCACTGAATTTTATCAAGCGGGGCGGCCCGCCGTGTGACCGGCGGAGCCGCCCCTAACCCCCAAAGGAGGATAATCTCCCATGAAGGCTAAAAATAGGATACACCCCAAAAGCAAGCGGCCTGAGTCGCCGCCTGCACTACCAAACACGGCACAAGCGGACGAACTGCTCGATCCGCCGGTTGTCCCGCGCGACATCCCAGACCACTTGCCAGCGATCTCTCAGCGCGAGATCGTCGAATATCAAACGGCCTTTCAGGTCTATAGATTGGCGAGAACACACTTCGAGCTGAAGCGCGCCGGAATTGTGATGAAGTTGCTTCAACTCCGCTACTGTGAGGAGGGTAGCTACTTCACATTCCTCGACGATGAGGGGAATCTCATCGTTGAAGACCACACTTCCCTCGCGCCTGTGACCCGGAGGCCGGTTATCGACCGCTCCATCGTTCCCAGCTGCGGCGCGGCGTGACGCCAGTTGGGGCGGGATCGCCCATTACTGTGGCAGTGGGCGGTCCCTACCCCCATCTTTTGACTATCTTTTGTGACACTGCTTTTCGCCTATCCTTTTCGACACCGCCTTTCGCCTAGCGTTTTCGTTATGACTTTTAACGCTGCTCCTCATGGCTTATCTTGACTTGTTAGAATGTCATCGGTTTTCGCCTAGCGTTTTGAGTATGATTTCCGATCCCCCCGCCTCTATGTCGTGTCGGCGAATGTCGCCGGTCGCCCCGGCTGAAATTGGAGTCCCTGGGGCGTCGGCGCGGAAATCGCCAAAAACGTGTCACCGATTTGTCGCCTATTTTTTGCAGGATTCGTTTGCAGTCTTTCAGTTGTCGCCTAATTTGACCTAATCTTATCATATAGCTACACGGTTTTGTTTGCAGTTTTCCGCCTTGTCGCCTATTTCTGCGCAGTTGCAACTCGTAATTCCCTCTAAGTCGTTGAATCTTATCAAAACCAGTTGCAACAATTCGGGGACATTCTACCGATTCTTCTAGACTATTGTCCCACGCCCAGGTCCGGTTCCAACTTCGCCCCCTTATTTTCAACGTCTTACAAGCCCTTCCAAGCCCTTCCGACTCCTTCCAACTCCAGCCTCCTAGTGAATCTTATAACAGCAGCAGGATTTCCAGAAGGAGCAGGAAGAATTGCAGCAGGAGATGCGGCGCCTCCACGAAGAACTGCCTCAGCAACTTGACAAGGAGATCAACCGTGAACTGAGAAACCTGAAAGTCGGAAC
>Ga0315280_10012172_pt1 | contig 10452 bp, 10 predicted proteins | sample YL17G06_40_MG_FD_203697 | JGI IMG/M metagenome (GOLD analysis project Ga0315280, IMG submission 203697) | Sediment microbial communities from Yellowstone Lake, YNP, Wyoming, USA - YL17G06_40 | ecosystem: Environmental > Aquatic > Freshwater > Lake > Sediment | place: USA: Wyoming | collected... | reverse complement strand
CAGCCCGGTGCTTCCCCAGACCGGTAAAACAAATCTCTGAGGCGCGAAAACAGGCGCAGCGCCAGGTGCAAGAGAGGATTACCAGACGTATATCTCGCCTGTTATCTCCTCAAGGAGGTCTTTCACAGTAACTATTCCGATAGCATCGCCGCGGGCGCCTGCAACAATTCCCAGCGGCTGTCTGCTTGTCTGAAGCGCAACAAGAGCCTCGTCAATCCTCAAAGTGCTCGCAATGCGGACAACAGGGCGCATCCGGGAAGCGGCGCTGCCTGCCAACTCTGCCCCCGTCAGAACATCAAATACGTTCAGAACGCCGACAACGTTTTCTCTGCCGCCCGAATAGACTGGCAGGCGTGTGAACCGCTTCTTGGCTGCAATAGCGCGAATCTCTGACGCGTTTGCTGATTCTGAAACCATAGTTACCCGCTCAAGCGGAACCATAGACTGAGGAAGAGAACCTTGTGAGAGTTTGAGAATTCTCTGGACCATCTTTTGCTGTCCCTCTGTAATCGCGCCTTCTTGGGCGCTTTCCAGGATATGGTGTTCAACAGCGCTTCTTGAGAGGAACGCTTCGCGCCCTGCGGAAGGTGAGCCAACAATTCTGTTGATGAGATACGCTGCTTGGGAAAGAAGGAGAGTGGCAGGGTAGAAGATAATGTAGGCAACCGCAAGCGCTCTGGAAGACTTATAGACAAGCGTTTCCGCCCCGCGCCTGTAAAGGTTTTTCGGAACTATTTCAGCAAAGACAAGAACAAGTGGGGCGGTCACCAGAGTCGTAATGATCGCCTGATAAGAGATGGGGCTGGCAGAGAAGTGTCTGCGAACAACATCTGCGGCCGCCATTGTGGCAAGAAATATCAGAAGATTTGTTCCGACAAGAAGAGCGGTTATCAACTTTGATTTGTCTCTGAAGAGCCACCAGAGATAGAGCGCAAAACGGTTGCGCTCCCTCACACGCAAATGGTAGCGGACAGGGTCAAGGACGTAGATTCCTGTCTCAACGCCGGAGAAGAAGCCCGCAAGCGCAAGAAGAAGAAAGAAGAGAAGAATACTTGTAATCATCAAATGAGCCGCTCGCTTTCCTTTTCACTTTGCAGGCGTTCGGCGAGAATTGTGCGAACCCTGTTTTTATCAACTCTCTTCACCGTGAATCTGAACGCACCGTCGCTGGCCAGGTCATCCGTTTCCGGAACCTTGTCAAGAAGCGCACTCACATAGCCGCCGAGAGTCTCAAACCTCGTGTCATTCACTCGTGAGCCGGAGAATTCGTTCCACTCGCGCACAGTGAGTTCGGCTAATACAAGGAACTTGTCTGGCGAAAGTTCAACTATCTTCTTTTTCTCCTTGGCGTACTCATCTTCTATCTCGCCAACTATCTCTTCCACAATATCTTCTATCGTGACCAGTCCCTGCGTGCCGCCGAACTCATCAACAACTATAGCCACAGTCTGTCCTTTCCCGAGCAACTGCTTCAGCACAGATTCAACACGCGCTGTCTCGGGCACAAAGAGAACAGGACGAACCAGGTCCTGCGGTCGCTTCTCAGGGTGCAGAATAACATCCTTTGAGTCTATCACCCCGTTTATGAAGTCATAGTTTATGGTGTATGTGGGTATTCTGCCAAACTTGGTCTCCCGGACTATACTATGCAGTCTCTCGGCAGGCGCGCTGATGTGGAAGCAGACCATATCAACCCGCGGCGTCATAACCTCCCGCACCTCAATTGAGCCGAACTCTATCACCTGCGATATAAGGTCGCCTTCCTGCGCCGCAAATACGCCCTTCTCCTTGCTCAAACTGACCAGTTTGCGCAGTTCAGTCGCGGTCGGAGGTCGCGCGTGCGCGCGCGCCGCGAGACCCTTCAGGATAAACGCGGCCACAGTTTCAAGCACAAGGCGCACAGGAGCCACAGCGTTCTGGAAAGCGAGAAGGAAGGGCGCGGTCAGCCGGGAAAGCGTAAACGGGATTCTTACAGCGACAGACTTGGGAGAGACCTCGCCGAAGACAAGGAGAATTGCCAGGGCAAGGGAGTCAACAATCACAAACGACGCGACTCCCCCGGTCTGCGCCACCTTCGCCGCAACGTGAACGGCAAAACTGGCATACAGCACATTCACGCACATATTGCCAAGAAGAATTGTAACAAGAAGGCGGTGCTGGTCTGAAAGAAGCGTAAGTATCGCTCTCGCTACGCTGCTGTCCTCTTCTCTGAGTCTTCTCAGGTGGTATTTTGGCAAAGAGAAGAGCGATGTCTCGGAGGCAGAGAAGAACGCGCTCGCAATTAGAAGGAGCGCCATAAAAAGAATTTCCATATTTTTTGCCCAATCAGCGCCTTTCAGGAAGTATAGATAGTTTACCGCCTAAAAAGCGCTGTCACCTGTTCTCGTTTTCCATACTCTTTTTCAGTTCTCTTATCGCCGCCTCAAGTTCTCCCACCTTCTCTTTCGCTCTTTCCGAGTCCGGGGTTTGTAAGAGGAAGCGGTTCCAGAGAGCGAGGCGCTTCTCCTGATAATGGAGTTTCAGTCTGGTCTCTTTCGCCTCCTCGGCAAGGCGGCGATAGACCAACTCAAGAAGGTAATCCAGAAAGAGAGTATGAGGCTCTACCGCGTATCCGCGCTCTGCCCACTTGAGCGCAAGTTGGAGGTAGTCTGTCCTGTCAGGGTTCAGTTCTGAATCGCTCTGAAGGAATTTGACGAATTCCGGGTTTTGAGGCACTCTAAAGTAATATATCCAGGCGATTGCAAAGCAAATTTGGTCTGAAGAGGGGTTTTTCGTGTAACCTTCCTGCGCGAAGAGGAGTCCCCGGCGAACCCACTCCCACTGCGCCCGGTCAGTTGACTCAAGAGATGAGAGAGAAAAAGCGAGGTTGGACGCGTTGAAAACCCACGCGCTCTCAAAATGCGGCTCAAGCGCTGCTATCAACTCGTAAAGCGAAAGCAACTGATAGTACTGCCGCTGTCTGAACAGGTCATCCGCCCTAATCCATAAAATGTCAACGGCAAGCGGGCGAAACCCTGACAGGACGACAGTTCCGAAGAAGTCGCCAACAGAGGAGGCGGCGGTCTCTTTTGCCCGCCATTTACCCATTCCCCGGTTGGACACGATGCAGACTGATAACGAGAGTATTAGCAGGAGAACGAGTTTCCCTTTGCCTTTTTTGACGTTATACGTGGTCAAACTTCTCTCCTTAGCAGACCAATGCCGAGGAGCACAAGCAGAAGAAGGTATTTGCCGTAATAAAGGAGAGAACTGGCAACAGGCAAAAGCGATAGAGACCTGCCGGCGCAAACAGAACTGGAAAGGTCAAATCGCAGAGAGTCTGGAAAAAGAGAACAGAACCCGTTTATTATCGCTACCATTGCGTGGTCAAAGAAGGTCGGTTGAGCGGACGAAACCGGTATAGCCGAGGCGCTGTGAGTCTGGACTTCTCCAATGTGCGCAGCCGCAAACGAGAGAAACGGCACAAGATGGGAAAGGAGATATAGAAAAAGCGCAAAAAAAACTGCGACAGGAGCAGAGAGAAAGGAAGAACAGAAAACGCCTATTGCGGCAAAAAGTGATACTTTCCAGAAGATTATCAAATAGCCCAGAGCGAGATTCAGTTCAAAGGAAGCAGTGTCAGTTACCACGTGCAGTCCGTTCTTTTCAAACCCCATATCGTCTCTGAAGATGTTGAACCCGATTGGCGCGCTGTCAGGAGTGCGCACAACCGCCACAGAAAATGCCCTGCTCTCTCGCTGAAATTCAAATTCCACCCGGGAAGGTCTATTGTCAGAAAGGGTTGTTTTTCTTTCAATCTCTTCGCCCTGTGCGTTTTTCGCTCTGATAAGTGCTTCTGTTGTGATGGCGCCGGCGACAGCAGGCGTCAATTCAGTGGAAATCCTGCGGTGTAGAGCAGGCAAAGTGAAGTTCCAGGAAACCCCTTGACCCGGGCTGTCAAGCCAGACAACGCTGTCCGGCACACTCTCTATCTCTTTCCCGGCGTAAGAGTGGGAGCGGGCGCAGATATACTCTTTTGTCTGACGCGAACTATTGAAGTGTGAATCAGAAAGTGAAAAGAACCCGATGACGGTTAGATTCAAAAGCAGAGCGATAAGAAGGAGAAAGCTGCCTGCAATAGAGTATCCCAGGACTCTTCCCGCTATAAACGCACTGCGGGAGAGCGGCTTGGAAAATATATGGTAGGTCTGTTTCTGGCTCACCTCGCGCGGAAAAGATGTGGCTGCGTGCGTTAGCACAATTATCGCCACCACAAAGTTAGCAGCGCCGAAGATATTTGTCTGTAGGAGTCGCAGATGGTCAGAAGGGTTTGCTGGTTTCATAACTGCTATGAAGACAATTGTGGCGCAGAGCAAAAGAAAGCACGGCAGAAAAAACCGAATCTGCAGAAATTGCCTGAAGGAATGAAAAGCCACAGCCAGGATGCCTCTATGATGAGAGATGACGATCGCGGCAGCGAGAATTGCGACCGCAAGCCATACTGCGACTGGTGTGAAGTCACTCATAGCCTGTCTTTTTCTTCCCTCTCTCTGCCCGCTGTATTGCGGGGCGGCGAAGAGCGAGGAGCAATTGTTTTGATAAACAGGTCCTCAAGTGTCAGCGCAGGATTTCTGACAGAGACCACTTCCGCGCCTGATGATTTGAGTAACCCCCTCAGATTATCTGCCTGCGACAGGTCGGCGCGCAGGCGAATCTCTATCTCGTCCCTGATTGTCAGGAGTTCACTCACTTTCCCTGCCTGAACGAGGCGACCGCTATCAAGAATGGCAATTGAGTCGCAGACATCTTCCACATCGCCCAAAAGATGCGATGAGAGGAGAATAGTTTTGTCAGACTTTTTCAGGTTGAGGAAGAGTTCCTTTGCGCTTTTTGCGCCTAACGGGTCAAGTCCTGAAGTAGGCTCATCAAGTATGAGGAGTTCAGGGTCATTTACAAGCGCAACCGCCAGAGACAGCCTGCGCACCATACCTTTGGAAAACTTTCCCACTTTGCGGTCTCTCACATCAGAGAGTCCGAGCGTAGAGAAAAGGCTGTCTGTTCTCTCCTCAATCACGGAACGAGAAAGGGAGAACAGCGAGCCAAGAAAGCGCATAGTTTCGGCAGCGGTCAGAAATCCGTAAAGAGAGTTTTCCTCAGGCAGGTAGCCGATTCTCTGTTTCACTTCCACGTCACTGGCAGGCTTACCGAAGAGGGTTGCGAAACCTGATGTCGGGCGCAAAAGCCCAAGAAGAAGTTTTATTGTCGTGGTCTTTCCAGAGCCGTTTGGTCCGAGAAGGCCGAATATCTCGCCCCGCGAAACAGACAGGTTCAAATCGCGCAGCGCCAGGATGCTGCTTCTTCCCCAGAAGTCTTTATAATACTTTGTGAGGTTCCTGGTAAGAATAACTTGTTCTGAATTCACAGTTTCCTGGATTACTCTACTACACTTCTGCGCGCGGGAGAGAAATTTGTCTCCAGTTCTGCTTGTTGACTTTCTGGATGCGGTTGCGCTCTAACGCAGGTGCCTTTTCTGTCCCCACTTCTCTTTGAGCGCGACCCGCTTCATCTCTTTCTTTATCATCTGGCGAACCTTGCGCCTCTTTGCTTCGCTCGGCTTCTCGTAGTATGATGTTCGCTTTATCTCCTTTGTGAGACCTTCCTTCTCGCAGATTTTCTTGAACCTTTTGAGGAGTAGTTCAAGAGGCTCATCTCCTCTGGCTCTCACCCTTATCATACAGGCTCACTCATCCTTTCCTCATAAATCCACTATCCCCTAAATCTTTCTCGGTCAACAAGTGCGCAAGACTTCACACCTGCCAACGCGTTCTCAGAGTCTTGCATCTACCACTACCTCACAGGAATCTCAATCGTATAAGGCGCGGCTGAACGTGAATATTTTACAGCACTCCCTCTTATCTCAGGCGCACCCTCACGTGGCACGACCTCGTAGTTGCCTGTCCTGGGGTTGTAAATCAACTTATACGGGTAAAGAGGTCCGCTTGGAATATAGGGACCGGGGTCGCTTTCATTTGCTTGGTCGTCATTATTGCGCCACGGATTCACCTTCACTCTGTTATCCTCAAACGCTTGAGGCATATAGACAATCTTTTCAGTCGGCGCTGGCATCAGAGCTTCGCTTTTGCACCCGCACAGAAAGGGGATGGCAGTTAGAATCGCAAACGCAAGTATTCGCCACATAACCTCTGACCTCCTCAACTGAACACATACTCTATCACAGTGATGAAAAGAATTCAATCCTGCACCAAAGAATTTTATCTCTCTCTTTGTTGCCCGTTTTCTCACGACTGTTTCACCTGTCTTCGCCGTATCAAGGAAAAATTGGCTCTTTGTTGTTGACAAAACAGAAGAAGAGGCTATAATACTCTGAAAGGTTTTTGAAAGAAGATTCCTTACTATTCTAAAGGGGGCACTTATGAGCATTCTTGCTAAGGTGTTTGTCATAATCAATCTCGTCCTCAGCATCGTTTTTCTGAGTATAATAGGTGCACTGTATCACCATAAGATGGACTGGCGCTCAGAATTCTCCAAAGTGACCGTGGATTACCAAAGACTTGCTGAGAGAGAAAGAGCAGCAAGAGACCTGTTGACCAAAAAGACAGAAGAGTATGATGGGTATATCAGGGACAGAGAAGACAAGATTCTCAGTCTGCAGCAGGCATTTCAGGCGATTGGCGAAAGTTTCAAGGAGGCGCGCACAAACCTCTCGCTGGAAACCCAGGAGATGGCTCTTCTCTTGACAGACCACAGCCGCGTTATCAGCATTCTGACAGGACAGGAGGAGAAGATTATAATACTCACCACTGCGGCTAATTACTTCCAGAGAGAGTTCCAGAAAGCGCTCGCGCAGAAGAACACTGCGGAGAATCAAATCGCTCGCCTCTCAAGCATAAAACTTGACCTTGAGAAAGACGTTAGCGACCTGCGTACCTCTAATGCGGTGACGCGAAGGGAACTGAGCGATAAGAAACTCGTTTTGCAGAGATTGCGCGATTACGGAATCCCTGTAGAGAAGATAGTTCTTCTTCAGCCCCCTCCTGAAATAAAGGCTACAGTGGTTGCCTACGATGCGCCAACACGGCTGGTTCTGCTGTCAGCAGGACGCAAGCAGCAGGTTGAAGAAGGCTATGAATTTACAATCTACCGCGGACCAAACTTTATCGCCAGAGTAAAAGCGGAGAAAGTTCTTCCTGATATAACAGCGTGCCGCATAATATTTGAGGTCGCAAAAATAGAGAAAGGCGACGACGCTGCAACAAGAGTCCAGTGACCTCCCTGTCAAATCGTATCCATAAGAAGAGCGGCTTTTGCCGCTCTTCTTTTCTTTCCAACCCGGTCTGCGTTTATCCGCCTTTATCCGTAGTTCCTGACCTACCGTGGGCTACATTTGGTCTGGTGAATCTGTTCTCACTCTAACGCGGAATTTCTCCTCCGCCTCAGAGACGCGTAGATACACAGGCTCAAGCCGCCTCGGGTCAGCAAATTCCTCTCTTTGAGCGAGAGATTCTCCCAGAAGCGCGACTGTTTTCGCCTTCACAAACCAGTATTCTTCGCCGCCGAAAATCACGCGCGGCAGGGTGAGAAGCGATTTCAGTTTCTTCAGGCCATCGCCGATTGCCAATACAAGCGGCAGAGGATTTTTAGCCGCGCCACTTGTGGCGCGGATGTTACCAGCAGGTGTTACCTGCCGCGTCGCCTGCGACGCGGCTAAACTAATCGCCTCTTCAGCGGAAAGCACTGAATCTGGGGTTTCGCGAATGACTTTTCCGCGTCGCACCTCAAAGAGCGCACTATAAAACCGTTCCCTCTGCGCATCAATGATTGGCACAATATAGCGCTGGGCGCAGGGCAGGGCACCGGTTGCAATCGCTTCAAGCGAACTGACAGCGACCAACTTGCAGCCAAGACTCCAGGCGAGGGTTTTTGCGGCGGCGACGCCGATTCGCAAGCCCGTGTAAGACCCTGGTCCAACGCAGACCGCGATAACTTCAATCTCTGACTGCTTCAGATGCTCTTTCTCAAGAATCTCTTTTATTGACGGGATAAGTTCTCTTCCGTGAGCTAACTCGGATTCAAAATCCTTTTCTCTGATAACCCTGCCCGCGCGAACTAACGCAACACCCCCGCGAACAGAAGAAGTATCTATTCCGAGAATAATCATATAACACGCTTTCTTCTTTCAGCCACCCGTTCAGCCTGCGGCTTGTCTTTCTTGTCGCCTCATTGTCAACAAATTCATATTATGTGCATAATGGCGGTTCTGACAAATCTATTTGTCAGGAGGAGGGAGCAAGGAGTCTCCTTCTTTCAGCAGTTCCTTTGCTTTGCCGAGACGCTGGCGCACCTTCTCATCTTTCTCATCTTTATGCTTTGTCGCCTCATCGTCCAACATAAACGCTGCCACATCGTTACCGCATACCTTGAATAGCGTCCAAACGCATATGCGAATCACCTTCTCGTTTTCCTCCTTCTGCAGTCGCGCGACCAAGCTTTTCGCCACGTATTGGCCTCCCATCTCACTTAGGGCAGCGGCAGCAGGAAAGTAAGCCGAACGAGCCAATTTGTCACCTGCAGGGACAGTAGATTTGTCAATTTGGTAATCGATGATGCCGATAATGATGGGTATAGCGTCCTCATCGCGGTATCTGCCCAAGACCTGGAGCGCTAAATGCGTTGTGCTTTCCCAAGAAGGGTCAGGTTTTGTCGCACATTTCCGCATGATTTCTCTAACCTGTGACGAAACTTCGCTTCTAAACCACAGGAGTTCTGCCGTCGCGCGGCGCCTGGTTTGCTTGTCCTCGCTGCTCATCTTGTCGCACCTTTTCTTAACTTCATTCGTCACATCCTGCATATCCTGCCCCTGCAGGCAGACAAGCAACACTAAGGATACAGACATCGCACAAATGAACAGTAACAGCCTCATCAGAATACCTCCTTCCTACGCAATCTATCTCTCCAACGCAATCCCATCAATAGCATAATAATTGCCACGGTTGGTGTCAAATTGTTATTTCGCGCAGAAAGAATCCCCCGCGTTGAAACGCGGGGCTTGTCAACCCCGCCAATGAACGGCGGGGCTTTGGAATATTTGATTTTTCGCGCGAGGAAGAGGATTTTTCACTCGGAGATAATTCAGACGCTGATTCACGCAGATTGAAGATAACAACCCGAGGGATTTGAATCAGCGTCTAAAAGAGACTCAATAGTCGCGCGAGGGAGGTGATTTTTGTGCGTTTTTGCCGCGGGGGGATATTATAGAAATCCTGTAATTTTTTGAGGGGCAAAATTCCGTAATTGCTTGGTAGAACAGGAGATGCCAAAAATGGCAATTTACAGGATTTCTGACAGAGAAAGCCGAAAGCGGAGAGCGGACTTTTCGGCGCTCAGGACTACCAGACCATTATTCCTGCGTAGCCGACAACACTGGACTTGTCGCCTGTCACATCGCCTGAAGTTTCGTATTTTACAAGTTTGGACTGCGAAGCGCCTAATAGTCTCGCTGCGAGAAGGACAGCGGTTGCAGGCGCGACTCCGCACATACTTATCCGCTCTTTCTCAACTGTCGTCAGCAGACCCCGCGGGTCAAGAGAAAGAATCTTTTCTATCGCGAGTTTGTCTTTCGCGACCGCGCGCGCGTGCGGCTCAAAGTGCGTCATATCAGTTGACGCGAGAAGGAGAACCTCCTCTTTCCCGACTTCAGTCACTGTCTGCGCCAGCGCGTTTCCTAAGAGTTCCAGTTCAGGATAGTCGTGCGTCGCAAGCACAATTACCGAGATTTTCAGGTCATCTCTGAAGTATTTCAGAAACGGCAACTGAACCTCGGCAGAGTGCTCTCCCAAATGCGCGCTACTCTCTTCCTCAACAAGTTCGCAGTTCTTGCGAATCAGACTGTTCATCTTTGAGTCTATCTGGACTTCGCCGGTTGGTATCGCCCAGGCGCCGTCTGGAAAGATAGATACAGGCGCTCCCAGTCCAGTGTGGTTCGGCGAGACTATAATTACCCTCTGCGGAATCTCAACGCGCGAGAAAAGCGCTCCCGCAACTCCGCCGGAATACATATATCCCGCGTGCGGCGAGAAGACCGCTATAGCGCGCTCTTTCTTTGCTCCTTTCTCAATAAACCCCTCAATCATCTTTGTCAGTTCGCTGGCTCTTGAAGGATAAAACGAGCCGGCAACAACAGGTTCTCTTTTCGTGGCAGTTCCTCCTTCTATGAAAAACCCCCGCGGACACGTCTTCAGTGCGTCTGCGGCTGCGCTTTGCTGATAACAACAGTTCCCGCTGTCAAATCGCCGAGCCGCTGCGCGCGACGACTGTGCAGCGCCACAATAACCTCCACAAGCGCCAGAAAGTATATCAACTTGAAAAGGTTGCGCAAGATGGCGCTCCATAAACTCACTCTCTCGCCCTCCTCTGTGCGAACAATTATACCCGTAGCGCGCTTGCCGGGCGTCT
>Ga0315280_10012171_pt1 | contig 10453 bp, 4 predicted proteins | sample YL17G06_40_MG_FD_203697 | JGI IMG/M metagenome (GOLD analysis project Ga0315280, IMG submission 203697) | Sediment microbial communities from Yellowstone Lake, YNP, Wyoming, USA - YL17G06_40 | ecosystem: Environmental > Aquatic > Freshwater > Lake > Sediment | place: USA: Wyoming | collected... | reverse complement strand
GAAACGAGCGACGATGCCAGTCCCATGAGTCCCCCTTCTCGGCGTCGGGGGATATTATGTCATTTCTCGACGAAGGACCGGCTTAAGTGACCGGCATTGGGCCTAACCTGACTTCATTCATGATTAAATATAACTATATGGTGCTATTTTACCTTTTAGTATAACTTTATGCTATAATACTATCGTATGGTAAATAGGCAATATTGGGTCAATTTGCTCGAGAATTTCTGGCGCCGAAGAAGCGTCCTCTGGCTTACCGGCGTGCGCAGGTCCGGAAAAACTTTCCTTTCCCAAAGCCTTCCCCGCATCGAATACCTCGACTGCGAACTCCCCAGCGCCAGGCGGCTTCTCGAAGACCCCGAATCCTTTCTGAAGACCATGCGCGGCAAGCGGGTCGTCATCGATGAGATTCATCGGCTCGCCAATCCCTCCGAACTGCTCAAGATCGCGGCGGACCATTTCCCGGACGCCAAGGTCGTGGCCACCGGCTCATCGAGCCTTTCCGGTTCCTCCAAATTCAAGGACACGCTGACCGGCCGCAAGCTGCAGATCTGGCTGACGCCCATGATCCTGCAGGACCTCGCGGACTTCGGCCGGGAGGACGTCGCGCACCGGCTCCTGCACGGGGGGCTGCCGCCCCACTTTCTCAGCGCCCGGTTCCCGGAGCGTGAGATGCAGGACTGGATGGACGACTACTGGGCCAAGGACATCCAGGAGCTCTTCCGGGTTGAGCGCCGGTCGTCGTTCCTCAGGTTTGTGGAGCTCGTCATGGCGCGCAGCGGCGGCATATTCGAGGCCACGGCTTACGCCGCCCCCTGCGAGGTGAGCCGCAGCACTATCGCGAATTATTTGGCCGTGCTGGAGGCGACCTTCGTCGCGCACATCATTAGGCCCTTCAGCAGCAGGTCCGCCTCGGAAATCATCGCGGCGCCGAAGGTGTTCGCCTTCGACACCGGGTTCGTCTGCTGCTTCAAGGGCATCTCCGGTCTGCGTCCGGACGATATGGGCTTCCTCTGGGAGCATCTGGTACTCAACGAGATATGCGGCCGGACCCAATCCCGCAGAATCCATTACTGGCGGGACAAACAGGGGCACGAGGTCGACTTCGTGTTGAACGGGAAAGCCGGCCGGCTGTTGGCCATCGAGTGCAAGTGGTCGCAGAAGGAGTTCTCACCCCGGAACCTCAAGATATTCATCAAACGCCACCCCCGCGCCGAATGCCTCGCCGTCTGCGCAGATGCAGGCGCCCCGATTACGCGCGACTACGACGGTCTCTCGGTGACCTACCTAGGCCTTCCCGAGCTGTCGGCCCGGCTGGCTGCCGGAGCGTCCCTGCGCTAAGGCCGCAGCAGCCAAAGGCTGTATTCGGCAAAATTGATATAATCGCCCACAAATGGCGACCTCCGCGCCGGACGCCGCGCGGGCGCAAACGGGCCGCAGGCACGCATCCAGGCCCCGCCTCCCGCTCTGGCTGCGCCACGCCCTGCGCACCGTCCTGCACCTGGCCCTGGACGCGGCCGCCGTGGCCGCCTCCTACGGCCTGGCATATCTCTGGCGCTTCCACTCCAAGCGCTGGGTCGCGGCCTTCCCCATGCCCGGGATCGCGCCCGGCTGGAACCTCTACGGCAACCTGCTCTACGCCGCGGTCCCGCTGTGGCTCATGATCTTCTGGTACTCCTCCCGGCTCTATGACAGCCCCTGGATGAGCGGCGCCGACCGGTTTCTCAAGATCGTCAAGGGCTGCCTCCTGGCCACCGTGGCCACCATGGCGGCCACCTACGTCTACTCCAGACTGGAGTACTCGCGCATGATGCTGCTCCTGGTCCTGCCCATCTCCACGGTCCTGGTCTCCTTGAGCCAGGCCCTGGTGCTGTGGATCGATGATTTTGTCTCGCGTCACGAAGACGCCCGGCCGGTCCTCCTGGTGGGCGGCGGCGCCGTGGCCCGGGTGGTGAAGGAGCGCATCCGGCTGCGCCATCCCGAGGCCGAGATCCACGAGCTCCCGGAATTGCCCCAGCGCCGGGAGCTCGAGCGCCGGCTCGGCGAACAGCCTTTCTACGAGATGATCCTGTTCCAGTCTTCCCTTCCCCACGAACGCATACTCGAGGCGGCCGAGCTCTGCGACACGCACGGCGTAGCCTTCAAGATGCTGCCGGACCTCCTCGAGCTGCGCCTGGGCGAGGTCCAGATGGACCACTCCCTGGGCCTGCCCGCCTACCGCATCCAGCACGGCTCCATGACCAGGATCAACTTCGCGGCCAAGCGCGCCTTCGACCTGGCTTTCTGCCTGCTGGTCTTCCTGGCCGCGGCTCTCCCCTGGCTCATCGCGGCTTTGCTCATCAAGCTGGATTCCCGGGGTCCGGTCCTCTACCGGCAGAAGCGCTTCGGGTACAAGGGCCGCGTATTTTACGCCTACAAGTTCCGCACCATGGTCGCGGACGCCGAGGCCCGGCTCGCCTCGGTGAAGGACCGCAACGCCCAGCCGGGGGCCTTCTTCAAGGCCAAGGACGACCCGCGCGTAACCCGCGCGGGCAGGTGGCTGCGGCGCTTCTCCCTAGACGAGATCCCCCAGTTCATCAACGTGCTGCAAGGCGAGATGAGCGTGGTCGGCCCCCGGCCCCTGGCCGTGACCACGGGAGAGCTGGAGCATATCCTGCGGGACTTCGGGGAGACGGCCAGAAAGCGCATGAACATCCTGCCCGGCATCACGGGCTTGTGGCAGGTATCGGGGCGTTCCGACGTGTCCAGCGCGCAGCGCTTCGCCCTGGACATGTTCTACGTCGAACACTGGTCCCTGGGCCTGGACCTGGAGATCATCCTCAAGACCCTCCCGGCCATGATCTCGGCCAAGGGGGCGTATTGACCCCGCCGCGGTTGGCCCGGATTCCGCTGTTGAGCCTTAAAAGGCAGCACGCGCGCATCGGTTCAGAACTGCGCCGTGCGGTCCTGCGGGTCTTGGACTCCGGGGTCTTCATCCTGGGCCCGGAGGTCAAGCGCTTCGAGGCCGAGTTCGCCGCGGCCCTGGGCGCGCGCCACGCCGTGGGGGTCTCCAGCGGCACCGCCGCCCTGAGCATCGCCCTGGAGGCGGTGGGCGTGGGGCAAGACGACGAGGTGGTCCTCCCCTCCTTCTCCTTCGTGGCCACGGCCACCGCGGTCTCGGCCCTGGGCGCCCGGCCCGTGTTCGCGGACATCGACCCGGCCACCATGACCCTGGACCCGGCCGCCGCGGCCCGGGCCGTCACCCGGCGCACCAAGGCCCTCATCCCGGTGCACCTCTTCGGCCAGCCGGCGGACATGGACGCGCTCCTGGCCCTGGCCCGGAAAAAAGGCCTCCAGGTGGTGGAGGACTGCGCCCAGGCGCACTTGACCGCCTACAAGGGCCGCATGGCCGGCGTCATCGGCGACGCGGGCGCCTTCAGCTTCTACCCCTCCAAGAACCTGGGCGCGGCCGGCGACGCCGGCGCCGTCACGGTCCCGGACGCGGCCTTGGCCGAGGCCTGCCGGCAGCTGCGCAACTGCGGCCGGGAGACGGGCGCGCCGGCCTACCGCCACGTCCGGGTGGCCCAGAACTGCCGCTTGGACGAGATCCAGGCCGCGGTCCTCCGGGTCAAGCTCAGGCACTTGGCGGAGTGGACCGCCCGGCGCCGGGACGCGGCATTGCGCTACATCGCAGGCCTCCAGGGCCTGCCCATCATCCTGCCCGATCCCGGCAATTCGGGGACCAGCCACTCCTTCCACCTCTTCGTGGTGCGCTGCGGCCGGCGCGACGAGCTGGCCAGGCACCTGACGCAGCGCGGCATCGGCAACGCCGTCTATTACCCCATCCCCATCCATCGGCAACCGGCCTACCAGGCGCGCGCACCCCGGCCGGCGGCCCTGCCCCAAACCGATGAGGCGGCCCGGACCGCCTTGGCCCTGCCCATGTACCCGGAACTGGGGGAGAGAGAAATCGCCGCTGTGTGCCGGGCCGTGCGGGAGTTTTTTAAGTGCGCGCGGCGCCTACGGCGCCGCGCAACCGCCGCCCCCATATGAGGGGGGCGGGAACGCCGTCGGGGCGGCCAGCCTAATGCCCCGCATCCTCTTCGTTTCCACCTCGACCACGCTGGGCGGCGCGGAGAAGACCCTTTTCTGCCTGGCCACGAGGCTCGACCCCAAGGAGTTCGCGGTCGCCGGCGTGGTCAGCTTGAAGCCCGCGGGCTTCTACGCGCAGCGTCTCGCCGAATCGGGCGTGAAGACCCAGTCTCTGGGCATCCGCTCCCTGCCCTCCCTCAAGGCGGCCCGGGCTCTGGCGGCGATCATCCGGCGCGAGCGGCCCGACGTCGTGCACTCCCTCATGTACCAGGCCATCCAGCTCTGCCGCTTCCTCAAGCGGCGTGCCGGCGTGCCCTTTAGGCTCGTAAGTTCCCCGCGCGTAAGCTACCGCAGCCGCTCGACCTGGTCTTTGGTCGTGGACCGGCTGCTCAAAGGCGCCGACGACCTCCTCATCGCCGAGTCCGACGCCTCCCGCGACTTTCTGATCCGGAAGCTCGGCTACGCCGAGAGCCGGGTGAGGACCATCTACAACGGCGTGGACGTCGCGCGCCGGCCCGCCGCCGGGCTCGAGCGGCAGCGCAAGCGCCTGGAGTTGGGCCTGGGCCCTGACGACGTGCTCCTGGTAGCCGTAGGGCGCCTCGACGCCCAGAAGGGCCACTGCGTGCTCATCGACGCCGTGGCCGAGCTCAAGGGCTTTCCCCGGCTGCGTTGCGCCGTCATCGGCGCAGGCCCCCTGCGGGGCCGGCTCGAGGACCGAATCCGGCGCCTGAACCTGGAGCGGTCCGTCCGGCTCCTGGGCGAGCGCGACGACGTCGACTCCTGGCTTTCCGCCGGCGAGATATTCGTGCTGCCCTCCCTCTGGGAGGGGCTGCCCAACGCGCTCCTGGAGGCCATGTCCCTGGGCCTGCCCGTGGCGGCTTCGGCGGTGGACGGCGTCTGCGAGGCCGTCGCGCCCAATATCAGCGGCCTCCTGGTGCCGCCGCAGGACGCCGGGGCCCTGGCCCGGGCGCTAGCCAGACTCATCACCGACCCGGACCTGCGCCGGCGGCTGGGCGAGGCCGCCCGGACGCGCATCGCCGAGCGTTTCAGCCTGCCCGCCATGATCGCCGGCTACGAGGCCGCCTACCGGGAAGCGCTCGCCCGGCGCCCCGCGAAATAGGCCCTTTCTGTCGCGCGCCGAAGCCGGATTTCAGTCTCGATAATTTTCAAAACGCCTCAGCCTTGACAGCGCAACACTCCCCTGTTATACTTCCAAACACTTGCGTGCCGGCGCGCGATGTGTTCGCGCGTCGTGCGCGAGCATCATCCACGCGCAGGCCGAGGCGCGGGACTCGGACGGCATCTTGCGGCCACTTCGCTTTCTGCGCCTTTGGGGGCTTTGCGCCCTATTAGTTTCGCTCGCGCCGGCGCGCGATGCGACGGGCCAGGGCCAGCCGTCCCCGGAGGCGACGGCATTGGAGCCGTCGTCCCTGGAGGGCGACGGGCAAGGGCTCGTCATCCCTGAAGGGATATCGTTCTCCTCTCCCGCAAGGGGCAGGCGTTCTCCGCCCCCGCAAGGGGCGCAACCCGTCCTCCCCTCGCCGAAGGGGGCGGCGCAGTCCTCCTTCTCCACCCCCTGGGACCCGGATTTCGCCCAGCCGCCCAAGCCCTCCCCGGCCCCGGCCGCCGGGACGATGGCGACCGGCAGGACCTCCTGCGGCCCGGCGGCCGGAACCTTCCTGCTTCTGGACCGGCCCGAGCCGGGCCGCATCCTGGAGCCCGCTCCGGCGCCGGCGGCCCAGCCCCCGCACGAATTCCTCGATTTCGTGAAGGCCCTAAAACCCTTCGCCTACAGCCAGGAGCGGTTCATCCAGGCGCGCAACAACATCGAGGAGGGCCGGGGTCCGGCCGAGCCATCGTCCTTGGAACTCCTGGAGCGCGAGGGGGTGGCGGTCTCCACCGGGGCGACCCTCAGGCCCCCGCCGCCGGAACTGGAGCTCCCGGCCCAGCAGATGAGCCTCTCCATCACCGGCCGCAAGATCATCGGCTTAAGCTTTTCCGAAAAGCGCTATCTTCACGAGCAGACCACGTCGGGCCGGCCGGCCGTCACCAACCTTTTCGACATCCAGCAGCAGCTGCAGCTGCGCATGCAGGGCAAGGTGGGCCCAAAAATCACCATCAACATAGACTACGACGACACCAAGACCAACCAGCAGGACATCTCCATCGTCTACCAGGGCAGCCCCAACGAGGTGGTCCAGAACGTGTCCTTCGGCGACATCGACCTCTCCCTGCCCCCCACGGAGTTCGTATCCTACAACAAGCAGCTCTTCGGCATCCGCGCCGACATAAAGTGGCAGGGCCTCAAAGCCGCCTTCATCGGCAGCCGCACCAAGGGCACCACCAAGTTCAAGGAGTTCGTGGGCAACACCCAGTTCGCGGCCACCGACCTGCTCGACACCTCCTACGTCCGGCGCCAGTACTACGACGTCGCCTTCGGGACCGCGGTGCCGCGTCTGCCCATCCAGGCCGGCACGGAGCAGGTCTGGCTGAGCCAGCTGAATCCCGGCCTGCCCAACGTCAACCAGTCGTCTTTCACGGTCGACGACCTCGGCCTGGCGGGCGCGACCCTGGCCTCGGACAAGTTCGTCCGGCTCTCCCCCGGCATGGACTACACCATGGACTACGTCAACGGCATCATCTTCTTCCGCACCGCCCTGCAGCCCCAGTGGGCGGCGGCCATAGACTACGTGGACGCCTACGGCCGCAGCCTCTCCGCGCAGACCGCCGCCGCAGCGACGGGCGGCAACGGACTGCGGAAGCTCATCAAGACCCCGTCGGACGTCCCCATCCAAACCGTAGCCTGCGCGACCTGCAGCGCGGAGCTGGGCTACCGACGCGAGCTCAAGACCGTCTACAACCTCGGCCAGCCCCAGATCGTGCGCGACAACGGCCACGGCAACTTCATCCTCCAGGTCCTCGACCAGCAGCGCCATGAGACGGGCTCCGCCCTCAATCCGGCCCAAAAGTATCCGGACACCATCACCGTGGACTTCGAGAACGGCGACTTCCGGCTGCTCCAGCCCTTCGCGGTCGCGGGCGATTCCTCCACGCCCGACCCCGACCTCTACTCGCCCACTCCGATTGCCAAACGCATCATCCACGTGGAGTACAGCTATCGCCTGCGGACCTTCTTCCTCGAGCCCTCGATCGTCGCGCAAAGCGAGGTGGTCACGCTCGACAACGTAAAGCTCAACCGCAACGTGGACTATTTCATCGACTACGACTCCGGCTTCATCACCTTCTTCAACCCCGACCGCATCCACCCCCAGTCCACCATCGACATCAGCTACGAGGTCTCCCCCTTGGGCGGCATCTCCAACGAGTCCCTGCTGGGAACCCGGGTCTCCTACGACTTCAACCAGCACGTGTCCCTGGGCTCGACGCTCCTCTACCAGGCCGGGGCCAAGTCGCAGACCGTGCCCAACATAACCGAGCTGGCCCGCAGCCTCATGGTCTACGACTTCGACCTCAAGCTCAAGGACATCAAGCTCCTGCCCAAGCTCAAGGCCAGCTTCGCCGGGGAGTTCGCCCAGAGCCGCCAGAACCTCAACCTCAACGATTTCGCCCTCATCGACAACATGGAGGGCATCAAGCAGGAGGATATGGCCGGCGTCCTCTTCCAGCCCTGGCAGATCGCATCCAACCCCAGCCGGCCGCCGGCCGCCCCCGCGACCATCAACTGGTCCAACGAGGACGTCAAGATCCTGGACATCAACCCGCGCGCCCCGGCCGGGAGCAATGAGACGCAAAAGGTTCTCGACGTCCAGTACGACTTTTCCGCGGCCGGCTCGACCGAAGAAGCCTCCATCGCATTCCCTTTCTCGATCGCGGGGCTGGACTTCTCGCAGAAGACCGTCCTGGAAGTGGTCATGCTGGGCGACGACTCGAGCAACCTCGTCAATTTCCGCCTGGGCGGCATCGCCGAGGACGCGGACGGCTCCGGCATCCTGCGCACCGAGGATGCCAACGGCAACGGCGTACTCGATCCGGGCGAGGATATCGGGTGGCTCTATTTCCCGCCCGGCGGCGCCGCCAGCAAGCGCTACGGCGCCGACAACGGCGTCCTCGACTCGGACGACCTCAACAGGAACGGCCGCCTCGACCCGGACGACGGCTACGGCGGGGATTTCGGCTACATGTGCGCCGCCGGCGAGACCGCCCAGCACCTCTGCGCCTCCAGCTCCGCCGACCAGCTCTACAGCCTGGATTCCAGCACCCACACCAAGCTCGACTTCGGTACGGGCGCCTTGGGCAGCAGCGCCGGCTGGCAGACCTTCCAGATCCCGCTCAACATATCCAGCGCTAACGTCAACCTCTGGACCGCGGTCAAGGACCTGCGCATCTCCATCCGCCAGGCGCCGGGCATGAGCGCGAAGGGCACGCTTAAGTTCGCCCACATCGGCGTGGTCGGCACCACCTGGCAGAAGGGCGCGGCCGGGGACCCGGCCACGGGCCAGACCCAGCTGCAGGCCGAGAGCCTGGTCGCCGCCCCGGTCAACTCCGTGGACAACCCCAGCTACACGCCCATCTACAACGCGGGCGGGGACGCCGCCGAGGTCTTCAACGACCTCTACGGCAGCCTCGCCAACATGCAGAAGCAGTCGGGCGCCAAGAACCTCTCCGAGCAGTCTCTCCAGCTCGACTTCTCGAGCATGACCAACGTGTCGGCCACCGTCTATACCAAGAGGATATTTCCGCACGCCATCGACATCAGCCAGCACCGCCACTTCGACTTCCTGCTCTACGGAAACGCCGGCTGCAACTCCGACGCCTCGCTGTGCAATTCTTCCGATCACCAATTCTTCCTGCGCGCGGGCAACGAAACCAACTTCTTCGAAGCGGCCGTGGACCTCAACTTCAATGGCTGGCGCAAGATCGTCATCGAGCAGACGGACGCCAACAACGACTCGGTCATGGAGAACTGGCGCACGAACCAGTCTTTCGTCCACATCGTCACCTCCGGGACCCCCAGCCTGCAGCAGATCGCGAGCCTTGTCGCCGGGGTGCGCAAGATCGCCGGCCCCGGCAGCACCACCAAGGGCCGGGTCTATCTCGACGAGATATACCTGGCCGACCCGGTGGTGCGCGTGGGGACGGCCCACTCCATGGCCGCGGATTTTGAGCTCCTGGGCTGGGGCACCTTCGGCGCCAAGAACCGCTACATGGACCGCAACTTCCAGACCCCGACCTCGGTGGTGTCCAACCAGGACAACCGCCTGGACTCCGCCTACCTCAACCTCAGGCGCATCTCCTTTTTTCCCATGAGCTTCAATCTCGCCCGCACCATCACGGACACGCCCAACACGGCCCTGACCGGCAACCTCTCCAACCTGGTCAACCAGCTCCAGGGCGGCAAGGTCACCACCTGGAACGGCTCGGCCCAGGGCAACTTCACCCTGGGCGCGTGGCCGAGGCTGACGCTGTCCTACAAGCGCAACCGCACCGAGTACGAACTGCTGACCAGGCTCGACGACCTCACCGACTATGCCGGCTCGCTACAGTACGGCGTACCCTTGAACACGCGGTTTTTGCCCAAGACCGTGGACCTCAACTACGCCAACACGCGCACCCTGACCGAATTCAGATCCCTGGCGGTGCGCGCGCTCCCGGGCAACGCCAACACCGATGATCTCAGCCAGTCCTTGGGCCTGCGTCTGACCTTCATACCTTGGACCGGCTCCTCGCTCAACCCCACCTACAGCCTCACCAAGGTCATGGAGCGGCGCTCGGACCTCGTCGGCGACGCGGAGGTGAGCAGGCGCTACCCCAAGTCCATGACCCAGAGCGCGGGCGTCGCCTCCAACTTCCGGATATTCTCCTGGTTGAACCCCCAGGCCAACTACCAGATCGACATAATCGAGAACAGCATACTCAACGTCTCCACCTTCGTCGTGCAGAACTCGACTTACGTCTTCGACGTCGGCGACCTCAAGACGGTCAACCGCTCCGCCAACGGCTCGGTGAGCCTGCCCCTCAATATCGCGGATATTTTCCCGAGATACAAGCTCCTGCGCTCCGTGAACATCGTCAACGGCTACCAGATACAGGACGGCGACGTCTGGAACAACGTCGAAAGCGGCTATCGGACCAACCTGGGGCTTTGGGTGCGCGCCCCCCTGCGGCCCGCCAGCCCCGCGGCCCAGCTCGCGAGCCGGACCCTGCGCGACACCTTCAACTCCACGCAGCGCTGGTCCCCCTTGGGCGCCTACGACATTACGGGCCGCCTGGCCGCCCTTAAGACCTTCTCTATCTCCAACAACTACGTGCGCGCCATCCAGCGCTCGGAGACGACCGGGACCCTCTCCAAGACCCTCTCCACCACCTTCCCGGACCTGGTCGCCAGCATCAGCCAGGTCGAGCAGCTCTGGTTCACGGAACG
>Ga0315280_10012170_pt1 | contig 10453 bp, 9 predicted proteins | sample YL17G06_40_MG_FD_203697 | JGI IMG/M metagenome (GOLD analysis project Ga0315280, IMG submission 203697) | Sediment microbial communities from Yellowstone Lake, YNP, Wyoming, USA - YL17G06_40 | ecosystem: Environmental > Aquatic > Freshwater > Lake > Sediment | place: USA: Wyoming | collected... | reverse complement strand
CTTGTAGTGCCTGCGGTTGTCTTTGGCGCTTTCTTCGAGGCATATGTGACCGATTTGATTCTACACTGGTTCTATCCCTCTTGAATAGCTTTTTTTGGCACCTCCAAAAGTCCAGCAAATTAAGGTTAAATTGAATCTCGCGCGATAATTCGAATTTGAAAATCCAATTCAATAAAAAAGAGGAACGGTATTCTCGAAACAATGCTTCGAGTAGCCTCCGGGCTACCAATCCACTTGGTCGAATATACCACCTTCATGTCAGCTATGCAGCTCCTTTTCGAAGGCTTTCTCGAAAGCGGCCTTGAGTAGATTGTACTTTCCGCCGATGTAGGGGAAGAAACAGAGCCTAGCCAACACGAAGTCGGCATGACCAAATTGGCGAGCCTGATTTAAAGCAATTCAACGATTTGAGAAGAATTATAAAAATGAGAAGAATGAGAAAGATCGAAAACGATTCGGGTGCAGAAGTGGATCTGTAGATAACTGCTCAGAAAATACGGGTTTAAATCATACTTTATGATATGTATTATAAGATCACAAAAATGTGATATTGTGATATAAATGAAAACGGACAAATTACTTAAGAGACTCTACTTAGAAGGAAAAGAGTTCATTACATCGACGGAGCTTAGACGATACTGCGAATCGACCGAAATCAATTATGACACGGCAATCAGGCATCTGATCCCAAGAGGATACTTGGTACGAGTTTTCCGTGGCGTCTTCTACATAAAGTCGCTCGAAGAAATCAAAATTGGAAGAACTAAGTATAACCACCTGGAACTCGTGGCGAAAGGCCTAGAATTCAAGGACGTCGAGAGTTGGTATTTCGGCTTTCATACAGCTCTCAAGCTTAACAATATGACGCATGAACATTTTGCGATCGAGCATGTTGTAACTGACAGGATTTTCTATGCCAAGCCCGTAAACATAGCCGGCACCAAATTCAAATTCACGAAGCTTGCATCCCCACTCACCAAATTCGGCGTAACAGAAGACGGACTAAGATACTCAGATGCAGAGAAGACGGTTCTCGACTTCATCTACATCTGGAGATATAATGGAATTCCCAAAGAAAAGATAATTCTCGATATTACAGAGTGGACCCAGAACATCTCAAAAAAGAAAATCGGGGAATACGTAAAAAGGTATCCCAAAACCGTTAGAACGATCATAGAGGAGGTTCTACGGTGAGAAGAGATTTTGTGAATGAGGTTGGCAGGCTTCAAAAGATTAGAAGAACAGACATGATAGAGAAGGATCTCCTCCTTCATCAGATGCTACTCGACCTTTCAAACAATGAATTCTTCTCCAGCAACTTCCTCTTTAAAGGTGGCACATGCCTGATCAAATGCTATCTCGGATACTTCAGGTTCTCCGAGGACATAGACTTCACTTGGAAGGATCAGAGAGTCTTTGAAGGCAAGTCTCAAAAAGAGATTAGAAGTTACCTATCAGGAGTCATAGATGCACTAGGGGAAGTTTTCGAGAAAATAGTGACGAAACGAGGTCTGGATTTCAAGTGCGAAAAACATAATCGAGTATACGTTGAATTGGGCGGAGGAAACAAAACCTGTACGTTCAAGATTTGGTTTCAGTCAGAGGTACTCAACCGCAGAAGCTTCATGAAAGTTCAGATAAGCTTTGTCGAAAGAATGTATTTCGCTCCTCAGAAAACAGAGTTGCAGACCTTGCTAAGCAAAGAACATGAGGAGATTAGCACTCTCTTCCCGGAGTACTCGGAGTATCTACAGAGAACCGCTTTTGATGCCTACGACATAAATGAGATACTGTGCGAAAAGGTTAGATCAATTCTGACGCGAAAGGGCACAAAAGCCCGTGACTTCATAGATGTTTACCTGATATGCAAAAACGTGGGCGTTCGCCTTGAAGATGTGCGTAAGTATATCATCAATAAGACACAGTTCGTTCTGAATCTTTATGAAAAGTACAGAAACAACTTAGCGGAGAAAAAAGACTTAGTCACGTCAGGAAGAGCGTTTACGTGGGGAGAAGAAAGGGAGCTTTTGCTAGTTGCTATCGATGAAAAAGGATTCTATAAATTCTTGGAAAGCTTCACCGTCTTCTTAAAGAAAGTCATAGAAGAGTTGATTTGAAGAATCGCTGTCGTAGGACAGGACTTCCGGCCGAAGAGCTGTTTCGGTAAGCATTTTTCTATGAATATTCCAGATACGTGAAAGTTCGAGGTAAAGACTTTAACCAGAGTAAAAAAGAGGGGTTGTGGAGATTTGCGGGCGACATCTCCACGTATAGTAGGGTTCGAATCCCACCCCGCACCAAGAATGTTCTCGGCTCATTTTCGTCCACGATTTTTGGCACAAGGTTAATCTACAGTTTTCCACCAAACTGATACCTGTGGGTACTTCTGTTTCATGTAGTCTGTTTGTAACCACCAAGATCCTCTGCCGTTCACCTCGAAAGAATTACAGGTTGACCGCAATTCTGTAGGAACGTTATTGAAATTACAGTAGCCTCCTCCCATAGGATATTTTGGATCAAAGAATTCAGGATCTTTAAAACGTTCACACCAAACACATTGTCTCCTTATTGTAACTCTCTTTAATTCCACAGGTTCAGCTTTTTCATTCATTTTAAGAACTGGCGCAATTATTTCTCCTGTGCTATTGTCAACCTCAATATGTAACATAGCACTCTTAAGAGCAGAAATGACCAACTCATTTTTACTAGCTGCCAAAACCCTTGCTAATGACAAGCGCAACTCTAAATTGTTTAGATCAATAATAGTACAAAGCCCCTCAAAAGCAGCGTCTCCCCCAATTTTCATTAAAGCACGAATCGCTGCTTGACCAGCCCACTTGACCTCAGTATTCCAGAATCTTTCATTCATTAATCTTCTATCAGTCTCTTTGAGCATATTAAGCAACGGTCTGACAGCCCTCTTGTCACCGATATTTCCCAATTCCTTTGCTGTTTTAGACAAGGAATCTACAATCTTACGTACAGGGTATATGGAACCTTCACCTTGAAAGGGGGCCTCCTGCAAATCTTCTATGAGTTTGCTCAGAAAACCAACCAACTCGTCAACACTCTTATCTTCCCCCATTGTCGTCACCAAACAATCGTTATCTAAAATAACATTAATAACTTCATTGAAAATCAATCAAAAAACAGAATCAGACAACATGCATAGAAGCATGGTGCCTCAGTCATTACCAAAGAAAGTAGATTCAAAAATAAGGGGAGTGGAGCATAGCGGGAGATACCTCCACTTATAGTGGGGTGCGATTTGCACCCCTGCACCATCTTCGAAAATTCAGTTTTATGCCATGTATGGGGCGCAAAACTAGGGGCGGTAAAGCAGCGTCTTTCGTCAGCTTTTCTACCACATGAAGGTGTATTTGGCTCCGTCCGAGTCGAAGAATACGATTTTTGTGTAGGCTTGTGTGGACTTCAGCATGACATATCCGTCTGCTCCCTGCGTGAACACTATCCCGTCTTGGGTTAACACTATGCCTGTGCCGTTGACCTGCACGATGTTGCTGTTGAAGGGCGGCGTCAAGACCTCGGAGCCGAGAAGAATCTTGTTTATCATGACTTGTCCTGGAGGCCCTCCAAGGTAGGTGAAGTGTATACGGTAGACCCATTGCTTCCCGGTGGCGTTGTAATCGAGATATGCAGGAAAACATGCAGGAGGGGGGCCTGGAGCGTAAGGCATTTGGAGCCTGCTGCCCCCGCCAGGTGCTGAAATGCCTATGTTGAAAGGGGGACCCGGGTTAGCCTGGACTGGGATGATCAGCATAAGGATGAGGGGTGTGAGCGTTAGGAGGGCGAGGAAGCTTTTCAGGTTTCGCTTCTTCGTCCATTTGAGGCCTTTGACCTTTCGCAGAAGGCTTGTGGAGGCGGAGAACAGCGTTGAAGACAGCGTTAGTCCCTGCCCTATCAAGGGAAGAATGAGGAATAACATTTCCTCAGTGTCGATGATTGGGAGATACTTCTTGAAGAGCAGTGCAGAGTCGGTCATGATGAAGAGAGACTTAGCCATACCGAGGAAGGAAAGTGCACTGACGACTAGTAGGACGCACTCAAAGATCAGCCTGTGCCTCTTGCTTAGGAGAAGATAGAAGGCGACGAGTAGAAAGAACCAGATGGGAAGCAGGTACATGAAAGCTGCTGGAGGAAAGATAAATACAGGTAGGACAGCGACGACGGTGCGCGGAGCTAAGACGACCAACGTTAACAGCCCTAGGAGACGCCTAATCGTGAGCAGACCGGAAGAAAGTCTATTGGACTCCTTCCCCAGACCTACGCCGCAATAGGGACAGAGCTTAATGTCAGCGGGGTAGGTGGAGAGGTCGGCGCCACACTCAGAACACTTACGTGGTATAGGGGGTTGTGGAGGCGCTTCAGCCTTCTTTGGAGCAGCCTCGTATCTCTGTTCCAGTCTTCTTTGAGCTCTTTGCTTAAGGGAGGCCCAGACGAAAAGTCCTACGCCGACGAATACGATGACAAGTGAAACGGGCATCAGAAATGAGTCGATTATGAATAGGACAGCCATACCGATGAGGATGAGCAGGATGCCCAAACGCTTGCTAGACAAGATTCTGCCTCCCGACGCAGGCCTGTGAATACTAACGTTTTCGACCTTCGTACATAGAGGATGTTGCTTTCTTTCTCTTTTCTTCTTCTTTTAAAGTTACATCTTCCGTTTCTTCCGACGTGTTCATCTCAACTGATTCTCCGGATTCAGCCAATTTACACGCCTCGCTTGGACCTATTATCATACGCGTGCAATCATTTTCCTAATCTCTTTCCCGTTCTCGATGAAGTTCCTATACTCACTGTAATTCTTGAATGCCCGCAAGAAGATGATTCTCAGCTTCTTGTCCACGCAATAGACTATGTGTACGTCATCTACGGCAAACGGTTCTGGGATACCCCGCGCCCACAGACGAGTCCTTGTACAAACTCGATGACCTAGTTATGCAATTGCTAATGTTGCGGCTAGGATTTCTGTATCGGCGTTTCTACCCAGCATCTTGCGTCGTGAAGCTTCCCTCTGAGCCCTCGATAGGCTCCTCCCTTCATGAATAGTGAGGGCGGGGGAGCTTTTCGTGCTTCGTAAACCAATCTTTTTCCTGCGATGCAGTCGCCAACCTCAGTATGCACGGTCACTCCGACTCCGCCCCTTTTATCCTGCCTTTCGCCATCAGCTGCTTAACCGCCTCGAAAACAGTCTCAAGCTCCAACCCATAGTGGTCAGCTATGTCGCTTGGGTAGACTGCCCCTCGATGTTCGTCAAGATACCTCTCTATCATCTTCTTGGCCTCTTCAACCGAGGCTTCTCTGACGCTGACGATCTCGGTCTCCCCAAGCATCTCAAGCTCGTCCTCGATGGCCTTCCTTGTAAACTCCGAGAAGTTGAGGAACAGCCCCTGATCAACCAGTCTCTTTATCTTCATGTATGTCGACTTAGGGACCTTGCTCGCCACTTGGTATGAAACCTCTTCCTGCGTTGTCATGCAAACATCTTCTGGTACACAAGGATAAACATGTGTAACCGCTTTTAAACCTTCCATTTCCTAGCAACCACCAACACAAACCAGAAAAGACGCTCCAGGCTAGTATTGACCTCTGCCTGCTTCCAGATTCGTCTGAATTAACCGATTTTGCTTCTAGCGTGTCAAAGGAAAACCATGCTATCATTTCTGGCTCCGTTCCGGGTTTTTTCGTAAGCTTCAAAACTGGGGGCTTCATACACAGCGACTGTTAGGTGTTCTTGACGGACATTCCAGACTCCAAGCACGCCAGGGTTGGTCTTTTGGCTTTGTGAAAAAATTTAGAAAGAAGAGGATGTCTCAAAATCATTCCAACTATTCAAAGGTATTCGCATTCTTGAGAAAAAAGTCGCTAGGATTTGATAGGTAAGCAATTACAAAACTATTTATTTTTGTACTTCCTTACTAGTCGGCATGAAATGGGAAAACGAAGCTCTGAAAACTATCAGATCTAATTTTGGGCGTGGAATTTTTAGTACAAGAGATGCATTTAAAGTTCTAAATAAGAAAAAGGGATACTCTAAAGGAACAGTATATCGTGTTCTTCATGATCTCTGTAAGAGAGGCTTCACAGAAAAATTAGGAAGAGGGATATACAAGGTTAGTAAAGTTGTTGAACTCAAAGAGAGCATGATAACGTCTGATAAGCTCACAGTAGAGCTTATTCCAGGCCCGCTGACCAAGGCAAGAGATTTGCTTCGAAATAAGGGGGTCGAGTTCATGATAACTGGAGGTTCGTCACTTTATCGCTTTTTCCACCATTTACCCAAGCGTCTTATTCACTTGGTATATGTTGAAAAAGGATCTGGCGAGGTAGCTGCCAACCTGCTGAGGGAAGATGGGTTAAGGGCTTTACTTAATCCTAGTCGCAGTGAAATCAATGTAGCACTAGAAAATTTTCCAGAACGAGATGTTTTTGTGGTAAGGGAGTTTTCTGAGCTTGTTGGTAACATTAATGGAACTGCCAGCTTGGAGCGCGCTTTGGTGGACTTATACTTCGAGAGCACAAGAGAAAGAATACCTTTTTCTGAAGAAGAAGTAGGACGCATTTTGTTTAAAGTCCTGAGAACCGAGCCCGTCAGTATAAGTCATCTGTTTATGCTAGCAAGTAGAAGAGGAATAAGGGAGGAAATGGAAGCGATAGCAAAGTTCATTCAGCCTGGACTCCCACTAAAAGTCAGAGGCGCAAACAAGCATGTAAAAAAGGTTCTTAGAGCTATAGAGGCATACCGATGAGACTTATTTGCGATACGAAATATTTTATTGAAAAAGAGATTTTGAAAAGAGCTAAAAAGTATGAGTTTCCAAATCCGTTAGCAGTCGAAATATTCTTGTGGGATTGCGAGCTCGCCGCGCAGCTTCAAGATGCTTGTGCTGACATCGTGCTTAAAGGAGGAGCAGCTGCTCAATTACATCTTCCTTTAGAAAACCAGAGAGGAAGCATCGATATCGACGTAGCTTCTCCTTTAACGAAAAGTGGTGCTGCTGAAATCGTTCAAAAAGTTAGCAAATCTCTTGAGGGGCATGTAAAGTTCGAGTTACATAAACCGAAGAAGCCAATCCCAAAGCTTCCTCTTATAACCTATTTTGCTAAAACTCCTACAAAGCTAGATTTGACAAGAAAGGAATTGGAGATAAAGATTGACGTTTCTCTAGAAAGTCCTGATTTGCCTAGCTTAATACTTAAGAACGCTAAGACTTTTGCAGCTGATGTTAAAAAGATGAAGTGCTTAACAGCCGGAGCGTTGGCAGGCGATAAACTCCTGACACTTGCAAAAGGAAGCATAGGCATGAGGCTTGAGGCAGATTATCCAAAGCAGATTTATGACGTAGATGCACTGCTAGAAAAATGCAAGATTTCAGACAAGTTTGTGAATGAAATGTTGACATCAGTCAAAACACTCACGCAACTCGAAGCTTCGTATAGAAACATAAATATCAGTTCAAGCGATGCCCTAGGAGATGTCATAAAAACAATGGATGAATATTCGCTTGTTGACACAACTGGTGGAAATTCCAGCATTAAGAAGAATATTGAAAGATTCCAGCAATTCTTCGTTAATAATAACCAAAGGAAACCATTCTATGGATGGAGTTCCAAATCCTTGAAAATTAGATTCCTTGCTACTTTGATTCAAGAACACATTGCGAATAAATTAAGCGATACCGATGTTGCTAAAGCTATTGGCCAGTCCAAGAATATTGGAGAACGACTCTACAAGATTTCTGGGACGGATGTTTCACAAGTAAGGAAGAGGCTCTTAGGTCTTGCTCAAACCAAGATTCCATACTTTAAGGAAATGAGAGGAAGCCACTCGACAGAGTTTTCTGGCAGGTCATAACAGTGGAGAATCTTCCCAGCATTGAATCAATATTGTAATCTTGTTTCAAGAACCAATGAAGGCGCCCCTTTTCGAGTTGCTCGAGTAAAAATTCTGATGCTTAAAAACCGTCCGAAAAAGTGTCGATATACGTTCGAATCTCCTTCAGGCTACCACCGCTCAAGCGTGAATTTATACCAAATTTCCCCCCTTTTTTGTTATTTTTCGACGCGCATGTCTTGTTCGTCTAATTACTTCATTCTGTTTCCAGATGGTAAGAAAATCATTTTCTATCCCCTTGACCGCGTCAATAAATAAATCCGAGTCAAAGCGACCGCTAAAATCTACATATATGTTGCTCATCTTTCCAGCTCATCGCGCAGTCAAATACGATTGCTTCTGCCAGACAATAAAGTCTTATGACATCAGATTTCATATTTACGGAACCAGTCTCCTCGGCTTTAGCGCACGCGCTGCGCGCTATATCCCTGTTAAAAAGCATAAATCATAGCCTATGCGATGAGTTCCTAGTAAATGTCGGTGCCTAGAATACAAAACCCAGAAAAGGGATAGCAGAGATAGCAGAAAATGACCGTTTCTTGTATATATAGCGTGCGCAGGCTGATTTGAGCCGATTCAACAAAACTAGAGAAGTTAAAGAAAGTTTTGCTTTTTTAAATGACTGTTAAAAATATTGAAGTATTCCCTATGCTTGTAATAAACAACAAATGGAGTGTGGTTGGAGAAAGTTAGGAAGCTTCGATAACTACAGTTGTTGCTTATTACAGGAATCAGGTAATAAACTTGTCTTGCATTGGGCAGTCATGCAAAAAATTAAGCGTCGTCGGTGTTGTGCTATTCACCCTAATTCTGGCAAGTTGGAATCCCACGACTTCATCTGTTCAGGCTTTGCCTACGACGAATACTCTTCTTCTTCCCTCCATCGCTGATTCTTATGTAGACAGCAAGAATTTGGTTGTCGATTCGAGAGTGAATAACAATTATGGAAGACTTGAAAGGTTGGAAGTCTATTATTGGCACGGTTTTGGAGTCATAACTGAAGAACGCTTCACATACCTCATGTTCAACTTGCCAGATTTCCCAAATGGAACCAACATCAGATCAGCATGTCTAAAACTGTATGCGAAAGAAGCAAGTGTAACTTTACGGGTAGCGGCGCACTATTCTTCAGACAATTCTTGGAATGAAACAAGAATAACATGGAACAATAAGCCACAATGGACGATACAATCTACTTATTCGCTAGCTGTAGCAACTCCGAATAAGTGGTACAGCTGGGATGTTACAAAAGACGTAAAAACTACACTCCAAACGGCTGACAAGTTTCTGACAATAGTCATGATTCCCGATGAGACTGGCGATCTGGACGCGACTGTTCATTTCTATTCGAGAGAGGGGCCTGAAAACTTTAGACCATATCTTGAAATAACCTATGACAAGATAAATCCAATACTGTCCTTAGATCCCGTTGGGGACAAAGGGCTTCATGAAGCATTTAGGATTTCAGGAAGCTTCGCTCCAGCCAGGCTAGGTATCACAATTACTTTAACAATCACGGATCCTGATGGGCAGGCTGAAGCGAGAACAGCAAAGACTGATTCGCAAGGAAATTATCATATTGATTATGCCGCCAATAAGGAAGGACTTTGGAAAGTTATTGCAAAAAGTGAAAGCGATCAATTCTTTGAAGAATCAACTAGTTCTGAAGTATCCTTCAATGTCAGACCAGACCCCTTGATGAAGTTTTTAAGCGATTGGGGTTGGCTAATCACATTGATCGTAATAGCCGTCATAGTTGCCGTCTACTTGGATATTAGGAGTAAGAGGTCGAGATGGGCATAGTTATCATCCAACCTATTCTTTGGTGAAGTATTGCTTTCAGACTTTTTCGTAAGAGCGTCTCCAGTATCTTGCTTCGGCTCGGTTTTGCCTCGGTCCTCTTCAGGTCTTTCACGCACTCCTGCTCGTATACCTTCTTGAAGTCTTCGTAGAGCCTGCGGATCTCTGGAGGATCCCCATACGTCAGCAGTATCTTCCCTCCGTCTTCTCGAGGACTCCGCGCAGATCCCTATGATCCCGCTCCGAGAAGTTGTGGCGGTAGTAATCTAAGCCGTAGTAAGGAGGATCGCAGAAGAAGAAGGTCTCCGGCGTGTCCCAGTTCCGGAAGCATATTCTGAAGTCCAAAGCATCAATATAGACGCTCTTAAGGCGATCTGTGATCTGCTCGATTCTTTCCATCCTAGACCAAAAGATGTCCGGTGCGTGTTTATGCGCCTTCCTCTTGTAGGCCAAGGAGGCGCCGTAATTGCCTCCGAAGCTGCACCCGCATGTCCAGGTATAGGTGCCTTGCTAACCCGAAGAGGTTCCAGCGTATCGGAGACACACCCGCCTAAAGGTTCTATCACGGTCTTGAATCAATACGAGTGCTAAGCCTTCATTCCGATAGAGCTTACGGAATATGTTGAACGCAGCAGAGAGAACTGGGCTTAATACAATTGACGATTTTAATAGCCTCAACACGATCTCAACTAAAATTAAGGAGAGGTTGTTTTCAAAAACTCCTCCACTTCCCTA
>Ga0315280_10012169_pt1 | contig 10457 bp, 11 predicted proteins | sample YL17G06_40_MG_FD_203697 | JGI IMG/M metagenome (GOLD analysis project Ga0315280, IMG submission 203697) | Sediment microbial communities from Yellowstone Lake, YNP, Wyoming, USA - YL17G06_40 | ecosystem: Environmental > Aquatic > Freshwater > Lake > Sediment | place: USA: Wyoming | collected... | reverse complement strand
CAATTGACTTGCACGCCACTGTCAGTTTGATGATAAAATGGTGGACCGGGTGGGACTTGAACCCACGACTCCCTGCGTGCAAGGCAGGTGATCTGCCGCTAATCTACCGGCCCTCTGCGGTATAGGAGATGATGGGTATTTTTATGTCTTTTTACGACGTTTCCAATCCTAGTTCCGGTACATATCATACTTTATGAATAAACTAACACAACATTCTAATTGTAGACCTTGGAATAGGACTTAGGGACTGAACCATGAAGATTTGTGACTTGGGCCCCCTAGTATCGACCATGAATTTGAATGATCCTTTGATAACGGCGCTTCACATACTAGGCAACACCAAAGGTCACTACAGGGTCGTGGTCGTAAACGAAGAAGGGAAGGTGCATGGCCTCATAATAGGTAGAAGGCTACTCGAGATACTTCTTGGGAGGAGAGGGTCTTCTATAAGGGCGAAGAAAGGTTTCGAGAGCGTGCTCCAAGAGCCAGTTAATTTATTTATGGACGAAAGCTACCAGATCTTCCCCGAAAACACTGATGCTGAGACAGTAATCAAGTACATGGTAGAGAATGCCCTGGGACATGTGATCTTGGTAGATCAGGCAGGCGCTTACAAGGGTATCATTGAGGAATCCTGCATCTTGAATAGGTTGAGGGGGAAGAGGTTCGGGCTTCAAACAAGGAACATAATGAGCGAAAATGTCCGCATAATAGACCCGAAGGCAACTATACGCTATGCGGCGCAGACAATGATAGACAATAGGGTGAGGCGCCTTCCTGTGACCTTGAAAAGTACCATCGTTGGGATCGTCACGGCATCCGACATCATCAGACATATAATTCGACAAGAAGGTAAGACAGGCAAGCTCGGACTATCGGATGTGGCGAGGATACTCGACGAGGGAGTGGCCAAGGTAATGAGCCAAAACGTTCATTCAATCCAACCAGATTCCGATGCAGGAGAGGCCTTGGACAAGATGGTTAACCTAGATGTAAGCGGTCTGCCAGTCGTATCAAAGGAAGGGCAACTGTTTGGCATAGTCTCGAGGGTAGACTTCATCAAGATTGCCAAACTGAAAGGCGTCAGCACAATAGTTGAGATGATGGCATAGATGGTGCGCATAGAAGACTACACCCCGATAGTCGGGGCGGGAGAGGTTGAGAGCATAAAGGAGATGGCAGAGCACGTCAGAGGCGCCAAAGTGGAACATATTAACGCCACATCTTTCGGCGGAGGGGTGGCAGAGATCCTCAACCGCCTAGTTCCGCTTGCGCGGTCGGTCGGCATTGATGCAGAATGGAAGACGCTGAGCGGGGACGAAGATTTTTTCCTAACGACCAAGCGGATACACAATGCCCTGCAGGGGGATGGTACAATCGAGATATCGGAGGGCATGATGAGGCACTACATCGATACAAACGACCTTAACGCGTCCAAATTGAACGACAGCAGTGAAGTTGTTGTAATACACGATCCACAGCCACTCCCCATGATAGACCATAAAACGACAGGAAAGTGGGTGTGGCGGTGTCACATCGACACCTCAAGCCCAAACATCAAGGTCTGGAACCTGATAAATGGTTACGTAAAAAAGTATGACGCTGCCATCTTCTCTCTAGAGAAGTACGTGCCAGAAGACTTGGCACAGATGAGGGTTCTAATAGATTTCCCGACGATAGATCCGCTCTCCGCAAAGAACGCATCCATGAGTGCCTCCGAGGTATTGAAGATCTTGGAGAGGTACGGGATCGATCCAGACAGGCCCATAATAGGCCAGGTTGCGAGGTTCGATCCGTGGAAGAATCCACTGGGGGTGATCGACACCTATCGCAGGGTTAAGGAGAAGATACGGAATGTGCAACTGATAATGATCGGATCCTTTGCGAACGACGATCTTGAGGGGACAGAGTGGCACAACCGGACGGTGAGATACGCACAAGGCGACAAAGACATACACATCCTCACGAACCTAGAGGGGGTCTTGGATAAGGAGGTGAATGCTTTCCAGAGGTCCTTCAACGTCGCGTTACAGCTGTCGCTGAGGGAGGGCTTCGGCCTTTCCGTTACGGAGGCATTGTGGAAGGGAGTCCCAGTCGTTGGAACAAAGGCAGGAGGAATTCCCCTTCAAGTCATCGACGGCGTGACGGGTTATCTTGTTGGGAGCCTTGAGGAGGCAGCAGATGCCACTAGGCAACTGATCAAGAGACCGTGGGCGGCGAGGGAGTTGGGATATGCAGGGATGCAGCTCGTCAGACTGAATTTCCTAATAACCAAAGGGCTAAAGAGCTATCTTAGAATGCACATAGAGCTCGTCGGTAAGTGAGCTGTTCTTTTTAAAGACAACTTACATCAGAGCTGAACACCTCTCGATGTTTCAGCGGTCGTGCAAAAGAAGTGAAAGGGAGGCTTCCCAACCATGGCGGCTGTGACGTCCTATTAATTGAGAGATTAGGTAGGGAAAAAGAGGGACGGTCAAAAAGCGAGATCCTTGCAAAGGGGCCCACAGAATCATCGATTTGATGTTTGTTTTGATTTGTGCTTTGGAGACGCTTTGGAGGCTGCTTCAGCTGCCACCCTAAGCAAGGGTTTTAAATCATTATATTTAATATGATCCGAGACGATAGACGTAGAAAGGCCGACGTTCATAGTCTCCAAAGGAATGCTTATCCTCTCCCTAAATTTTTGGAGATCTTCACAGATTGTGTACAAGACGTACTCATATGCACCAACAGTGCTGTCCACGCTCACAATCCTTGGATGCTTATTGAAGAATTCATATAGTTTTGTGCGCATGCCTTCTTCGCTTACGAAAGGAGTGGTGCTCGAGTAGGCGGTCACGTCGAAGCCCAACTTTGACCAGTCAATTTCGATGGTAAACTGCTTAATCACGCCCTCCTTGATCATCCATTCAATTCTTCTCGAGACCATCCGCTCATCAAGATTTAGGGTCTTCCCGATATCCTTGATCTTCATTCGGCTATCATCAAGCAACATCTCAAGGATCTTAAAGTCGGTCTGATCCGGCTTAACTTTCTCTACCATAATGGAGAACCCACCTTTACATTAATATGTAACTAGAATACGTTTTATTTAAATTTTGTGCTATAAGACTGCATCTATTACTATATTAGTTGTATTTTTGCCGAAAAATTTTTATATAATGTGCTATTCCATAGCACATGGGTAATAGCATTGAGAAGGCAGCTTGTCATAAGGCTGAGGCGCATAATCCAGCGAAGGTCAAGGAGCGTCCCAGTCCGGGTTCCAAGAAAGAGGCGCAGGATAGGAAGACGCGACAACCTAAGCAAGCGGTTGGAGAAGGCGTGGGACAGCCAAGTCGAGATCTACGATCCTATCCTCTGAAAAGGCCACTATGGAGAGCTTGCTAGAACCCGTCTCATCCACTCAAAGTTAGGATTCGGGGGCAGCATAGTTGATCAGTAAGATTTTGGTCGCGATAGACGGCTCTGAACAGGCGGAGAGAGCGCTGTTATGGGGACTTGAACTCGCGGAGAGGTGCAATTCCAAGGTTTTGTTAGTGAGCATTGCAGAGCCGGTAGTCGTACCTTTAGCTCCAAATGCAACAATGAACCCTATGCAAGCCACTGCAATACCCCCAGATGTAATAGACTCTTACGAAAGAGAGTTGAAAGCGCGCTATATGGAAGTTCTTTCAATTAGTTATGAAAGGGCGAAGATGAATAAACCCAATGTATACATCGAGACCAGGCTTGAGGTCGGGAGCCCAGCTAAGAAAATTATTGAGGTAGCAAGGGAGGGCAACTTTGACATTATCGTAATGGGCAATAGGGGCCTTGGGGGGATAAAGCAACTTCTGCTTGGAAGCGTCAGTAAAAAGGTAGCCGACGAAGCGCATTGCCCTGTTCTCATAGTCAAGTAATCGAATTTTCACTTCCCATTGGCAATGGATATCAGATCGGTCAGCAGGGCGTAGCCAGTTGCCCGCCGACCAGCCCCCGGTCCCACTATCGTAATATTACCCAGGCAGTCCGTCTCGAATGTAAGGGCGTTGGTTACCCCCATAATATTGGCGAGAGGGTCGGATACTGGCAAGGGTATCGGAGAGACCTCTGCCAAGATGAAGTCACCCTTCTTCTCCGCACGGGCTATCAGCTTTATCCTCTCGCCACAATCCTTTGCGCTCAGGACCTCCTCCGAGGTTATTGATGAGATGCCCTTTCTCTTGACCATGTCCGGCCTAATGTTGGCTCCTAGCAGTACGTTGGACAGTATCGTGATCTTCGCAACTGCGTCGCCGCCCTCCACGTCCATCGTGGGATCGGCCTCGGCATACCCCAGCCGCTGGGCTTCTTTCAGTGCATCTTTGTAATCAAGCCCCTTCTCCATTTCCGAGAGTATGTAGTTGGTCGTGCCGTTGACAATCCCTCTTATGGAAGACACGGAGCACCCCGCCAAGGCGCCGTCGAAGAGGTTGAAGGTAGGCGTACCGCTCAGCACCGTGCCCTTGAACTTGAGCTTGACCTTTTTCTCGTCTGCGAGCTTCATCAGTTCGTGGTAGTATAGTGAAATGGGACCCTTATTTGTGGTAACCACGTGCTTCCCCAGTGAGAGAGCAGTCTTTATGTGGCTGTAGCCGGGCTCGCCGTCCACGATGTTCGTCCACGTGACCTCAACTATGGCGTTTGAGGAACTCTCCCTGATCGTTTCGATGGCGGACAGACCCTTCTTCTGCGCCGGGAGGGCCTCTAGGCTCGTTCTTGCCTCTGCGAGTTTCAACGCCTCCCTGAGGTCTATTCCCTGGTCGTCGAGGATGGAGCCAGCCTTTATGTCGGATATGGCAACCACACGCCACTCCATGCCATACTTCTTCAGTTCCTCCCTCTTCTCCAGAAGAAGGTCCGCTAGGCCCCGACCGACGGTGCCGAAGCCTATGAAGGCGAGGTCGAATCTCATAACTGTCGCCGTTCAGTAATGTCTAGCCTGATTTTAAATATCTATCGAATGTCGATAACCATCGGCATAGAGTACATTTTAGCAAATCGGTGATAAGTTGAAATATTGCTTTGTTATATCATACGGTCGAGATGGTAAAAATTGGTTGAGATCGTACTCTTCTTTGAGCTGCACCAGCCGAGGAGGTTCAGGCGGCAGTTCGGGAAGACGCTGCCTCTAGAGTCGGAGAAGCTCGAGGACATATACTTCGACGACGAGTTGAACAGGGAGGTCTTCGAGAGGGTTGCAAGGAAGTGCTACATCCCGGGTCTCAAGAACCTCATTCAGAGCGCGAAGGAGGGCGGATTCAAGTGTGCGCTCGGTCTCTCGGGCATCTTCCTTGAGCAGTGTACCTGGTGGAGCCCCGAGATCCTCGAATTAATCCGCGAGCTGGTGGGGACGGGTGCCTGCGAGCTCACGGCTCAGACGTACTTCCACTCCCTAGCAAGTATGATAAACGCGGAGGAGTTCAGGGAGCAGGTGGATGCGCAGAGGAAGGTCCTGAAGGACCTCTTCAACGTCAGCCCCTCGGCGGTGGAGAACACCGAGTTCATCTACAGCAACGAGATCGCCAAGATGTTCGAGGGGATGGGCTTCAAGGTTGCCCTGACGGAGGGCGTGGAGAGGATATTGGGCTGGAGGTCCCCCAACTTCCTGTACCGTGCCAAGGGGGCGAACGTCTCTGTTCTCATGAGGAACTACAGGCTCTCGGACGACATAGGGTTCAGGTTCACCAGCAGGGACTGGCCCGGTTGGCCCCTCACCGCGGAGAAGTACTCGGAGTGGCTCTCCAAGATCAACGAGGATCTCGTCTTCCTGGCTTTGGACTTCGAGACCTTCGGGGAGCACCACTGGTCGGAGAGCGGGATACACAACTTCATGAGGGCTCTGCCCAGGGAGGTCAAGAAGTACAAGTGGCTCGAGTTCGCCACCCCCACGGAGGCCGCGAAGAAGCTCAAGCCGGCGGACGAGGTAGACGTGCCGGAGGCGATATCATGGGCCGACCTGGAGAGGGACACGTCCGCGTGGCTGGCGAACGAGATGCAGAGGCACTGCTTCGACGTCCTGCGGTACATAGAGCCCATGGCGAAGAGCGTGGGGAACAAGTACCTGAGGACGTGGAGGCTCTTCACGACAAGCGACAATTACCATTACCTTAGCACGAAGGGCGGGGGTGCCGGGGCGGTCCACTCGTACTTCAGCCACTACAACAGCCCCATAGAGGGGTTCCTTACGTTCACATGGGTCCTGACCGACTTCAGGTATAGGGTCTACACGGCCATGGGTGACAAGGCGAGGTACTACAGGATGCTCTTGGGGGACCTGCCCGAGAGCCACGCCTTCCACTTCTACACGGGATTTGCCAGACCCTTGGGCCTGAGTGTAAAGAACCTGACCGAGCTGAGGGAGGCCGTCAAGAATATCGACAAGAAGTCTCTAGGGTTCCACATAATGAGGGGGGACCTCAGCAGGTGGACGAGGGAGGTCCTCGGATGCGCTGGGCTCGCCCCAGCGCTGGACAGGCTGAGGGAGAAGCCGCTGCCTGAGGATCTTAGGGAGAAGATCTTGGTGGAGATCGACAGGACGATAAAGGACGCCGAGATACACCTCTACGGAAAGGAGACCGGACGGCTTGAGGCTGGAAAAGTTCACTGAATCTGCGAGGATACTCGACCCGCGGTCCGGCTTCTCCGAGGGCAGGCACGAGGTAGAGGTGAGGATAGACCCGCTCACTGGCGCAACCTGCAGGATAAACATCACGAGGACCTCTAGACCGAAGCAGAACCTCAGGAGGGCTGAGGAGGGCGTGCCCGTGAAGTGCCCCTTCTGCCCGGAGAACCTGGAGCGGGAGACCCCGAAGTTCACCCCGGACCTTATTCCCGAGGGGAGGCTGAGGTCTGGCGGTGCAATACTCTTCCCCAACCTCTTTCCCTTATCGGACCTTCATGGGGTCTGCGTCTTTACTCCTGCACACAAGCTCGACCTAGACAAGTTCCTAAGGGAGGAGATCTACGACGGAATAACCTGCTGCAGAAAGTTCTTCGAGATCGTGGGCAGGGAGGGGGCACCCTTCCACTTTCTCGGATGGAACCACCTGTCCTCGTCGGGCGCGTCCCTGCTCCACCCGCACTTCCAAGTTATGGCGTTCAAGAAGCCCCTGCATGGACAAAAGTCCTGCTTTGACGCCTCTGAGCGGTACCGGAGGAGGGAGGGGAGGAGCTTCTGGTCGGATCTTATCTCTTCGGAGCGGGGTTCTCCGAGGTACATCGGGGAGACGACAGGATTCCTCTGGTTTGCCCCATGGGCCCCAACCGGCGCGTTCGAGGTAATCGGGGTTAGCGGGAACGCCAAGACATCGCTGCTCCAGCTGGACGGAGGGGAGATGGAGGGGTTATCGGTTGGCATTGTCAAGATCCTGGGCGGGCTTTGGAACCTCGGTGCAACATCCGTCACAATGGCACTCATTTCGTGGCCGAACAGCGAGGGGGCAGACCGGTTCAGCATGAGCGTGAGGATCATGGTCAGACCCAGCGGCAACATCGCCGACAGGGCCTTCCTAGAGCTGTACGGCGGCGAGGTCGGTCTTACGACGCTCCCCGAGGAGTACGCCAAGGCATTGAGGGAGAGCTTCTAGTCTCGAGATATGCCAGAAGGCGGCTCGAAGACCGAGAGGATGGCTCCCAGAAGCGGGGCATCCTCTCTCAGCGGCGTTGCAACGACGGCCGGAGGCGTGTTGAACGTAAACTTGTGAAGGCGGTCTGCTACCGGCTCGATAACGAGGTCGGGGTTCTTGAGCGCGACCCCGCCGCCCACTGAGATCACGGTGGGATCGTAGAGGTCCACGAGGTTCGCAAAGGCCATGGCGTTCACATTGGCAGACTCTTCCACGACGAACTTGGCGAACCTGTCCCCCCTGCGGGCAGCCCCGAAGATGTCCTTGGCCTCTATCTTCCTGCTCCTCACCTCCTTCAGGAAGGGGGTGTTTTGGCCATACTTCTCGGCAAGCAGCCTCGCGAAGTTTGGTAGACCGCTGCCCGAGGTGTAGGCCTCCCAGTGCCCGCGCCCACCACAGCTACACTCGAGCCTTCCATCGATGTCTATGATCATGTGCCCCATCTCGTGGGCATTTCCCTCCTTTCCCACGAGGAGCTTGCCGTCAACAACCGCGCCGCCACCTATCCCGGTACCTATCCCCACGTAGACCAGATTGCCGAGACCCCTCCCGATCCCTATGGATCTCTCCGCCAGGGCAGCGGCGACGTTGTCGTTCAGCAGGGTCACAGGCTTGCGGAGCCTCTTCTCCAGCGCCTTCACGTTCACGTCCCTGAGCGATATGTGTGGGGAGTATACGATGGTGCCCTCCCTAACGTTCAGCCGGCCAGCCGCCCCGATCCCTATGCCGTCTACCACAGAGAGGTCGTCGGTGCAGACGAAGCGGATCAGAGCCTCCAGTTGCCTCAGTAAAGAGGATTTGCTCTTGGCATCCACCGGTGTGGACTTCCTCCTCAGGATTTCTGCGTCGCTGGTACCCAAGGCAGCCCTGATCCACGTCCCGCCTATATCAATACCCACCGCCAGACCCATAATCCCACCCTAAAAGGTTGGTTTCCACGCGCCCCCTTCGTACTCGCCCAGAACCCTCTTGTATACATTTATGGTATCGTCGGCAGTTGCCCCCCAGGAGAACCTCCCGAGGGTTTGCCGGGCGTTCCTGATGCACCTCTCCCTAAGCGCGCCATCGCGCATCATCCAGTTTAGGTTGTATGCAAGGGAGTCGGACGATCCCGATATAAACTTCAGGCCGTTGTGGCCGTGCTGGACTATCTCCTCAAGCCCCCCGACCCCGGACACTATGACTGGCGCGCCAGCTCCCATGGCTTCCAGGGCGACTATGCCGAAGGGCTCGTAGAGGCTGGGGAAGACGGCTACCGACGCCCAGTGGTAGAGGGCGGAGAGCTCCTCGTCCGGGACGTGTCCAAGGAAGTAGACCTTATCCGCGACCCCGAGCCTCCTGGTCATGTCCATGAGGTAGGGTTTCATGGCTCCGTCGCCGACTATCAGGTACTTCAGGTCCCACCTTCTGAGCTTGCTTGCCGCCTCGACGAGCAGATGCGGTCCCTTCTCGTGGACGAGGCGACCCACGTACAGGACGATCTTCTCGTTGTCCTCCGCGTAGTTCCTCCTGTTAAGTGGGGCGGGGGGGCCTAGGCATGCCTGTTCGTAGCCGTTGGGAATCACCGCGATCTTGTCCCGCGGGCAGCCCAGATTTGTGGAGACCTCCCTCAGCATGTAGTGGCTGCAACAGATGACATCCCACGCCTCATACGAGAGCAACCACTCCAGCTCGTGTATGTGCCTCTCGTGGTCGTTCCTGAGCCCACCCCTCCTTCCCGTCTCGGTGGAGTGGATCGTTGCTATCAGGGGTCTCCTCGTGATGTGCTTTACTGCGATGCCTGAGGGCGCCGCCAGCCAGTCATGGACGTGTATGATGTCAAAGTCGCCCATGGAGGCGGCACGCTCCACCATCAGCATGTTCAGCCCGTGGATCCAAGATATGAAGTCGGGGTACCTCAGAGAGTAAGGATTGACGCGGACCACCTCCACGCCGTTCATTCTATCCTCGGCGGGGGAGGAGCCGTCCGTGAACGTGAGAACCTTGACATCGATGCCCTTGGCTACGAGGATCTTGGAGAGGTGGAAGACATGCCTGCCCAGGCCCCCCACCACGTGCGGGGGGTACTCCCAACTGATCATTAAGACCCGCATCTCACCTCACCCACCTGCGGTAGAGCCCCAATAGATCAGCATGGGTGCCCTTCAGGACAGAGACCTTTCCGGCGTCTACTCCGTAGTCCTTGGTCAGGTGGCGCTTCATCTCCTCGCTGGCAACCACGAGGGCCTCCGCCCGCTGGAAGCAGTGCCTCTCAATGTCGTATATGCCCATGCTCAGGAGGGAGGTGATCGCGTGCGCCCTCGTGATCTCCGTGCTGTACACGGATATTACAAGGGGAACCCCAAAATGGGAGGCGAGGTAGACCCCAGCCAGGGAGCTCAACCAGTCGTGCGAGTGGAGGAGGGACGCCCCTCCCGCATCGTAGACGGCGGTGCTAGCCCCCCTGACGAGGTCCAAGTTGAGTACGTGCGAGTAGATTAGGACGTGGGGCGACGTTCGCACGGACTGGCCCACCTTGTAGGTCTTTATGCCGTCGATTACGGATACCCCGTCCGCGTCGCCCTTCACCACGAGTACGAGCGGGATGGTCTTCGCCAAGGGCGGAAGGACCCGCCTCAGCTCCTGGGAGAGTGCGCCCACTACATAGGGCGAGTACTCCCAGGTTATGTGGATGACGGGCTTCATCAAAATCACCCAAGGAAACCCGCACCCTTCAGGGGTGGGAGAAATTGGGTTCTGAAGGCCATTCTTGTTAGGATTTTGAAGTCACTTCTCTTCGCATTCTGCGTTATTCTCCTTCCCGTTTTT
>Ga0315280_10012168_pt1 | contig 10457 bp, 7 predicted proteins | sample YL17G06_40_MG_FD_203697 | JGI IMG/M metagenome (GOLD analysis project Ga0315280, IMG submission 203697) | Sediment microbial communities from Yellowstone Lake, YNP, Wyoming, USA - YL17G06_40 | ecosystem: Environmental > Aquatic > Freshwater > Lake > Sediment | place: USA: Wyoming | collected... | reverse complement strand
AGTATGCAGACGAAGTTGTGGTTTGCGATGATGGCTCATCGGATTTGACTGGCGAGATTGCTTGGCAGATGGGTGCGGTTGTTGTCAGGCATGCGCGGAATTTGGGGTATGGTGCGGCGATTCAGTCGTTATTTAAGCATGCTAAGGAGTTGGACGCTAATGTTTTTGTAACCTTGGATGCTGATGGACAACACGATCCAAGCGAGATTCCATTGTTGGTTGAGCCGGTTTTGGATGGGAAGGCGGATGTTGTTATTGGGTCACGTTTTCTGGGTGATTGGGGGAAGAGGAATAGTGTTCCTAGGCATAGGCGGGTCGGTATAAAGGTGATTACCAAGTTAACAGGTGCTGCTTCTAATCATAGGTTGAGTGATGCTCAGAGTGGCTTTCGGGTGTATGGTCGAAAGGCTTTGGAGAGCTTGAGTCTTAATGAGAACGGGATGGGTTTGAGTGTGGAGATTTTAATGGAGGCTAAAAAGCATGGTTTAAATGTTGTGGAGGTTCCAACTGGATGTAACTATCATGGGTTAGATAGGACATCGACACATGGTCCGTTAAGGCATGGAACCAGCGTGGTTATGTCGATTGTACGGTTGGTGGTAGAGGAGAAGCCTCTGGTCTTTCTAGGCGCGCCCGGCGTTGTTTCCTTGTTGATTGGAGTATTATTTGGGGTTTGGATGCTACAACTCTATGCGATAGAGCGGCGTATAGTGACCAACATTGCGTTGGCTTCTGTGGCTTTCATGCTGATAGGGTTCTTCGCCATCTTCACGGCCATAACGCTCTATGCGATTACCAGACTAGTGCAGAAATTGAAGCCCGCGCAATAAGGAAAACTGTGGATTGGTTTTTGCAAAACAGAGGCAAAATAGAGATAAGAGCTAGAATTTGAAGATAGGCTACATAGTTATGTGTTTACTGGTAAGAGCATAATGGGTCCGAAGATTTTACTAGTTAATCCTCCTCAGGCTACACGGTACCCGCAACCGCCTCTTGGCCTTGCGATGGTGGCGGCTGTTCTAGAGAATAATGGGTACATGGTTAGAATACTGGATTTGCCTGCGTTGAGATTTTCAGAAAATTCGCTCCCAGAGGTGATTCGCCAAGAAAAACCAAACATTGTAGGCATTACGGCTATGACTCCCACAATAAATTCGGCTGTAAGTGTGGCAAAGAAAGTCAAAGAGACTGAAAGTAACATTTTCGTTATCCTTGGTGGAGCGCATGCGACGCTTCTTCCAGAAGAGACCTTACGAAATACTCCTCAAATAGATGTGATTGTGCGAGGAGAAGGGGAGCAAACAACTCTTGAGCTTGTTGAAGTTTTAGAGAAGGATCCAAGGAGAATAAACCAAGTTTTAGGGATAACGTACAGGGAGGGGGATAACCTAAAAAGTAATCCGTTGAAACCGAATATTTCAGACTTGGATACGTTGCCTTTTCCTGCATTCCATTTACTTCCAATAGGAAAATATCATTTGCATCCTCCATTTGGCAGGCGAACGCCCGTCATGCCGATTATAACTAGTAGGGGTTGTCCCTATCGTTGTATATTCTGCTCTAAGGCGGTTTTTGGAAAGAAATATCGGGGTAATAGTCCTGCCTACATTGTGGATGAGATTAGATTTTTGAAGGAAAGGTTCGGGGTTAAGGAAATCAAGTTTTATGACGATGTGTTTACGTTAGACAGAAAACGTGTTGTCGCCATCTGTATGCAGTTGAAGGAGCAAGGAATGGATATTCCATGGACATGTGAAACTAGGGTTAACCTGGTAGATGGAGAGTTGCTTAGAGTTATGAGAGACGCTGGCTGTTATATGATTGAGTATGGGGTGGAGTCGGGGAATCAAAGGATTTTGAACAACCTTAAGAAGGATATTTCGTTGGAGCAGGCGATTAAAGCCTTCAAGTTAACGCATGAAACTGGAATAGAAACAGTAGCGTACTTTATGATAGGTTCTCCTGAGGAAACGCCCGAAACGATTAAGGAGACTATTGAATTCGCCAAGAAACTTGACCCAGACTTCGTTCAGTTTTCGATAACCATTCCGTATCCAGGTACTGAACTTTACAATTTAGCCATTAAAGAGGGATATATGCTTGGGGAATGGGATGAGTATGGTTATGCTAATCTAAGGTCTTTAAATATGCCGGCTTTTGAAACTAAAACCTTAAGCAGGGAGGAGTTAGGAGAATGGAACAAGAAAGCTTACACCTCTTTTTACTTAAGATTAGGCTATGTGTGGAAAAGATTGAAGAATACGAGATCTTTAGGAGAGTTGAGGACAAACATCGCTGGACTATATATGCTCTCGGATCTAATAATATGATAGGATAAAGGCAGTCATGGACATACTTTTCATTTGTAAATTTTGATAGTGACTATTCATATGCAAATGGTTAGCGTTATTATAGTAAATTACAACGGTAGAGAACACTTAAAGGAATGTTTAAGCTCGGGTTTGGGGCAGTCATATGGAAATTTTGAAGTAATATTAGTAGATAATTGCTCTACTGATGGAAGCGCAGAGTATGTTCAAAGGAATTTCCCTAAAGTGAAAGTCGTCAAAAATTCCGAAAACTTGGGCTATGGTGGAGGAAATAACATTGGTTTCAAAAATGCTCGTGGAGAATACATTGTAGTATTGAATCCAGACACGGTGGTGGATAAAGACTGGCTAAAAGAACTAGTAAATGCTATTCAACGGAGACCAAACGTGAAAATGGTCACGTCAAAAGTGTTGCTATATCACGATCCAAAAAGGATTAACGCTTGTGGAAACGATATACACTTTACGGGTCTTGTCTTTTCTAGAGGACTGGGTGAAAGAGAAAATCATTATACTGAAGAGGGATATGTTGTTGCTCCATCCGGTTGTTCGTTCTTGGTTCCAAGAGAATTGATAGAAGAGATAGGGTTCTTTGATACTGAGCTCTCGAATCACTGGTTGTTTGAGGATACGGATCTGGCAATAAGGTTGCAGTTAAGAGGTTACAAATGCCTTTTTACACCACATTCTAAAGTTTATCATAAATTTGCCCTTAAAATGAGTTCTCTAAGGTACTTTATGCTTGAAAGGGGACGGTATATGTTACTATTAAAGAATCTAAGTCGAAAAACTCTTGCTATTATTCTTCCATCGCTGGCCTTGACTGAGATATTAACATGGGGCTTTGCAATTTTAAAGGGACAAAAATATGTGATGACTAAAATAGTTGTATATAAATGGATAATAAAAAGCTGGCAAAAAATGATAAAGAAAAGAAGGGGCGTTCAAAAACTCAGAAGAATAAGTGATAAAGAAATTCTAAAACTTATGACTTGCAGAATAAATTTGCCTGAGAAATGGTTAAAGAAAAGACTTTTCAAGACGGCTACTGAGACCTTCTTTAACGTCCTTTATCGCATATTGTATAAAATAACCTTATTGCTAGTTTAAGTGCAAGATAGGAAATCGAGCGCCTTAATCAGTACCGAGACAAATGAATACATAGCAATACGGTGTACGACCACCTGAAACTGATGCTAAAGGTGACTGGTGTGAAAAAAATCGTTGTGGTAACAAATGCACGAATTCCATACGCCAATAATATAGCGGATGGACCCGGATATCGATTATGGAGTTTGCTTAGCGCGCTAAAGACGCATTTTTCTATTACAGTATTAAGTCTTTATGAAAGCTTGTATGAGGGACTGAGAAAAGAGAACGATGTGGAGGAAAATCGTATAAATATTAGGTGTATCCCGTATAAACCGACTTACGTCGCTAGTGTGATACGCGGTGAGGCACCCGATGTTTTAATCTTTACACCATGGTCTTCAATTATTTTCGCATCCGCTTACCAGAAGTTCACCCCATCTATCATAGATTATGTGGGTCCATCAATTATGGAAAATCTGTTATACGCCAAGGTTAATCCCAATTTTCTTTTATCATACGAATTGAAGTCTTTCTGGTATGGCGACTTCTTCACAACAACTAACGAGAGGCTTAGATACTATCTTTTAGGGATGTTTACCGCGTCTAAACGAATACTTCAGTATCCGCGTAAACAAGGGGACCCTATAATTCATGTCATTCCAATGACCCCTCAATCAGAGCCTCCAATAGCGTCAAAGACTATTTCAAGACAAAATGAAGAGTTTACAATACTGTTAGCAGGGGCTTTGCTTCCCTGGTATGACTATGATACGCTGTTAAATGCACTGTATCTCTTAAAGAAAAAAACAACAAAATTCAAGCTTGTAATTATGGGAGGAAACATTAGAACAATAAAATTTGATGGGTTATCCATTATCAAGAGTATGATGACGCGGTATGAGCTGAAGGATAACATAGAGATAACTGGGCTGGTTCCATTTAAGGAACGAGCAAAATACTACCTTCAATCTGATGTAGGGCTTTCGCTAAACTTGAACACGCTCGAAAACGAACTGAGCACGAGAACTCGATTAATAGACTATTTGTGGGGTAAAATGCCGGTAATAACGGCTGGCGGTGACGAGCTCTCTGAGCTCGTGGTAAAGAATCATTGTGGCTTGTCATACAAGTTTGGCGATCCACATGACCTCTTTCGCATTTTCAGCTACCTAATAGATAATAGGGATATACTTGCGAAGTATAAGGTTAATATCGAACATTTATTGTCAGAAAAGCTGAACACATCAAAGGTTATTGCACCGCTCCTTGCGTTCTTAGACAACCCTCGGGTATGTGCGTACAGACGAACTCCTTTCTCTGCGTCTACCTTGATTGGGGGTTATCTTCATTACATCAAAAATAAGCAATATAAGCACAGGTGAAGATAACGTGAACTACCCCCTCGTGAGCGTTATCATTGTCAACTACAACGGAAAGATGCTTTTGAAACAATGCCTTCCATCCTTACTCCAAACCGACTACCCTAGCTGTGAGATCATAGTTGTAGACAACAGTTCTGTTGATGGAAGCACAAAGTTTGTTAGAGAGAACTTTCCAACGGTGAAAGTTGTTCAACTTAACAAAAACTACGGTTACACTGGAGCAGTGAACTTTGGCGCGAAATATGCTAAAGGAAAGCTTTTGGCTATACTAAACAACGATATAACAGTTGAGCGAACCTGGCTGAAGGAACTAGTAAAGGTAATCTTAGAAAAACCGAATGCTGGAAGTGCAGCGCCAAAGAAATTGCTAATGAATCACTCGCAAATTCTAGATGGCGCTGGAGGCCGAATTAACATACTCCTAGAGGGAGCTGATAGAGGCTATTTAGAACTTGATCGTGGGAAGTATAACAACATTGAACCGATACCTTATCCTCCTGGTGCCGCGTATCTTATACTAAGGGAGATTGCAAGCAAGTGTGGATATTTGCTCGATCCAGATTTCTTTATGTACTTTGACGATCCCGAGGTTGGGGCTCGATTACATCTTTTAGGCTACACGACTTATTACGTTCCATCATCAGTAGTTTACCATAAACGAGGTGCCAGTGGTGGGCATCTTGATCCTAAGATTCTCTTCCTTTTTCGTAGGAATCAGCTAATTTACTTGTACAAGTTTTTCGGTTTAGGAGTTTGCATAAAAGCTGTCTCGATATTATTAATGTTCAACGCAATTACGAGTTTTTACTACGCTTTTGTAAACAGAGATGGCAGGTACATAAGTAGCCTTTTCCTACCACTCCTGCAGTTTGTGGCTAAATTCAGATCTATTGAATCGAGAAGAAAGCAGCTTCAGCCTCTGATAAAATGTGCTCCCCAATCGTATTTCAGGAAGTTCTCTGGAGAGCTCTTGCTCACCATTAAATTGAATTCCACCACGCTAAATTTACTGACAGTTTTGATAAAGTTAGTCAACAAGTACTTTGCTTGCGTTAAGCTTGATGCGCCACCAATAACGTCGATTAGGGTTGTAAAGAACCCGGCTAAGATAGAAATATACAATATATAACAAAGCTTCTGCAGTGATCAAGAATGAAGATCTTTAGACGAGCGACTTTAAAAGTGCTTCAAGTAGTAAGAAGCAGAGGAGTTTTCGCCGGTTTAAAAATGGTCATTAATCATCTTCATGGTGAAAGGTCAATCCAAAGTTTTGACGAGATTAAAGCCTATTTTCATGGAAAAAATTGTTTAGAAATAGGTGGTCCCAGCTTCATTTTTCAACCAAAATCAATTTTGCCTGTATATGTATTAATGAACAATATTGATAATGTTAATTTCTCAAGCAAGACTGTTTGGGGCGACAATGTATTAGCACCCAATTATCCAAAAAATAACTTAGGTCGTCAATTTATACTTGAAGCAACAGATTTAAGAGGTATTGAAGATAAAAGTTATGATTGCGTTTTGTCTTCTCACGTTCTTGAGCATGTTGCTAATAGAGGTTTTTTAAGGAAGGCCATTAGGTTGATCAAAGCTAAATTCATGGATTATATTGAAACTATCCGCAACTTACAGCAAATTGTTCAGAAAAGAACAGAAGTACAATCAAAGAGGGTACTTTTTGATCGCAATTTGAAATCTCAAGGATATATCGCATGTCTAAAGGATTGTTTAGTCGAATACTTAAAATTACGTGATGACCCAAAACATTATTAGGATGTTTAAGTAATTTGTGGAAGGATCAAATATATCGCTAAAAACTCTGGCACTGGGCACTTTCTTTTTCGTCGCAATAATGGGTCTCATTGTATTGTCACTTTCAGGGGACATCAACAGTGAAGTTCTTATGTACCAAGCCTTGGCGCCGACTGATTCGCCCGCCGAATGGAACATTGGGGGAACCTTTGCAACCAACATGTCCATTTCCAATGCGTCAATTCCCGAGTCAAGAGGGTCGGACATTCTAAGGCTGTCAGCAACATTCGAGGAAGGAGGATTGCCGAAAGTCTACATGGTTTACACGTTTGATAAGCCCTTAAACTTATTGAATTACGATATGATCGTTTTTTGGCTATATGCTGACAGCAGCGTTGGCCAAGAGGGGGGAAGTTTTTCATTGGCTACTAGTGCCCCGTATGGGTACGCAATTTATCTCTTTGATGATGTTAATAGCCATAAAGGACTAAACAATATACCAATTTGCTGGATGGGGTGGAACAGAATTGCCATCCCCTTAAGGTTCCAGTCAAATAACGTTAGTTCTTCTTGGAGCGATGATGTCGGCCTAGGGATGATAAAAAGTCTTCGGATAGATCTAATAGCATTCGATGCAATTGATGAACACCAACACAATTTGCACATAAATTCGATTGAGGTTTTAAAAGTGAATAGATTTGTTGTTAATGACATCTTGGGGCTTGCATTATCTTCTATGCTGATTGTTGCCGCCATAATCATTACTCCATATGTGGCACTCGTTTTTTGCGAGGCGAGTAACAACAGAATTTTGATGATGGTTAAGGGTGCTTTGGCTTTTCTGAAGTCAGGTTCTTTGCAGACAGTTTTCGTTGTTGCAGTTCTTTTAAAATCTGCACTTGCATTTATGTCTCCTTTAAGCAGCGACTTTATCAATATAGTTTACGGTGTTACCTCAGCGTTTCCTTTCTCCAACATATTTGCGGCATCACCGTCTTCAGGCGGGGTCTGGATTACCATTATGCACTCCATCTATAAGTTCTGGAGCCTATTCCCTGTTGATCATCCTGAGGTGATAACGATTTATCCAGGTAGCGGGTTATACCCTTCGATGAACACTCCCATATACTACTTTCTTTCCACGCCTGGTTCCTTTCTGCTTGTTCTCATGATGAAAGTATTCTTTATAATATTTGATGTAGTTACAGCATTTATAGTGAGCCGTATTGTGGTTCTCATAAGCGGAAGCCAAAAACTTGGAATAGCTTCCTTTGTTGTGTGGCTACTAAATCCATATACTTTTTTGATAGTTCAGATGTGGGGCAGCATGGATATAATAATGGTCTGCTTCCTAATGCTGAGCGCCTATTTATTTTACAAAGGACGAAGAGACTTAAGTGCAATAGCATTAGGAATATCTATCGGCACAAAACTGTTCCCAATAGTGCTCTTGCCTGTTTACCTTATACATGTAAGAAAGATGAAACATGCTACTTCTCAATTCAGCAACTTGAGCAATAACAACAATGTTAATCTAGCCAGCCTCAGGTTTATAACGATCAGCCTGACTACGTTCTTCATCAGCCTAACTCCAAATCTTCTGTTAGGGCCATCCAGAGAAGGAATTCTGAAAGTGATTCCTGATCTTAACCTAATGCCTGATTTCTCCTTCTTTCTGGGTCCAATTCTTGAAGTGTTTGGATTCCGTATCAGCATAACTGTGGTTCTATTCATCCTTTACCTCACCGTTTTAAGTTTACCTAATTACGGTGGGCATTTGAGTTTTCAAGAATCTTTACTGGGGGCGATCTTAGTACTATTTGCTTTCTCTTATTGGCATCCACAGTTTATTTTGTGGATCATTCCTTTTATGGTAATAGACGCATATACTTCTCGCCAAAGGAAACTTTTCTTCCCGTTGTTCATGGTCATCACGTTCGCTATAGCCATCTCTTTCTTCGGTTTTTACCTGTCCACATGTGGTAACAGTTTTTTCTTCATACTCAACTACACGCCTCAGTTGGCAACCCTTTCAAGACAATTATGGACGATAGGTTCTAGTGAAGCATTTCAATTGTCTAATGGTACAGTCTTATTACAATCGGTGTTTTCAGGACTTTCTCTCTCCTACTTGATCAGCATTATAACTCAGAAACCAAAGCCGGCTGAAAAACCAACATGATTACTTTGGCTTCTATGCTTTTACATCGTTTTCTAAAAAGCTAATTGGCAGACGCGGAACGATGAGGTGCGGCTAGACGAATATCCTAATCTTGTCGCCATTAGATGTTTTCTCTCTTAATCATGGTGCTGCGCGTAGAATCTATTACCTAGGTGACGGTTTAGCATGTTACGGCAATAAAGTGACAATAATTTGTGTATTAGGCCGCGAGGAAAGACATAGGCGGGTTGGCAAAACGGAAAATAACGCAAAAATGATAGGTATTCCGTTCACTCAGCTAATATTGCTGTTTCCAATTGTATTAAAATATTTGGTTCATGCCGATATAGTTCAATTGGAGTTTCCATTTCTGTCTCCACTGATACCTTTTTTTAAAATACTGCGAAAACCCATCATACTAGATGAACATGGCGTTGAAGTGTATATTAAAAGAGAACTTAATCAAATACTAGAAAGGCGCTTAAGTAAAGTTGAGTATATCATAATATTGCTCTTAGAGTGGCTAGCGGTCAAAGCCTCTTCGGTCGTTTTTACATGTTCTGATTATGACGCAAAAAAGCTAATAGAAAAGTACAGAGTAGCTAGCAATAAACTTGTAACCATTCCAAATGGTGTCAACTGTGATTTTCTCGAATACACCAATCCAAATCGTTACGATAAGCCGTCAATTGTGTTCCTAGGAAATTTTGACAATGCCGCCAACGTTTACGCTGCGAAGGTTATCTTGAATGAGATTATCCCTTTTCTGAGAGACAAAAATTTCATATTTGTTTTTGTTGGTCGAAACCCTCCTCAGTGGTTAGTTAAGAACAAAATTAAAAATTGTGTGAAAGTTTATGGTAATGTGCGGGACGTTCGCCCCTATCTTGCCGGAGCCGATGTTGCCATTGCCCCAATTTATCACGGTTCTGGAACGCGCATAAAAATCTTGGAGTACATGGCTCTTAGTAAACCAATTGTTTCGACGTCTAAAGGAGCAGAAGGCTTAGATGTAGAGGATGGAAAACACATGCTACTCAGAAATACGCCAGAAGAATTCGCAGAAGCAATAATCGACCTTCTTTCTAATAAGAAATTAGCTACGCAAATTGGGAAAAACGGTCAAAAACTTGCAATGGAAAAATATCTTTGGAAGAACATAGTAAGAAAGGTTATTAAAGTGTATGAAGACTTATTAAATTGAGCTCCAGTGATCGGGTTTTCATGTCTTGATTTTTGATTAGTAGCAAATTAGCATTTCTACATTGGCCTCGGATGATCTCAAGGTTGCTAGAAATGCTCGCGTGAAGAGAGTAGACGATGTAGCAGCGCGCGCTTCTTTGATTCATTATTGACTTGATTTCGCTGTTTTTACATTCCTCCGGTAATAGGCTAATGGATGGCGGATTGTTTGGCATATTTCGTCCATGTTTGTGCAAACCCCGTGAGTTTGTAGCGTATCGCATCTTGGCGGAGTGTAGCGTGTTCTTGAACCTCTTTCGCCTGCGATGTGTTCGACTTGGTAGCGGGTCATTCTCTCACTGTAATCTGAAAAGTTTTTGAAGAGTTCAATCACGTTTTCCGAGGGCATTCCAATGTTTACGAGAAAACATGTTAAGGTGAATCTGCCTATGTGGGAGAGGTGGCGTCCTGATGATATTGCTTGGTATAGGGCTTTTACGCATGGTGGGAAGGCTGTTTGGACAATGGTTTGTGGGAAGCCTTCCATTTCAGTCT
>Ga0315280_10012167_pt1 | contig 10457 bp, 7 predicted proteins | sample YL17G06_40_MG_FD_203697 | JGI IMG/M metagenome (GOLD analysis project Ga0315280, IMG submission 203697) | Sediment microbial communities from Yellowstone Lake, YNP, Wyoming, USA - YL17G06_40 | ecosystem: Environmental > Aquatic > Freshwater > Lake > Sediment | place: USA: Wyoming | collected... | reverse complement strand
CCAGTATCACGACTCAACCGCAGGGCCTCCTCGGCCAGCCCCTCAGCCCGGGTGCAGTCCCCCTGGTAGAGCGCCAGCGCCGACGCCCCGACGAGTGCATCGGCCCTCAGCCTAGCGGGAGCCTCCGCCGCCCGGCCGAGGTACTCGTCGACCCATCGGCGCCCTTCGGTCCAGTGACAACGGAAGACCCAGAACTGCGCCACGGCACCTAGGAGCCGGTATCCCACCAGGACGTCTTCCTGCAGACCCCAGGCTAGAGCCGTACGCAGGTTGTCGTGCTCGCTGCCTAGACGAGCGATGGAGGCTGCTTGCTGATTCCCTCTGAACATCTCACGCGCCCGCTCGGCAACTGCCGAGAAGTGCTTGGCGTGGTTCCTCCGCATGGTGCTCGCCTCCCCGCCTTCCTCCAAGCGCTGGCGGCCGTACGCTCGGAGCGTCTCGAGCATCCAGTAGCGCTCGCGGCCCGGGATGACCAGCGACTTCGACACTAAGCCGTCGACGAGATCCGCCACATCGATCGTCCCGATAGCGCCTCCCGAGCACACAGCCTCCGCTGCCTCCAGCGTGAACCCGCCCGCAAACACCGACAGCCGCGAGAAGAGCAGCTTCTCCGCCTCCGAGAGCAGCTCATAGCTCCACGCCACCGTGGCCTCCAGGGCCTGCTGTCTCGGGAGCGCCGTTCTCCGGCCCCCTGTCAGGAGCCGGAAGCGTTGGTCCAGGCGTTGTCGTTTGTCATCGCGAAAGCCGGGTTGGTCCGAGTCGCGCGGTCGATGAGCAAGCGGACAGCCGCGTACTGCGTGAGCTCCTCGGGCCGCGGCCCCACACCCGGCGTGCGCTGGGGCACCGACAGCGAGGGCACGCGCCACACAGTCTCCCCCTCCGCCCGGAGAGCCTCGCGACTGGTCGCCAGGATGCGCACGTCCGGGCAGCGTCGCGTGAGCTGCTCCGCGAGGCTCGCACTCGCGTCGAGCAGGTGCTCGCAGTTGTCGAGGAGGAGCAGAACGCTCCTCTTGCTCAGGTGGGCGAGAACGCTCTCCGCCAGCGGCCTACCCGGCTCCTCGCGCACGCCAAGTGCCGAGGCAACCGACTGCAATACAAGCCCGCCGTCGCTGAGTGCTGCCAACTCCACAAGCCACACGCCGTCCGGGTACTCGTACAGCATCTCTGCCGCTGCCTGTAGTGCTAGGCGCGTCTTGCCGACTCCACCGGCCCCTGTGAGGGTCAGCAGACGGGTGTCGCGGAGTAACTCCCTGATCTGCGTCATCTCCGCGTCGCGACCGATGAAGGTGCTGACCTGGTAGGGCAGGTTGTTGGGGACCAAGTCGATAGTGCGCAGGGCCGGGAAGTCCGCGGGCAGTCCGGGGTGTAGGAGTTGTGACACGCGTTCCGGCTCGGCGAGGTCGCGGAGGCGCTGGAAACCCAGGTCGCGGAGGATCACGTCCTCGGAGAGGAGCTCGCGGACGAGACCGGCGGTGGACTCCGAGACAAGCACTTGCCGGCCGTGCCCGATGCTCCTGAGTCGCGCGCATCGGTTGACCGCGATGCCGTAGTAGTCATCGACCCCGAGATCCGCTTCGCCGGTGTGCACCGCGATGCGCACGCGCAGTGGCGCTCCCTGCGGCCACGGCTCTGAGGTCAGGGCTGTCTGGAGTGCGCAGGCAGCGGCGACCGCGTCTGTGGGTCGCCCGAAGACTGAGAAGGTGCTGTCGCCCTCGCCTCGTGGCTTGATGAGGAAGCCGCCGTGCTCCGCGATCACATCCGCCGCAATCGCGTCGTGCCGCGCCAATGCTGTCCGCATCGCTTCGGGAGCTTCCGCCCACAGCCGGGTGCTGCCCTCGATGTCGGTCATGACGAACGTCACTACGCCGGACGGGAGGTCCACCGAGAGCGCTCCCCTCTGTCTCGGCATGCCCTCGGGTGGCGCACTTCGCTGCAGTTGAGCCGGCCTCCTTGGGCTGCCGGGGCCGCCGTCTGCATCCGCCCACCGTCACTCAGCCGTTCCGCGAACCATGGACCTTATATAGGAGCGTCGTCCTCTGTTGTTCCCGCGTCGGTCGGTTCGGCGCGGAGGTGTTCGTTGTGATGTTTGAGGATGTGATCGATAACGTCTTGCGTAGGACGAAGGTGTCCAAGCGTACTGCTCGTGTTGTTGTGAAGGCTGCTTTGGCTGCGATCGGTCAGGGCATGCGCCGTCACGATCGGGTGGCTGTTCCGGCTTTCGGGGCTTTCAGTGTTACTCGTCGTCGTGGTCGTAAGGTTCTTCATCCGGCTACGGGTGTGCCTGTTCGGATCCGTGCGGGCTTCGTGGTGAAGAACGGCTCGAACAGTCGGTCTCGCGTCCCGGGCGACATGCCGCAGCCGGTGTCGGAGACAGTCAGCGCCGCGTACGGACCCGGCTCGATGCTCCCGAGGCGCTCCGCCTCCTCGGGCCCCACGTCCCTCGGCGCCAGGGCGACGCGTAACGTTCCGCCCTTGGGCCGCATGGCGTGCTCCGCGTTGGTGCAGAGGTTCAGCAGGACCTGGTGCACCTGGGTGGGGTCGCGGAGCACGGCCGGGGCGCCGGCGTCCAGGTCCTGGACGATCTCCACGGTGGAGGGCAGCGTGGCGCGCGCAAAGCGCAGCGCGTCCTCCACCAGCACATGCAGGAGGGTGGGCCGCCGGTCCCTCGGCGCCTGGCGGCACCCCCGACACCCATGCGTCGCCCTTCCCCGAGCTCCGACCGCTTTGGCTCAGAAGGAAAGGGACGGTCGGCGTGCCTAACGAATGAGCGGTCTCCGTGGACGGCTCCGATACGCCGCAGTGCGGCAGACGCATGGCCGGGGGCCCAGCTCTGCGAAAGTGCCCGGCGGGAGGACGATGGACGGTGACCCCCCTCGAACTAACCCTCATGACCCTGACAGTGGCCGCGACCTGTAGCGCGGGGGCAAGTGCCGAGGCTACACGCATGGGCGACGACCCCCCTTCGTGGAACGATGCCCAGCTTGCCGGTCAGCCGGTGGACATCTCGCCATGGAGCTACTCCTGCCGAGCTGATCGGGCGGTCCAGGAGAAGCCCGAGGCGTACTTCATCCCGCGCCGGCTCAAGCGGGTGGACAGCATCTACCGCACCGCCTACGACGCGCTACCGGCCCCGGAGCTCAAGAGCATCTACTACGAGCAGCCGGACTTGCTCAGGCGGCTACCTCCCGCGCCGAAGGGCAAGCTGCAGGCTGGCCTGCTCTGGACCGGCGGGCTGGTGGACTATCGGGTGGAACTCTGCTGGCCTGCCGGGGCGACCGTCCTATCTCCCGAGAAGGTGGAGGTCAGGGTCTACCCGACGGCCTTCGGCTGGTTCGGCTGGACTGTGGACAAGATCCTGACTGACCCGGCGGTCTCCGACGACAGCCGGACGTGGACCTACAAGAGCGATCCGACCGAACTGATGGACAGCGCCTACAGCGCCCGGATCCCCGCTGCGACGGAGATGGTGGCGGTGTTCTGCGAGGGCGAGGCCCCTGTCCCGCAGATCCACATCACTGGCCCAAGCACCGGCGTGTGGGCGCGGATGGACACCGAGATCGAGTGGGGCTTCCAGGCAGGCACTGAGGACAAGCCGTTCGACGGGCGGCTGGACACCCACGTAGCAGTGCTCGGGCCGGTCACGCCGCTGGCAGGTGACACAGGCACCACCATGACTGGGCAGGCCCGATGGCGATCCCGGGCCGCAGGCAAAGACATGGGCACGACTATGGATGCCGCGCCACCGTCTCGCGTCGGCGATCATGCGCCAGAGCGCCGGGGCGTGCGGGTACCGCTGCTCTACGCCCCGACGATCCGCCCGGGTCTTGACAGCCGACTGACCGTCTGGACCGAGGCGGGAGGCGTCACATTCAGCATCAGGGATCTGGAGCGGGGCCCGATCTACATCCCGCAGCAGGGCCTCTTCGTATCGAAGGCCGGAAGCGCCCAGACCGCGGCTCAGTTCGCCAGGCAGCTAGAGGTTCACGGACACAAGAGCGTTCGTCAGATGACCCGCGAGCACCGCGAGGTCGTGTCATGGGACGAGCTCATGCAACAGGTCAGGTTGTGGACGTGCCCGGACGGGACGCCTGTTCCGCAGTTCCCGGCGGTGCCGGACCCCGCGATGAGGGTGGAGCTCTCGGACCAGCGCTGGACGGATGCCTGGCGAGCGGCCTACGACCAACTGCGGGGGAAGCACCTGTGGCCGACTCTGGGTGCTGAGATAGCGCGGGTCGCGCGCGACATGGAGCTACTGGGTCTGCATGATGAGGTGGTGCCAGTCTACGAGTACTTCCTGGCATCGCCCGGGGTGAAGTCCGATGGCGACTTCACTGACGCCAGGGGCTCGCTCGAGTGGGCGAAGTCGATGCGGCACGACATGGGGTACAGCCACGAGGGAACGCACGCTTCGACGGGCCGGCTCCTGTTCGCCATGTGCGAGCGCTACTTCCTCACCGGCGACAAGCAGTGGTTCGTGGATCACCGCGCGCGCTTGCAGGCGGCCGCGGACTGGATCATCGGTGAGCGCACCCGATACATGGAGGGCATCCCCAACCGGGAGGCTCTCCACGTCGCCGGTCTGATGCCCCCGTCTATGCTGGGCGACTATGCACTCCCCGCCTGCGACTGGCACTGGTACTACTGCGAAAACGCTTGGTCCCTGCAGGGCCTGCAGCGCTTCGCAGACGTCCTCGCCGAGCTCGATCCCGCGGCGGGCAGGAAGTACGTGAGCGAGGCTGCAGCGTTCCGGCAGGACCTGCGCAAGGCGCTGGACCGTGAAGCCGCCTTGGCGCCTGTCCGGCTGGGGCGAGATGACGCGTACCACAGCTACATCCCGAGGATGGCGTACGCCGGGGGGCTGACAGGTCCTGAGTTCGGCGCCCCGCAGTTCCCCGACTGCGATCTCTTCCTCGGGGCGCTCCCCGTCGCGGGGCCGTTCGCCGCGCTGGACGCCTGCGACCCCCGCATCGTGGACACCCTGGACGTCATGGACGAGCTGGGAACCGCCGGTGACGTCGGCGCGAACGCGGGCGTCTTTGCCAAGCCGCTTCGCGAGCTCGAGCAGGCGCGCGAGCAGCGGGGGCTCTCGACGGCCGACGCGTGGTTCTGGAAGACCTACTCGGTCCTCCCCAAAGCCTCGGACAATGCTAACGTCTACCTGATGCAGGATGACGTGCCGAGCTTCCTGCGCTTCTGGGAGAACGCCTACGCAGGCGTTGTGGGTGCCAACGGTAAGCTCTGGGAACACTGGCACTTGGGAAGCTACGCGGACTGCGACACGCCCGACACCATGACGGCAGGCTGGTTCCTCGAGAACTTCCGCAATCTGCTGGTGATGGAGGAGGGACACTCCCTCTGGATTGGGCGGGGCACTCCCCGTTCGTGGCTCGAGCAGGGCAAGCGCATCTCGGTCAGGAACGCGCCGACCTACTTCGGGACGCTAGGCTATGAGATCGTGTCTGACGTAGCGAACGGTTCGATCACCGCCACGATAGAGATCCCGGATCGCAGGCCGGTCAAGTCAGTACTCCTCCGGCTGCGCCATCCGCAGGCCGTGCCCATAAGGAGCGTGACCGTCGACGGCCGCCCTTGGGGCGCCTTCGACTCAGCCCGAGAGGTCATCGAGCTGACTGATCCTACAGGCGAAGTGGTCGTGACAGCCCGCTACTGAACGACCCCGCCCTGAGCCGTGCCGACCTCCAGAGCCCGTGATGGAGGGCGCATTCCGGGGAGCTCCGCAGGTGCCCCCGGGGCTATTGGCGGACCGCGGAGCGACGCCAGCATATGGGCTGATGAGTCGCAGGATCGCCGCGGCAAGCAATTGGCGCCGGCGAGGTGCACCTGATCCGCCCACCGTGTGCCGCTGGGACGCAAGCGAGCCTGCCTGTGCGGTTCGCCTGGACTATCGGCTACTCGCCCGACCTCGTTGAGAGGAGCCGGCTGCCGATGGAGGCGCGGGGACGGCTTGAGTACGCCGACCGCGTGCCCGTTGGCTTCTGCCTCGTACCCCGTTAATCCACGCCCATCTTCGGCATCCCGTACTGCGCCATCTTCGAGAGCGTCGAGGAGCACTTCCACTGGCAGGTGAAGTTCCTGAGGTACCGCATCGAGAACGTGGGCGACGACCTCGCGTGCACAAGCTCGACGCTCTGCGTGGGCCCGTACTTCGACAACTTGCTCGACTCGGCGGCTCTCGGCGCGGGCCTCCCCGGCGGGCGCGGCGTGCGAGGCAGCGAACCCCGCACAGGCTGAGGCGGCCCCATCGCCGGGCGCCGCGGACGCGGGTGCGCTCGGAGCCGCTGTGCTCCTCGGGCACGTCGGCTGACGCCGAGTCATGACCCGTGGCGCTGGCGCCGACAGAGGGGATGGGCCACTGAGGCGAGGAGCTGTGCCCGGCGAGGTCTCGGCGGCAGAGGTCTGTCGCGCGAGGCTCGCGGGGGGCAGGCCCGCTTGCCACGGGCATCTCCGGCGTGCGGGCCTCTCTCCGAGGAGAGGGCCTGGCAGGCCCGGGAGGACTCGAACCTCCGCCCCACTGCTTAGGAGGAAGATCAGCACAAACCCGTCGTTCTAGCCCTCTGCCTCCGGTTCCAGCGGAAGAAGCTGCTATGTCCGCGGGCTAGGAAGCTGCTTTCTTCTGCGCGAGGAAGTGGGTCTGTGCGAACCAACAGGCCACTTCGTCCAGGCACTCGTCGGGATTCGGCAGCTCTGGCCCAGGCCCTTCCGATGGTCCGTTCTGTAGTGTGGGTGGGTCCCGAGCGGCCCTGGCAGGACTCGCGGGAGCGTCGTGCAGAGGGACTGTCGGGCGCAGGCGAGACCAGCGGCGCCTACGCGAGGTGGTGGCTTCCCACCCACGGCCGCGTGCTGCCCTCGATGTCGGTCATCAGGAAGGTGACGACGCCGGAGGGGAGGTCAGACATCGGATCCCTCCCCCAAGGCGAAGGCGACAGCCTCCTCGAGGGTCATCGCCTCGCCCTCGGCCCAGGCCGACGCGAATGCGCTCTCCCCGACCTCGTCTCTCATGGCCGTGACGTCCCGCTCGTGCCGCCCGCACCGCGAGGGCGAAAGCTCCACACCGATCGCCCGGGCGCGCGTTTCGGCGGCCGCCATGAGGCGAGCCGCACGCTCGGGATCCCCTGCGGCCTGGGCAGCCTGCCCAAGGGCCAGCAGGGCCGAAGCGAGGGGTCTGGGCTCGCCCAGCTCTACAGCCAGGTGTACCGCGCAGATGAAGTGCGTTCGTGCGTCGCCGAGCCGGGACTGCGCGGTGAGGACATCGCCCATCTGCAGATGGGCAAGCATGGCCCCCCTCCTGTCTCCGAGCTCAAGCTGGGTATCGCGGCATTGCGCGCACAGCCGGTCGGCGGCTTCGACGTCGCCCATCTCGAGCATGACCGTGCCGAGCTGACCGAGGGAGATGGCAACGCCGCCCTTCTCGCCGATCTCCTGCCTCAAGGCGAGGGCCTGTATATGGTAGTCGCGCGCGGACTCGAGGTCGCCCGCCTCCGCCGCTAGGCCCCCGAGGTTGTTTAGCACCTTCGCCACTGCGGAGCGCTCGCCAAGCTCCCGGAAGGCCGACAGCGCCTGCTGGTAGCAAGTCAGCGCGTCGTCGTAGTCCCCTGTGTCGGCCGCGACAACCCCGAGGTTCATCTGCGAGTTGGCGATCCCGAACCGATCGCCCAGCTCCGCCTTCAGACTCAATGCCTCGGTGAAGCGGGCCTTGGCGAGTGCGTAGTCGCCCAGTATAGCCGCCACATTCCCGAGTCCCGTGAGGGCGTTGCTGAGCGCGTAGAGCTCGCCCAGTCCCCGGGCGAGGACTGCGGCCTGTGAGAGTCGGGTCTCGCAGTCCGCGTAGCGTCCCTGAGCCATTGCGACAGCACCCAGGTTCGCCAGGGTGATGGCCTGCGATCCCCGCTCGCCTTGTTGCTCCCGCAGCTCAAGGCACTCCTCGTAGTGGCGCTTCGCCGCATCGTGGTCACCGGACACGGCCGCCACGTTGCCCAAGCTGTTCAGTGCTGATGCTGCACAGGCGGCATCGCCTGCGTGCCGTGCGAGCAACAGGGCGTCCGACAGCGCCTCGCGCGCCCCGGCGAGTTCCCCCTGCATCCTCAGCAGGTTGCCGAGGAAGACCAGCGCGTTGGCCCGGAGTAGCGGTGGAACGGAGCGCCCGGGGCTCAAGTACCGACCAAGCCAATGCCGGCCTTCTGTCCAGTGTCCGCGCACATCCCACCACCGGGCTAGGCCCACCAACACGGTCAGCCCCGCCTCCTGGTTCAGTTCGAGCCCCCACTCCAGTGCGGATCGCACGTTGCCCAGCTCCGCGTCTACTCTCCTGGACCAGTCGCTCTCCTCGACCCCCCTCATTCCCGCCTTGGCCTCCGTGGAGAAGGTCGCGTAGAAGGCCGCGTGCCGGGCACGGTACTCGTCGCTCGACCTGAGGGCCCTCAGCCTATCAGACCCGTAGGCTCGGATCGTGTCCAGTATCCAGTAGCGCGCCGCGCCCGGGACCACGAGCGACTTGGCCACCAGCCCGTCGACGAGATCGGCAACGTCACTTGCCTCGATCCCCTCCCCGGCGCACACCGCCTCGGCCGCCTTGAGCGTGAAGCCTCCCGCGAACACCGAGAGCCTCGCGAAGAGTATCCTCTCCACTTCTGAGAGGAGTTGGTAGCTCCAGTCCACCGTCGCTTCGAGCGTCTGCTGACGAGGTAGGGCCGTCCTCCGGCCCCCGGTCAGCAACCGGAAGCGTTCGTCGAGCCGCTGCTCGATCTGGCCCGGCGACAGTGTGCTCGCGCGCGCGGCGGCGAGCTCGATCGCCAGCGGGACCCCGTCCAGCCTCGAGCAGATCTCGGCGACTGCCGGCGCGTTGTCGGTCGTCACGGTGAAGCTGGGGTTGGCCTTCGTCGCCCGGTCAATGAGCAGCCTGACCGCAGCGTACTGCGTGAGCTGCTGCGGCTGGGGTCGGATCCCTGGCTGTGGGTGCGGCACTGACAGGGATGGCACGCGCCATACGGTCTCCCCTTCGGCTCGCAGGACCTCCCGGCTCGTCGCGAGGATCGTCACGCCGGCGCATCGCCGCGTCAGGCTTTCCACGAAGCCGGCGCTGGCATCCACTAGGTGCTCGCAGTTGTCGAGGATGATCAGGGCTTGCTTCTCGCGGAGGTGGCTGAGCAGCGTGTCCACCAGTGCCCTGCCGGGCTCTTCGCGCACACCGAGCTCAGTCGCCAACGCCTGCGGGATCAGCCCACCGTCCGAGAGCGCCGCCAGCTCGACCAGCCACACTCCGTCTGGGTACTCGTAGAGCACCTCCGCTGCTGCCTGGAGCGCTAGGCGCGTCTTGCCGACTCCACCGGCCCCTGTGAGCGTTAGCAAGCGGGTGTCGCGGAGAAGCTCTCTGATCTTCGTCATCTCTGCGTCTCGTCCGACGAACGTGCTGACCTGGTAGGGCAGGTTGTTGGGGACGAGGTCTATCGTGCGCAGAGCAGGGAAGTCTGACGGCAGCGCGGGATGCAGAAGCTGCGAGACGCGCTCAGGGTCGGCTAGGTCCCGCAGGCGCTGGAACCCGAGATCGCGCAGCACCATCTCCTCTGGCAGTACCTCGCGCACGAGGCCCGTCGTAGACTCCGAGACAAGCACCTGCCCGCCGTGCGCGATGCCCCTAAGTCGGGCGCAGCGGTTGACCGCGATGCCGTAGTAGTCGTCGGCTCCAAGGTCCGCTTCCCCGGTGTGGACGGCGATGCGCACGCGCAGCGGAGCCCCCTCGGGCCATGGCTCGGCCGTCAGGGCTGTCTGGAGTGCGCAGGCAGCGGCGACCGCGTCTGTGGGTCGCCCGAAGACTGAGAAGGTGCTGTCGCCCTCGCCTCGTGGCTTGATGAGGAACCCGGCGTGCTCTGCGATCACATCCGCCGTGATCGCGTCGTGCCGCGCGAGGGCCGCACGCATCGCGTCCGGAGCCTCGCCCCACAGCCGCGTGCTGCCCTCGATGTCGGTCATCAGGAACGTCACAACGCCGCTAGGTAGGTCCATCGAGAGCGCTCCCCTCTGTCTCGGCACCTACCCTTGAGGGCACTTCGCTGCAGTTAGGCTGGCTTCCTTGGGCTGGCGGGGCGCCGTGTGGGCTGTACCCCTGTTCCGGGACAGCGAGGGGGTCCAGGCTATTGGGTACCGGGGGCGCTGCGTCACAGGTTGGCTATGGTGTCGGTGAGTCCGTGCAGCTCTGGCATCCTGCTTTCGCGCCGGTCGCGATCTGCGTGCGGGTCAACCGCACCATACGGCCGAGCCCACCTTTCCGGCCCAACCACCCTTGGGAGGAAGTGCTGAGAGACGGGTTCCGGGCCGCATGAGTCGCGCGCCCTGGGCGGCTGTACCCGAGCCGGGGCCCCCTGCCGAGGGCCTCGGGCGGCCGATAGACGGGGGCTGCCACGGGGGACTGCCGCAGTCCGGCCCGTTGAGGCAACAGACCC
>Ga0315280_10012166_pt1 | contig 10458 bp, 9 predicted proteins | sample YL17G06_40_MG_FD_203697 | JGI IMG/M metagenome (GOLD analysis project Ga0315280, IMG submission 203697) | Sediment microbial communities from Yellowstone Lake, YNP, Wyoming, USA - YL17G06_40 | ecosystem: Environmental > Aquatic > Freshwater > Lake > Sediment | place: USA: Wyoming | collected... | reverse complement strand
CTGCCTCGATGGCCAGACTTGTCAATGAAACCGATTCTCGTAAGTGCGTTAGGGTTCTGAGCTGGATGCTTTAGGTACGGGTGGCATCTTTGAGCTTAGCTACAAAGTTGTGCATGTCACGGAGCATTTTCTTCTCGTTTACGATGTTCTTCGCGATAATGTCCACAATCGCGCTACCGACTATTGCGCCATCCGCCCCAGATTCTATTACCTCACGCACATGCTTCGATGAAGAGATACCGAAGCCCACTGCTGTGGGGACATTCTTTTTCGCGCTCTTTTTGGCAAGGTTTATCATATCTCTAACTGTTCGAGAGAGTTTTTTCCTAGCCCCAGTGACTCCCAGCAGACTGACCAGATAAACGAAACCGCGGGTTGAATCAAGAATTCTTTTCATTCTTTCTTCAGTTGTGGTTGGAGCCGCGAGTAAGATTACATCCACATTGTTATCATCCGCTTTTTCTATCACTTCTTTCGCCTCCTCGACTGGCAGGTCCGGAATTATCACGCCGTCTATCCCGCTCTCTCGGCAGTCCTTCATGAAGCGACCGACTCCACGCTTGAGAACTAGATTGAAATATGTGAGGCAAACGAGCGGCACCTTTACCGTCTTCCTGATTTTTTTAATTGTCGCAAAGTAAGCGTCCGTATTCATGTCGGATTTTAGCGCCCTCTCCGCCGCTGCTTGAATGGTCGGGCCATCCGCGATTGGGTCCGAGAAAGGAAGTCCCAACTCTATTATATCTGCGCCAGCATCTTCCAAAGTTTTGGCTATCTTCGGCGTGGCGCTTATGGTGGGATCTCCCGCGGTTACAAAGGCTATAAGCGCACCCTCATTCTTCCTGCGGAGTTCCTCAAACTTCGCGGCTATCCTGCTCACATCTCGACCCCCGTCGCTTTCGCGGCCACCTCGACATCTTTGTCTCCGCGTCCCGAGAGGTTGATCACGATGAGTCTGTCCCTGAATTTACGAGGCATCTTTTTGAGGTAAGCGATGGCGTGCGCTGACTCAAGCGCTGGAAGGATCCCTTCGGTCTCGGAAAGAAGTTTGAACGCTTCTATAGCCTCCTCATCCGTCACGCTGTCGTATCGGACACGGCCTCGCAGCTTCATCAACGCATGCTCAGGGCCAACTCCTGGATAGTCGAGCCCGGCGGAGATGCTGTGGGTCGGCAATATCTGTCCGAACTTATCCTGCATCACGTAGGTGTGCGACCCGTGCAATACCCCTTCAGAGCCAGCGCAGAGTGGAGCAGCGTGCATGCATGTTTTAAGCCCTCTACCCTCAGCCTCGATGCCGAATAGCTCCACGGGGTCGTCAAGGAAATCGTAGAAAATTCCGATGGCGTTGCTACCGCCGCCGACACAGGCGATGATTGCGTCTGGCAACCGTCCCTCCGCCTTTATAATCTGCTCCTTGGTTTCCTTACCGATTACCCGCTGGAAATCTCGCACCATCATAGGGTAGGGGTGAGGTCCGACCACCGAGCCCAGCAAGTAGTGAGTTGTTTTTACGTTGGCCGTCCAGTCCCGAAGGGCCTCGTTTACCGCATCTTTCAGGGTTCGAGTGCCGCTCTTCACCGGTATCACCCTAGCCCCAAGTAATCGCATTCGAAATACATTGAGCCTTTGACGCTCCATGTCCACTGTGCCCATGTAGATGTCGCATTTTAGCCCGAGCATCGCGGCGACCGTGGCAGTAGCGACTCCGTGTTGCCCGGCACCAGTTTCCGCGATTACTCGTGTTTTACCCATATGTTTCGCGAGGAGAGCTTGACCCAAAGTATTGTTGAGCTTATGTGCGCCGGTCATCAACAAATCTTCGCGTTTGAGGTAAACCTTCATTCCGGCATGTTCGGATAATCTCTCGGCAAAATAAAGCGGAGTCGGTCGCCCCGCGTACTCGCGCAAGTAGCGGTCGAGTTTCTGCCTGAACTTTTCGTTCTTTTTGAGCTTCAGGTAGGCTTTCTCGAGTTCCTCAAGCGCTGGCATCAGTGTTTCAGGAACAAACTGACCACCAAAACCATTAAACCTTCCTTTCACTGGGAATTTGTCAATGTACATTATTTTGCCCCCCTCGCGGCCTCTATGAACTCGCGCATGAGCTTAGAATCCTTTCTCCCTGGGATGGATTCTACACCAGTAGCCACGTCAACGCCATATGGCCGTACAATTTTTATCGCATCTCCGACGTTCGACGGGTTGAGACCACCAGCGAGAAAAACGGGCTTGTCCACAGCATCTCGGATCACGGCGCTCAGGTTCCAGTTATGGGTCAGGCCAGTCCCGCCTCCCGTGGGCCCTTTCGTGTCGATTGAGATAAAGTCGGCCACCTCGGCAACCTCGATGGCTCGATCAACGATGTCCATAGTGCGTTCAATTTCCGGAGGAACTGGAACGACAACAATTGTTTCAGCTTCGATTTCTTCTTTGATTTCGAGAAGTTCCTCTGCGGGGAAAGTGAGGTGAAATTGGAGGTAATCTGGTTCCAACTTTCTGTAAATCTCCTCCACATCTCTTGGGCCCCTTGGTATGAACACGGCGACTTTGGCGGTCCCTTCACCGGCCGCTTTCAAAATCTGTCCCGCCCGCTCCAAAGGCACATAGCGTGGTGATTTTGGAACAAGGATGACTCCAACCATGTCAACACCTAGACTACACGCCGCTTTCACATCCTCGCCCCTCGTGAATCCACATATTTTGATTTTGACCACCGGATCACATCGCATTCACAAGCGATTTCACTTTTTGCTCGATGTCACCCGCCCGCATCAGGGCCGTGCCGACCAACACCGCGTCCGCGCCGGCGTCGAGCATCATCCTCACGTCGTCAGGGGTGTTTATGCCGCTCTCGCTCACGAGTGTCACGTCGTCAGGAATGAAAGGCGCGAGCTTAACGGTGCGATTGAGGTCCATCTTGAGAGTTTCCAAGTCTCTGTTGTTTATTCCAATCAGCTTGGCCCCCGCAGAAATTGCCAGCTTGATTTCTTCTTTGTCTGTCACCTCGACTAGGCTCTCCATTCCAAACTCCTCTACGAGCTGCATGAACTTCCGCACTTCCCGTCCCAGCACTTTGACTATCAGCAATATCACATCCGCGCCCAGCTCAGCCGCCTCTGAAACTTGATACTCGTCGACAATGAAATCTTTGCGTATTAGAGGGACCTTCGCTACCTTTCTGACCTCACGCAAGAAGTTCGGATCACCTTTGAAGTACTTCGGCTCGGTGAGCACTGAGAGGGATATCGCCCCTCCGTGCAGCATCGCTCGCGCCACCTCGAGCACATCAGCGTTTGGTTTGATATCTCCAGCTGAGGGCGAGGCGCGTTTTATCTCGGCAATCAATGGCACTCTCGGCGCTTTCTCAATCGCCTCGATCAAACTTCGTTTCTTGGTTCTTGAAACGTGCGCGTATTCGATTGGTCTGGCGCTGGCTCTCAAGCGCACTTCAGTTTGGACGTCTTGGATTATCTTAGCCAGGACACTCAAAGGCCGGCCTCCAAATCTTTTAACTTTTTGACATCGCCGCCAGTTGCCTTTACTAGCTGAATCACCTTCTCATACGCATGGCCCGAGTCCAAGGAGTCGCTGGCGATAGATATTCCCTCGTAGAGCCCATCTGCTTTTCCACTCACCACAATTGCCGCGGCCGCATTCAACAGCACGATGTCTCGTCTTGGTCCTCGCTCGCCGTGTAGAACACTCAACATCATCTGCACATTTTCCTCCAGTTCCTTGCCAGCTATGGCTTCTGGGTTCGCACGCTCAATGTCAAAGTCTTCTGGGAAAACCGTGTATGTTTTCACCCCGCCTTTATTCAGCTCGGAAATCTGCGTTCCCCCAAGCGTTGAGATTTCATCCAGTCCTTCCATGCCGTGGACTACCATCGCGCGCTTGCACCCGAGTTTTCCGAGCACGCGGGCAAGTTTTTCGGTGAGTCCCGCGTTGTAGACTCCAACCAACTGCGCTTGGGCGCCCGCAGGATTGGTCAGAGGGCCCAGGATGTTGAAGACGGTGCGTATGCCCAGCTCCCGACGAGTACCTATCGCATGCTTCATCGCCGCGTGAAATCGGGGGGCAAACATGAAACCTATCCCAACGCTCTCGATGCAGCGCTCGACTTCTTCAGGTGGCAGGTCTATCCGCACGCCCAAGGCCTCGACCACATCCGCGCTTCCAGCTTTGCTCGTCACAGACCGGTTTCCGTGCTTTGCTATGCGCACTCCGGCCCCAGCAGCGACGAACATCGCAGCGGTGCTGATGTTGAATGTTTTTATCTTGTCTCCACCGGTGCCGCAGGTATCGACCAACACATCTTCGACCTTCGGGTTTATTCTCGTCGCGAACTCGCGCATCACCCTAGCGAAAGCTGTGATCTCTTCGACCGTTTCGCCCTTCATGCGGAGCGCAGTCAGGAAGGAGCCTATCTGCGCTTGAGTGGCTCCGCCCGACATTACGCACTTCACCGCTTCCTCCGCCTCGGCTTCGGTCAAGTCTCTGCGCTCAACCAGCTTTCCAATCGTATCCTGAAGTGAATTCATTTGGATGTCTCCATCTCAAGGAAGTTTTTAACGATGAGTTTCCCGTGCTGGGTGAGGATGGACTCAGGGTGGAATTGAACACCGAATATCGGATACTCCTTGTGCTGAAGCCCCATTATCTCCTGATCTGCGTCGGCTGTCACAGCTGTTATACGCAGACAATTCGGTAAGCTGGCCCGTTCGACAGCGAGTGAATGATAGCGAGTTGCTTCAAACGGGTTCGGAACACCTTTGAACAGTCTACTCCCATCGTGTTTAATTTTAGAAACTTTGCCATGCATGAGTCGCTTTGCGGGCACTATCCGGCCGCCGAAAGCGTAGCCGACCGCTTGGTGACCGAGGCAGACCCCCAATATTGGGATTTTCTTTCCAAATTTTTTAATGACATCAACCGAAACTCCTGCATGCTCAGGCGTCTTAGGGCCCGGGGAGACCACTATTCGGTCGGGTTTCGCGCGTTCAATCTCTTGAAGTGAAGCGCTGTTCGTAAATACCACAGGCTCCGCTCCTAGCTCCCCTATGTACTGGACGAGATTGTAAACGAAGCTATCGACATTATCTATAACGACGACGCGCATCTAGACACCCGCTGCGCGGAGCAGCGCCCGCGCTTTATTCTCGGTTTCATAGTGTTCCTTCCACGGCACAGAATCAGCTACTACTCCAGCCCCCACTTGGACATAACCCTTTCCACTCTCAACTACAAGCGTGCGGATGGTTATCGCAAGATCGGCATCGCCAGTGTAACTAAAAGAACCTATCGCCCCAGCGTAGATACCCCGCCGCGTGGGCTCGAGTTCATCTATTATCTCCATCGCTCTGACCTTTGGCGCCCCGGTGACGGTGCCAGCCGGAAACGTCGCGCGTAGAGCGTCAAAGGCATCCTTGTCCTCTCGCATCTCACCCACGACATTTGTGACCAAGTGCTGAACATGGCTGTATTTTTCTACCTTCATGAAATCCGTGACCTTGACTGAACCGAATTTCGAAACCCGTCCCAAGTCGTTTCTCCCCAAGTCGACCAGCATCACGTGCTCCGCCCGCTCCTTCTCGTCCGCCAGCAGCTCTCGCTCCATCGCGGCATCATCTACCTTGTTTTTACCTAGACGCCTCGTCCCGGCTATCGGGCGAGTCACGACTCTACGATTTTCAACTCTTACTAGGATCTCTGGGCTAGAACCGACGATACTCCGCTCAGGGAAGTCCAAGAAGAACATGTAGGGCGAAGGGTTGATCCGTCTGAGGTCGAGGTAAAACCGTCCGAGAGGCGGGGCCGGGCTGAGTTCGATCCTTCTTGAAAGCACGGTCTGGATCACATCTCCAGCTCGGATGTACTGCTTCACGCGTTCGACCTGATGTTCAAACCTGCCTTTTGCGATATTTGAGCGTGCCTTAATTTTGGGTTCTCTCTCTGCTCGCAGATTAACTTCTTTCAGACCTACCAACTCTTTCAAGTTCGACCTAGCGCGTTCGTACGCCTCCTGCACATCGTGGCCATCGAGGAGTAGCATCAGGGAGCAGTAATGGGTCCTGCGTCCAACATGGTCGAAGATTATCATTCGCTCCGGGAGCATGAACTCGATTTCCGGTTGGTTAAGGTCATCCGCAGAATGGTTACCAACATCCACGAGCGAGCGGACATAGTCGTAGCCGATGTAGCCGACCACTCCTAACATGTAGCGCGAGGCCACAGCTGGCACACTCATATCCTTCAGCAGCATGACATCCTTGAGTGTATCGAGCGCATCCTTCTTCCCGCTGACTTTGCCGCGGGTTACATCTGTGAGGTCTCGCCTCCCCTCAACGCGGTACCCACCATCCTCAATTTTGACGTAGAGGAGCGGGTCGGTGCCTATCACTGAATACCGTGTCGCCTCGCCTGGTCCTTCTGCGGACTCCAGCAGGTAAGAGGACTGGGCCGGGCGCCTAACGCTTAAGTAGAGCTTCGCAGGGTCTGCACAACCCTCGATAGTTGACACTACTGGCAAGAGACATGGTCTGTCGAGCTCGTCCGCCAATTTTTTGATTTTTTGCTGGCTCGATACCTTCAAATTCCCACCTAGGTCCCTCTCATTTAGGGCTATGTATTATTTAAGCCTTTAGTGTATAATTTTGTTCAATTTGTCTCTTTATAAGGAACCTTCCCGCAAAGGCTTGGTGGAAAGTTGAGACTATAAAATCGGAGGTGAAAAAATTATGAAGGGTTTAAAGAATGCTGAAGAGCTTTCTCGCGAGGTTTCTACATTGAGGATTGTTGCGAAGCGCGATGGGAAGGAACCCTACACGGCTAAAATACCGGTAAAAGGAGATATCTTTTCGCTGGTTCTCCCCAGCGGATACATCAACTGGCCAAAAGGCAAACCATACCCGGACTCGATTCGGGTGGCGATCGACGAAACGCGTAGCATGTGGGTGAACTTTGGGGTGTCAAAGGAGCACGGTTTCTATACTTCACTGCGAATCGGCGAGCCGAATGAGTGAACGTAGAGGGCACTGAGCTTGACCGATAAACGACATGCGTGAGGATGGGCATCAAACAAGGGCCGCGAGTCCCCGGTGAGAGAACACGCCAAGCCGAATGGGTGTAGTCCGGGAGGGGATTATGAACGGCTGGAACTCAGACCTTACTGGTCGAGGATGTGGATTGCCATCTCCCCTTAAGGGGAACTGACCCCCCGATATCTGCTAAGGGAGACCGCGGCCCTTAAACTTTTCAGCACGTTTGGTGGCTGAATAACCGATAAGGAAAGCGTTTGCCAAACCAGCCGAGAATCATTATTATCACGAGGGCGGCGATGCTAACAATCAAGACAAGCGCCCACTGGAACAGCTTTGGAGGCGCTGCGGTGACGGTCAAGGTGTACGTGCAGGCGTCGAGATTATCGCTCGATCGGCTGCAAAAGCCACTTCCATATTGGTAAAAACTTTACTTTTTTACCATTGAATTTCTCTTCACCCTCCTGATTGTACGTTATGACGAGCAAATTTCCACACCTCAACTCTCCGCCGGCCTCTATCAAGGATCTAAGTTCCCTCTTCTTCACGTCTGGATCGGAGATATCGTGACAGACCTGAATCAACTGTATGACTTTTGCCCCCTGCTTGAGAACGAAATCAACCTCATGCCCCCGTGAGTTTTTGAAATAGTAGACCCGGGTATTGTGTCCTCCCGATACTCTGTTGAAAAGCTCCGTACATACGATGTTTTCCAGCAATCTTCCGAGATCTTTCATTAACCTGAAGCTTATGAAATTGACAAAGCCGTGGTCGATAACGTAGACCTTCTTCGGAGCTATGATCTGTTGCTTCAGCTTGAATGAAAACCTCTCGACCACATGGATTAAAAACGCCTGCTCAAGGTATTCCACGTAGTTTTTTACTGTGTGGACATCTTTCACGCCCGTTACCTTAGATAATTTCGAGTATGTGAACTCGGATGAGAAATTAGAAACAAGGTACTTGGCGAGTTCTCTGAAGCTCCTCTCGTTCCTTATCCCGTGTCCCCTTATGCAATCCTTGTTCACTATGTCCTCGTATATGTTAACAACTATCTGCGGGCCGAATTTTAGATATTCGGGAAAACCACTTCCCTCCAGATATTTTTCGAGTTCTCTCTTCACCTTTGCGATATCCTCTGTTAGGTAGATATCCGGCTTGAAGCTCAGAATCTCCCTGAAGGAAAAGGGGAACATGAACACGTCTATATGTCTCCCCGTTAAAGCGGTCGCAAGTTCCCCGCTTAACAACTGAGAGTTGCTCCCCGTGATCACGACCCTCTTTGTTCTCCTCAGCCTGTTTGCGAACAATTCCCAATTCTCAACGTTTTGCGGCTCGTCCAAGATGATGAAATCAACCTCTCCGTAAAGCTCGTAAAAAGCCTGGAGTATTTTGTTCAGATCTCTGCCCTTTAACCCCACCATCCTTTCGTCATCGAAATTTATGTGGCCGAAATTTTTGCCTATCTCTTTCGCGAGGAGTAAGGAGAATATGGACTTTCCGCATCTCCTCACGCCTAAAACCGCGAGGATGTTGGGGTACTTTAGGAATTTCTTCGCGTAGGGAAGTCTCTCCCTTTGGATTATCCTCTCTTTCCTAAATTTATCTTCCAATTCATATCTCTGGCTCGATATGATACCCTTCAATTCCTCTATTTCCATGTGTAAACATAGCCACAAACTTATTTAAAAAGCTTGTGATTATAATCACAGTAAAAAGGTTCATTAGATTATCGGGATTTTGTCCTGTCAGCAATTGTCCAAAAACATTAAATTTATTAACAATACTAGATTAGCATCGCCTCGTTTTTCTCCCCACTATTTCTTTCGGAATGGGGGCAGACCAAACCAGCCAAGGATCACTATTATCGCGATGATGACGATGCCGGTAATCAAGGCAACAAGTTCCAATGAGAATGGCTTTGGAGGCGCCGTGGTCGTGGTTGTGGGTGGGGTTGTGGTCGTCGTCGAGGTCGTGGTCGGGGCCTGTCCAGATATCCCAAAAACCGAAAGTCCCGGTGAAACCGCTGAGAAGTAAGCGTAGGTATCGTCCTCGGACAAGAATGTGGTCGGAAGAGGCGTCCATTCGCCGGTGACCGGATCATAGCGATTGAGGGTTATGGTTTGCATGTCAATCTCGTTCTGCGCAACCCAGGACTTTTCAACCTTGAACTGGATTGTCACGTTCTCGATCTGAGCATCCGACAAGTTCTCGACGACTATGTTAAAGTACTGGTAGACGGTCCCGGGAGCACCTATCACGATGGTGGCGGGCCTATCCGTCAACTGCTGGACTACCACCCTGACGTTCTCGGCTGCCTCGAGCGTGTCGATTGTAAGTCCTGTGATGTTTGTATTCTCAACCGTGACTTCCTGCGGGACATCGGGGTCTATAGAGGGTATTTCCACAGGCGGGGATTCGTTCTCTATTATCTCGGGCGGGATGGGCACAGTAGGTGTAACGGTCAACCTGTACGTGCATGAACGAGTTTTGCCGTCTCCAGTTCCCGTTATGTTTATGGTGTAGGTTCCGGCCGGGGTTGTCAAAGTCGTGAATATCTTAATCTGGGAGGAGAAGCTGGGTGTTCCCGATGACGGGGTTAAAGTAGTGGTGACGCCCGAGGGAAGGCCGGAAGCCGACAGGCGGGCCGTACTGCTGAAGTCACCAACAGAAGTTATGGTAACGGTCGCCCTCGTGGGTCCCCCCTGCATGACCGACCCGGAGCCCGGGCTGACCGAGATGATGAAGTCAGCTGCGGGCGGAGGCGAAGGGGGCGAAGGCAAAGGTGCTCCAACTGTCCCAGTCCATGTCTCGATGAGGTTCCAATTCGCTTCTTCTATTTCAAAGTTTTCAGTTGAATAGCCCCCGTTATAGGTGAAGGTTATCTGGCCGTTTGAGTTTGACAGGTAAGTGCCAAAGATTCCCGAATTAACCAATACAAAGTAATATGTGTTGGGGTTGAGATCGCCAACAGTATGGTCTGCAGTTATTTCTGATGAACTGCCATTTTCGGTCCATTTCTTGTAATAGGTTCCTGAGGTGTTCCAGGTGTCGATGTTGACATCTATAGAACCTGAAGAAGGAGTGAGGTCCATCGCGGCTGAATTGATGGTTGTCGTGCCCGTTAAACCATTGGCCGCTATTGTCACCGTGTTGTCTGAACTGATTGTTGTCGTGTATCCGATGAATGGCCTGCGGTAGTTGTCCAGGACTATGTTGGTCGAACCTGTTCCATCCAGGACAATTGAGGCATTTTCGTTGTCTGTTGTGGGCGCTGTGGCTGATAGTAACACTATGTTGTCGGGATTGGAGATGGATTTGACGATTGGGGTGGTGGTGTAGGAATAGGTGAAGTTGGCGTAGGAGGGTTGAGCAACAGTTGTCTGCCAATAAGGATCAGTTCCACGTAATTTCAGCGACA
>Ga0315280_10012165_pt1 | contig 10458 bp, 5 predicted proteins | sample YL17G06_40_MG_FD_203697 | JGI IMG/M metagenome (GOLD analysis project Ga0315280, IMG submission 203697) | Sediment microbial communities from Yellowstone Lake, YNP, Wyoming, USA - YL17G06_40 | ecosystem: Environmental > Aquatic > Freshwater > Lake > Sediment | place: USA: Wyoming | collected... | reverse complement strand
TCTGCCCCAGATCCACCTCCAGCCACCCGGCCTTTGAACCGACAGGCCCACCCCAGCGGGTGGACGGATCACCGTCGAACGCCGCCGCCGGGCCGTACTGTTTGACGTTGTCCTCCCAGACGCCCGACGAGCGGGCCGGCTTGTCCAGCGCCAGCGACTGGGGCGGCGGCGACGCGGGGGGCGGCACCACCAGCAGACCGGCCTGGCGCAGCAGCTTGCCCAACTCCTCGAGTTGCCGCACATCCTCCCCGCGCATGCTGCCGGTATGGTCTGGGGCCAAGCTGATCAGCACGTTATTCGCGCCGCGTTCGTACGCTTGCCGGATCCATTCAAAGAGGTCCCTGGCCGGCAGGGGCTGGCTGTCGCGGACGGTGAACCACGCGCCGATCGGGCCCCACGGCGTCGTCGTACCCTTGGCAATCCGCTGGGAAACCGGCTCGAACTCAAATGGCAGGTAATAGCGCTTGCCGTTGGCTTTGCGGAACGGTTGGTGCCCGCCGACCGGCGGCAAATGCACCTCGCCGTTGATCACGTCGGTCGGGAAATATCGAATCGAGCTGCCGTCCTGAATGTGCTGGTTCAGGATCACGATCGCGTTGGGCTGCTGGTTCCTGATCGAATCGTAGATCTCCTGTGGCGAGAGATTCGATGGCCGCCAATTCCCCATGTCGATCCAGAAATAGGGGATCTCGCCGTACCGGCTGGCCAACTCGTGCAACTGGGCGAGGATGATGGCCCGGGCGTTGGAGTTTGGCATCCAGCTCTTGCCGCCCCAAAGGCAGTAGTAGAACCCCGGCGCGATGCCCTGACGCCGGCATTGTTTCACGAACTCGCCGGCTACGTCGGTCGGGTCCCCGCTGGACGCGACGTCGAACCGGGTCGTCGCGCTGTCCCACAACAGAAACCCCGAGGTGTGACGCGTCGTGAGCACGGCGTACTTCATGCCGGCACTCTTCATCACCGCTGCCCAACCGGCAACGTCCAGCTTCGACGGATTGTAGGCTTTCGCGTCTTTGTTCCTGGAGTAATCGGTTCCGACGAACTGATTGTCGTTGTAACAGACGAACCCGCCGAGCCGGTAGCTCTCCCACTGCCGGATAAGACCGCTGTCGCTGGCGGCCGGTTCGTGCCGGCGTTTCAAGTTCACCCGATAGGCGGCGACGGTCTTACCGTCCGACACGACGCGCAGTTCTGTCAAGCCATCGGGGGTGGGGCTCTCGACGACGTTCGGATCGTCGGCAAAGGCTGTCGCGGCGACCGCGAACAAGAAGACGACAAGAGCCAGCCGTACCGTGTTTCCTGTAGAAGCAGTCAAGATATTACACTCTGGAGCCGAAGCCCGGGATTTCCGGATGAACATCGTCCAACGACCGCCATCGAACTCTCCGATAAGTCTACCGCCAACCGCGAGATCGGCAAGTAGTTTCTCCGCTCAATGGACGCGGGACGGGGTGTCCGACCTTGGGCAGGCCAGGATTCTGCCCGAAACCACTCAGCACGGTTGCAGCAGAATCGTCGAAATGCAGCGCCATTGCAGCGCCTCGCGGCACTGGTTGGCAACGGTTGGCAATGGTTGGCAATGGTTTTGGCGGTAGCCCATCACGTTACGGGAAGCGGCGTAAGGGTTGGGTGGTGCGGAGCTTGGGGCGCAAGTCAAAGGGCCATCCCTTGGGAACGGCCCTTGTCAAATCCGGCTTCGCCTGTCCCGCCTTCGCCTCCGCTTCGGCGTGGCAAGGCGGCTACGCCGTGATAAAGCGGGCGATGAGGCTCGAACTCACGACATTCACGTTGGCAACGTGACGCTCTACCACTGAACTGCTCCAGCGTGGTGATCGCCCACCCGCCAGCAGGAAGCCCCGAACCCCGAGCCGCCGTGGGACTTCTGAACACCCGCGAAACCGGCGCAGGCCGGTCGGAAATCGGCACTTGACCGTGCCGAGAAGGGTGGTATACTGCCCCCAGACTGCCCGGGGGTGGTCCCCGGGTCCTTATAGAACCGCCGCAACGGGCCGAACACAAGTCGCCGAGGGCGCAGCCGGGTATGCAAGAGGGTTGCCATGAGCGTTGAGTCCGCCCCCTACCTCGAACCCCCCCGCCCCCGGGGCCGTGCCGGCTGCCCGGCCGGTATCAAGCGTCCCATCAGTTAATCGGGTATGAAGGAGAGCTCCAATGAGCGCCAAGCCCACCCCCTCGCCTCAGACCCCCCGCCCCTGGGGCCGTGCCGGCTGCCCAGCCGGAATCAGATTTCCTCTGTGTAATGTTCTTGCCCCGGTGCATGGCGAGTGACGCGGTTTCGATGGGGCATATTCGGCACGGGCGCAGCTTCCGCGAGGTTCGTGCCCGGGCTCGCCGCCGCGCGCGACGCCGAGGCGAGCTTTGTCGCCTCCCGGTCGCTTGCGAGGGCGCAGAGATTCGCTGCCGGGATGGGAGTTGCTCGCGCGATCGAAGGCTATGCAGAAGCAGCCACGGCGGGCGAGGTCGACGCGATCTACATCGCCACGCCACCTTCGGAGCATGCCGCGCATGCGCTGCTTTGCATCGAGGCGGGCATCCCCGTGCTTGTCGAGAAGCCTTTCGCCACCAATGCGGCCGAAGCGTCGCGAATCGCCGATGCCGCTCGGGCGAAATCGGTGTTCGCCATGGAAGCGATGTGGACGCGTTTCCTTCCCGCTGCGCAGGCGCTGAGAGACAAGCTGACCGCAGGCATTACGGGCGAGGTTCGGCTGGTCGCCGGCAACTTCGGCAGTTCACAAGCACCGATTGCCGCGAATCGAAACTTCGATCCGGCGCTCGGGGGCGGGGCGATCGCGCACGTCGGCGTCTATCCGCTGTCGCTGGCGCAATGGCTGTTTGGTTCGCCGACGCTGATGCAGGCGATTGGCTCCGTCGGTGTCACAGGAGTCGATGAAGATGCGGCGTTCCAGTTGCACTATCCCGGCGGCGTGCTCGGATCCTTCTTCGCCAGCATCCGCGCCTGGGCGCCGAACGATTTTCACGTGATGGGCACCGATGGCACGATCGGCTTCCACGGCCCGATCGCCCGACCCTATGGGCTGGACGTTTCGCGCCACGCGCCGCTCCACCTCGAAGAGCCAGCCTTCGGCTGGCGCGCGCGCATTCGCCAGCACGGTTTGATCCACCGCGTCGCGCAGCTCGCCGGCCTGTCGAGCCGCAGCCGGGGCAAGCGGTTCAACTACCGCTATGCCGGCAACGGGTATCATTACGAAGCGGATGAAGTGCGCGCCTGCGTCGAGCGCGGCGCCTGCGAGAGCGTTGTGATGCCGCTGGGCGACAGCATTGCGGTGGCCTCAACTGCCGATATGATTCGCAAAACGATACTGGAATCGGCAAAGACAAGGAAAGATCCGGCATGAAGATCGCCTTCGTCGGCTGTGGATACGTGTTCGACATTTACATGCGCACAAAATGGGCGCATCCGGAGCTGGAGGTTTGTGGCGTCTTTGACATCAACACCGCGCGCGGAAACGCGGTCGGCCAGTATTATGGCTTTCACGTCTATCCCGACTATGAGACGTTACTCGCCGATCCTGCGGTGGAGATCGTCATCAACCTCACCAATATCGGGGCGCATTACGAAGTCACCAAGCGCTCGCTGGAGGCGGGGAAACACGTCTATTCAGAAAAGCCGCTGACCACCGAGATCAATCAGACCCGCGAGCTCTTTGCGCTCGCGGCGGCACGCGAACTGGTGTTCACCGGCGCGCCCTGCAATCTTTACTGTGACGCCGTCAGCACCATGTGGAAGGCCGTGCGTGACGGCGCGATCGGCAAGCCGGTGCTCGTCTACGCCGAGCTCGACGACAGTCCCGCCCATTTGATGAATGTGGAGAAGGTGCAGAGCCCTACGGGTGTGACTTTCCCTTATGTCGAGGAGTTCCAGCAAGGCTGCACATTCGAGCATGTCGGATACCACCTGGTATGGATTTGCGCGATGTTCGGGCCAGCCACCTCCGTGACCGCCTTTTCCAAGGCGCTGATCGAGCACAAGACCGATACGCCACTTTCGCCCGCCGATACGCCGGATTACTCGGTCGGGTGCCTCAACTTTGCGAACGGAGTCGCGGCGCGGATCAGCTGCAGTATCGTCGCGCCGAGAGACCATCGCCTGCGCATCATTGGCGAGGAAGGCGAGATCTGTGCGGACAGCTACTGTCACGATCAGTCGCGGGTCCGGCTCGAGCGCTTCTCGACGGTCAGCCTAACTGCCCGCAAAGCATATACCGCGCGAACTCAGCCATTGATCGGCCGAGTGTTCGGCGTCGGCGGGCGCAAGCTCCCATTGGTGCGCCGCTGGAAATCACACGCGGTGGAGGCTGAGCGGGGATTTCGCCTCTCTCTCAAACAGAAGCTCGTAAGCTGGCTCCGGCGCCGTGAAGTCTATGCGCAGGATAAATTTCTGGGCATCGCCGAAATGGCGCGAGCGATCCGCGAGGGCCGGCCGCAGCCGATGCCCCCGGACTTCCTGATGCACATCAACGAACTCACCCTGCTGATCCAGCGCGCCGGTCCCAAGGGCATCGCTACGGCGCCCGCAACCAGCTTCAAGCCGATCGAGCCGCTCCCGGAGGTTGCCAACAACCCGCGCAACTATCGCACCAGCTATCGCCTGCGTCTGTTCGAGAAGATGTTCGGCGGCACCGTCGAGGCTCTGCACAGACGCTGAGGCAACCCCCGGGGCCGTGCCGGCTGCCCAGAATCATGGGGCATATCAGTGACGCTCTCGGCAAGTTCTATGATAGCGGTTTTGGCCTCCACTGCATCTGGTCATCCACTTCATCGGTGTCGGGGGGGCCGTGTGAGGGAGTTCGTTCTCGTGCAATGACGTCTCGAAGCGGCGCCCAGCCCTGGCGATGTGCCACGGGATGCGGCAGCCGGGCGACCGACTTGGGGAATCTCGGCGAACGCAGAAGATACCGGTGTTTCCACCATAAGTGAGCCAGGCCTTTGATATGAGAAATGGTCAGGCGATTCGGCGTGATCCGCCGGGACCGTTCCTGCGCATCGTGTATGGCGACGGCACCGGGTTCATACCACACCGACAATCCGGCCTTCCACAGGCGCAAACAATAGTCCACGTCTTCCGGCGAGTAGAAGATCTCCTGGTCCAGGACCCCCATAGTATGGAGGGCTTCGCGCCGAAGCAGCCAGAAGGCGGATGTGGCATAGGCAACGGGCCCCCGTTCCGGGGGGCGTTCAGTGGCTTCCATGGCCTTCAGGAACAGCACGCGGCCAAGCTTGCTCAGTATCGTCGGGAAGACATCCGTCGACTTCTGATATCGCCCGTCTGGATAGAGAATCCGAGGCGCGACGAGACCCACTTCGGGCCGGCTGCTCAAGCATGCGATGAGCTGACCGACGCAGCCTTCTGTCGGATATGCGTCGGAATCCAGAACGCATACGAAGTGCCCGTTCGCTCTCCTGAGAGCCAGATTCCGCGGGTGGGTGGTGCCATGATTGCGGCTCAGGAAGATGGTCTGCAACTGTCGGTACCGGGCCTGCAATTCCGAGAGGATCAACCGGGTCCCGTCCTTCGAGCCGTTATCAACGATGAAGAACTCGTACCGCGCACCGAGCCGATCGAACTCCTCGATGGTCCGCTCAACGCAAGCTCTGACGTACCTCTCTGAATCCCACGTCAGTGAGATGGCCGAGACAAGCGGTCGCCCCTTGAGAACAAGCGCGCTCATGAATTGCTTCCTTTTCCTTTCGCCTCATTGCCTGACCGGCGCACGCATCTGCGGGCCACGCATGGGCGAACGTCCACGGCCCAGGGCACTTCCAGAGCGACGGTTGCGGAAAGGACGCGAAATCAGTCCCCACGACAAACTAACTGCGGCTTCCGCGAAGAACCGCGCGAAGCTGCCCTCGCCCCGGCGACCCGGGTCACGCCGCTTCAGGCTATTATATGCCCACCCCCGATCCGACAACAGGAATTCACGAAAGAAATCTCGAGGCCAGCCCCAGGCCCGAGGTGGCGCGCCTCCGCCATTACCGAGTCACGTCGCGGGCCGCACGAGTGGTCGGGTGAGAATTCCGAAAGACTTGTGCCGGTGCCGAATAACGACGCGCCCGCGGCAGGCAGAGCCCGTCATGGTGGATTTCGTAATGAGCCTGCATTGGCGGGTACCGCGTCGCCCCGTTCCGAAGGTTTTCCTGAAAACGGTGGGGCGTGAGCCGGCAAGGGCCGCCAAGGGGCGCCGCACGGATCAGCCGTCGTGTCGGTCGGTTTGAGAGGAGGCACCTCTCGGAGCAGGTTGACTGGACACGTCACTTCCCGCACGGCGTCCCTTGGCATCCCTGACGGCAGGCCCCTGGTTCGCGTGAGTCAGACTGTCGTTCTCGCTTCAAGTCGCCGCCCGCCGTGCCCCGAAGGCTCCGGCTCATCGATTTCCTCGCGTTCAGGTGGGCTGCGGGAGTTGGTGCCTTCTTTCGTGCAACAGATCTCAAACAAAGGCAGCACGGTTGCAGCAGAAGAATCGGAATGCAGCGCCATTGCAGCGCCTCGCGGCATTGGTTGGCATTGGTTGGCACTGGTTGGCAGGGGTGTTGGCGGTCGATCATCACGTTACCGGGAGGGTGGCAAGTTCGCAACGGGGCGAAGCTTGCGGCTCAAGTTAAAGGGCCATCCCTTGGGAACGGCCCTTGTCAAATCCGGCTTCGCCTGTCCCGCCTTCGCCTCCGCTTCGGCGTGGCAAGGCGGCTACGCCGTGATGAAGCGGGCGATGAGGCTCGAACTCACGACATTCACGTTGGCAACGTGACGCTCTACCACTGAGCTACGCCCGCGTGCGTTACAGAGAGAGTATCGTCAAAACGTGCCCCGCCGTCAAGGCATTTTGCGGGGGCCGTCGGCATTTTCGTCGCCCCGCCGGCCGGCGGGGTTGTTGCCATGGTTCGCCGCCGGCGTCTGGGGCCCGCCGGCGTTTTGCGGGGAACTTGCCCCTCGACTAGCCGCGGCAGGCTTGTGGGCTTGCGCTTGTCCGGGGGCGGCCGGGCCGGGTCCGCGGGCGCGGCGCAGGATGGCGGTGATGGGGGACCAGAGGGCGTAGACGGTCGCGGCGGCGGCCATTGTGAGGAACGGTTCGATCAGGGCGGCGGCCAGCAGCAGCAGGAGCTTGACGAGGTAGCCGAAAGGTTTTCGGCCGCGGATGTACTGGTTGACCACGTGGGGGTATCGGAAGTTGGAGACCATCAGCAGCCCCGCGGCCAGGGTCATCAGCGGCAGTGTCAGGCTGATGATGGCGGCGACCCACAGGGCGGTTTCGGGCACGATCAGTGCCGGCCAGGGGCCTGTCCAACTGCCCTCGTTGAGGTGCATGAGGTGGTCGAAGAGCAGCACGAGGGTGCCGACGGCGGCGGCGGCGCCGGGCGATGGCAGGCCGCGGAAGCTCATGTGTGCGGACTCGTCGGGTTCGTTCTCGACGTTGAACCGCGCCAGCCTCATCGCCGCGCCGGCGACGTAGACCGCCCCGATAATCCACAGGACCCGCTCGACGCCGACGTCGCTGAACCGCCACAGGAGCGGGACCTTGCTGACCTGCCCGTGAACGGCGCCCATGACGGTGCGGATCATCAGAACCGGCGGGGCTATGCCGAAGCTGATCACGTCGCACATGCTGTCGAGCTGGGCGCCGAAATCGCTGGTCTTGCGGGCGAACCTGGCGAGCCGGCCGTCAATCATGTCGCAGACCATCGCCGCGAACAGCAGCCAGGCCGCGACGCCCAGCAGCGCCGGCTCGCCGTTGATGGCCGTGCGAGTGGCAAGGTGTATGGCGGCAAAGCCGAGCAGGCCGTTGCTCAGCGTGAACATGCTCGGCAGGATGGAGATGGTGACCAGCAGCCGGCGCTTGTTGCGTTCCCGTCGCGCCATGCGGCGTTTGATGTGGCGGGCGTGGCGCAGTGCCCGGATTTCCTCGGCCGTCAGCCGGTCCGGACGTGCGTGCATCGAGGGCGTCTCGGTCTGCCGATTGTCAGGCATTGGCGGACTCCTTCGGCGCGGCGACCAGCACGGTCAGGCCGGCCACGGCGGCGTCGCCGACCGACACGCGGACCTCGCCGACCAGTTCAGCCGGCACCCACAGTTCCAGCCGGGAGCCGAACTTGATCATACCCATCCGCTGCCCGCGACGCACCTGCTGACCCGGCGAAAGATCGGTGACGATCCGCCGTGCAATCAGCCCCGCCACCTGCCGCACGAGGACCGGGTGCCGCCGGCCGGCGTGGCTTACGCTCAGGCGGATGGTGGCGGATTCGTTTCTAAACGCGGCCTCGGGCTTTCGGACGTCCAGAAAGACGCCGCCATGGCGGTCGATAGAGACTACCTGAGCGTCGCAGGGGACGCGGTTGACGTGGACGTTGAAGATGTTCATGAACACGCCGATCCGCGTGCCCGCAACGCCGAGTGCCTCGTCGGGGCCGACGGGGGTTATGTCGGCCACCACGCCGTCGGCGGAGCTGACGAAGACGCCCGGCTCGTCGGGCACGAGGCGGTCGGGGTCGCGGAAGAACCACATTGTCCAGCCCCAGCCGGCCAGCACCGCCGCCGCCGCCGGCGCCAGCCAGGGCGTGTACGCCCATGCCAGCGCGGCGATGGCGCCCAGCAGCACCGCGGAGAAAGCCGAACAGGCGATCCATTCCCGCCGGCCATAGGTTGTGAGGGTCAAGGCCATAGTCTCGCTGCCTTTGCAGCCTGCCGGGAAAGGCTGTCCCTGCCCGGCGGCGCCGGGCCAATTCCCCAAGGTATCGCAGCGGTGCGGGAAAGTCAAACATGCAGGGTGGGGCTGCTCGTTGGGCTCCGCAGGGCGAGATAAGTCGGGGCGTAAAGCGCGAAGTCGTCTACCGCAGTCGAACATGAATCTTCGATTCCGCCTGAAACCCGCCAACCTGGGCTGAGGTGCCGAACATTCGTAGAGCAGTGATGCGGGTGATGACGAGAAGGCAGAGCATTGCAGGGATGCACGCCGAATAGCGCCGATAGGGCCCGGCGCAAAGCTTTTGAGGAATCAGGCTTTTTCCAAGAGCCCGTGGAGACACCGTCGCAGGCCAGGGGTTGTGAGAGTCTAACCCATGGTCGCGCCGCCTTTGCAGCCCGCCATGAGACCGTCGGGTTGTCGCCTCTGGCCACCCCGCGCAAGCATGGCCAGACCAACAGGCACTTCACGCGCGGCCTGCTTGCGGCGTGGCAAGGCTGCCTCGACGATGGCGTCGACCTGCCGCCGGTGCCGGAAGGTTCACATCATGTCGATACGCCAGGCGCTCAAAGGGCGCCTGTCAAGCGTGATCGTCTTTGCTATCGCTCGCCAAAATTGTAGTTGGCGCCGCTTACTCCGATGCTCACCAGGATGTTCGAGAACTGGTCCGCGCCAAGTGTACCGCCCAGGGAACCCAGGGTATCCAGACCGTCGCGATACCCGCATGGCTGGACCTCGGCGATCTTGTACGTCCCGGCCCGCAGATTCGAGAAGCAATACGCTCCGGTGCAGTCGGTGGTGGCGGTCAGGCAGACGCTGCGGCCCAGATCGTCGACGCCCGTGAGTTTGATCTGCACGCCGGAAATACCTCGCTCAGAGGAGTTCTTTATGCCGTCGTTGCTGGAGTCCTTGTAGACGAAACCGCTGAGGCTGGAAGCCTTGATCTCGCCGAAGTTGTACCCCAGCCCCTTGGCGCCGGCGGCCAGGCGGATGACCGACAGCACGTCGTTTCCAAGGGTGCCGCCCAGCGTGCCCAGGGCGTCCTTGCCGTCGATGTAGCCGGCCGCCTGGGATTGGGTGATCGTGTACGTGCCCGCGGACAGGTTGTCGAAAACGTACGCGCCGTTGGGCTTCGTCAGCCGCGTCATGCTGACCGAGTGGCCTTGGCTGTCGGTGCCCGTCAACTTGACCGTCGCCAGGCCGATCCCCTGCTCGGCGGTCTGCCGGATGCCGTCGTTGTCGGCGTCGTAGTACACGCTGCCCGCCAGGCTGGCCGGGTTGCTTTTCGGCGGCGTGGTCCCGTCGTTGTCGGCGCTGAACAGCCGGTTCTGCGCCGAGTAAAAGATGTTGCTGCCCGCCGGACCAAGGTGATCGATCGCGAGCCCGCAGATGAAATCGATCTGGTAGTAACTATTGGGCACCAGTACGGAAAGCGTGTAGGTGCCCGGCCCGAACAAATTGCTGTCCTGGTCGAAGATGTTCTGCTGGCTGGCCGTGTTGGCGTCGAAGTACGGCTGCGGCGCGGTGTAACTCACCAGCGTCAAGGTCGCCGACGCACCCGGCAGGACAGTGAAGGTCACTTGAACCAAGGTGCCCTGGTTGGTGTTTCCGCGCAGGTCCATGTAATGGGCGCACCCGCCGTTCACAGTGTAGTAGATGTTGGTTACCGCGCACTTGCAGCACTTGGCGAAATTGGCGAAATCCAGGTCCGAGACCTCCTTGGCGCTCGTCAAATCGGCCTTGAAAT
>Ga0315280_10012164_pt1 | contig 10458 bp, 7 predicted proteins | sample YL17G06_40_MG_FD_203697 | JGI IMG/M metagenome (GOLD analysis project Ga0315280, IMG submission 203697) | Sediment microbial communities from Yellowstone Lake, YNP, Wyoming, USA - YL17G06_40 | ecosystem: Environmental > Aquatic > Freshwater > Lake > Sediment | place: USA: Wyoming | collected... | reverse complement strand
ACCCGCACCATCTTGTGGTTACCAGCCCTCGAGTTGAAGACAGCTATCCGGGGGAGGGGATAGGTTTTGTGTGGGAAGGCGTGGCCGTTGGGCGGGTGGGCGGAGCTTGGACGGTTGTGTGCAAGGGTCGGTGCGGTAGCCCCATTTTTGTCAACAACGATGTGCTCGCCTTCTGGGGAGATGTGGACCTCTGGTTTATCCGTGCTGACGGGCAGCCGTTGTCGCCAAAATTCAGGATTGGAGAATACGGCGCCGGACGAGGGGACGCAATTATCGGTGATATGCTCCGGGCTTCCGCACAGGGAGAGCGCCTGGCAGTGCCGCTGTTCTTGGTGCGCCCTTACATAGGTGGTCATCCGCACATGTGCGACCTTGTCCGGGTTTTAGTCTTTGACCTCCCGAGCGGCCAATGGATCGGCGCCCTGGAAGCGAGCCAGTACAAGATCGAACGAATTTGCTATCCGGCGCTTTCTCCCGACGGCGCACTCCTCGCCCTGTTCCGCCAGGAGGGCCTCGTCGAGGTCTATCGCCTGCCCGCCTCCCCTGCCGCGCCCCAAGCCAAGTAGCGGGCAGTAAGTTGAACATCAGATTGAGGTAGAATAGGGGCCGGCGCAAGGGTGGGGCATCCCGGCGGCCGATTAGAATTGGCGAGTCCACTGTTGGTAGGGAGTTGCCGCAGGAGGCGGATTTTGCACCCGCCCGGCGAAAGGAGTTAAGGCCATGACCAAGCGTAGGAAGATCGCCCTCGTCGTCGTGCTTGTCGTTGTTGTACTCCTGGTTGGGATCGCAATCCTTGTGCCGCTGCTGGTGAACGTCGATCGCTATCGGCCGCAGGTGGCGGCGCAAATCGAGCAGGCCACGGGCAAGCCCACCCAGATCGGGCACTTGGCGCTCACCATTTTCCCGCGCCTCTCCATTCGCGCCGACGATTTCGCCCTGGGAAATTCCCCGCCTTATCCCTCCGGTCCCCTGGTGAAAGCGCGGCGAATCTACGCGGTATTTAATGCCCGCGCGCTGTGGAACCGGCAAATCGTCATCACCTCGTTGGAGTTGGATGATCCGGACATCCGCCTGCTTTCTGACGGCCGGGGCCACTGGAACTTCGAAAGCGCGACCAAGCCCAAAGCCGTAAAGAATACCGCGTTGGCCACAACGCCCTCGTTTTCCCTCGGCATCATCTCGAAGATCCTGATCAAGGGCGGCCAGATCGCGGCGGCCAAACTAAACCCCGCCGGTCACGCCGAGCCCAGTTTCTTCGAGGCCAAAGGAGTATCGGCCGATCTGCAAGAAATCAATCTGAATGCTTTCATTCCCTCCTCAACGCCAACGCCGACTTCCTTTCCTCCTTCTATCCTGGCGCCGGCGGGCGGTACGACCCTGCTTTACGCCGCCGAGCCACAAGCTACACCGGCAGCCCAGGGAACCCTGAAGGCCGGATCCTTCCGTTTCAACTCGCTGCGGGCCACCTCGGTCAAGTCCAAGTTGCGGCTGTATGCCACGGAAGTATTCGTTGACGATCTCAGCCTCAACTTTTACGGTGGCGAGGCGAAGGGTAATCTTTCGTTCAATTTCGCGGGCAAGAACATGACTTACGGGAGCGACATTCGGGTGAGCGGGGTGGACATGGCGAAGCTGCTGGCGGAATTCCCCGAGGCCAAAGGCATGATAACCGGGAAAATGGACGGAAACATGGTGGTCTCAGGCGAGGTGGTCGATTCCCCTGATCCCCTGGCGGGCATTCGCGCCAACGGCCAAGCCCGGATCCGTGACGGGCGCCTGCCAACGCTACAGTTGAACAAGAACCTGCTGGAGCTGTCCCGCCTCAGCGAAATCGGCCCGGGCTCCGGCGACCCGGGCGCCTTTTCCTCCATTTCTTACGACATCCACATCGCTCAGTCCCGAATCACCACCAACAAGGTCGTGGTAATTGGCAATGGCGTCGATGCGGATGGTTCGGGCAGCCTCACGCTGGCAGGTGCAGGGAGCTTGAACTACGAAGGTACGGCGCGACTGGCGGCCAAGAAGAATCCCCTTTCCGAGGTCCTCGCTAACATCTCGGGCGCCACCTTCGCCGATGGCAAGCTGTCTTTTCCGTTCACCATCGGCGGGACCTTGCGCAATCCCCAATTCAAGCTGAAAACCCTTTCCGGACCGGGAGGGAAACTCGGAACGGCGCAACGGATTGCGGGAGCAGCCGGTGTCCAAGTGCCGGGCGCGGGGCAAACAGGCCAGCCGCAGCAACCTGCAGACCTGGTCCAGGGGATCGCCGGGATGTTCAAGAAAAAGAAATAGCAGTAACCAACGCCGTAGGGGCACGGCATGCCGTGCCCCTACGCGAACCGCAAGCATCCAGTGCATTGACACGCCGGATTCGGGTGAGTAGCATGGGGCTGGCCGGATGCCGAAAAGACCAGCTTGCGTAAGGGGGAAACGGAACCTGTCCCGATGTTCGAGCCGGAGTCCCGCCCCAGCGCGGCCCTTCACGCGCCCGTGGGCCATTCCTTCCCGGCGCCAGTGGGGGGACTGAGTCCGCTCCTTGCCGGAGGAGCAAGGGGCTGCCAAAGACGTTGCCTATGAGAATCACTAAGGTCCGCACGCGTGTTGTTGAGTGGCGCGGGGAAGCGGCGCCCCTGCCATCCCGGCTCTGCACGAACCCGATGGACCTGCTCGAGCTTGCCCCGGGTTCGATCGAGTCCTTCAAATTCCACAGTTGGCTCATTGTCGAAGTTGAAAGCGACGCCGGTCTCGTGGGGATCGGCAACGCCGCCCTTTCCCCTCGTGTTACCAAGCAAGTGATTGATTTGTACTTGAAGCCCATCCTTGTCGGAGAGAATCCTTACGACCTCGAGTTCCTTTGGGAATACATGTACCGGCGGACGCTGCCCTTCGGGCGAAAGGGAATCGGGATGGTAGCCATCAGCGCGGTGGATATTGCCCTGTGGGACCTGATCGGGAAGGCGCTGAAGCAACCGGTGTTTCGGCTGCTGGGCGGGAAGACGAAACAGCGAATCCCTGTCTATGCCAGCCGCCTTTACAGCCAGCCCCTCGAGCCGCTTGCCCAGGAAGCGAAGAGTTACAAGGACCAGGGCTTTCGCGCCATGAAGTTGAGGTTCGGCTGGGGACCCGCCGAGGGCGCGGCCGGCATGCTCCGCAACGAGGAGCTGGTGCGCACGGTGCGCGAGACCATTGGGGACGAGATCGACCTGATGGCCGATGCCTATATGGGCTGGACCCTCGATTATGCTCAACGCATGATTCCGCGGCTGGAAAAGTTCCATTTGCGCTGGCTCGAGGAACCCGTCCTTCCGGACGATATCGCGGGCTACGCCGCGCTCAAGAGGATGGGGCGGATTCCGATTGCGGGCGGCGAACACGAGTTCACCCTGTATGGCTTCCGTCAGCTCCTGGACGCCCAAGCTGTCGATTACATTCAATTCGATACCAACCGCGTCGGGGGCTTCACGCAGGCGCGCAAGATCAGCGCCCTGGCGGAAGCGCACGCGGTTCCCGTCGTTCCTCACGCGGGACAGTTGCACAACTATCACGTGGTCATGGCAAGCTACAACTCGCCCATGGCGGAGTTTTTCCCGATTGTGGATATGGAAGTTGGCAACGAACTGTTCTGGTATATCTTCAAGGGGGAACCGACTCCGCAGGATGGTTATATCGTGCTGGACGAGAATCGTCCGGGATTGGGATTAGAGGTGGATGAAGAAGGCCTGAAGAAATTCGAAGTCTTCGAATGAGAGACCGCCAAAGGTGGGGGAGGTCGGTATATCTCCCCAAGTGACGCTTGTCGTGGAAAGCTGATGGACGTTTCTGGCCTGCAACATGACCGTCCCGTTCTTGCAGGTTGCGCCCGACGATGCGCGTGGCGAGCCCGGAGACGCCGTCCTATCGCGTTCGCGGGCGAGCGCAACCGCGAACCTATTTCCGAATGATCTCGGTGGGTAGAAGCATGCGTTTGAAAGACAAGGTCGCGATCATCACGGGTGCAGGGGCAGGAATCGGCCGATCGACGGCAGAGCTATTTGCTTCGGAAGGAGCAAAAGTAATCTGCGCCGACATCGACCCCAATGCCGGCGAAGGCACGGCCCGAGGGATTCGCGACAGGGGTGGCGTCGGCCACTTCGTTCGCGTTGACATTGGGAACGAGGGTAATGCGAAGAGACTTTCCGCCGAAGCCATGAAGCTCCACGGGCGCGTTGACATCCTGATTAACAACGCCGGGATCTTTGTGTTCAAGGGTCTCGATGCCACCGTGGAGGATTGGCACCGTTCGGTGGGGACCAACGTGATCGGCACGGCCCTCGTGACCAAGCACGTCGCGGAAAGGATGAAGGAAGCCGGAGGAGGAGCGATTGTCAATTTGGCCTCCATTTCCAGTTTTGTGGCGCAACCCCACTTTCTTACCTACAGCGCCACGAAAGCGGCGATCCTGCAAATGACGCGAAACATGGCTATGGATCTCGCGCCTTATAACATTCGCGTGAACTGTGTTTGCCCCGGGTCGATCCTTACGCCGGCGGTCGAGCGATACATGAAAAAAATGAAGATAACCTTGGACCAATTGAATGCCGAAGAGGGAGCCAAGACCCTGCTCAGGCGGGTCGGCCAACCCCGGGAGGTGGCTAACGCCATTCTCTTTCTGGCGTCGGGCGAGGCTTCCTACATAACCGGCACGTTTCTTCTGGTCGACGGGGGATACACGGCGATGTAATCCGCGCTGGGCATCCTACCGCTTGAGGGACCCATGCACCTACGAGGGATCATTCCGGTATTGGCGACCCCCTTCCGGGCCGACGAGTCGATGGATGAAGACTCTCTCCGGAAAGAAGTGGACTTCTGCATCGAGCGGGGCGCCGTGGCGCTCTGTGCGCCCGCTTTCGGAAGCGAATACTACAAGCTCTCCGACCAGGAACGTCTTGAAGTTGCCCGCATCGTCGTCAGTCAAGGCCAGCGCCGCGTTCCCGTATTTGTGAACGTCGGCACTTCGTCGGTCCGTTCGACTGTTGAGTTCTGTGCCCAGGCTGAATCCATCGGAGCGGATGGGGTGATGGTTGCCGCCCCGCGCGCCGTCCCGCTGGGGGCGAGCGAGTTGAAGGGTTTCTTCGAACGGGTGTGCCGGGCCGTTAGACTCCCCGTGATGCTTCAGGATGCAGATTTCACCGGGAGCGGGCTGGCCGTTGACTTCTTTGTGGATTTGGCTGGGCGCTGTCCCAACCTTCAGTTTGTCAAGCTGGAAAACGCGCTGCCCGGCGCCAAGTGCAAGGAGATCATTCGGCTCTCGAGTGGAAGAGTTAGTGTTTTTTACGGCTGGGCAGGACTGCGCCTTTTCGACGGCTTGGCCCACGGGGTGTGCGGATTCATGCCCGGAGCGGCCCTGGTTGATGTATACGCGACGATCATGCGTTTGCATGATTCGGGGCAGATTGAAAACGCCAAGTCTCTTTTCTACCGCCTGCTGCCTTTCCTGGTTTTTGCCCTCGAGCATCTGGAATTATTCGTTTGGATGGAAAAACGCGTCCTGATGAAGCGAGGCGTGATTGACTCAGACCGTCTCCGCGAACCAACCCTGCACCTCGATGACGCGTACCAGGAACAGGCGGAGGAACTGGTTAACCTTGTCCTCAGGTTGGCGGAGCAACTGCCCGCGAGTGGAAACATGATGGGCGGGTAGCCGTCTCTAGGAGCTGGAGCAGAAGATCCTGACGATGACCTGGTGCAACCTCACTTCCAGCCACCTGCGTATCCGCCGGCGGTTACGGCAGGTGGGAGTGGGGATCTCGCCCGGTGCCCGAGGCAAGCAGCGAGGCCAACATGCGCGAACCAAGTAACCGGCAGTTTCAAGTGGTGTGCCCTTGTTGCGGCGCGCGTTTGCTGATCGACCGGCCCCTCGGCAAAATCGTCTCCCACGAGAATCCTCCCAAACAACCCGGTAGAACCCCTGATCTCGACCAAGCGGGGAAAGTCCTGGCACAAGAAGCCGCTCGCCGTGAGGCCCTCTTCCGGCAGAGTACAGAAGACGAGAAGCGCAAAGCTGAATTACTCGACCGGAAATTCGAGGAGGCCCTGAAGAAAAGCAAGGCCGAGCCGATCACCCGCCCCACCCGCGACATCGACCTGGATTGAAGAACGGCCCCATGGAGGTCAGTAACCGGGTGCCGATGATGGAAGCGCCGGTGGCTTGTTCGCTAGTGAGCTGGTGCCGAAGAGAGGACTCGAACCTCCACGCCCTGACGGGCACTACACCCTGAATGTAGCGCGTCTGCCAATTCCGCCACTTCGGCCCGCGTGGTTTGCGCTTGCGCGTGTCCGCCGGGATCTCATTTCCTCCCCGTCGGTCCCGGCCGCATTTTTCATCTTGCCATCTACCCCGTCGGCTGTCAAGAAGCTGGCCGCCGACTTGTGCCGGTCATGGCGCGTAGCCGGAGGCAAGCATTCCGTCTCCGTCCAGCGAAGCCACGACGCCAGACTATCCCCGCCCATCCCGCTGACGAGCGCATAGGGGGCTGAATATTCCGCGGGAAAGCTCTATAGTGGTATTTTCTTCGCCGGGGGCCGGCGCGACCGGGATCGCCAGCGCTAGACTAGGGAACCTTTTGCCAGGCGGGATAAGTACTTCGGTTGTTGTCGTTTGCTGGCATATGCTACGAGCCGGAAGGGCGGCATGGTGCCTGTCCTGACCGGTAAGGAATGCCTAAGCGCCGCAGGTGACCTCATCGCGGCGGGGCTGGACCTGGCTCTTCCGAACGACCGCGGAACTGGTTTTTCGCACGGGTAAGCAGCCTATGACCACAGAGTTAGTCTGGTACGGTTAAAGTCCCCGGTGGGGGCAGAGGAGAAATAGTGGCTGAATTCAAACCTTTCGTTCCGCATGATTCGACCGAGCCCGAGTTTACCCTGAAGGCCGTATTGGCGGGCATTATCATGGCGGCGGTCTTCGGTGCTGCCAACGCCTACCTGGGAATGAAAGCCGGCCAGACGGTGGCCGCGACGATTCCCGCTGCCGTGATCGCCATTGCGCTGTTCCGCCTGCCCTTCTTTCGCGGGGGCGTGCTCGAACAGAACCTCACGCGCACGGCCGCTTCGGTCGGGGAGGCGCTCGTGGCGGGTGCGATCTTCACGATCCCAGCCTTTATGATGGTAAATATCGGAGGACAGCGTCTCTGGGTGGACCTGCGGAGCCATTTCTGGTCCGGCACGGTGATTCTGCTGGCGGGCGGGCTGCTGGGAATCTGCTTCATCATCATCTTGCGACGGCCGCTGTGCGTCGAGTCAGACCTGCCGTTTCCGGAGAGCGTGGCCAGCGCCGAAATCGTCAAAGCCGGCCAGCAAGGCGGTACCGACGCCCCGAAGTACATCTTCGGCGCGATGGGGCTGGGCGCACTGCTGCAACTCCTCAAGGACGACAAGGGTTTTCAAGTCTTCCGCGACACGGTCAGCGGCTTTGTCCAGTTTCCCAAATCGGTGATTGGCTACTTCGGCTTCCAAAAAGAACCTATCGGCGACGTGGCCTATACCGGGGCGGTGGCCTATTCGACGCCTTCGGCCTCACCGGCGCTGATTGGCATCGGCTATATCATTGGGCCGCGCCTCGCAGCGATCAACTTCTCGGGCGGGGTGATTGCCTGGCTGGTGGTGATACCGCTGGTCCTGTTTATTGATCCCGACCTGCCGCATCGGGTCGGGGCCACCTCGGGCGGGACGGCGCCGTGGGACCTGGTCAGCTACACCGTCTGGTACAACGTCGTGCGGCCGATTGCCGTAGGCGCCATGCTGGTCGGCGCGGCATATACGCTTTACAGCATGCGGGAATCGATCTTGCGCTCGATTCGGGGGGCATTCGGGATGCACCACAGCGCCGAGGCGGCGCAGGCTCGCACGCGGCTGGATATTGATATTCCCCTCACTTGGATCATCATCTCCACCGTGGCTTTGGTTGTACCTATCACCATTATTTATCAATACTTTGCCGGCAGTTGGGGGGCGGCGGTGCTCGCTGCCCTGGTGATGACCCTGGCGGGGTTCTTCCTGGCCGCCGTGGGAGGATACTTAGTCGGTCTGGTCGGTTCATCAAACCAGCCGGTTTCCGGCCTAACCCTGGCCGCCCTGGTTGTCGCCGCCCTGATGATGGTCTCCATCGGCGTGCGGGGACTGGGCGGAGTGGCCGCCGTGCTGGGCGTGGCGTCGGTAGTCTGCTGCGCCTGCTGCGTTTCCGGCAGCCTGATCCAGGATCTGAAGGCCGGGTACCTTCTCGGCGGAACACCCTGGAAGATGGAACTGGTCGAAGTGCTGGCCGTGACCACCATTTCCTTTTTCCTTCTTTTTCCCATCATGGCGCTGCACCAGGCGAACCTGGCGAGCGGCGGCATCGGCGGGCGCGAATTGCCGGCGCCGCAGGCGGGCCTGATGGCCCAGTTAGCCCAGGGTATTGTGGGCGGGCAGATGGCCTGGGGACTCTTGTTGATCGGGTGCTTGTTCGGCGTGGCGTTGGTCATGATTGGTGCGCCGTCGCCGATGCTCATCGCCGTGGGGATGTATCTGCCGCTTGAGACCACCTCGGCCATTTTTGTGGGTGGCGCGATGAAGTGGCTGGCGGATGCTCTGGCGGGGCGGCAGAAGTACTCGCCGGAAGAAAAGGGAAAGTACGAAGAACGCGGCACGCTCCTCGCCTCCGGCTTCATCGCCGGCGAAGCCATCACCGGCATCCTGCTCGCGTTCCTTTTTGTGGCGGGCATCCCATCGCTCACTCAGTTGCTCACCGGCTTGAAGAAGCTGCCCTTCCTCGACGTCTGGGGCGGCTGGATTTCGCTCATCGCATTTGCGCTCATCGCCTACTGCTTGGTTCGAGTCCCGCTGCGAAAGAGATCAACATAGGGGCGATTCATGAATCGCCCCTATTTTCTCTCACGCTCCCCATATGGAGGCAAAGATGACACCTGAAAGAATCGAGTTAGTTCAAGGCGACATCACCCAGCTCAAGGTGGATGCGATTGTGAATGCGGCGAACACGTCGCTGCTGGGTGGGGGTGGGGTGGATGGCGCGATTCACCGGGCGGCGGGAAGGGGATTGCTTGAAGAGTGTCGGACGCTGGGTGGCTGTCCTACGGGCGAGGCGAAGATCACGAAGGGCTACAATCTCCCGGCCAAGTGGGTGATCCACACGGTGGGGCCGGTGTGGCACGGCGGGCGTCACGGCGAGGATGAACTGCTGGCGTCGTGTTACCGCAACTCTTTGGCGCTGACCGAGAAGCACGGCATCCGCACCATCGCTTTTCCCGCCATCAGCACCGGCGTATACAGTTTCCCGATGGACCGCGCCGCGCGCATCGCCGTCAAGGAAGTCGCGGGTTTCCTCGAGCAGAACACCTCGGTCGAGAAGGTCATGTTGGTCTGTTTCGACAAGTTTGCCCACGACGTGTTTGCGAAGGCCCTCAGGGAAACCTCCGTTTGAGACCAGCCGCGGGTCCCGACCAAGTTTCCCTCGGGAGTTTGCATGATAACTGGGTGCTTTGAACTGTAGCGCCGCTCGGCGCCGGCCCCGCCCAGCGGGGAGCGGCGAACTCATTGATAACAAAGGACGCCGGTCATAGACCGGCGCTACAGCAGGCGGTTGCCACAGAGACTCCCTCGGGAGAGGTCACCTTGCTTCAAGGTCCGGCAGGGTCGAAAGAACGTGGCCCCGGGTGCAAGCCCGGGGCTCACCTGTGAATCCTGATTTGTTTCCCCCTCTCCCCATGGCTTACGCCCTGGGCTAACTTCTGTCGCCCGCCACGGCGGGCTGAAGCCAGCAGCACCCTTCGCTCGTTTGGAAAGGCCCGTTTTCACACACTCTATAGTTCCCCTAATGCCTGATTGACGCGGCGGGACGGTTCGATTATCCTCTATCCTCCTTTTTGCCTGCTGGTCGCGGCGGGCACGAAGGGAAGACCAAGCCGGGGAACGGGGCGAGCGGAAGGCCGGGAATGCGCAGCGTGTGTTCCGGGCGTCATTGACATTTTTTCGTCCCTACGATAACTTCACGAAGGGGTTCGTATTGACGCCCGTGGATATGAGCCGCGAAGCTTCCTGCGTCGAGATGACGCTCGAAAACAATCTCAAGTACGTGGAGCTTGCCGAGGAGGTCGCGAGGCGCGTTTGCAGCACCGCCGGCTTCGACGAGGAAGAGCAACAAAAGATCGAAATGGCCGTGCACGAATCGTTGATCAACGCCATCTGGCACGGCAACCAGAACGACCCGCGCAAGCAGGTTTGGCTGAAGTTTCAGATCTTCAGTGACCGGCTGGAGGTTCGGGTCCGGGACCAGGGGAACGGCTTCAATCCCGAGGACGTTCCCGACCCGATCGCGGAGGCGAATCTGTTGAAGGTATCCGGCCGGGGCATTTTCCTGATCCGGGCGTACGTGGACGAGTTCCAAGTGAAGAACCTGGCGGGGTTCGGGACCGAGGTCACCCT
>Ga0315280_10012163_pt1 | contig 10458 bp, 9 predicted proteins | sample YL17G06_40_MG_FD_203697 | JGI IMG/M metagenome (GOLD analysis project Ga0315280, IMG submission 203697) | Sediment microbial communities from Yellowstone Lake, YNP, Wyoming, USA - YL17G06_40 | ecosystem: Environmental > Aquatic > Freshwater > Lake > Sediment | place: USA: Wyoming | collected... | reverse complement strand
CAGACATGAGACTGAAATCTGCTTGATTTAAGCGTTTAGCACAAAAAGCAAGAACGTTGTGATAAAGACGAAGATGACAATTAGGAGCTCTTGGTCACTATTCGACGTAGAGCGTTCAAAATGTCTAGCCAGTCTTATTCCGTCCACTCCTTCAACAGCTTACGCTCTTGACTTGGGTTGCGGTCCATGATTGATGACCGAAATAGTTAGGACAAAAGGGTACACGTATATCGGACTTGACATTTCAAAGAATTCTCTTCTAAAAGCTTGTGAATCAAGTAGCGCAGAATACGTTCATTTTCTGCAAGGTGATGTTGGCTCTTTACCTCTCAAATGTCTCTTCAAGCTTGTGATAGCGCTCGAAATCATTGAACACCTACAAGATCCTCGTAAGCTGCTTGTTGAGATCAACAAAGTCCTACTTGACAATGGTTACCTAGTGATTTCCACACCCAATATGGTTTCGTTAGAAGGATTCAAAGGAAAAATGGAAGAGATTATACTCAAGAAAAGATGGAATGCGTGGAACATGGAACACAAGCACATATTCTCTTCGTTCGAGTTTCTATCTTTTTTTGATGAGAATTTTTCACTGATACAAGTTCTGGGTTACTATTTTCTACCCAAGATTGCATCAGAAAGATTTGAGCAAAAATGGTGGTTTGGAAGGCATCTAAGGTTCTTTAATGCACATCGATGGCCTCTTAGTTTTCTTGGTTTCCAGACTATTGCGCTCCTAAAGAAAGTCAGAGTGAATTAGGATATTGTTCGCACGCGTGTTTCACTAATATTAAGAAAGTACGCATGTTACTTGCTCAGTGATGTGTACGTTTTCACAAAAAGGAAGGATTTAATGAATCCAAAAGTTAGTGTGATAATCCCCACCAAGAACAGGGATCACTATGTCTCTTTCGCAATCAAGAGTGTTCTAGATCAGACATTCAAAGATTTTGAACTCATAGTTTGTGATGCAGCCTCAACTGATAATACTGAGGAAGTTGTAGGCAAGTTTGATGATGAAAGGATTCGCTATATTCGTGAAGACATAGACAGGGGAGTTTCTGCATCTAGAAACAGTGGAATAAGAAACTCTAGGGGTACGTTTGTTGCTTTTTTGGATGATGATGATCTGTGGATGCCAAGCAAACTTGAAAAGCAGCTAGGTCTGATCGAAAAGAGTCCTTCTGTTGGTGCAGTCACTGCTGGTTGTTGGGTAATCAACCAGCGTGGCAACATAGTAACATTCGAAATTCCGTCAGTTAAAGGGAAAATCTTTCCAGCAATATTACGGAGGAACTGTGTGGGAAACTCTTCGATGGTTTTAGCTAGAAAAGAGTGCTTGGAGAAAGTAGGCATGTTCGATGAAAGCCTTCATGCTGTAGAAGATTATGACCTTTGGATAAGGCTTGCCAAATACTACGAGTTTGAATGCGCTAAAGAATACCTAGTATTAGGCAGAATACATGGAGCAAGCATTAGCACTGATCGACAGAGGCTTCTGAGAGCTACTGAACTATTGTACAAGAAACACTCAAAAGAATTGATGAAATTATCTGATCGCCGAAAAATCCTAGGGGCTTGGCACTATAATCTAGGGGTGCTTTACTGCGAATGTGGAAACGCAGGCCTAGGAAGAAAAGAACTTGTGAAAGCAGTTGCTAATGATCCGTCTTCCATTCGATATCATGGCAGGTTATTTGCGTCTTTTCTTGGAACAAGCGTAGCTAATTTACTTCTAAGAAGCTCTTATTAGCACAACACCCATATGATTTTCAATTGTGATTCTTGAAATCATTCTGCCGTCTATAGTTCTAAATGTATTTTGCAGATCAATCGTGTAAGGCACGTCGGTTGGATTAACCAAAACTTTTACATTGCTAAAGTCCCGGGCATAGACATGAGTTCCTGATACAACATAATAATCGTTGATTGGCGCGCCGACGTCAATGTTAAATAATGGCTGAATGACTTGGGTGATGAAATTTATGTCTGCAGTAGATAAAGTAAGATAGTTTTGGTTAGTTTTTATGCCCAAAAGGGTTGAAGCAAAAGCATACGTCAGCATTTGTTCCTTAGTACAGCTAGTTGGGAGCTGATCTAGGCTGGTAGCAGCTCCGAATATTCTGTTTGCATTCTGTTTGAGAAAGTTGTCTTGGACAAAAACGAGAAAATTGAGACTGTCAAGCCATTCTGTCTCGCTCATCCAAGCTCCATTATGCCAGAGAAACTCGCTGCAGACCGCATCCATAGGCGAACTATTCAGAAACTCCATATACTCGTTATATCTTCGCCAAAACCTATACCCTTCCAATATTCCATTACACCACAATATTCTGGAACCGATAGCGTTCTTAATTTCCCTGTGAATTTGAATTAGAGCTTGCCTAACCTCTTCATTAGTCCAAAAAGTTCCTGTCCTCGGATTTATCGGTTGAGTCGAAGCAGTCCAGAAAATCTCGTTAGCCCAAGCATACAAACTGTTATCAGCCATAACGCCGTCAAATCCATATTGATTAATGTTTTCTTTAGTCCAATTTGCCACCCATTTCTGATATTGTTCATTACCAATGTCTACAAGATAATGAGAAGGATAATTCGTATCATAAACCAACTGCCCATTTGCATCTCTCAGTAGCCAATTCCCATTTAAAGCCGTTTGCCACTCAGGGCTCTGATTATCAATGGCTTTTATGCAGCGATAAAGCAGCGCCTTGAAGTCTGGTTTTATTTGACGAGCTTGCTGTATTTTTTGGGCGTCCCAAGACCAAGCTTGGCACATATCAAAAAGGCTGGCAAGTGTTGCTGCATCCATTTTATTTAAGAGATCATCGCCCACGTAGCGTTTTAAAGCAAGAGATTGCGTTGAATAAATAATTGTTCCATAAGAGTTTATGCCTGCGCTTGTTTGTGCTCCTTGAACTGTGGTTAAAAAACTGAGAAGAAGTAGTGAACTGTATACCAGTAGAGCACGGATTCTCATCTAAGGTCTATTGTATATTGCGTCTTGCTATATAATAAACCTTCTGGGACACACCATATGCTTGAATAACCACATCAAAGTCGCAATGACTCCATAAGGAATTGAGGAAAAAAGACTAATGTTGTCCTATCTTTCTCAAATCAGTCACTTAATCAAATATAGCTTAGACCGTCCAAAGATGAAACTTGAAAAAGGCATCCTAATAACATCTATTGATATCGACGTAGGCAATAAAGAATTAGGGATAATCAACAAGTATAGGAACAGCAGAGATGTCAATAGGTACTTCAGCGAATATTCAATTGGCGTTATTGAGGAATTGGCTTTACCAATATTCTTAGATCTTTTTGAAAAATTTGAGATTCCAGTGACTTTTGCCATCAGGGGACAATGGTTAGAAATCCCTAATTATACATTAGCTTGTCTTCTAGAATCATCAATAAAGCATGACATCGGAGGGCATGGATACTATCATAGGAGGTTCAAACATCTATCTCGAGTAGAAGCTGATTGTGAATTAGCAATGCTACATGCAGCAATGAATCGTTCAAATCTTACGCCAACAAGTTTCATCTTTCCAGGCAATAGCATAGTACATTTAGATTTGCTGGCAAAATACGGATTTAAATGTTACAGAGAACATGGAGGTCTCTTGAAGGATGGCATGTATATCCGGCGTTATTCCCAATTATGGGACGTTCATCCGAGTCTCTATGTTGACCAAGGCTCAGACTTTCTAGTTTTTAAGAAAATTCTTGATTTATGCTCTCATAGAAAACTGCCTTTTCACATATGGTTTCACCTTTGGAATTTTGGGAATACAAAAAACTCGATACAAAAATGTTTGAAGAATCTATTCTTTCCATTTCTGCGATACGCAGAACATCAAGTCAAGGATGGAAAATTGACTTTTGAAACCATGGCCTCAGCAGTGAGGACAATAGAAAATCTAAACTAAATCTATTTTATCCTTCAGCAGCTTGCAAATGAAGCCAACAGAAAGCAAGGATTGTGAACTTTTCTAACTGCCAAGGTTTGCTAAGAAAAAATTTGAAATAAACTAGAGAGTCATATTCTGATTGGACACCAAGAGGGAAAAGTGTGTTCGTGGAAGAGCTAAGAAACAAAGATGAATGGGAAGGTTTCGTGCTGTCCTCTCCAGATGGGACTTTTTACCATAGTCTTAAATGGAAAGAAGTGATCCAAAGGTCATTTCCGAGTTTTGCTCATTATCTTGTTGTGAAGAGTAATAATGGAACAGTCGTCGGCATTTGCCCTGCGTTTATCCAAAAGCATGGACCTATCAAAGTATTTACATCAATGCCTTATTCAGACTACGGAGGACCAATAATAAGGGAGGCTTACTTTGAACAAGCGTCTGTCTTGTTGAGAAAATTCATTGAAAAATATTGCTTTAACAACGGATTATCATTTGCAAAAATCTGTTTTGTCGGCGATAGGATTGGTCAGTTTTTTAAATCACCGCTAAGCTATGTTGATACAGGCGCTGGCGTCATGGTAATAGATCTGAAGGCCACGCCATCAGATGTTATCTGGAATGAGATCTTTTCTAGAAAGCAGCGCTATGAGATTAGACATTTCGAACGTGGAGGTTTCAATGTCAGAGAAGCAACCAATGAGTCCGATTTAAGGGATTTCTACGATCTTTATCTTGTCAACATGAGACATCTAGGCGTCTCAGGATATCCATATGTTTTTTTTCGGAATATGTGGAACACACTTTTTCCTGAAAACTTTTATCTTATGCTTCTTGAGAAGGAGAAATGCCTAGGTGGTTTGGCTCAATTCAAGTATAAAGATGGCTTCTATGGTGGTTACGTGGCGATCGACAGAGAATGGCCGTGGGGTAGGTACTCATTGACGTCTTATATGATTTGGAAATTGATCAAAAAAGCAGAAGAAGTTGGCATTAGATATGTTTCTCTAGGTTCAACGCCTTCTTACAAAAGGCACCCACACTATATTCAGAAAAATAGATTTGGATCCACATTTCTGCAGCAGGAATGGGTCTTTATTCCTTTTGGTTATGAGGCTAATTTTCTTCTTGTAGCTTGGGCAAAGGCTATTTCGGCATGGCGGTCATTCAGGCAACGTTCACCAAATAGCTTTAATGCATTTGTAGAAAGGAGACTTGTCCCTCTTTTTGTGCATTCTTGAAACCGCTTACGACGTGTTTACTCTCCATTTTTACAAAAAATTTCTACGTCATTTGTCAAAATGTGGCACTAAACGGAACCGTAAGGATGGCATGAAAAGCATTTCTATTACAAAAAGCATGTTTTCGGAATGAAAAAATATGAAACAAGCTACATGTGCATACTTCAGAAATCCGGCTATTTGGCTGATGCTAACTGGTGAGTAACATGAGATTCCTAATGCGCGTGATTTCAGACGTTAGTGGACTACTTGAAATGGAAAATGTCTGGAATGAGTTTGTTAGAGATCGCGCAGAATCTCCATTTCTGCTGAGCGGATTCACAAAGGAGTTCATAAAGGTCAACCTAGAAGAAGGCTGGACTCCCATGTTGTTAGTCTTTTCAGTCGACAGTGTTATCATAGGCATTGCTCCCTTGGCAATAAAGACGAAATTTGGAGTTCGCCTAGCCAAGTTTCTTTTGACTCCAAGTTTATTTCCAGATTTTGTTCTTGATGCTCGACATCAAACTATGTGCATTGATAAGATCTGTGATCTTTTGTTCAGGATGATGAAGTGCCAGCTTGCCACATTGACATTGCCTCAAGAATCGGCCACTCTCGAAAGCCTTAAGGACCATAGTAATTTGCTAGTTTCTGAAACGCCTGCGATGGGGCACCGCATCCTTCCCGTCAAAGGTACTTGGGCTGATTTCGAAACATTTAGAGGAAGAAACTTTAAGCGAAAGTTCAAGAAAATAAAGCAAAGTTTGGATCGCCTTGGTTCATGGAAAATCTCGTATACTGAAAATGGAAAAGCGGAATTCGATGTTGTCAAGAAAATTTTCGACATTGAGAAAATGAGTTGGAAAGAGGAACTGCGAGTTCGTACAGGAAAAAAGGATATAGATCTCTTAATGATTCTGGAGGGTTCACAGCATACGGCGGAAATTGAACCAAGTTTCAAATGGGATGTGTGGTTCTTAGAACTTAATAACCAAGCAATAGCTTATAGTCTGTTTATTGAATATAAAGGGATATCTTATTGTGTAAAAACATCGTATGATAGACGTTATAAAAGGTTATATCCCGGTATTTATGTCATCAACGCTGCCCTTTGCGAATTTTTCAATAGGCGCCAAATTAGGAAAATTGATTTTCTCACAGATCTTCCTTTCCACGAAACTTGGACTTCTTTATGTTCACCTCGAGTTAGAATCGTGATGGCGCGTAGCAGTGTCCTGCTGTCTATGGCAAAGTTTGCGCTCTTGAGCAAACCCGTAAAAGGAATTCTTGCCTTATTATCTAAAAGGGCACCTTCGATAGCCGATCTTGTTGGCTTGTAAATTGGCTTCAAATGTATTTTTGTGAAAATCATTAAGCTATGTGTATTTCATGAAAGATTTAATGTGACAGCCGGTGAATCTGTGTCTATATTGGAATTTGAAATTCCTAGAAAACGCAGAAAAAGAGTACGTAGCTTGTTCCCATCTATCATTGACTACGTTGCTAACATAGTTTGGAATCGGTGGATGGATAGTGGCCAACTCTTCTGAAAGAAAATAGGAGTCTAACGTCTGACATGAACCTTGTAACGATGTTTCAAGAAACTGCCGAAGACTTTGACATGCATTCTTACTAGGCTTTGAATCAAAGAAGAATTGCTGCAACGAAACAAATCTGGGAAGTGAGTAGGCGGAATGAGTAGGAAGAATTCAAGAGTGCTTGTGACAGGCGGAGCAGGGTTCATAGGCAGTCACATCGTGGACAAACTTCTTAGCAAAGACCTTGAGGTGGTAGTGCTCGACAATCTCACCACCGGAAGCCTGCGGAAAATCGCCCATCATGAAGAGAAAGGCGAGTTTCATTTCGTGAAGGGTGATATTCTGGATTTCTCTACTGTCAGAAAGACGATGAAAGACATAGACACCGTTTTCCATGAAGCTGCTTTGACGACCGTGACGCTCTCCGTGGAAAATCCTCTCCTTGCAAATGAAATCAACGTCAAAGGAACGCTAAACCTACTAAAAGCTTCTTCAGATCTTGGTGTTAAACGTTTCATACATGCTTCTTCAGCTGCTGTTTACGGAGACACAAAGAGTCCACAGAAAAAAGAGGATATGTCCACTAACCCGAAGTCACCCTATGGAATTTCTAAGCTTGCTGCTGAAAACTACGTCAGAATGTTTCAAAAACTTTATGGCCTCGAAACAGTATCGTTGCGCTATTTCAACGTGTATGGACCAAGGCAACGCTTTGATATTAATTGCGCTTACGGCGGCGTCATAACAATTTTCGTAAACAGACTGCTAAAAAACATGCCACCGATCATATTTGGAGACGGAGAACAAACAAGAGACTTCATATTCGTCAATGACATTGTCGAAGCAAACATGCTTGCGCTGAACAGTAGAACTGCCTGTGCGGACGTGTTCAATATTGGGACAGGGATAGGCGTTAGTGTGAATCAAATCGCAGAATTGCTCAAGGAGTTATTGGGCAAGAAGAATTTGAAAAACATATATAAAGAGCCTCGGCCTGCAGAAAGCAGACACAGTTACGCTGACGTAAGCAAAGCTGAGAAAACTCTTGGATTTCATCCAAAGTTTGATGTCAAAAAAGGTCTGATAGATCTCGTTGACTGGTACAAGAGTTCTGATAACTGTCCGACATAGATCTTCTGGTATGAAATATGATTTCGGTAGAGAAAGCCCTCAACCTCAGGATGTTCATACGGTTTGGCGGTACTTCGCACACGGATGATGAGGTTCACTATGTACTGCGGTTTCTGGAAGAAGACTACCGCGCCCTCACAGAAAGCCAGCAATGTTCAGGTTTTCCTAAAGAACCAGAATACTGGCATTAGAAAAGGACGATAATTGAAGAAGGGAACAGAAATGCAAAGTTACCATTTCAAAGCGCGCTGTGGCTTCTACTATATATCCAAAAAAGAATGAACTCTTATTAATTGTTGCTTCATACAAATATGATAAGGTTTGAAAGATGAGGGTAAGCACGAAGGTTAAAAGGAATCTTGCGATACATTTCGCAATCCTCATGGCGTTTTCGTTGATTCTGGTTAGTCATGTGGCTGCCGCTGACGGCGGATTGAACCTGCCTTCAACGCCAGTCATCATAGAAGTCCATAACAGCACAGCAAGCTACTTCGACATAACGTTGAGCTACGTTCCCTTAGGCTATGATGTAACCAACGGAACGTACCTTGGCTGGTGCGTCGACACATCAGCAAACATGGACCCTGGAACTCATGAGGTGACATTGTACTCAAGCATTAACCCTCCAGGAACATTGACAACTGAGAAGTGGGACATGGTCAACTATATCCTGAACCACAAACAAGGAACTGTCCAAGACATCCAACAAGCAATATGGTACTTCGCCGATATTAACGGCAACTACACTCCCACAAGCCCAGCGGCTTGGACCATTGTAAACGATGCACTCGCAAACGGCACTGGTTTTGTCCCCGCAAACGGCCAAATAGTAGCGGTCATCTGCTTTCCAGAGACCATGCTTTCAGGATCACCCAGCGTCCAAGTCAGTATAATCGAAGTTATGATCCCAATAGTTCCAGAGTTTCCATCGTTAGCGATTCCACTGGTATTCGCTTTGGCAACGCTGTCAATAGTGATACTGCTCAGAAGAAGACATCCGCCCACGCATGCGCGCTAGAAACTCACTTGCGAGGACTGCTTCCTCTCAGCAGGGGTTGGCATGTGCACGCTTCCTCACAATTGCATGTTTCTTGCACTAAATTTCACCCTGGAATACTTTTTAAGGCTTGACTTCCACGCAGAAAAACCATACTAGGCTACACAACATGCCCAAAATTGAGCCTAAACTGCAGCGGCGCTTTCCAATCATCCCGACTGACCTAGTGTCAGCTTTGAAGATCGCAGTAATCCTTGCTGCAACTTTGACTGTTTTCTTCCAAGATCTCGCACTAATCTTCACCGACGCACTGCACAATGAAACAACAAGTTACATCTTGGCCATACCGTTCATCGTAGCCTACCTCATTTATCGAAAAAGAAAGATGCTCAGAGCTGTTATGCCGCTCAGCAACAAGGAACAGCCAAGAAATATTCGACACCTGCCTTCAATAGTCGGAATTCTACTCGTAGCCATCGCACTGCTGCTTTACTGGTATGGCTTTTGCACTTTCACGCCAGTCGAATATCACATGTTCGCTCTTCCACTTTTCACTGCAGGCCTGTGCCTAGTCTTGTTCAACCCGCAGACCCTCAGGCAGCTAGCCTTTCCCACGGCTGTCCTATTCTTCCTCATGCCTCCGCCGTCAGAAATCCTACACACCGCAGGCTTAATACTTCAAGTCCTGAGCGCAGAAGCCTGCAACACTATCGTGAGCGTTCTCCACATTCCCTCAACGCTCACATCAGAAAATGGCAACCCACTCATCACAATCACCAGACTTAACGGAAGCACGATACCGTTCTCAGTAGACATCGCCGGCTCAGGCATGTACACCCTCATCGGCTTCACCATATTCGCCGCCTTCATAGCCTACATAACCCGTGACAAACTCTGGAAAAAAACAGCCCTACTCATAATCGGAATCCCAACAGTCTACCTCCTCAACATCCTAGGAATCACTATGACACTCTTCATAGGCTACAACTCGAGGAGCGACCTAGCCCTGCAAACGTTCAAGCTACTAGGCAGCTGGATCCTCATCCTCCTAGGAACGCTTCTCCTGCTCATAATATCTGAAAAAGCCTTCAAAACACACATCTTTGCCAAACCCGCAGAAAAATGTCTCCAATGCAACTCGAAACCACAGCCAGACCGAGACTACTGCCGAGTATGCGGCAGAATATTCCGACCTACAACAGCCAAGCTTCACAAGAGCGACATGGCAAAGCTAGGTGCAATCATCCTCGTCGCAGGCCTGCTCATAACAATCCAAGTCCCAGTCTTCGCTATGACGCAGGGGTCGCCGATAATCGCCATCAGCACGCCTTCAGGACGGCAGTCTTCTGCCCAGATCCTTCCGCAGACCGACCAGTACACGCTTAAGTTCATCTATCGAGACGCCCATTTCGAGGCCTTAGCAAAGCAGGACATGTCCCTCATCTACCTGTATGCGCCCCTCAAGGAATCAAAGGAGCCGATATGGACATCGCTTGAAATAGCCACAAGTCAATCGTCTCTTCAGCCGTGGGAAACATCCCTCATAACCTCGCCGCAGTCACATGATACGCAGCATAAAGTAAGCCAAATTGACCTTCGAGACATTCAGCTTACACAAAACCCACCCATAATCAGCCACTACTTCGTCTTCA
>Ga0315280_10012162_pt1 | contig 10458 bp, 10 predicted proteins | sample YL17G06_40_MG_FD_203697 | JGI IMG/M metagenome (GOLD analysis project Ga0315280, IMG submission 203697) | Sediment microbial communities from Yellowstone Lake, YNP, Wyoming, USA - YL17G06_40 | ecosystem: Environmental > Aquatic > Freshwater > Lake > Sediment | place: USA: Wyoming | collected... | reverse complement strand
AATCCTGTAGTCACCCCATAAATCTTCTCACCTTGATCTAGAGCTTTTTCAACAAAATCTCTTGATTGTTTCATCTTTTTGGCTACCGATAGGGAAATCTTCACCTTAGCCATTCCTTTGGCTACCTTTAACACATCCTCCAAAGTGAGATGTTCGCCGTCAAGTGTAACTCTAATCATGTTGTCACCCTCCTATCCTCACTACCCTCATTTTTTAGTGGGGAATCCCACATCAGGGCATTTGGGGAAATGTGATAAGAATAATTTTATTGCTTTTGCCCGTGTCCAGGTTTCTTTAAAAAATTTTACTGACCAATCTTTCCATGAACAGGACATACTCTTCGGCATTCCCAGCAGGCAAAGAGTTTGAAACCCCTTGGAGTCGTCATCATATGGAACTTCCGACATTGTTTCTGGGCCACCTTCCCTCTTCGGATAGCCTTCGCAGGACACGATCTGATGCAAAGATTACAGCCTGTACAAAGTACTTCTTTAAAGAGCGGATCACCCTTCAAAGGCAAATTCGTGACGATCGAAGTGAGATTGACCCGGTTTCCAAACTCCGGTGTCATCAAAAGCGAGTTTCTCCCTAATTGACCTAAACCTGCTAAGACAGCGGCGTGTTTATGCGAAAGATCACCTCTTCCATGTTGTTTTTCAGCATCCCATGAAAGATAGGGCATATCCGCAGGAATCGCTAATGCTCTCCCTCCTCTTTTTTCGATGAAGCAAGATAATTCATATGCACAGTTATCAAGAGCACCAAAGAGGTTTTCATAAACCCTCGTTATAGCTGCCCTGGACTTTCCGTTTAATACTCCGATGGGGAAATATTTCCCAATAACAATCACTGATTGGGCATCTGACATCACATCCCTTGGGTTGAAACCTTTTGGGGCCTTTTCAAATCTTTCTACTGGAGCAATACCAACCACATCAGCTCCTTTTCGCTTTGCAAATCCCTTTATCTTGTCCTCCCATCCTCTTCTCATTAACGTCTTCATGAACCACCTCTATGATGAAACCTTAATTACTTTTAAGCTCTTCAGTATCTTTGATTGGGCCCGGTCGACCTCAATCAAAAAAATCGATGACCTGTCTTCCGTATCCCATTCGTTCATCCATGAAGACCAAAAACTTTGTCAAAATATCCCGTTCTGCCAACACCCGAACCCCTCGGTGAAACCATGTGGCTCGTTTATTCCATGGACAGACACGGATGCAGACAGAGCAGTGCGATCCGTTCTTCACCCACCAATCGAGACATTTCATGGCATGAACAGGCCACTTCAGCAGACCTCGGGCGTTCGATTCATCCCAGGGTTCAGCGGTCCGCTCTCCTGATTTGATGGCACCGCTCGGACAGTGGCGTGAGCATCGTTCGCATTTCTCACAGAAGGCTTGAACCCCAATGTCCACCGGGCGGTCTGCCTCCAGCGGAAAATCGGTAAAGACCTTGCCGATTCTGCACCTGGGCCCGAACTCCCGTGTCATGAGTAACCCCATTCGTCCCATTTCCCCCAGACCTGCATCCACAGCAAAGGCAATATTGATCCCTAATTCGTTGACCGATGGAATCGCTTTGTAACCGATCTCCCTGATAAAGGTGGCCAAGGAGCAAGCGGTAAATCCCATCTTTGAATAGACCAGGTCGGTATCAGGTTCAACCGCAGGGGTCCGTTTGATCATTTCATAGTCCATCTCCTGAATAAGGACGATAACATATTGATAGCCTTCCGCGATCTCGATCGGCTCCCCGGGCTGTCCTGCCCCACAGTAATGGGCATTCTGGTATCCCCAGTGGCTGTAAACCCATGATCGGTTCAATTTGGCAATCCCCACCAGATCGGCACCGAGCCAGTGGGCCACTTTTTTGATGATCCGTGTCATCTCGTTCAATGTCAACTGCTCAACCTTGAATTCCCGGTTGAACTGAGCCTCACTTTCTCTTCCATACTGTGTCTGTCTCATGACATATTCCACGGTTCGACCTGAAACCCAGAGGCCGTGATCGAGAACCGTCTTTCCACGAATCTTTCTCTTGATATTCTCAACACTCTTTTCATGCATCTTTTCGTATTTACTTCCGGCTGGATCGACCCTGCCCCTGCTAAACCCTGTGAGACGGTCATCGAATCGCTCAAAGGGGCCTACGATATATTTTTTGTAAGTTGGCTCACTGACAAACTTCATCGGCTAACCCCTTTCATATTCCCATATAGGCCTTTTTCAGATGTTCATCTTTCAGGAGTTCGGCCCCTGTTCCACTTAAAACAATCCGGCCATTCTCAAGGACATAACCACGATGGCACATATTGAGAGCGTTAAAGACATTCTGTTCCACTAAGAGAATGGTGACTTTCTCCCTGTTGATTTCCTGAAGAGTCTGAAAGGTTTTTCCCACAAGGATAGGAGCCAACCCTAAAGAGGGTTCATCCACCGTGAGGAGTATCGGCTTTGCCATCAAACCTCTGGCAATCGCCAGCATCTGTTGTTCTCCTCCACTCAGGGACCCAGCTATTTGATTCTTGTGTTCGTAGAGTTGGGGAAATAGTTCATAAACTTTTTTTATAGAATCGCTGATCCTTGTCTGAGACCTCTGAGCATAAGCACCGACTTCTAGGTTTTCTTGGACCGTCATGAGCGGAAAGACACGTCGGCCTTCAGGGATGTGGACGATTCCGCTTTCCACAATTTCATAGGGAGGCTTTCTGACGAGTTGTTTCCCTTGAAATTGTATTGATCCCGACGTTTTTTCCAGGAGGCCTGAAAGGGACCGTAAAAATGTACTTTTGCCGGCTGCATTGGCCCCGACAATGGAAACAATTTCTCTCTCATTAACTTCGAGATCGATGTCAAAAAGCACCTGAACATCGCCATAATAAACTTTCAATTTATCAACCTTGAGCAATAACGTATTCCTCCCCCAAGTAGGCTTTGATAACTTTTTGGTCAGATACAATCTGGGATGGCTCTCCTTCAGCAATTTTTTCTCCATAGTTTAAAACAATAATTCTGTGCGATACCCTCATGATGACGCCCATAATATGTTCTATGATGAAGAGGGCAATTCCGGAATCAGCTAAGTTTCTCATCAATCTTGTCATCTCTTGAAGTTCAGTTGGGTTGAGACCTGCCATGACCTCATCCAACAAGAAAAGTTTGGGCGAAGTGGCCAGCCCTCGGGCAATTTCGAGCCTTTTCCGGTCTGCAATAGTGAGATTTCTTGCAAGAAGATCCCTTTTCCCGCACAGCCCGACGAACTCCAGAATCTCCTCTGCCTTTCTTTCTGCCTTTTTTAAAGTTTTCTCCCTACTTAAAGCACCGATCATAACATTCTTGATCACGGGGATATTACTGAATGGTTTTGTGACCTGAAATGTCCTACAAAGTCCTAACATACAAATGATTTCCGGATTCAACCTGGTAATATCAATGTTGTCAAATTTAACATAACCTGTTTTTGTGCGATAAAATCCGCTGATGACATTAAAGAGCGTCGTCTTGCCAGCCCCATTAGGTCCAATGAGGCCAACCACATCGCCTGGTTCGATTGCCAAACTGATATGGTTGAGGACAGCGTTTCCTCCGAACCATTTACTTACGTCATAGACTTCAAGCATAAAAACCTTTCTCCATTAAATCTTCTTCAATCCGGGAACCCTCTCCTTGAGGCTTGTGGAAATTCCCTGAGGCATATATAAAAGAACAAGGACAAGAATGATTCCATAGATGATCATATGGAGGCCGGGCAAGGATGTTCCCATTTTTGCTCGAAGCAGGATGGTGATGGGAACAAAGATCATCGCTCCAATTGCTGGGCCAAGGGCTTTTCCAATCCCACCCACGATGGCAAAAAGAGCCACCTGGACTGAGATCTGGATTCTGATGACGCTTGTTGGATCAATAAAAACGACATATTGGGCATAAAAGGTACCGATGATGGCTGAAAGAAATGAACTCAGACCCATGGCGATCAATCTCACCTTACCCGTTCTGACCCCGAGGGCACGTGCTGCATCCTCATTCTCTCGAAAAGCTGTAAGATAATATCCAAGCCTTGAATGCTCGATGGCATATGAGATCCCAATTACCATAAGAAAAAAGAAGAGACCAATATAGACATAGGGTAGTTTGCTGGCAAAAGAAAAATTGTATAGGCTTGGTTGAATCGGTAGGGCAAGCCCTTCGGACCCTCCGGTGAGAGGTCGCCAATTCACAGCGATGATATAACCCACCTCGCCGAAGGCCAAGGTCGCCAAAGCAAAGTAATGACTTCTCAGCCGGAAGCAAACCACTCCCAGAATAAGACCAATACATGAAGCAAGCAACCCCCCAACGAACATTCCAAGCCATGGGGTCAGGCCAAAATGGAGGAGAAGGAGTGTGGATGTATAGGCTCCGATCCCGAAAAAGGTGTTATGGCCCAAAGATACCATCCCAGCATATCCAGCAAGGATATTCCATGCTCCAGCAAAGGCACCCCAAATGAAAATCAGAATGAGCCCATCGAGATAAAAGTCATTTCTGATCAATAGCGGTAAAATACACAAAAACAGAACTGCAAACCCCGCAAGGATGAATCTTAGCCATTTTTTATATGTTCTTGATTCATTAATCGATGGTTTCAATGTGTTCTAATTCCTCCTCTTCTTTCAGCCCAAAAAGGCCAGATGGTCGCACCACTAGGACTGCAATAAATACAAGAAAATAGATAGCCTGTTTACTTTCCTGCCCTATCCAGTAACTTGAAAAAATCTCCACAATACCAATAATAAAACCGCTGACCATAGCACCGACCACACTGCCCATTCCTCCCAAAACCACCACTACAAACATAACGAGGACAAAATCGAATCCAACAAAGGGGTGAACTGTATAGATTGGTACCAAAAGGCCTCCTGCTAATCCGACTAGCACGATTCCGATGGCAAATGTTAATTTATAGATTCTATCAATATTGATACCCATGAGAAGTGCCGCAGAACGATCCTGTGAGGTTGCCCGAATAATCTTACCGGTATAGGAGAATTTTAGAAAAAGATAAAACGCAATAGAAAGCGAGACGGCTAAAACAAAGGCTATAAGACGTGCTGGATTCACCATGATCTTCTCGATGGAAAGAAGGGGAAAAGGTCCAAGGACAATTGAATTAGTGGCATAACTTAGGTTAATGCTTCTAAAATCTGCAGACCAGAAGAGAAGCACCATATTTTGAATAATGGTTGAAAGTCCAACCGTAATAAAGATCTGACAAAGAACAGAAGAACTCAGTGTAGGTTTGATAAAAAGATAATAGGTAATGATCCCAATGAGAAAAACCAAAGGAACCATGAGGAGGGTGGACAAATAGGGATCGATATGGAAATAATGGTAAAGCCAGAAAGAAATATACATGGCAATCATTAAAAATTCACCATGGGCAAAATTGACGATCTTCATCACCCCAAAGATGAGTGTCAGTCCAATGCTTGCCAAGGAATAGATTCCCCCCAGCAAGATCCCAGCAATCAATAGTTGAAGATATAAGGTCAGATCCATGTAACCCTTCTCACTTGTCTAAAACCTAAAAAGTTTTTCAAAAGTTGAATGGGGAATAAGCAGGCAGGAGTGCAATATCCTGCCTGCTAAAGGTAATGCTCGGTTCGTTATAATCTTGGTTCGGCGGAAGCAATCTCCTTCGGATAGATCAGCTTAAGTTCTCCATCCTGCCACTGATTGATACCTGCGGAAGCATAAATATTCTGTCCTGCATTCTTTTCGCCGGGTTTAGCAAATTTAATCCCCCAATTCAGGACACCCTTTCCCGGTGGGATGTCCAGATCGAGGGCAGCCTCACGTAGTTTTTCTGGATCGAGGCTTTTAGCCTCCGGCAGAATAAATTTGTATAAAATCCAGGCTCCGGCAAATCCAACAAAAGAGGTAGGATTGGGGTATTCTCCTCTGTGTGTATCCTTGTATCGTTTCACAAACTCCATGGCATCTCTCTTCTGCTGGGCCGTCAATCTCTGAACGGAGATTTCTGACGGAATACCTCCTGCCATGACACCATTGGCTTCCTTTCCAAAGGCTTGAACAAAGTCCGGGTTACCTTGGCCTGCTGTTGTTCCAATGACAATTGTTTTCAACTGCAATTCCTTTACCTGCCTATGAAAGAGGATAGAGTCGTTGATATACTGTGCGGCTAAAACAATATCCGGCTTGGCCTGCTTGAGCTTCAAAACGAGACCTGAAAGGTCTACCGATTTAGCACTATAGATCTCTGTCGCTACCACATTGAGACCTAAGACCTTCGCCCTTTCGGTCAATCCCTTCCCTGTGGATGTCCCAAATGCACTATCCTCATGGACGATGCTGAGGCGTAGCTCTTTAGCCTTCTTTCCAATTTTGGGAGCCACAACTTCAGCCGCAAAATCGACCATTTGAAAAGCCATCATATCACTATCAAAGGTTGTTCTGAAAACATACTTAAACCCTCGACCGGTAATAGCGCCAGAAATGCCTTCATTCTCCAGGTAAAAAACCTTGTTTTTTTCAGCTACAACTGTGGCGGCCATCGAAAGTGTACTGGCTTGCGTCCCCATGATGGCTGTAACTTTTTCATTCGTGATCAATCGGTTCGCCTCACTCGCTGCGGCTTGAGGGTCAGGGGCATCAGCGCTGACCAGAACGACCTTCTTCCCCAAGACCCCTCCTCCCTCATTAATCATTTCCGTTGCAATCTTCACCCCGTCGAAATTCTTAATCCCATTCTTTGCAAGGGGTCCGGTCAGAGGGAGAATGGTTCCAATGCGCCAGATATTTTCCTGTCCGTAGACCGCTTCCCCAATTAAAAAAAGGCTGAACAGAAGAAAAGTTATCAAACACGATAAAAAATACTTTTTCATTTTTAGATCCTCCTTTCTGCGAATTTGTTTTTAGATGCCCCCTCTTCTACACTACGTCTTTGGTGTGATAGATCGTCACCCCTGGGATTTTAATCCCTTTCTCTTTAGCAGTTTGAACAGCCTCTTCATATCCTGCATCTGTATGGCGCATCACGCCTGTTCCGGGGTCGGTCGTCAACACCCTCAAGAGCCTCCTCTCTGCATCCTTTGTTCCGTCCGCGACCACAACCATTCCTGCATGGATGGAGTAGCCGATCCCAACTCCTCCACCGTGATGGACAGAGACCCAAGTTGCTCCTGAAGCCACATTTAGGAGTGCATTTAAAATGGGCCAATCAGCAATAGCATCACTCCCATCTTTCATTCCCTCTGTCTCGCGATAGGGCGAAGCGACCGAGCCGCTATCGAGATGATCTCTCCCGATCACAATCGGTGCCTTTAATTTTCCCTTGGCCACCATATCGTTAAATACCTTTCCGATGCGTGCCCGCTGGCCATATCCCAACCAGCAGATCCTCGCTGGTAGTCCTTGAAATTTTACCCTTTCCTTAGCCAACCGGATCCATCTCGCCAGAGATTCATCTTCTGGGAATTCTTTTAGGATGGCTTCATCGGTCTTATTGATATCTTCAGGATCACCTGAGAGGGCGGCCCAACGGAAGGGACCCTTCCCTTCACAAAAGAGAGGGCGAATATAGGCAGGGACAAATCCAGGATAGTTGAAAGCCTCTTTCACTCCGGATTGATAGGCCTGTGCTCGAATATTATTGCCGTAGTCGAAGACGAACGATCCTTTCTTTTGCAACTCCAACATGGCCCGAACATGGATGGCCATCGACTCCATGGCTCGACGGATATAGGTTTTAGGATCCCTCCTTCGAAGTTCAAGGGCCTCATCGAGACTAAGCCCAGCAGGAACATATCCATTCAAGGCATCATGGGCTGATGTCTGATCTGTCACCAGATCAGGAACAATGCCCCTTCTCATTATCTCTGGATGAACCTCTGCTGCATTTCCGACCAGGCCGATCGATTTAGGAATCCCCTTTTCTTTTGCACCCAAGGCTAATATGAGCGCATCCTCCAAATTATCAACCATCACATCCAGGTATCCAGTTTCGAGACGGCGCTTGATTCTGGCTGGATCGACCTCCACTCCTAAAAAGACGCCTTCATTCATAGTAGCTGCCAAAGGTTGGGCACCTCCCATTCCTCCAAGGCCAGCCGAGAGGATAAGCCTCCCTTTTAACGATCCTCCAAAATGCTTTCTGGCCGCTGAAGCAAAGGTCTCATAAGTCCCCTGAAGAATTCCCTGAGTTCCAATATAGATCCAACTCCCTGCGGTCATCTGGCCATACATGGTGAGCCCGAGTTCCTCCAACTCCCTGAATTTTTCCCAGTTGGCCCAATTGGGGACGAGCATTGCGTTTGAGATCAGGACCCGAGGAGCATCTTCATGAGTCTTAAAGATCCCCACGGGTTTGCCCGACTGTACAAGGAGGGTCTCATCATTTTCCAGATTTCTCAAACACTTCACCAATAAATGATAGGCCTCCCAATTTCGAGCCGCCTTTCCAGAACCACCATAAACGATAAGCTCCGCGGGTTTTTCTGCGACCTCTGGATCAAGATTATTCATCAACATTCTCATGGCTGCCTCGGTCTGCCAACTCTTACAAGTGATCTTCGATCCTCTGGGCGCCTTGATCCCAATCTGAACCCCAGCCAGAGTCTCAACCTTTTCCTTCACCTTTACTTTTCTCTTTTCCATGTTACACCTCTACAATCAATAAATTCCTTTTCATTTATTATAAATTTTGAATTTTAAACGTTGAACTTTGGATTTGGATTTCTTGCTATGCTCCTCCCAAATAGGCTTTTTTGACTTGGGGGTTATTGGCAAGTTTTTCACTTGAATCGCTGAGGACAATCTCACCGGTTTCGAGCACGTAGCCCCGATCGGCCGCTGAAAGGGCTTTTCTGGCGTTTTGCTCCACCAGCAGAATGGTCACTCCTTGCCGATGAAGATTTTCGATGACCTTAAAGGTTTCCTCCACATAGATAGGCATCAAACCCATGGAAACCTCATCCATCAAGATTACCTGGGGGCGGGACATCAAAGCCCTGGCGATCGCAAGCATCTGCTGTTCCCCACCGCTGAGGGTTTTGCCAACCTGATTCTGTCTTTCCTTCAGTACAGGAAAAAGGGCAAAAGCTTCATCCATGCAAGACTGAATCGTCTTCCGGTCCCCCTGGATGTAGGCTCCCATGAGTAGGTTTTCGGCCACCGTAAGGTCTGGGAAAATTTTTCGACCTTCGGGAACCAGGCTAATGCCCAGGCGGGCCCGGTGATGAGGGGGACTCAGAGTAATATCCTCTCCTTGAAAGAAGATTTCTCCTTTGCGGCATTTCACCAAACCCATGACAGCCCGTAGAATCGTACTTTTGCCCGCTCCATTTGCTCCGATGATGGTTACCAGTTCCCCCTCCTTCACCGTAAAACTTATTCCCCTAAGGGCTAGAAATTCACCATAAGAAACCTCGATCCTCCGCACTTCCAGCATTTATGCCTCCTTCCCCAGGTAGGCCTGGATGACCTGGGGGTTGGAGCGAATCTCCTCAGGAGAACCCTCGGCAATTCTGCAGCCGTGGTCCAGGACCAAGATACGCTTGCAGAGGTCCATGACGACCTGCATGTTGTGTTCGATGAGCAGAACGCCGATGCCTTGATCGCCCACCTGGTGAATGAGGTCCATGAGCTGGGCTGATTCTTCAAAGCGCAAGCCAGCGGAGGGTTCGTCAAGAAGAAGGAGACGAGGTTTGAGGGCAAGCGCGCGTGCTATTTCGAGACGCTTTTTAAAGCCAAGGGGAAGATTTTTAGCTAACTGTTTAGCATAAAGGCGAAGCCCAGCCCGCTCGATGAGCGCCTGAACTTCTTCGAGGATTTCAGGCTGCCGAAATGGCCCGGCGGACTTCCAAAGGGAAGAATAGAAACGGTGCCCATAGGCCACCAGAACATTGGTTTCCACATCCAAATTTTGGAAGGGACGGACGATTTGAAAGGTCCGGCCGATGCCCATACGGCTGATCTGGTGCGGTTTCAGGTTAAGAATAGATTCTCCTTGAAAATTTATTCCTCCACTCGATGGCGGGTAGATCCCAGAGATAAGGTTAAAGAGAGTCGTCTTACCCGCTCCATTGGGACCGATGATGCCCAGAATCTCCCCGGCTTCGGCTGTAAAACTCACTGCATCAAGGGCGTGCAGTCCATCAAATTCTTTGCTCAGAGCAGTCACTGCCAGAAGAGACATGAAATCACCTTAAGCTCGACAGGCGATAAAAAGATCGCCGGAAAGCCTTTGGAAGGAAGGATTCAGAACCTAAAATCCCACCGGGTTGAAAGCGCATCATGGCCATAAGTAAAATTCCATAAACAAAGGTGCGATACTCCATGATGGGGCGAGAGATCTCTGGCAAAACTCCCAGGATGATGGCCCCGACCAGAGGACCCCAGCGTGTTCCGATTCCGCCGAAGACGACCATACAAAGAATGACGATGGATTGACCGAAGC
>Ga0315280_10012161_pt1 | contig 10459 bp, 8 predicted proteins | sample YL17G06_40_MG_FD_203697 | JGI IMG/M metagenome (GOLD analysis project Ga0315280, IMG submission 203697) | Sediment microbial communities from Yellowstone Lake, YNP, Wyoming, USA - YL17G06_40 | ecosystem: Environmental > Aquatic > Freshwater > Lake > Sediment | place: USA: Wyoming | collected... | reverse complement strand
ACCTGGTCCGCCACCTGGGCATTTACACCAGGGGCCCGACGGTCCAGGAACTGCTGGACTACCTGTCCGGGCGGAAGTTCTATAACGACGCGCCGGAGTCCAACTACCCGGTTTCCGCCGGCGACGCCTTCGGGGCCGCCCTGTCGCCTTCGGATAACAAGGTGTCTATCGACCGCCTGCCAGGCGAACTGGCCCGCAAGGCCCTGGAGAAGTACCGCGAGATCTACTGGCGCCAGGTCGGGGTCGACCCCAAGACAGGCAAACCGATCTGGAAGTCCGTCGCCGGCGAACTCCGCAAGATCATCGAAAAGAGCGTCGAGGACTTCAAGGCCAAGAACCACGGCAAGTTCGACCCTGTCGCCTACCGCAAGTGGGTGGCCTCGTCGCCCGGCCAGAAAGAGGCCGCCGAGTTGATGGCCCAGCTCGAGTCGCTCTTCCACAAGATCGAACTGCTGGGCCTCGGGCCGGTCGAACAGAGCATATCGTTTCAGGTGCTGGCCAGGTCGGTCAAGCCTGGCGGCCTGAGCCTCCAGGAGACGATCTGCACGATTCTCAATGTGCCCGTGGGCGCGGCACAGCTTGTCGGCGAGCAGACCGTTACGGCGGCCAAGTGAAGCCGGAGGGCTCTTAGGCCCCCGTGGCCCGGCGGAGCCTGAGGCGTTTGGCGGGCCCGCAACAAGCAGTCTTCAACATTGTTGGAGACTGCTTGGAGCAGGCGAGCAGTGGAACAGCAGAGCGGGTGAAACAGCGTGACTTCAGAGACGGACGCCGCATGTTGGAAAGCCGATCTCCCGCGGTCTCCTGTTCACCTGTGTGGACACTATTGAAAGCAGCCTAGCAGGTGAAGTAGCCATGGCTATAGACGTCGATAAGTTGCTGGCTGAGATCAGCCCGGAGGCGCCTTGCGGCGAGGACTTGTCTTACGATCCGGCCTTGCTGGAACTCGAACGCCTCGCCCAGGGCACGCCCGAGCAGCAGGTGGGCGAAACGATAGTCCCGGCCGAGGAACCGAACTGGCGGGACGTTCGCGACCAGGCCCTGGCGCTGCTTGGGCGGACCAGGAGCCTTGGCGTAATCAGGTACCTCGTCGTGTCGATGATGAAGACCGAGGGCCTGGCGGGCCTTGGAAGCTCCCTGGCGGTGCTTCGCGGCTCGCTGGAGCATTACTGGGACACTCTCTGGCCGCGGCTGGACCCCGATGACAACAACGATCCGCTGGAGCGGATGAACATCATTTCGTTCCTCTCGCCCCCGGCGGGGATATACGGCGACCCGCTTCGGTTCATGCAGCATCTCGGCGAGATCCCGCTGTGCAACAGCCGGCAACTGGGTCGGTTTGCCCTGAGGGACATACAGATTGCGCGCAAGGAACTGTCCGCCCCGGCTGGCGCGCCGGCGCCGGAACTTGCCGCCATCGAGGCCGCTTTCCGCGACACTCCGGCGGCGGACATTGAGGCCGCCGCGGCGGCTGCCAGGCAGGCCGCGGAGCATATCGAGGCCATCGACTCGCTCATAACCCAGCGCGTCGGGGCGGGCAAGGCGGTCAATCTTGACCCGGCCAAGAAGGTGATGAAGGAAATCTGTTCCTGCATCGCCAACTTCGCGGGCGGCCTGGCCGGCGCGGCGGGCGGCGGGGACGCGGCCCAGGTCGCCGCCGGCGCGCGGGCCGGGCCGGGCGGCGGGCCCGCCATCGCCGGCGAAATACGCTCGGCGGAGGACGTGGTCCGCGTCCTGGACCTCATCTGCGCCTATTACCAGCGGGTGGAGCCTTCCAGCCCCGTGCCGCTGCTGCTTGGCAGGGCCAGAAGGCTGGTCCGCAAGAGCTTCATGGAGATCATTCAGGACCTCAACCCCGAGGCCCTTCACCAGATACAGGTTATCAGCGGTCCGCTGGGCGATGGGCCCCAGGGCCCGCACTAGAACTCTGTGCCCGGGGCGTCAACGCTCCGCGCCGCTATACTTGCATAGAAAGGAGCTGCCATGGCGAAAAAGGAAAGCAGTCAAAAATTCATAGCTCGAAACCGGGCGCCGCGGGTCCAGGTCGAATATGACCTGGAACTCTACGGCGCCGAGAAGATGATCAGCCTGCCGTTCGTCATGGGCGTGCTCGGCGACCTGTCCGGCAAGCCCACCGAGGCCCTTGCGCCGGTGGCTGACCGCAAGTTCCTGGAAATCGACGTGGACAACTTCGACGACCGCCTCAAGTCGATGAAGCCGCGAGTGGCGTTCCAAGTGCCCAACACGCTTACCGGCGAGGGCAACTTGTCCGTCGACCTGACTTTCGAGAGCATGGACGACTTCTCGCCGGCGGCGGTCGCAAGGAAGGTCGAGCCGCTGAACAAACTGCTGACCGCCCGAACGCAGTTGGCGAACCTTATGGGCTACATGGACGGCAAGAGCGGGGCCGAGCAACTCATCGGCAAGCTCCTGAAGGATCCGGCACTGCTTGCGGCGCTTGGTTCGACGCCCAAGGCAACCGATAAGGCCGCCTCACAAGGCAATGAGGAGAAGAGCGATGGCTGAGCCGAACGCCCAACAACAGCAGCGCGCCGAGCAGGTCGCCGAGCGCACCGAGGTCGGGGACTTCCAGATGCTCCTGAACAAGGAGTTCAAGCCCAAGACCGACGGCGCCAAGAACGCCATAGCCTCCGCCGTCCAGACCCTGGCCCAGCAGGCCCTGGCCGAGACGACGCTGGTCAGCGACGACGCGATCCGGACCATCGAGGCGATAATCGCCGAGATCGACCTGAAGCTCTCCCAGCAGTTGAACCTCATCCTCCACAACGAGGACTTCAAGAAGCTCGAGGGCACCTGGCGAGGGCTGCACCACCTGGTCAACAACACCGAGACCGACGAGACCCTCAAGATCCGCGTGTTCAACATCTCCAAGAAGGAACTGGGCAAGACCCTCAAGAAGTTCAAGGGCACCGCCTGGGACCAGAGCCCGCTGTTCAAGAAGATGTACGAGGACGAGTACGGCACGCCCGGCGGCGAGCCTTACGGGACCCTCATAGGCGACTACGAGTTCGACCACACCCCGCCGGACGTGGAGATCCTCCAGGGCATGGGGCAGATTGCGGCCGCGGCCCACTCGCCGTTCATCGCCGCCACCGCGCCGACCCTCATGAACATGGACAGTTGGCAGCAGCTCGGCGACCCGCGCGACCTGACGAAGATCTTCCAGACCCCCGAGTACGCCCCGTGGCGCAGCCTGCGGGACAGCGAGGACAGCCGGTTCGTCGCGCTGACCATGCCGCGGTTCCTTTCCCGCCTGCCGTACGGCGCCAAGACCAGCCCCGTCGACGACTTCGACTTCGAGGAAGACACCGAAGGCGCGGACCACAGCAAGTACTGCTGGTCCAACTCCGCCTTCGCGATGGGGGTCAACATCAACCGGGCGTTCAAGCTCTACGGATGGTGCTCGCGGATCCGCGGCGTGGAGTCCGGAGGCATGATCGAGGGGCTGCCGTGCCACACCTTCCCGACCGACGACGGCGGCGTGGACATGAAGTGCCCGACCGAGATCGCCATCACCGACCGCCGCGAGGCCGAACTGGCGAAGAACGGCCTGATGCCGCTGAGCCACTGGAAGAACACGGACTACGCGGTGTTCATCGGCGCCCAGACGCTTCACAAGCCGGCCGTGTACGACGACCCGGACGCGACGGCCAACGACAACCTCGGCAGCCGCCTGCCGTACATCTTCGCCTCGTGCCGGTTCGCGCACTACCTCAAGTGCATCGTGCGCGACAAGATCGGCTCCTTCAAGGAGCGCGAGGACATGGAGAAGTACCTCAACCAGTGGATCATGAACTACGTCGAGCCCGACCCGCACAACGCGACGGAAGAGGCCAAGGCCCGCCGGCCCCTGGCTGCGGCCGAGGTGGTCGTTGCCGAGGTCGAGGGCAACCCGGGCTACTACTCGGCGAAGTTCTTCCTGAGGCCACACTACCAGTTGGAAGGCCTGACCGCGTCGCTGCGGCTGGTCAGCAAGCTGCCATCGGGCAAGACCAAGTAACCATCGAAGAACCACACGCGTACACGGCAACGACAACGCAATAGCAAAGGAGAATCGCAATGAGCTACGACATGTTCATCAAGATCGACGGGATCAACGGCGACAGTGCTGACGACAAGCACAAGCAGTGGATCGAGATCCACTCCTACTCGCACCGTATCAGCCAGCCTGTGGGCGGCGCGCTGAGCGCCCAGGGCGTTCACACCGGCGGGCGTGCGGACCACGCGGACTTCAGCCTGGTCCACAGGCTCGACTCCGCCTCGCCGGTTCTGGCGCTGTACTGCTGCACGGGCAAGCACATCCCGAACATCGAGTTCCTGATGTGCCGCGCGATGGGCGACAAGACTATCTTCATGTCCTACAAGTTCAAGGACGTGATCATCGCGTCGGTAAGTCCCAGCGGCTCGGCCAACACCGAGGACCCGCTTCCGCTGGAGGAGTTCACCCTTCGTTACGGGCAGATCAACTACGAATACACGCCGACGGACATCACCGGCGGCGGCAAGACGGGCGCCAAGGTCCAGGCCGGCTGGAGCACCCTGATGAACAAGCCGATGTAGGCGGACCTGCCGACGGGCGATGGCCCGTGGCCAAACAGGATATCTCGCGCAGACCAAAGGTCCCCGCGGGAGGGCGCAGCGCGGCCGCTGGCCCCGACCCACAGAAGGATTCAACGCGGAGCACGCAGACCAACGGTCCCTGCGGGAGAACGCAGAGAAGATAATGAGTCCTGTCTCTGCGCCTCTGTGATAATCAGTTGGGTTGCCGCTTGGCGCCCCGGCGGGGCCGTTTGGGCGGGCTAGCCAGGCCGCCTGCGGAAGACATTGCCTGGCCGGAGAACTTTTCATGTCTCAAGCCGAAGAATTGCTGCGCGAAGGCAAGCTCGAAGAGGCGCTGGCCAGGCTCCAGGACCAGGTCCGCAACGACCCGGCCAAGCCCGAGTTGAGAATGTTCCTCTTCCAGTTGCTCAGCGTCATGGGCAACTGGCCCCGCGCGCTGACGCAGCTCAACGTCGCCGCCGAGCTCGACGGCGAGAAGATGCTCGTGGCGGAGATCTGCCGCCCGGCGCTTGAGTCCGAGGCCTTTCGCTCGGCCGTGTTCGAGGGAAGGAAGACCCCGCTCGTTCTCGGCGAGCCCGAGCGCTGGGTGAGCCTGATGATCCAGGCCAACGAGCTGCTGACGCGCGGGGAACTGCTGGCCTCGGCGAAACTGCGGGATCAGGCGTTCGAGGCCGCCCCGGCGGTTTCGGGCAAGATCAACGGCCACGATTTCGCCTGGCTGGCGGACGCGGACACCAGGCTGGGTCCGATCATCGAGGCGATCATCGACCGCAAGTATTTCTGGATTCCGCTGACGCGGGTCAAGACGGTCCGCGTCGAGGAGCCCAAGGCCCTTCGCAACATGGTCTGGGCCGAGGCGCAGTTCACGTGGACCAACGGCGGGCAGGCGCCGGGTCTGATCCCCACCCGCTACGCGGGCAGCGAGCGGGCCGCCGACAGCGCCCTTCGACTCGCGCGCCAGACGAGCTGGAAAGAGCTCGACGGCGGGCACGTCGTCGGCCTCGGCCAGCGGATGCTGGCTACGGACCGGGGCGAGTATCCGCTTCTGGAGATCCGCTCGATCATCCTGGACAACGAGGTTGCCGCCGCCGGCGAGCAGGCCGCGCGGGGCCCGCAAGAGCCGCAAAGGGAGCCGGCAGATGGCTGACCTCACCCCGGCCGAACGCCTCCAGCCGTGCCTGCTGGACAGGCTGACGGATGAGCATCCCGAGGAACTCAAGGAAAGCCGGGACCAGCGGATCGTGTCGCTCAGGCGATACAGGGCGGGCGTTCTGCGCGACCTGGACTGGCTGCTGAACACCGGCTCGTACGGAGCGGCGGAGGACCTTGGTGAATTCGAGTTCGTCCGCAAGTCGGTGCTGAACTACGGGATTCCGGACCTGTGCGGCATGACGGCGTCGGGGCTCAATCCCGCCCAGTTGGAGCGCCGGCTGCTCGATGCCGTCCGCACCTTCGAGCCGCGGATACTGCCGGACTCGCTGTCCGTGCGGGTCCAGGCCGTGGCCGGACAGATGGACCACAACGCCCTGTCGTTCGTGATCTCGGGCGACCTGTGGGCCCTGCCCACGCCCGACCCGCTGTTCGTGCGGACCGAGCTTGACCTCGACACCGGGCAGTGCGAGTTGAGGGACCGGCCAAATGGATAAGCGCCTGCTGAGGTATTACAACCGGGAGCTCCAGCATCTCCGCGAGATGGGCGGGGAGTTCGCCCGCGAGTTCCCGAAGATAGCGGGCAGGCTCTCGCTGGACGCCGTGGCGTGCGCGGACCCGTACGTCGAACGGCTGCTCGAGGGCTTCGCGCTTCTGGCCGCCAGGGTGCAGCTCAAGCTCGACTCGGAGTTCCCGCGGTTCACCCAGTCGATGCTGGACACGATATACCCTCACTACCTCACCCCGACGCCCTCGATGGCCGTCGTGCAGTTCCACCCGGACCTGACCGAGGGCGGCCTGGCCGACGGGTCTGTCATCCCCCGCGGCACGGTCCTTCGCGGGCAGCTCGGCAAGGGCGAGCAGACGGCCTGCGAATACCGCACCGCCCACGACGTGACGCTGCTGCCGCTCCAGATCGTCGAGGCGCAGTACTACACCCGCGAGCTTGCCTCGCTGGAGGCGCCGGCGGGCATCGAGGCCAGGGCGGGCATCCGCATCCGCCTTCAGTGCACGGCCGGGCTTACCATCGGCGAGGTCAACTTCGCGAGGCTCACGCTGTTCCTCAAGGGCGGGGACCAGACGGCCCACCGAATCTACGAGCAGGTTTTCGGCCACGTCAAGGGCGTGGTGGCGCAGTCGGTGACCCGCCCGCTGGGCTGGCAGAAGGCCCTGCCCGCCTCGCGCCTGAGGCGCGTGGGCTTCGACAACTCCGAGGCCCTGCTGCCCTACGACGCCAGGAGTTTCCACGGCTACAGGCTGCTGCACGAGTATTTCGCGCTGCCCGAACGGTACATGTTCGCCGAAGTGGCGGGCCTGTCGGACGCGACGGGCGGGCGGGAAGACACGATGATGGACGTGGTCCTGCTGACCGACGAGGCCGACCTGGAGCTCCAGGGCATGGTCGATCCGTCGCGGTTTCAGTTGTTCTGCGCGCCGGCGGCGAACCTGTTTCCAAAGCGCGCGGACCGCATCCACCTGGAGGACCGGCACTCGGAGTTCCACGTCGTGCCGGACCGCACGCGCCCGCAGGACTTCGAGGTCTACAGCGTTCGCGGCGTTACCGGATACGGCTCGCGGGCCGACGAGGAGGTCGAGTTCCGGTCGTTCTATTCGGCGACGGACCTGGACAGCGGCGGGGCCGCGGGGACCTATTTCATCGCCCACCGGGTGCCCCGCACGGCCTCGGCGAAGGAGCAGCTCTACGGGCGGCGCAGCAGCTACGCCGGCAGCGAGGTCTTCCTTTCCCTCGTGGACGCCAAGGCCGCACCGTTCAGCCCGGACCTCCGCCAGCTCGGCGTGGACACGCTGTGCACCAACCGGGACCTGCCGCTCCAGATGGCGGTCGGACGCGGGCGGACGGACTTCACGCTGGACATCAGCGCGCCGGTCGAGGAGATCCGCTGCGTCGCCGGACCTACGCCGCCCAAACCGTCCCACAGCGAGGGCGAAATCGCCTGGCGGGCCGTCAGCCACCTGTCGCTCAACTACCTCTCGCTGGCCGACAGCCCCGACCACGGCGCCGCCAGCCTGCGCGACCTGGTGAAGCTCTACGGCGACACGGCGGACCCGGCCGTGAGAAAACAGATCGACGGCCTGAAGAACATCGAATACCGCCCGATCACCCGCCGCGTCCAGACGGCCGGGCCGGTCGCGTTCGCCCGCGGCCTGGAGGTGTCCGTGACGTTCGACGAGGACGCCTTCGAGGGCGCAAGCGCGTTTCTGCTGGGGGCGGTGCTGGAGAGGTTCCTGGCCAAGTACGTGTCCATAAACTCGTTCACGGAGACGGTCGTCAACACCGTCGGCCGCGGGAAGATAATGCGATGGCCGGCCAGAGTGGGACAGAGGCACGTCCTCTAGAGGACGAGCTGCGCGAGCTCATGCGGCGGCTCCATGACGAGCCGTACCGCTTTGATTTCTTCATGGCGGTCCGGCGGCTGGAGAACCTGTTTCCGGGCAAGCCCCCGATCGGGCATTCCAAGCGCCCGCAGGAGGACCCGGTGAGGTTCTGCCAGGAGGCGTCGCTGGCGTTCGCGCCGCGGACGATCTCGTCGTTCGGCTCGGACGTCGGCTCGCGGGCGCCGCGGATGAGCGTGAACTTCCTGGGCCTGCTTGGCCCCAACGGCCCGCTGCCGCTGCACATCACGCAGTACATCCGCGACCGCGTCCGCAACCACGGCGACCAGGCGATGTCGCGGTTCCTGGACGTCTTCCATCACCGGATGGTGTCGCTGTTCTACCGCGCGTGGTCGGCCAGCCAGCAGACCGTGCAGTACGAGCGCGGCCAGGACGACCACTACGCCCGGTACATCGGCAGCATGTTCGGCATCGGCATGGAGAGCCTGCGGCGCCGCGACGCCGTGCAGGACGAGGCAAAGCTGCACTTCTCGGGCCATCTCGCCTGCCAGACTCGCCACCCCGAGGGTCTCGCGGCCCTGCTGGAGGACTACTATGGCCTGCCGGTGGTGCTGGTGGAGTTCGTCGGGCAATGGCTGGACGTGCCGAAGGACTGCCGGTGCCGGCTGGGCGAATCGCCCGCCACCGGCAGCCTGGGCATAAGCGCCATCGTCGGGGCCAGGATGTGGGAATGCCAGCAGCGATTCCGCCTGCGCTTCGGGCCAATGACCCTGGCGGCCTACCAGCGCCTCCTGCCGGGCGGGCAAAGCCTCCGCCGCCTGATAGCGTGGGTGAGAAACTACACCGCCGACGAGTTGACGTGGGAAGTGCAGTTGATCCTCCTGGAAAAAGAGGTCCCGCCGCTGAAGCTCGGCGCCATCGGCCAACTAGGCTGGACCACGTGGCTGACCAGCAAGCCCCTTTGCCGCGACGCCGACGACCTGGTCCTCCAGCCGGCCCAGGCGGAAGGACTGTGACGAAGGCAATAGGCAATAGGAAGCAAGTAACAGCAAGGCGAAAGCGGCGGATAATCAAGGACATCAGAGAGTTCAAGACAAAGAGTAAAGGGAGTCGACCATGGCTGAGATAAGTCGTGCGGCGCTGTTCGGAAAGCTCAACAGTCTGTGCTACAAGTCCATCGAGAGCGCCACAGTGTTCTGCAAGCTGCGGGGCAACCCGTACGTGGAGTTGGTTCACTGGATCAAGCAGATATTCGAGTTGCAGGACAGCGACCTGCACCGCATCGCCAGGCACTTCGAACTGAACCCGTCGCACCTTGCCAAGGACCTTACGGCCGCGTTGGACAGGCTCCAGCGTGGCGCGACGAGCATTACGGACCTGTCGGCCCACCTGGAGGAGACGGTCGAGCAGGCGTGGACGTACGCGACGCTGATGCTGGGCGAGTACCGCGTCCGCAGCGGGCACCTGATGATCGCGCTGCTGAAGACCAAGAACCTGCGCGGCATCCTGTTTGGCATCTCGAAGGAGTTCGAGAGGATCAAGGTCGAGGAGTTGACGGACAAGTTCAACAAGATCGTCGGCGGCTCGGTCGAGGACAACCTGGCCGCCTCTGACGGCACGAGCGTCGGCGGCGGGGCGGCCCCGGGCGAGGCCAGCGGGGCCATGGCGCCGGCGCAGATGGGCAAGCAGGAGGCGCTCAAGAAGTTTTGCAAGGACCTCACCGAGGAGGCCCGCAAGGGCGACATGGACCCCATCGTCGGGCGTGACGGGGAGATCCGCCAGATAGTGGACATACTCATGCGGCGGCGGCAGAACAACCCGATCCTGACCGGCGAGGCCGGCGTGGGCAAGACGGCCGTGGTCGAGGGTTTCGCCCAGCGGATTGCGGCCGGCGACGTGCCGCCATGCCTTCAGGACACCAGGCTGCTGACTCTGGACCTGGGGCTTCTCCAGGCCGGGGCGAGCATGAAGGGCGAGTTCGAGAACCGCCTGCGGCAGGTCATCGAGGAGGTCCAGAGTTCCGAGAAGCCGATCATCCTGTTCATCGACGAGGCCCACACGCTCATCGGCGCCGGCGGCGCGGCCGGGCAGAACGACGCTGCCAACCTGCTCAAGCCCGCCCTGGCCCGCGGCACGCTGCGGACGATCGCGGCCACGACGTGGGCGGAGTACAAGAAGTACTTCGAGAAGGACCCCGCCCTGACGCGGCGGTTCCAGGTCATCAAGGTGGACGAGCCGTCGGAGAAAAAGTGCCTCCAGATGATGCGCAAGCTCGCCGGCGTGCAGGAGAAGCACCACAAGGTGCAGGTGCTCGACGAGGCCCTGGACGGTGCGGTCAAGCTCTCGCACCGTTACATCCCGGCCAGGCAGCTTCCCG
>Ga0315280_10012160_pt1 | contig 10459 bp, 10 predicted proteins | sample YL17G06_40_MG_FD_203697 | JGI IMG/M metagenome (GOLD analysis project Ga0315280, IMG submission 203697) | Sediment microbial communities from Yellowstone Lake, YNP, Wyoming, USA - YL17G06_40 | ecosystem: Environmental > Aquatic > Freshwater > Lake > Sediment | place: USA: Wyoming | collected... | reverse complement strand
CTCAAACTGTTCGGACACTTGCTCCGGGAGGTTGACGATGCGACGACTAGCTTTCCTGATTCTCTCCCTGGGGGTTCTTGCCCCCACTCTACGGGCCGAGGAATACACAATTACCGCGAGAAACAAAACGAAGCCGAGAAGAAACGAACTGCGCTCAACCTCGAACTCACTGCGCTCAACGAACGAATCAGCACACTGACGCGGGCTGCGCCGACGCCAGGTACAAAGCCATACGCCGAATTGCAGCAGAAGTCATTCCGTCTGAACCAAGTGAATGCGGAACTCGCGTCCCTGCCCGCTAGGCGGACGACCCCGGTCTCGAAGGGCATCTTTCGGGACCTGATCAGCGATGGGGATGGCGTCAGCTTCCATCGATTTCAGATTGTCGTTTGGACGGCGGTGCTGGCCGTCGTGTTTATCCGTTCCGTTAGCCGGGACTTGGCAATGCCGGATTTTGACGCAGCGCTACTCGGATTGATGGGGATAAGCTCTGGAACGTACCTCGGATTCAAGTTTCCGGAGAAACCGAAATAGCCTGAGGGGTATTGTCAAGTTAATACGGCACGGGCAGGCCCAAGCTGCGCACAGCAGATCGTGTCACACGCCTAATTGACTGCATGAGGGGATCGTCGGATTCCGCAGTGATGCGGCAACACCAAAGCGAGATCTGCCACATTCCGGTCGGCGGGTATGGGACGACGGAATTTCGCATGTCTTCGGAGCGGATGAACCTTCTGATCCAATCAGGCCGAAACGCGATGCGCGAGTATTTCGCAAGACTAGCCTCGGCCGGTACCAAAGGATAGGGAGAAAACATGCAGCCCACGATAGTCGATCCAAATTCGGCCTTTATCGCGCTGAGAATCTTGGATGGAGTACGACGGCCTTTGCCAAACCAAATACACGTGCTTCTTCGAGTCCGTGATGGAGACCAGCAGGAGATACCATTCTCATCCAACCGGCCAAACGCCGTCAGGCTGAAGGTCCCCTTTAACAACAATTTCCGTGACCGCTACACCGTCATCGCATGCGCTGATAGGTACTGGGATGCCGGGATGAGAGTTCTTGTGAAGCGAGGAGCTGATGTTGCGCTTGACCTTATGATGATCAGGAAAACGCCGGAGTACGCATTCCTCTCCTGGGAGGACCTCAAAGCGCAGTACCCGATCGAGGTCCGCGCCAAGGCGTCCGCTCATCTGCCCCCCGGGGTCCTCAGGTTCGTAGTTGAGAGATTGTGTTAACTGCCCGGCCTTTCCAAATCACAGCTGTGAGCTGCTCTGGGAACTCTTGCGGCTCCACATCTCCTTTCACAAAGACGACAACGCCTTCCTCGCCATCGCAAACCCGAAATCTCTGCAAGCTGCCGCCGATCGGCTCAGCCCCGAGATCATCCGCAAGCGTCTGGAGTATTGGACCCTTGTGCTCGGCCCCAAGTTCTCCCGCCGCGAGTGCGAGGAGATGAACGTGAGCCGGTCCTACGCCCTGGCCCAGGTTGAATACTGTCGCAACTTCATTTTCAAGCAAAACTTCCCGATCCGCAAAATCTTCGAACGCTCCTGCGAAATCGGTCTCTAGCGCATGACCGGCCAAAAGATCTCCGAGGTTTTCGGCATACGCCTGACCAAACGGCTTCGCGGCAAGCTTTACACCGTCCTCGATCGGATCGAGCACGGCCACCACGTTTTCCGCGCCTACTTTAAGAATGCCTTCCTCAAACAGTACGAGAAGTTCGCCGCTTTCCTGCGCAACGAGCTCTGCTCGAACAACGTGACCGATTTTGGCCTCAAAAAAGGCCTGGAACATCTCAACGCCGTGCGGCAACGTTTTCAAGCAATCACGGACCACTACGCCGCCTTTCAAGCCGAATGGCTCAACGTGCATGCCGACTTCTCACTCCTGGAACGCTTGGCTCGACCCATACAAAAGGGGACGACCCGCATCGCCGGAATCAAAATCCACGACACGCGCATGATCCGGTTGATGGAAGTCCTGCTTGACGCGGGGGCCAAGATCAACGGTTGGAGCGCTCGCCATATCCACCAAGTCCTTCTCGCGCGCTTCCGGATCTCCGAGCAGTCCTACACCCTCAATCGACTCCGCTACGACCTGCGCAAGATGAAGGCCCACGGCCTGCTTGAACGCCATGGCCGCCGGTACGCTTACGCTCTCACAGATAAAGGAGTCCGGATCGCACTGCTATTCTCTCTCTTTCACCAGCGCCTCTTCGGTCCCCTGGCTCACAGCCAGTTTGTCAAGCGCCCAGCTTCTGAGCACTGCCCCGACAGCAAGCTCGAGAGGGTCTACCGGCGCGCCGATGCAGCTATCGACCAGATTGTTCAGCTTGTTCTTGCCGCCTGACTGTATCTCTATTTCTTAAACTCATTTGATATACAATCCACAGCGTAAGTATCTAATCGGGCACGAAGGGGGAAACCCCGGACACAGCCAAGGATGCTCCTACTGGCCACCGCGCCAGTTCCCGACCCTACCAAGCTCGAGGCGACGCTGAGCTATCCGGAGTTTTTGGAGTGGATCGCGTATTTCCTCGTTGAGACCAGAGGTTGCCTACTGTTGCCTAATGATAACGGAGATCACGTATCGGATCCCGGGCCAACATCATATGAACGGGCACATAACCGGCGATGAGGCCTCCCAAACCAAACAGAATTGTAGTTACAAGAGAAATTAACACATCATGCCGAATCTCAAAAAGAAGAGCGGACATGGAGCGCTGAGCCAACCATGTTATCCAGATTCCGCCTAATATGCCGGCAGACATCACTTCAGCAGTGCGGCTGAGAATAAAGCGGAACAGATCGGTTCTCTGGGCGCCCAGCGCGACACGCACGGCAATAGCATGGCTTTGCCGATTTACCGTATCAGCAACCATGCAGTAAATCCCGATCATTGTAAGAAAAAACGCGACACCTGCAAGAACTCCCAGGCTCAGTGCCCGGAATCTAAAGCGCGACAAAATCGCGTCAAGGAGATCTTGGCCTGCTCGAACTCTGCTAACAGGGACCGTCGCATCAATGCTCCGAACCACTGATCGAACCAATGAAGCAATTGCCAGCGGGTCGCCCGAGGTACGTATCACTATTGTCATGTCTCTGACAGGCCGATAATAGCTCTGTGCGTAGGGAACGAAGACCCGATTCTCCGCCTCTTCAGCCAAGCTTCGGTATCGCACGTCTTCAACGACTCCTATGATAGTCAAAGGAAATTTCCCTATCATTATTTGCTGGTTCACTGGATCGCGATCATGCCAGAAGCGACGAGCCATTTTTCGATTGATCATTATCACGGCCGGAGCTCCATCTCTGTCTCGATCGTCAAAATCGCGTCCGCTTAATATGCTAATACCCATCGTTTCGAGATAACCAGGTGTAATAACGCTTGTTTCAGCTTCGCCGTCCATGATGGGACCAGCCGGCGCGCTCGACACAGAGAATGCCAGCCCGCTTGGCGGCCCAGTCAAAGGCAGTGAAGAAGTCGCACCGCATGCCTCCACGGTAGGTAGCTTGCGCACTCGGTCCAGAATTTCAACATAAAATTGACGGAGCCGACTAGTATTCTTGTATTGGCTCCAAGGGGGAGATAACTTGGCAGTAAGCACCTTTTCTGCCCTAAAGCCGGGATCAATACTATGAAGTCTTATGTAGGTCTTCATCAGGCTTCCGGCAGAATTTAGGAGGGCGAAAGCGAGTGCTACCTGACATGCAATAAATACGTTCCCCCAGGAAAGTCGGCGGGAACCCAGTGGCAGACCGGGAAGCCCATGACGTTGGTAATGGAAATGACCAGCCTGCACTCTACGCGCAATGAAGAGAGGAAGAACGCTGGATGCTATACCCATTGCCAATGAAGACAGGATCGTCAGCAAAATAAGATCTGGATCGGAAAAACTATTGATCCCGGGAACGACCAATGCGAGAGCGAACATCCGGATTGCGACCCCTCCCATCCATAATCCCACTACACCTCCAAAAAGCATCACGGTAGAGTTTTCGACTACCAACTGCAAAGCAATGCGCGATGGCGATGCACCAAGGATGGCCCTCACCGAGAATTCCTGGCTCCGCGAGTATGTCAACGAAATTAGCAGACTCATTATGTTGATGCTCGCGATCAGGAGAACGCACATAGAAGCTCCAAGCATCAACAGTACATAGGGGCGAATGCCAACGGTAACCTCGTCTCGTAAAAGAGCGACTCTGGTTCCCCAACCCCGCTTTGACGTTTGATCGACTTCTGCGAGTCGGCTCGAAATGTCTTCCATCTCAGAACTCGCATTAGCAACCGAGATGCCGGACCGTAGCAGGCCGATAACAGTCAGGAATCTGTCCCCACGTTGGAGAGAATCCGAACGCCAGTGTTGGGGATAGTATAGATCAGCCTTTTCCATGGGAAGGTCAAAGTCTCTAGGCAGAACGCCGATCACCAAGCACGGTTGCTCCCCCAGCATCACTATCTGGCCTAATGCCGCGTGAGAGGCCCCGAAGACTTGGACCCAGATGCGGTGAGTTAGTATCACAACCGGTTGCGCATCTTGCGCGAAGTCATTTGGAACAAAGTCCCGTCCGATGAATGTGTGACCGCCGAGCAACGGTAGAAGACTATCTGTAACTTCTGCCGCGGTGGCTCGTACCGGCTCATTTTCAGCTATGAGAGTCAGCTCGATTGCGCGATAGGCGGCCATATCCTCAAAAGAACGGCTCATCTTCTGCCAATCCAGGAAATCAGGATATGAGACCGGAATACGATTCCACATGTAGCGAATCAGAAAAGAGCTCTCCCAATCCTTGTTAGTATCCCAGATAAATACGAGACGATCTGTGGAGCCGTACGGGAAGGCGTTAAAAAGAGACCGATTCACAATCGCGATGCTTGCGCCCGCAGCCGCAACACCTAAGGCGAAGGTAAAAGCGGCAGTGCCAGCGAGCAACGGACGCCTCCTAATAAGACGGAGCCCGGATGCAAGTAGCCTTGTTCGCAGGATACCTTTCACGCCAGAAACGACTATTTGCAGAGCCCTCATAAGATTCCCAGAACGTGGTAAGCTATACAGAGCGTCTTAAGTAATGCCGCATAGACGGTAGAGCGTGTCGTTTGGTTTCTTCCATAAATCCAACTGGCTCGTCGCCGCCGCTACGAGGTCGCTGAGTTGTGGAAAATACTGATTGTGAGTACACATTCTTCTTGCAAGCTTCCATACGCGCTCGACGGGATTGAGTTCTGGGCTGTATGGAGGCAGAAATGAAAGCCTCGGAACCTGACGCCTTTCCCCAAGGAAGGGTTGCACCATGGCGGTGTGGTGAAAGCGAGCATTGTCGAGAATCAGGACCAGACGGCGCTTCGATGGCCGATGGCGCAAGAACGTCCTCAGAAAGTCCCAAAACGTGACGGCATCGAACTTTGAAGAGAATTAGGTCACCAGTTGCCGGTCGTGCAGATTCACGGCTCCGAACAGAGCAACAGACTCCCGCGTCGGAGCGCGGAGGAGCGCCGGATCCGTCTCCTCCGGCGGCACCCACCTTATGCAGCGGCTTCCGTGTTGCTGGAAATGGCATTCGTCCAAACTCCACGGCTCAAGACTTTCGTCGCGAGCGAGGCGATGTAGTTCTTTTATATGCGGCTTGCGCCGCGGGATCTGCATGGGCGATCAGCGGCCACGGCTTTCGCAAACGGAACCGCATCTGGCGAAAAAGCCGCTGACATTGCCGCACACCCAGGCCAACAGCATGGAATGTTTCCAGGTGGTGGGCCAGCAGTTTACCGTCCCAGAGCTTCTGCGTGTATCCAAACTCTCGTGGATTGCGCCGCAAATCCTGATTCACGGCTTCCCACTGGGCCTCGCTGAGACGTCCCGGGCGTCCTTCTCTTTCGCCTTCATGCAACCCAGCAAAGCCAAGGTTCTCGAAACGCTGCACCCAACGCCCAATAGTGCGAGGGTCCTGCCCGAGAATATTAGCAACGTCATAGCAATTGAGGCCGTGAGTTATCAGCAGCATACCATGCAACCGATGATCGTAGCGGGATTCCTCGGATCGCAAGATTTCCTGTTGGACCGCAATCCTCATGATCTCTTTATCGGAGATCTGCAATTTGCGCATGTGCGTGCCCTCCTGCCTCACAATATGGCAGGAGGTGCCGATGAAAGCAATAGAATTATGCGGCATTACTTATGACGCAATGTATAATCATCCCTTATGCTGCAATGGTATTGGGAAATATCGCTTGTCGAAGCAGCACGATGGCAATCCCAAAAGACTACAGAGACCGCAATCGCTCCTATCTGCGCGGCATGGCAGACTTTTCACTCAGCGAGAGGCAAGGAGCCTTGCGAGCCTCCGTTCTATGCCCGACCTGCTATATGAAAAAGTTGCAGATACCTTGCCATTGCGGTATATCGAGAAGGTAGGTACTGACGTAATCTTGATGCCAGCGAGCAGAGTGGACGGTTCGTCCAACTCCTTGTTGACCGCAATGAGGCGAACCGTCAGTTTCGGATTCGCAGCCCTAGTGATGACTGCAAGAAACTCTGGCAACAGCTCCCTGCAGGCGTAACTCCAAGTTCCGAAATATGCACGGATTTCTATTGGCTCGGACAATCTATGAATACTCTCGATCGATTTCGGGTCTGGCAGGTAAGATATTTGCGCCTGCTTGTAGTACAGAGAGTTAGCATACAGCTTTTCTGTCGAGACCTCCCCAATCAACTGGGGCCTCGCTTCAATCACAACGGTGGTCTTGTTCCGGCAAACAACGGTTGCTCCCTCAATCTTGCAAGTCCCGCTGGATGCTGGCTTGGCCGCTGTGCTAAGCCAGACTGCCTTGCCGTCCAGGTTCTGGATAATCTCAGAATTACCATAGACGGTAAAACTCCCCGTTCGTAAATCAACAACCATTGGCGAAGCTAGCAATGACGAGAGTAAAACGAAATTCGTCTGCGTCTTGTCTACGTATATCTGGCTTCCAAAATCGATTACTTCATCAACTCGCAGGATGAACGCTGGCTGTGCAGAATAGGAACCCAAAGTTGCCAGATCTGCCTGGGCAGGCAGGAGCAATGCGACCAGCCCTCTGAGCACCACAGAAAGTGTGTCCATTGTGGCCAGCCCCGTCCAAGTTACTTGAAAAGGGCTATTTCCCTGACTAAGTAGCCACTAGAGATCGTCGTATACGAAATATGCGACGGTTTGGCTCGGCGGATCGAACGACAAGATTGGCCCCGGGCCCGCGCGAAGAGTCACCTAGCGTTAAAATCACAGTATCCGAGCATGAGGCCTCAGTGACCGGAAAATCTGGTTCTATCGCATGACGTCGTGGGCAGGATTCAGCGCATACCACATGTGCCCGTTGCCTGATTCAGGTAAATAGCCCCACAGGAAATCCACCTTTGGCAAACCCCTGGGTAGCTCTCAGAAAAAGAATGGACGAGGTCGTATCCAGGAGCGCCTTTCAATTTCTCATTGCCTTCACTTCGCCCGACTATCGTGCCTCCCCCCCGTAGGAACACATTTTGGTGCAGGGAGATAAATAGGGGGGATAGCCGCAACCAGTCGGAGTCCAAGTGCATGGGCCCTGGTCGCACTTACCACCTTTTGCATCCGTGCACCCACCATCTGCCGAACATTCGCAGGGTCCGCCGTCATCCGCGGCTACTATGAACATCTTGCGGAATCGCTGAACAATCCGGATCCGAAGCGCCGGCAGGTACCAGGAAGAAGGATAACCGACGCCCAAATCCAATACTCTGCGTTGGGTCTCATCTGGGAAGGCTTGTTCTATCTTTCTCCCCAGCAAGGCGATCGGGACTCCTACTTTCAGGCCCCATCGTATATCATCTCGTGATGTCGTAAAAAGTTCAGGCGAAAGGAGGCTTAGAAAATAGTGCACGACGTCCGTCTGAGCTGGCGTAAACTCCGGGTGTCTGATGAGAACGCGCGACAAATGTTCTCTCCAGATGGCGCATCTCTCCTCAGCTGGAAGAGCCGAAAGAATTGATCGGATATACTGAGGAGGGAAAGCAGCTATACGGTCAAGGGTCCTGGGGAGATTGCCATCATGGTCTTGCACCCAATACTCAGCTCGAACGCACACGGGATCATTGGATGTTATCTCAGGAACCAGGATCAGCGCAGTTATCATGATCAGCAAACAGCCTACGACGTATAATCCTCTCTTTAAGGTCTTCATAATCGCCTCTCTTGCACTGGGCCCTAAACTCGTCACCGATGCAGCTCTTCGGGGCGGGCATAGGAAGTCCAATTTACGGAACCAGAAAACGCGATACCCTTTGGTTATTACATCGATCCGTCGGATATTCTGACTGTTTTTTCTAACGTGACACAACTAGCTTGAAAGTCGGCTGCTGTCAAGCGTGAAGCGCGCCCATAGCGCGATCCGCATGAAATTCTTCATTCTCGGCAAATTCGTAGAACTGGTCGACTGACCAGAAAGATCAAGGATGACGGTGCCCTATTAGGTAAAGCGCCATGCTCGACAACAATAAACACGGGAAGGATACTTACTGCTCATTACCTTGCTTGAGGTATTCCGTAAGTGAATCCAGACAGATACGCTGTTTTCTCCCTATTCGTATGGCCTGGATTTTTCCTGAATCGCTCCAAGATTGAATTGTTCGCTGCGATAGCCCAACAATGTCTGCAGCTTGTGCTGTACTTACGAACCTCTGTTCTCGAACTCCTTTTCCCAACGACAGGTAGAGGGCTAGAAGGTCCACTTGGTTGACACTTGGTAATGGGCTTCTCGAAACCAAACACTTCCGTGTTTTAGGAATCGATGCCTTCTCATCCATTGCTTCATCTCCATCTTGCCAGAAGCAAAAAGCGGATCTGGCGTGCTTAGAGTCGACAACTTTCATTGGTAGCTGAGCATATGCATCATGCTTTACCCTTCCCGCCGTTGCACGTAGAAGAAGCATCGATCAGCTTTTTTTTCGGCAAAACCCCGTCCCCGTCGCGAAATGACAGCCCAGCCCGGCAGGATCTGTTTGAGCTTGCCTCTGAAACCCATCGGCATCCAGCCAATTGTGGGGTTGACGCTTCGGAATCATCGAATCCGCCCCTTTGACATACTGCTTGAGACGCCTTACAGATAGTTACCGGTGTGACACGGCCGTGGTCCTAAGTCGCTGAGATAGAAATCCTAAGAAGGCGCTAAGGCATGATACAGTACCGCCTCCATCTCGGCGGATAGTCCGAACAAGCTGCATTTTGCAGCCCAAAGCGGCGTGTGAGCCCTCCTGGGATTTGTTCCTTTCAGCTCTTGATTTGGGAGGGGTTATGTTAACTTCGCCCAGTCTGCCGCGACCGCTCCAGAGCTCAGAACCGAGACGCTAGTTGTGCGTACCTATCCTATATATAAGAACGTCAAACAGCGACAGTCGCCTACCGAAAATCGAAATTTTTTTGTGAAAGGCAGATTAGCACCTATCGGGACGATCGTACGACAGTCCGACGGGCACGTCTATGGAGCTTTGAAGGGATGGATCGGGAATGACAATCCGGCCGGCTTAGCGAGGATCTCCAATCAGAACGTATGGCAGCCACGATGCGGGATTCAGGTGGCCGCTGGCACGGGCTGAAGCAAAGAGGGAAAGCTGCGCCTGTTGCAAGGCGGATGCCTTCGACAGAGAGCCGTCAACAAGCAGCTCGTAAAAGCGGCAGGTCAGCTTCGCTGTTGATGCGTCATCAACGGGGGAGCAGGCTGACGATCAGCGCGGGAGCGCCTGCCTCCAAGAAAGCCGGAATCAGGCCCCACGGGGTTTCACCTTCGGCTTGAGGCCCGACCCCCGTCTCGCATCCGGCAAGAGTGACGAGGCGATTCTTACGCAAATGCCACGAAGCGATGGTCTTGCTGTCCAGATACGCCGGATGCGGCACAGGGTCCAGCATGAGTGCAGGTTTCCCATTAAAGATAGTAATTCGCTTTCCCCTGGTGGGAGCAGAATGACACCAGTTGGGGTGGTGGTCATCCAGAATTGTCCCGCCCGGCAACTGAAATCGAGGATTCTCCGGAAGCTGAGGGACCAAACCGGGTAAATGGTGAGGAGAAGCGTCCCTCGAGCTCGGGGGACGCTTCTCTGCACCCTTTTCCTGTCATCGGCGCCGCACACCTTTCTCTGTGCAGCCCGGATCCGTTCTGCAACGGCAATTGGCGCAACGCGCGGCACGCTTCAGTCGATGCCATCAAACAGCCGGCCGGCGGCCTCCCAGGCAAGAAAGTCGACATCCGTTTCCAGGATCGTGGAAACCCGGGGCGGGGGCGGGCGCTCTGGGGGATCCCAGAGCTTTAGGTGGCGCAGGATCTTTTCAATGACAGATGGATTCTCAATGAAGCTGATGATCCGTAACCGGGCGCCACATTTGGCGCACGCGAGCGGATCTGCAGCCCAGACTTTGCGGATCAACCGGGCCCAGGCTCGTTTGCAATG
>Ga0315280_10012159_pt1 | contig 10459 bp, 8 predicted proteins | sample YL17G06_40_MG_FD_203697 | JGI IMG/M metagenome (GOLD analysis project Ga0315280, IMG submission 203697) | Sediment microbial communities from Yellowstone Lake, YNP, Wyoming, USA - YL17G06_40 | ecosystem: Environmental > Aquatic > Freshwater > Lake > Sediment | place: USA: Wyoming | collected... | reverse complement strand
TGTTTTTGATATGAAGATCTCTTTGCCTAGGGCTGTAAAGATGCATGTGAAGGATGTTTTGGAAGATCCGGCTGCTTGGGCTAGGCTTGCGGTTGAAAAATTTGAAGCTGACCTTGTTACGGTGCATTTAATAAGTATAGATCCGCTTATCAAAGATGCTTCGCCAAAGGAAGCCGTGAAAACTGTAGAGGAAGTTGCTGAGGCTGTTGATGTGCCCCTCATTATTGGAGGTTGTGGAGACCCTGTTAAGGATGCAAATGTTTTTGAGGCTGTTGCTGAAACCTTTGCTGGGGAAAGATTCCTTTTTAGCTCCATAACAAGGGACATGGACATTGAACGATGTGCAAGGTTCATTAAGAAGTATGGGCATGTTGCGTTAGCCTTCACTCCGATGGATTTAAACCTCGCAAGAGAACTTAACCGTATTCTCTATGATTTTCTGCCGAAAGAGGACATAATCATGGATTTAACGACAGCAGCATTGGGCTATGGGCTTGATTATGCGTTCACAAATATGGAAAGGGCTAGACTTGAAGCGTTAATGGGTGACCCTGAATTGGCGCATCCCCTGTCTTCTGGAACCACTAACGCTTGGGCAGCCAGAGAGGCATGGATGGAATTGGCTGCAGAATGGGAACCTCGCGAATTGAGGGGACCTTTGTGGGAGTTGACTACCGCTTTGCCGCTTCTGCTTGCCGGTGTAGACTTGTTTATGATGATGCATCCAGCCGCCATGAAAACCCTCAAGAACATCATTAACCAACTGTTGCGTGGGGGCTCACTTAAAGCTCCTGAGCTTATTGAATGGGTTTCTAGGAATATTTAGTCTTTGGAGTGTTGTGGGTATGACTGAAAGAGAAGTTGAAGGAAGGGCTGGCATAAAAGAACTAAGCCCAATCGATGTTTACAAGCTTCTTCCCAAAACAAACTGCAAAGAATGCGGCGAGAAAAACTGCATGGCATTCGCAACAAAACTTGTGAGTCGCGATGTATCTCTCGAGAATTGTCCTCCACTCCTAACTAAAGAGCATAGGAACGCCTACAAAAAGTTGATGGAATTGCTTAAGCCGGCCATAAAAGAGGTTGTCATTGGCGTTGGAGAACGGGCTGTGAAAATCGGCGGAAAGCTCGTTATGTACCGTCATGAATTAGCTTATTTCAATCCAACGGCAATTGCTGTCGACGTAACTGATGAGATGTCTGAAGAAGAAATATTGGATAGAACAAAGAGGGTGGAGCAGTTCAAATTCGGTTATATTGGGCAAACGTTAAAACTTGATATGATAGCTGTTCGCTCCACATCAAACGACCCAGACAAATTTAAGGCGACAGTTAGAAAGGTGGCTGAAAACACAAATCTGCCCTTAATTTTGTGCTCACTAAACTCAAATGTCCTAGAAGCGGGATTGAAGGTTGTTTCAAAGTCCCGACCGCTTCTATATGCGGCTACAAAGGAAAATTGGAAGGAGATGGCTGAGCTCGCGCTGCTGTATGAATGTCCCCTAACAGTTTTTGCACCAAACGATTTGAAACTGCTTAAGTCTTTGACGAAGACGTTGCTTGAATATGGCGTTGAAGACCTTGTATTGGATCCGGGTACTTTCCCAAGCGGTGGTTTGGCTAGTACGCTTAACAATTTTACAATGATTCGCAGGGCTGCTTGCAAGAGGGGGGATGAACTTTTAGGTTTTCCGTTGATGGGTGTGCCGATGGTTGCTTGGATGGAGAGAGGTGAAGCTTCAGAGGAGATTGTGAAGTGGAGAGAAGCCTATTTGGCGGCTATGCTGATTGTTCGCTTCGCAGACATTTTAATATTGCACAGTGTTGATGGTTGGGCGCTCCTTCCAACAGTCATATTGCGACAGAACATTTATACAGACCCACGAAAACCAGCGGCGGTTGAGCCGGGCTTGAGGGTGTTTGGTGCGCCGGACGAAAACTCGCCTGTAATGTTTACGGCAAACTTTGCGCTTACTTATTACACAGTTGCTTCAGACATAGAATCCACAAAAGTAAACGCCTATCTCCTAGTCGTTGACACGGAGGGAATAGCCGTAGATAGCGCTGTTGCTGGACGAAAACTGACAGCAGAAAAAGTTGCAAGCGCCATAAGGGCTTCTGGAATTGAAAACAAGGTTATGCATAGGAAACTTATAATTCCGGGGAAATCCGCACGCCTAAGCGGTGAAATTGAAGAGCTGAGCGGCTGGCAAGTTCTTGTCGGACCAAAAGACTCTTCGGGCATTCCAAAGTTCCTTCAAGAAAAATGGCAAAACCAGACATAATCTTTTGCGCTCAAAAGCTTCCTAAAATCAAACGTTTTTCATAATTGAAGTACCTGAAATTGAACCTATATGTAGAGGGGGTCTAGTAACTGCACCACACAGATAGGTTTTCTATGTTTTCTTCTTATTATACCCTTTAAGGTAATCTTCAACTTTTGGAAAAACTTCTTGAATTTTTCCGCGTCGCTTCTTAACATTAATGCCATGTTGAAGTGCCGTGAAATCTCTCGGCTTGCTGAATTTTTCCACTTCGCCAGTTACTCTTTTTCTCTCAATTTTTATACAGTCATTCACAATACAGCTTAAAACACATGCGCCACAGTATATGCAAAGCTCTTCTACTATTCCAACTTCTCCAGCCTTCCAAAACAAAGCATTAGTTGGACACGCCTCTACGCAAAGTTTACACTCAACACCCTTACATGTTCTCTTGTTAATGGTTATTCTTCCCTCAACAAAAAACTCCTTTACACCCAGCAATGCCAGAAGCTCCTCTCTTCGCTTCTTTTTCTCCTTTTCCACCTTCTCAGTTAAGAGTTGGCGTATGTTAACACTTACATGCTTGCTAGGCTTACGTTTCTTGGACATCTGTTTCATCTTTTAAACAATTTCGCAATTGTGAAACGTATAATTCTCATGATTATAACTATTATCCAAAATACACATGCACATCTGGTTCTATCGAACGTAAAAAAGTTTAGGATTTTATGTAAGTGAAACAAGAAGGCCTGCCGTTAAACCGATAAATATCGGAAAGGGCAATCCAGGAAACATTCCCTTCCTCTCCAGCATTTTAAAACCTAATAGGCACCCGAATAAAATGCCGATGATGGATGCTAAACACGATATGAAGCCGAAATTGACAAGCATATGCCCAGAAAGCATGGAATAAAACGTCAAATCGCCCAACCCCATCTGGATGTCCCTAAAAGAAAAGCTTAAACCTCGAAGCTGATCAAGCCCACTGCGGGCTATTTTTCCTACAGGCCCATGGTAAACAGCAAACACGTCATAAACCGCTAAAAAACCTAAAATCAATATTGCGCTTAAAGTGGGGATTGAAACTCCCAAAAATGTACCTAAAGCTCCTCCTAAAAAAAGAACAACTATGTCACAAATCTTGCTGTGCCTTCGAAAAATCGCATAATCAGCTAAAGCTGTTATGAACAAGGACAAAATCAAAGTCAAAACTTCCATGCTGGGAATAGCAAACCTTGAAAATGCTGCAGACATATAAATTACGGAAAGCATAAAAACCGCAACTGTCAAAACAAAACCAGTAATCCAAACAATCAATCTAAGATTTTTCCACTTCAAAAGCAAATATAATATTGACGCGCCGACTCCCACGAGGATAACAAAATAGAATGCGTTGCCAAAGGATCCAACGGTACCTTCGGGGAAGGGGGTAATTCCGTAAATTTCCAGTGGAGATGTTAAAATTAGGAAGGCACAAAACACTCCAAACAGTAGGCTTACTAAAATAGGTGCCAAATTTATTAGCCCGGTTTTGAACTTGCTACTCAAGGCTCTTACCCTAGTTTGTTTGGTGCCGTTTCAGCCTTCAAGTAACATTTAGTACAGAATAAACTTTGCTTTCTGTCGGTTTCGAAAATGGAATTGGAAAAATACATAACACAAAACGGGTTAGAACAATGCCTTAAACCCAAAGCATGTCCAAGCTCATGCACAGCCTCCTTCGTCGTTCTCTCCAGAAAAAGCTCAATGCTGGGAGCCTTACCGTAAAATTCTGGCTTAAGCCTCCATAACGAGATTAACGCTGCTTTTCCTGGACATTCTGCCTCTCCAAATACAAAATTCAACTCAGGAACAAAAATGTCGACATCCACTATTCCCAAAACAAGGTCTAACGCTTTATCTTTCTCAGCATAGCTGTGAACTCTGCTCAAAATTATATCTGAACGGTATTGCTGTCTCGCATTGTTGAGGGCTTCCTCTGGAATTGGCATTGTCTCACTAATCAGTGCGCATGTTGTTTTTGGAAAAATCATGTTCAAGGGTTCTTGAATTCTGCTTATTACATAGGAATCTACTTGTCCGATGCGTAAGATTCCAATTTTCATAATTTCACTCTAAACCTTAACTATGTCCCCGGCCTTTGGAGCGATGGCTTCTAAACCTAACTCGTTCTTTATCCATTTTGCGAAAAGTTCACAGTTTCCTTCCGCGCCGTGAACCGCATAGATTTTCGGTTTTCCGCCAAGTTTTTTTACGGCTTCTTTGAGCTGGCTTGCTCCACAATGTGATGAAAAATCGAAATGCTCAACGCGCGCCTTAACCTTCCTCATTTTTCCATCAATGAGGCATACTCCCTTCTCCATCAGTTCTCTTCCAGGCGTGCCTGGAATCTGATAACTGACTAAAAATATGGCGTTGTTTGCGTTTTTTCCAATTTTTGACGTGTAAAATACCGCTGGACCGCCTTTAAGCATGCCTGCAGGAGAAATTATCACTCCAGGCGTTTTTATAGCCTTCCTACGGTCTCTCCAGCCTTCGACCCAATCAGCAGAATGCATGGCATCCGTAAATAGTTTAGGGTCTCTGAGAAATTCCTTGTAATTCATCACTATTCTGCTTACTTCGCGTGCCATTCCGTCCATGGTGACGGGATATTCAAAGTGGTGTGCAGTTAAAACACATGCGATTTCTTGGGATCTGCCAACTCCGAAGGCTGGAACTAGAACCGTGCCTCCTTTTTCGACAACATCGGTTACTTCGTCCACAAAGCGTTTTTCCAGTTCTAAACGTTCTGTGTGGTCTTCGTCTGCGTAGGTGCTTTCAATTATGACTGCATCCAAGTCTCCGTATTCCATCTTTGCGCCTTCCAAAAGTCTTGTGTCACTGGTGTTGAAGTCGCCTGTGTAAAGTAGTCTCTTTCCCTCAGCTTCAATTAGTATTTGTGCGCCTCCAGGGATATGTCCAGCGTTTAAAAGCTGAAATTTGATGTCTCCAATTTCCTCTTCGGCGCCGAAATCAACGTGCTTGTTGCTCCTCATCATGGACCTTAGCTCAAGGTATTCATACGGTAAATAGTAGCTGGAGAGGTGAATGAAATCGGAAATGAGTATTTGGGTTAATTCCAAATTTAGTCTATTTGTGTATAGCGGCTTTTTCCCTTGAATGTAAAAAATGGGGACTGCTCCTGAATGGTCGAGGTGGCTGTGGGTTAGAATAATTGCGTCAACATCCTTCGGTGGTATGTGCATTGGAAATCCTGGTTCATGGTTTAACATGACTCCACAATCTAGCAAAACCTGTGTTTTTTCAGTTTTCACCGTTATGGCTATTCTGCCAACTTCATGGGTTCCGCCTAGAAACCCGATTTGTAATGAACTCATATCTTTTCATCTGCTAATGCAGTAATCATTCATATCGCTGTTTTAAAAATGTATTGACTTTTCTGTTAAGGCAACTCTGACCAGTCCCTTCTTGATGGCTTTTAAAATTTCGTCAATATCTAAAGAAGCTTGAACTTCTGTGTAAGCAGTCCATAATTCATTGATTTGATGTGCGTCGCTGCCAGCAACACCAGGCAAACCCATCGCTTTAGCCAAATTTTCAGCCATTCTATTGATATGAGGCGATGAAGCGCCGTTTAAAACTTCTACGGCGTCAACATCATAATTTTTGGTTAAGTCACCCAGACCATAAGCTCTGTAGGGATGGGCAGCAATGGTTAATGCTCCTCTTTCCCTTGCAAAACTGATAACATTTTCAACAGTCCACGGTTCTAGTGGCAATTCTGCAACGCCCAAAACTATTAAGTCGCCATAAATAGTGCTTACCTCAACTCCGGGAATTATCAGAATATCTTGATATGCGGAAGCCAGTTCTCGTACTTTATAGTATCCATCAACTGTGCTGTGGTCTGTTATGGCAACGGCTTTTATGAATGGATGCGCGTAGAGCTGATCCACTATGATTTTTGGGTGTATTGATGCGTCTGATGAGTATGTTGTGTGAACGTGCAAATCAACTCGAATCATGTGCATTCGCTCATGTTTAGTGCAAAATGTTACGTGAAGTGGCTATAAGTGGCTTGCTTTTCTCTGGCTCTCTGAGAAGAACCTACCCCCTCCCTTATATATAGATTGAACTTTAGTTTTTTAGTGTAAGTCGAAGTTTTCTTATGGAGCTTGCTTTTTTTGTGTTGATGCTTTTGAATTTGATGTTTTTTTGTCGGCATGTTTTTTTGCATGTTTTTAAGATGTTTTTGTTCCAGTTTTCTGGGTCGTTTAGGAGTATGATTGTTTTGTAGTTTGTTCGGTTGATGTAGTCTGCGGTTTGATTGGCTACATATTTTATTGTTTCTTTGTCTAGTGGTTGGACGGTTTCGTGTTGGGATAGTGGATAGGTTTCGTCGAGTTCGATTGGTATTACGCCAAACGGTGCCGCATAGAAGCACACGTGAACTTTGCTGGCTGCTTCTTTAAATTCGTGGTTGAGGAGTTTTGCGACTTGCTTGTATTCTCGTGATTTGTGGAATGGCTTTGTTTGGGTTTGTGGTATGAGGAGAAAGGTTTTGGCTTGTTTGGGTGGTGTGTATCGTTCTGTTAGGTTTTTTCTGTAGTGGACAACTTCGGGTCGCATTAGGCTTATGGAGTTGAAGAAGAATAAGCCACTTTCTTTCACGATGGGGTTGTATTTTTCTATGAATTCTTCGTATTTGCCAAGTTTTTTTACGGCTTGAAGTAAAGCGGGGTGTGCGTGGGCTCGCATTTCTAAATGTTCCCAAAGTCTTCCATCTTTTATTGCTTGTTTTATGCGTTTCAGTTCGGCGCTGCAGACGTAGAGATTGTGTTCGGCGAGAAAGACCTCTCTTTCTTTTTGTGACAGTTCTAATGCTTGTTTTGGGGTTGTTCGTGCGCATTTTGGGCATGTGCATGGAAAATAGTCTAGTTCATTAAGCCTATACGTTCCGTTTTCGGTCATGTAGCGGTTTTGTCGGGCGTATATTGCGTAGGCTGCAGAATCGAAGAGGTCGCATCCGAGAGCCACGGCCAAAGCGAACATGAAGGGATGTCCGGCGCCGAAAAGGTGAAGAGGTCTGTCTGAGGGTAGGTTCATTTTGGCGGTCATTATCATGTCGACGAGAACGTCGAAGCGGTAGCGTTCCATGACTTCTGTCGGGCTTCCTAGGGCGTGTATTTGGAATGGCAGGTTTCCTGTTTCTTTGGCGGATTTTGCTACGAGGTTTAGGTATCTTCCGCCTTGCACTGGGCCTACCCAGAGGATGTCGTCGCGGGTTTTTTGGGTGAAGAGTTGTTTGGCGCGTTTTAAGGTTTCTTTTACCGTTTGTTGTGCATGTTCTTCAGTGACTTTCCAGCCTGTTGGAATGTCCAAAATAGTGGCTATGTCCGTGTCTATTTGCTCTTGGTATTCCACGATTTCTTTTGGGCTGTTTTCTATGTCGCCGTAAACGAGGATTTGGTACGCGCCAGAATCGGTCATTATGGCTCCATTGAAACCTAAAAACTTGTGTAAGCCAGTTTCTATGGGCTGGTTCTGGAAACGTTTTTTCAAAATGTACGCATTGGCTATAAGGGCTTCAAAACCGAATACCTCTCTTATATTTTTTGGAGAGATGGGCTGGATGACTGGATTTATCACGGGAAACAGTAACGGAGTTTCTACCGTGCCGCTCTTGGTTTTAAGTTTCCCGATTCTTGCAAGTAGATCTTTCTCTTTTATCTCAAAACTCATAATTAAACCTAAACAGAATCAGATAAACACACATATAAAAATATGAAATGAGTATAGTAACTTAAATTGTGTGGTTTCAAGATGAATTTGAATAAGCTTGTTAAGGACGAGCTTTCTGGAAGTGTTGCCAAATCATTTGTGGAGCAAATCGCGAGGTTCCACAGGATTCAAGCCTCCACAATGTTCCATGAAGCCGCAGAATACGTCAAAAATGAACTATTAAAGATAGGATTAACGGACGCAACGATTGAACAGTTTCCAGCAGACGGCAAAACCAAATACTGGACTCACACTTCTCCAATCGGCTGGACAGTAAAAAGCGCTGAGTTGCACCTTGTAGAACCAGAAGAAAAGCTAATTGTGCGATACGAAGACGTGCCTCAGTGTTTGCACACTTACAGCAAAGCCACACCTCCAGAAGGCGTCACAGCCGAACTCATCGACGTCGGCACCGGCACCAAACCCAAAGACTACGAAGGCAAAGACGTAAAAGGCAAATTTGTCCTAGCCACAGGCAGAGCCAAACTTGTACAAGAACAAGCCGTCTACAAATACGGGGCTATAGGCGTCATTACAGACACGATCACCTACGAAATGCCAAACGTACGCGAAAGCCTAGACATACCTGACGCCCATGCATATCAAAGTATTTGGCCCACAGCCGAAGAACTTGATAAAGTAACATTTGGCTTCTCCCTAAGCAAACGCCAAGGCAACCAACTACGAGCATTACTAGGAAAAGGAAAAACCGTGAAACTCAAAGCCCAAGTAGACGCCCAACTCTTTCCAGGCAACGAAGACGTCATAACTGCCACAATACAAGGCAAACAGAAACCAAACGAAGAAATCTTCCTAATCGCACACCTCTGCCACCCAAAACCAAGCGCTAATGACAACGCTTCAGGCAGCGGCTTACTCCTAGAAATCGCAAGAACCATCATGGCGCTGGTAAATTCTGGAAAAATTGAACCTCCAGCAAGAACGATACGCTTCTTCTGGGTACCCGAAACCTTAGGCACAGTAGCCTACCTATCCCACCACGAAGATATGTTCAGCCGATTTGTAGCAGGCATAAACCTAGACATGGTAGGCCAAAACCAAGAGCTCTGCAAATCCACGCTAAACCTAGACCGCACACCAGACTCCTGCCCATCATACCTGAACGACCTCGTTTTCTCTCTCATAGAGCGGTCAATCAAAGAATTCGACACGGTAACGGGCTTCGGCTCCTCATCAACATTCCGCTACAACACCACTGCCTTCAGCGGCGGAAGCGACCACGCTGAATTCACAAACTCCACTATAGCTGTCCCTTGCGTCATGCTAATCCAATGGCCAGACCTATACTACCACACAAGCATGGACACCATCGACAAAGTCAGCGAAGATTCTCTCAAACGAGTCGGATGGATAACCACAATGGCCACCCTAACACTCGCCAACGCCACGGACGAAACCGCATTCCAGCTAGCAAACCAAACCTCTTCAAAAGGCATCATCAGAATCGAGGAAGCCACCCAAAAAGGCGTTGAAGAACTGTTCAAGAAAAAGGAAGACCTGAAACTCCAAGACAAACCCGCTGACCTAGCCAAAGAACTGGCAAAAACCGCTTTCCATCACAAGAACAAAATAGAACACGTCATGTGGCGTGAACAGCAAGCAATAAAATCAGTAGAAAGACTCGGAGAAAACCAGGAACTTAACACTCTAATAGACAAGGTGTGCGAAGACATAGCAAATCGAGCTCAACAGAAAACTGCAAGACTCGAAGAAGTCTCAAGTTTCATCGCAAAAACGCTAGCCATAACAATCCCAGCCAAGCTTGAAGAAACAGAAGCCGACACAGAACTGAAAAGGTTGATTCCCAAACGCCTGTTCAAGGGCACGCTAAACTTTGACTTGCTGAAGAAGGTTTTGGGCGAAAAAGAGTACGAGTGGTATCAAGAAATTGATGAAAAAGATCGCAATTTCGACAATAAAGCGGCTGAGTTTGTGAACTTTATGGATGGAAAACGAAACGCCTACGAAGTCCTTAAGGCCGTTTCAGCAGAATACGGCGAAACCAGCCCAGAACACATGCTAAAATTTCTACGCGACCTAGAAAAAACAAACCTAATCGCATTTCAATAAGCCCACGCCATTTTCACATATAGAAAGTGATTATAATGAAGTGCAGACCCTTCGGAAAACTAAACTGGAAAGCATCAGCACTCGGCTTTGGCGCCATGAGACTTCCCACAATTGACGGAGACCCAGCAAAAATCAACGAACCATTAGCAACAAAAATGATAAGATACGCAATCGATCACGGCGTTAACTATTTCGACACCGCTTACTCTTACCACGGAGGAAACAGCGAAACCTTCGTAAGAAAAGTCCTGCAAGAAGGATACCGCGAAAAAGTGAAACTGGCAACCAAAATGCCCACATGGCTTGTCAACTCCCAACAA